>Ga0126377_10002907_pt1 | contig 11985 bp, 6 predicted proteins | sample PanSoiMetPlot_22_FD_92647 | JGI IMG/M metagenome (GOLD analysis project Ga0126377, IMG submission 92647) | Tropical forest soil microbial communities from Panama - MetaG Plot_22 | ecosystem: Environmental > Terrestrial > Soil > Tropical forest > Bulk soil | place: Panama | collected 2016-02-17
AGGTGATGAAGGCGAAGGACCTCGACGGCTTCCTGTCCGATACCGAGCGCGCGCGCGCCGAGCGCCGCGAACGCCTGCTGCTCAACGGCCCGCAGGCCGAAGGCGAAGCGATCGACCAGACCGACGTCGATTCGCTATTGGCCGGCGAAACTCCCAAGGAGCCAGTCGACGCGCTACTCCCTTAGTTAGAGCATTTTCCGAAACTCTGGAATTTTGCATTCGTCACATTTTCGGACCGAAAAACCGCAGCCCACTTTTGCTGAAAATGCGCTTAAGGTCTCACCACGCGAGGCGGCGCATGACCGCCTTGGGCGCGGTACCGGCGGACGCGAAGATGGTGCCGAGGGCACCCGCGTCGGGATTATCGCGTGAGCCCAGTTCGTCGGCGTGGATGCCGGTTGTGACGAACAGGCAATCGATGCCGAACGTCTGCGCGCCCTTGAGGTCGGTACGAACCGAATCCCCAATCGCCAGCACGCGGCCGAGCGCGACGTTCTTGCCGCGCGCCGCAACCGCCTTGCCAACGGCTTGCTCGTAGATCGGCCGGTGCGGCTTGCCGGCATAGAGCACCTCGCCGCCGAGCGCACCATAGAGATCAGCGATCGCTCCGGCACAATAAACCAGCCGGTCCCCGCGCTCGACCACCACATCCGGATTGGCGCACACCATGAACAACCCGCGAGCACGGATCGTGCCGAGTAGCGCCCGATAGTCCTCCGGCGTTTCGGTCTCGTCATTGAACAGGCCGGAACATACCACGTAATCGGCGGTCTCGACCGGAGCGAAGCGGACATCGAGCCCGGCGAAGATCGAATGATCGCGTTCGGGCCCGAGATGGAAGACGCTCTCGTTCGCCCGCGCGGCGATGACGCCGCGGGTCACGTCGCCGGAACTGACGATGCCGTCATAGGCCGCCCGGGCGACACCGAGGCGGTCGAGCATGCGCATGACGATGTCGCCCGGCCGCGGCGCGTTAGTGATGAGGATGACGATCCCGCCACCCACTCGGAAGCGCGCGAGCGCATCGCACGCCTCCGGGAAAGCTTTAACGCCGTTGTGCACCACCCCCCAGACGTCCGACAGCACGACGTCGTAATGCGGCGCAAGCAGCGCGAAACCGTCGGTAAACGCGGGTGTGGTCAGCGCCATCGATTGCAGGGTTCGGCTCAGTTCGACGCCGCCGCGCCACGGGCGAGCTGGGTGAGCCCGGATACGTTGCGTCTGACCACCGCGGGACGCGCCTCGCCGGGTAGCGCGGGCTGGCCCAGCGCAGCGCCATCGCCTCCTGCCGGCGCGTCGCGCACGATCACCTCATGACGCTCGGCAACGCCCTGCACCGCCTCGGGCCGTACCGGCCGCGGCGGCGAGAACAGGAAGCCCTGGCCGTAGCGCACGTCATAGTCGAGGAGATCGACCACAGTGCCTTCGCTCTCGATCCGCTCAGCGATCAACTCGATCGCGTAACGACCGAGCAGCCCGGAGAAATCGGCCGGATGAATGTCGGTGGCCGCGCCGACGGCGTGGCCGAGCAGCAGAGCCGCGGGAGCCTTGATGAATCGGAAGCCGCGGTCGGACAGGTCGCGCGGCTCGATGCGCAGATCAATGACGTTGTCGAGCGAAAAGCGGAAGCCGTGCTCAGCGAGCGCAGCGAGGCTCTCGAACTCCATCGGGCCGAGCGAGCGGTAGGCGCTCTGGGTGAATTCGAACACCAGCGAGGGCGCGATCGCCCGGTTGGCGTCCATGAACTCGGCGAATTGCGGAAAGAATTGTGCGTCGTTCAACGTCGCGGCGGAGACGTTGCAGAACAGGCTGATGTCGCGGTTCTTGGCGAGCAGCCGGCGCACCACCTGGACGCAACGGAACAGCATCAGATTATCGATCCGAGGCATCATTCCGCCGGTCTCGGCATAGTGCAGGAAATCGGCGGGCATCAGCACGTCGCCGTCGGCCGAGCGCATCCGCACCATGGCTTCATAGTAGCGCACCTTGCGCTGCGGCAACGTCACGATCGGCTGCAGATAGAGGTCGACGCGGCCGGCATCGAGGGCATCGCGGATCAACGCGATGACCGCATCGCGCGCCATACCCTTGAACGGGCCGCTCATTGCGCGGTCGCGTTGCGGCTCCGGTTCGCCCAGTTCGGTGCGATCGGCGGTCTTGGCGGCCTCGGCGACCGCCACATCCGCAATCGGGGCAGCGGCCGGCGCAATCGGCGCTTCGGCCCGCGCCGGGAGCGGCGGACGGCACAGCACGGATTCATGGGCGGCGACGGTTTCCGCGAGCTGCTTCACCAGGGAACCCAGCTCGCCGATCTCACCGGCCAGCGGCGTCGAGGTCGCATGGCTGATCCTGGCCTGAGCCGCCACCTCGGTCTCGATGGCGGCGAGCCGCCGGCCATATTCGGCGACCTGGCGGGCCAGGTCGGCAGTGCCGCGCGACAGGTCGGCGATCTGCTCACCGACGTCGGAACGGTCGCGCAGGCGGGTGGAAATGGTGTGGTAGAGCGCCAGCCCGGTCAGGGCGGCGAGCGCCACGATGGCAGCCTCGGGTCCGCTGAACCCGAGGACGAGATAGAGCACCGCTCCGCACGATGTCGCGATGAACACCATGCAGACGGCGATGAAAATCGCGCTCAAGCGCACCATGGATAACCCGCTGGAAACCGGATCGGGCCCGTTCAACCGATTCGCCGGGACGCCGCCCACTGTCGACGACCTCGGCCGGTGACGCAAGAGAGGTCGTACTCAGGAGAGGTCGTACTTACGACGGCCGGCGACGGCCGGAACGATCGGACCCGTCGGAAAGAATACAATCGCCATCGAAATCACAGTCGCGGCGGAACGATGGCATAGTGCACCTGAACCGGCCTGACCTGAAAGCGCGTCTGGCGCGGCAGGACAAGCGGCGGCTGCAGTTGCGCACCGGGAAAGGCCGCCGCGAACCGCGCCGGCGGCATGCCGATTTCTCCCTCGCCCCATATGATCACGCTGCCGCGTCGGCGCAGATCGTCGAGATCGACCCACGGGCTGAGCGCAGGCTGGCCCTGGACCACGACGTGCGGCCGATCGGACGAATAGACCGCGACGTTATTGGCGATGAATTCGTCCCCGCCGACATAGACGAGCGGCAGGCCGGTCCTGTCGCGAAACGCCCTGGTGACAGTGTCGGCAACCAGCCGGCCGGGAAACTCGGTCGCCTTTGGCCGGTCGCGCACGGCCGGTTCAAACAGCTGGTCGGCGCCATAGATGACCGGGATTGTCACGAGGATCGCGAGCGCCGTCCCGGCAAAGAGGCGCAGGCGCGCGACGTTGAGCAGGGGTCTAGACCACATCAACACCGCGAGCGGCGCAAACGACCACAGCGGATAGCCCCACATCGCCACCGGCAAGCGGCCGAGCACGAGAGCGACGAACGTCGTCACCGCGAAAGGGCCGAACGCCAGCATGGTTACGTAGCGGCGCGCGAACGCGGCCTCGCTGTCGGGTGCCGGCGCCGGATGGCGCAGCGCGCGGCTATGGAGGATCGCAAGGAGCCCAATCGCCGGGCTCAGGAAGAAGACCTGGCTCGCCGTCCATTGCAGCGGAAACACGATCAACTGGTACCAGTGGGTGGCGACCCGGGCACGCTGATCGACGTAGCGGAACGGCAGGAAACCGCCATCGACGAGCCACCACAGATTGGGTGCGATCACCACCGCGAAGGCAAACGCCATGAGGTAGGGCCCCGGCGTGCGCCACGCGCGCCGCGCCAGCGGGTCGACGAGGAGAAAAAGCCCGATGCTGCCAGCGAGCGCGAAGGCGGCGTATTTCGACCAGAATGCGAACGCGAGCGCGGCGCCGGCGAGAAGCCAATCGCGTGCGCGTTGATCGACGATGCCGCGATAGAGGAACAATCCGGTCAGCGCCCAGAACGGCAGCTGCATCTGGTCGTGACCAAATTTTACGGCCGAATAATTATAGAAGTGAATTCCCTCAAGCGCCAAGACGGCGATCAGCGCCTCGATCGGCCCGACGAGCCGGCGGGCCAGCAGCCAAACGACATATAGGCACGCGACCACCGCCAGTGGGCCGAGCAAGTAGACCACCTCGATCTGATTGGTCAGACGGTAGAGCGCATCGGCCACCCACCACGGCAGCGGCGGGTGTTTCCAGTAGCCGAGCTGCCATTCCTTGCCGAGCGCAAGATCCTCGACCAGATCGAGCTGCAGGTTAGGGCACACCAGGACGGGGAGAATGGTCCAGACAATCAAGTGAAACGCCAGGACGATGGCTAGGACCTTGGCGGGCGCGCGCAGGGCGAATTCCACCACCGCGCCGAGGCCGTATTTGCCGGCGTTTGGGGTGGCGATCTGCGCCATCTCAGGCTATCTCCATTGAACCCGCGGCCGTGTTTGGCCAAGATTTGGGCGAAGCTTGCCGCACGGCCGGCGCCATGCATGAGTGCCCCGCGGGTCGGCGGCCGTCAATCGCCGCAGACACGAGGCCGGGACCTTGCCGATGGACGCCTCAGCTCCCGATCTGTCGATCGTGCTGCCCGCCTATAACGAGGCCGGCAATGTCGAGCCGATGCGTGCCGCACTGGAAAAGCTCGTTCGCCCGCTCGGCCGCTACGAAATCATCTTTGTCGACGACGGCAGTTCCGACGGCACGCTCGCGGCGCTGCGCGGCGCTGCCGCGCGCGATCCCGCGTTGCGCTACGTCGCGTTCACCCGCAACTTCGGCCACCAGGCCGCTTTGCGCGCCGGCCTGACCCATGCACGCGGACGCGCGGTCATCGTCATGGATGCCGATTTCGAGCATCCCCCCGACCTGATTCCACAACTCGTCGCCGCCTGGCGTTCCGGCGCCAAGATCGTGGCGACACGGCGCGACGACGACGAGGCGAGCGTCTCGGTGATGAAACGCCTCACCTCGCGCCTTTACTATCGTCTGCTCGATGCTATCGGCGACGTGCGCATCGAACCCGGCAGTGCCGACTACATGCTGCTCGATCGTTCAGTCGTGGAGGTCATCAACCACATCGAGGACCAGGACATGTTCCTGCGCGGCCTGGTGCGTTGGCTCGGCTTTGCACTCGTCACCGTTCCATACAGCCGCGGCGTTCGCCAGCACGGCGACAGCAAGTACTCGCTGCGCCGCATGGTCGAACTGGCAGTGACGGGGATCGCCGCGCACAGCGTGCGGCCGCTGCGCTTCGCCATCTGGCTTGCGCTCGGCTTTGCCGCCGTCGGCGCCATGTTCGTGGTCTATTCGATCGTCAGTTTCCTGTTCGTCCAGCACACGGTGGCGGGCTGGACCTCGATCATGGCGGCGATCGCCATCCTCGGCGCGGCACAGCTGCTCGTGCTCGGCATCGTCGGCGAATATGTCGGCCGCATCCTGCGCGAAACGCGTCGGCGCCCGAGCTACATCGTGGCGGAAACCGACGCCGACCAGCACAGCGAAGGCGTCGCACGGATCGCGCGGCCAGCGGAGTAACCGTGCCGGCGTGCGGTCCATCACGGAGGCGTCACCGCCACTCTGCTCTGTACCGCGCACCGCCGCCACCCGCCAAAGCGTGACCCGAGGCTTGAACAACCGCATGTGGACGGCTCGCTTTGCAGCGCGCGGAACTTATCCCCAGTCGTCAGCCCCCGGAGCAGTCCGTATTGTCGGCGGGTTGGTCAAAGGCAATCGCGCCCTCCAACGATTTTAGAAATGGTCGATTAAAAAATCTTATAGCTATGCGATCGAGCCGTTTGGCCGCCTTGCATGAATTTCCAAGGGTGGTTCACGCGGCTCATCACAGGAATTTATCGTTATAGTACGCGCATTTATTGTATGCGCACGCATTACGTGTAATACGGACCAATACTTACTTTGCGTACAGTCGTTGATTTCCCCACGGTCAAGAGGCATGAAGGTTTCATTGAGGGAACGATCCGCTCGGCACACTGCACCGTCATCCGTTCGGCCGATCATGACATAGACGGCACGGCCGTACGAACGACGAGGGGCCACCCAATCGCCGGCGGAACAGTTCGGGCGTTCGACGATGATGCCAGGGGGGGATCTTTCCGACCGTCCGCGCGCGGACGAGATTCGCGCTGCACGCGACCGTATTGTTGCCAGTCCCAACTTCCGAGCCTCACCACAACTCGCCGCCTTTCTTCGCTTCGTCGTCGAAGCTGCCCTCTCCGGCCGCAGCGACCGCATCAAGGGCTACACGATCGCAGTCGAAGCGCTCGGGCGCGATGCCGCCTTCGATCCGCAAGCCGATCCGATCGTGCGCGTCGAGGCCGGCAGGCTGCGACGGGCGATCGAACGCTACTACGCCAATGGCGGCGCCAACGATCCCATTGCGATCGAGCTTCCGCGCGGCAGCTATGTGCCGCTGTTCCGCTATCGCGCATCCAGTCGTGCCGCGTGGAAACCCGTTCGCCTGGCGCGCAGGCTCGCCGGCATGCTATCGGAACGAGGCCGACAGCGTGTGGCGGGCGCGTGCCTGGTCTTGTTCGGGGCCGCCGCCTATTGCGCCCTGGACCTGTTGCTTGTCGATCCCGCTTTGCAGATCGGTAACAAAGCAACGTTGCCGACAGCGACACATGTAGGCGCGCCGGTCGAACAGCGGCCCTTGTATGTCGGCCCGGTCATCTACGTCGAGCCGGTCGTCACGGTCGGCACGCCCGTGGCTCCCACGATCTCGGCGACCTCGCTGCGCGAGCGGCTGCGCGATGCATTCGCCCGCTTCGACGAGATCACCGTCGTTTCCGAACTCGCGGCGCTGGCCGGATCGGATGCAGGCAAGACCTCGGGGGCGCAAAAAACTGCGCCTGCCGACTACCGTTTCGCCTCCACCGCGGAATATCATGCCGACGGCGCGCTGAGCTTGACATTTCGCCTGCTCGATTCGACCGACGGAACCATCGTCTGGTCCAAGAGCTACGACCATCTCTCCGTCGGCGACAATCCGCGCGCGACCAAATACCCGATCGTCAATGAAATCGCCAAGGCGCTGCTGCAGCCGTCCGGTGTCCTGCATGCGCGCGAGCGCATCAAGCAAGCCGCGGCGAGCAACGGCGACAGCCGCTATCGCTGCTTCCTCGAAGCCATCGACTATCTGCGCAGCTTCGACCCCAGGTTGCATGTGGGCGTTCGCGGCTGCCTCGAGCAGGCGATTGCGCGCGATCCGAGCTTCGTGAACGGTTATGTCGTGCTTGCACGTGTCTACCAGCGCGAATATCAGTTCGGTGCGGACAATCAATCTGCGCTCGACCGGGCGTTTGCATTGGCGATGCGCGCGGTCGAATTGCGACCCAATAGCGCGCGCGTGCAGCTCCTCCTGATGGATCTCAATGCGGCGCGCGGCGATCTCACCGCTGCCCGGGCGGCGGGAGAAAAATCGATCGCCCTCAACCCCAATGATGCGGTGGTGGTTTTTCACTATGCCTCGCATCTGATCGTGACCGGGGAGATCGAACGAGGCAGCGCGATCTTGCGTCAGATCGCGGCGGAGAGCCCCGTGCGCCCGACCCGCTTCGAATTCAGCCAGTTTCTCGCCGCCTATCTGACCGGTGACGTCGCCGCGGCGTCCTATCACGCGGCACAAATGACCACCCCGACTTTCACGCTCGGCCATCTGGCGCGGACGCTGGCCGCCGTTCGAGCCGACAATCTCGCCGCCGCGCAACAATCGGCCGAGCGGCTCGTAGCGTTACAACCGGCCTGGAAGAGCGACCCGCGCGGTCAACTCAGGAAGTTCTTCCCGACGCCGAAAATAGTCGACCAGATCGCCGCCGATCTCGCCCAGGCCGGTATCGGCGCGGCGCACAACGCCGATGTCGGCGCGGCGAAGGCCAATCCGCGGACCAACGCCGCCAATTCGGCCGCGGCCCGGTCGGAAAACCGGCTTCGGTCGGGCAGCGGCATGCCCACGATCTACATCGAACCGTTCGCGACAACCGGCATGCCGACGCCAGTCAACACCGACATGCTGCGCAACGAAGTCGCAGACGCGCTCGGCCGGTTCGACGACGTGGAGGTCGTAAGCGAAGAGTCGCGCGGTCCGATCGATTTTCGGCTGACCGCCACATTGCAGTTTCGCAACAATCACACGGCGAGCCTCACCTATCGCCTGCTCGAATCGGGCGACGCGTCGGTCATTTGGTCCCGCACGTTCGACGACTTCGCCTTCGGCGAGGATAGCGGCGCGGCGCGGAAACCGGCGCTGCGCGAGCTTGCGACCACACTGGCTCAGCCCACCGGTGCGATTCATTCGCGCGCGCGCGAACGACGCTCGACGATGGAAGACAGGCGGTATCGTTGCTTCCTCAAGGCGGTCGAGTTCTGGCACAATTTCGAGAGCAGCGCTCGTGCCAGAGCACGGACCTGTTTCGAAGAGATGACCGTGATCGATCCGAACTTCGCCGTCGGCTTCTCGTCGCTGGCGCTGATCTATCTGGTCGAGCACCGGATCAACCTGGGTGCCGGGTCCGCCGATCGGCAGGGCCTCGAGCGCGCGGCGCGCGCGGCGCAAAGGGCCGTCGAGGTCAAGCCGAAAAGCGCGATGGCGCAAGCGGCATTGATGGAGGTGCTGCTGGCGCGCCATGAGATCGCTGCCGGGCACGAGGCCGGGGTCAAGGCGATCGCAATCAATCCGTTCGATATCGACAACCTCGCTCTGTTCGGCGCGCAACTGCTCGGCATGGGCGACATCGACACAGGGGCGGCCCTGCTGCGCGAGGCATCGGATTCAGACCTCGCCCGTCCGCCGACCATCGAGTTCTGCCTTTTTCTCGGCGGCTACCTCACCGGCGATTGGACGACCGCGACCCGCCACGCCGACCGCATCACCATCGACACGTTCCCGCCCGGCTTGATTGCGCGCGCGCTCACCGCCGCCGCCAACGGCGATCGCGAGCGCTCGGCCGCGGCGATCGCTCGTTTGATCGAGATCAATTCGGATTGGGGCACGACGCCGCGCCGCATGCTGGCGAACCTGTTCGTATCGCCTCTTATCGTCGACTGGCTTGTGCGCGGGCTCGCCGAGGCGGGGCTGCGCGATCTCACCGGCAACACCGCTGACAACGCCGCTCGGCCGTAAGGCGCGTTAGCGGCGCGCCTTGCGAAACATCGTCATCGATCACACCCGAAGCGGCCGCGCATGCCGCCGTCCCCGCCGATTTCCTTCGGCCGAATTGTCGAGCGTCGGGCGGCCCAGCCGCGTCAATTGCTCGAGATCTTGGTGAGCCGGTCGACCGCCTGGAACGCGCCGTCGGCCTGGATCACCGTCAGGAACACGCTGTCGAGCCCTTCGTTGTCCTCCGGCCCGAACGTCATCATCAGGCCGCCGATGTCGAACTCGCCGGTGTCCTTGATGGTCTTGAGCAGGCCCTCCCGGGTCGGCTCCGCCCCAGCCTTGTTCAGTGCCGCGATCGCCAGCCGGCCGACGAGATAGCCTTCGAGCGAAACGAATTCCGGCTCCGCCCTGGCATCGGCGGCCTTGAGGGCGGCGTGGTAGTCGGCGACGACCTTGAGCGAAGCATCCCACGGGAACGGTACGACCTGGCTGACGATCACGCCGTTGCCTTCCGGACCCAACTCCTTGGCCAGCGCCCCGGAGCCGACGAACGACATGTTCACGAACACCGGGTTGAAGTCGATCCTGCGCGACAGCTTGATGAACTCGGCGCACGGCCGGTAGGCGCCGACCATCACCACCGCTTCGGGCTCGGCGCGCTTGAGCGTGAGCAGCGCCGATTTCACGGCAACGGTATTGCCCTCATAGGTGCCTTCGGCGACCAGCTCCATGTTGCGCTTCTTCATCGCCGCCTGGACGCCGTCGAGGCCGGCACGGCCGAACGCGTCGTCCTGGTAGAAGATCGCGATCCTGGCGATCTTGAGATCCTCGGTGAGGTGCTTGACCCAGGCTTCGGTCTCGGCGCCGTAGCTCGCGCGCACGTTGACGACATTCTCGAGCTTGGGGCTGCGCAGAAAGCCGGCGCCGGTGAAGGCGCCGACGAAAGGCACCTTGGCGGCGGTCGCAATCGGCTGCGCGGCGGCCGCGGTCGGCGTGCCGACCGCGCCAATGAGTGCGAACACCTTGTCCTGTTCGATCAGCTTCTTGGTCGCGGCGATCGACTTGTCAGGCTCGTAGCCGTCGTCGACGCTGAGCAGTCTGAGCTTGCGGCCGTTCACGCCGCCCTGCCTGTTGGCCTCCTCGAAGGCCGCACTGATGCCGGTACGCATCCCCTGCCCGAGCGCGGCGGCGGCGCCGTCGAGCACCGCGGCCTGACCGAACACGATAGCATCGGTGGTGACGCCGTCTTCTGCTGCGGCGGGTACCACGGGTGCGAGGACAAGCGAAGCCGCGAGCAAGATCGCGGCGTGCGCGGGAATGGCGAAGCGCATGCAAATCTCCCGGTTGTGACGGAATGCGTCGATTCACCACGATGAGAGGGTAGAATTAATGCAGCGTAAAGATTTCACGCGCCGGACAGCAACATGGCCTCCGCCATCGTTGTTTTCGATCCGGTACGTGAATATCCGAACGCGATTACCAAGGGACAAGCGAAATCGTGTTTGCAACTATCGTCTCACTATTTGCGACCTCGGGCAGATACCCGTGTCCTTGTTCGCGTCGGCGCAATATCGAGCAGTATGATCTTGCCGCAACGCGTCCGATCCCCGGCGGTCGCAGGATTGGTCCGGGCCGGTCGGGCTTGAAAGGACAACCGGCGCCGCCCGATCACCTTGCCTTGCGACACACCAACGCATGCGTTACCAACCGCGCGCCTGCCACGTCGGAGCGCGCGTCGTGTCGAAATCGAAGCCAAACAAGCTGAAAGCGCGTCTGCCGCGCGGCCTTGCCGACGGCCATCCCGCCGAGATCGCGGCGACGCGGCGCATGCTCGACGCGATCCGCAAGGTCTACGAGCGTTACGGTTTCGAGCCGGTCGAGACGCCGGCGATCGAATACACCGACGCCCTAGGCAAGTTCCTGCCCGACCAGGACCGGCCCAACGAAGGCGTGTTCTCGTTCCAGGACGATGACGAGCAGTGGCTGTCGCTGCGCTACGACCTCACCGCGCCGCTCGCGCGCTACGTGGCGGAGAATTTCGACCGTCTGCCGAAGCCCTATCGCTCCTATCGGTTCGGCTGGGTTTTCCGCAACGAGAAGCCGGGACCGGGCCGCTACCGCCAGTTCATGCAGTTCGATGCTGACACCGTCGGCTCGGCGTCGCCCGCCGCCGACGCCGAGATCTGCATGATGGCGGCCGACACGATGGAAGCGCTCGGTATCCCGCGCGGCTCATATGTCGTGAAGGTGAATAACCGCAAGGTGCTCGACGGCGTGATGGAAGCGATCAAAATCATTGGAGCAGAAAATGAAGCACGACGCCTGACTGTTCTCCGGGCCATGGACAAATTTGACCGTCTTGGTGACCTAGGCGTGCGACAATTGCTCGGCAAAGGACGCAAAGACGAATCCGGTGACTTCACAAAAGGGGCAGAATTGGATGCGGCATCGATCGAAACGATCATGAGCGTGTTCGAACCAGTTGCTGACATCGGAGAAAAATTTGCCCATATCGATCGTCGATTGCGGGACAGTGAAGTCGGTCAGCAAGGCCTCAAAGAATTGGAAACGATTGCATCTTTGATTTCGGCATCGGGATACAACGACGGCCGCATCGTCATCGACCCCTCCGTCGTCCGCGGCCTCGAGTACTACACCGGCCCGGTCTACGAGGTGGAGCTGACCTTCGAGATCAGGGACGACGACGGCCGTCCCGTGCGCTTCGGCTCGGTCGCCGGCGGCGGGCGTTATGACGGGCTGGTGGCGCGCTTCCGCGGCGAGCCGGTGCCGGCGACCGGCTTCTCGATCGGCGTCTCGCGCCTGATGGCAGCGCTGACGCATCTCAGCAAGATCGACACCACGCCCGGGCCGGGTCCGGTCGTCGTCACAGTGTTCGACAAGGATCGCCTCGCCGACTACCAGGCGATG
>Ga0126377_10002908_pt1 | contig 11983 bp, 12 predicted proteins | sample PanSoiMetPlot_22_FD_92647 | JGI IMG/M metagenome (GOLD analysis project Ga0126377, IMG submission 92647) | Tropical forest soil microbial communities from Panama - MetaG Plot_22 | ecosystem: Environmental > Terrestrial > Soil > Tropical forest > Bulk soil | place: Panama | collected 2016-02-17
CACCGGCACTGGCGAACGCCATCCTGCAGGGGATCACGCGTGACACCGTGCTGCACCTGGCACGCGCACACGGGTTCGAAGTTCGCGAACAGTCCATGCCGCGCGAGCTGCTGTATCTCGCGGATGAAATCTTTCTCACCGGCACGGCGGCGGAGATCACGCCGGTACGCTCGGTGGATCACATCAGGATCGGCGACGGCAAGCGCGGCCCGGTCACCGAAGCGCTGCAGGCAGCGTTTTTCGGCCTTTTCAACGGCAAGACTCCGGACAGGTGGGGCTGGCTGGAGCGTTGCGACGATGTCCGCAAGAACGTAGCCGTGGGAGCCTGAGATCCCTGCGGGATCGGAGAATTCGCACCATCTCATTCCGCGATGGGTTGCTGATCAATCATCAAACAAGGCGCACCGGTACCCTGCCATTCTGCAGCCAGACCTCAAGCCGCCCGATGTCTCGACCATGAACGCCAAGACGCTCTTCGAAAAAGTATGGGAACAGCACGAAGTCGTTCCAGAAACCGTGGATACGCCAGCGGTGCTGTACATCGATCTGCACCTGGTCCACGAGGTGACTTCGCCGCAGGCCTTCTCGCTGCTGCGCTCGCAGGGGCTGAAAATGCGGCGCACGGACCGGACTCTCGCGACCATGGATCACTCCACGCCGACGGATCCCGATGAAGTGTTCGGCCGCGTGCCCATCAAGGTCGAATCGGCCGCCCGCCAGGTGAAGGAGCTGGAAAAGAACTGCCGCGAGTTCGGCGTCGAACTGCTCGGCCTCGGCAGCGACCACCGTGGCATCGTTCACGTGATCGGGCCCGAACTCGGCGCGACTCAACCGGGCAAGACCATCGTCTGCGGCGACAGCCACACCGCCACTCACGGTGCGTTCGGCGCCCTCGCCTTCGGCATCGGCACGACTGAAGTGGGTCACGTACTCGCAACTCAGTGCCTGCTGCAGCGGCGGCCGAAAACGTTTGCCATCGATGTCAGCGGCCAGCTGGCGGACGGCGTCACTGCCAAGGACCTGATCCTCGCGATCATCGGCAAGATCGGCGTCGGCGGCGGCACGGGCCACGTCATCGAATATCGCGGTTCGGCCATCGACGCTCTGTCCATGGACGAGCGCATGACGGTGTGCAACATGTCGATCGAAGCCGGCGCGCGCGCCGGCATGATCGCGCCAGACGAGACCACGTTCGCGTATCTGCGCGGCCGCCGCTTCGCTCCACAGGGCGAAGCCTGGGACAAGGCAGTCGCTGCGTGGCGCACACTGCGATCCGATCGCGGCGCCCGGTTCGACCGAGTCATCGAAATCGACGCCGACCGGCTCGAGCCCATGATCACTTATGGCACGAACCCCGGCATGGTCGTACCCATCAACGGATCCGTGCCGGCGCGCGATGGCGACGCGGTGCATGCGCGCTCGCTCGCGTACATGGGACTCAGCGGCGGGGAGAAACTCCTCGGCAAGCCGATCCAGGTCGTCTTCGTCGGCAGCTGCACCAATGCACGCCTGTCGGACCTGGAACTGGCGGCACGCGTCATGAAAGGTCGCAAGGTCGCTCGCGGTGTGCGTGCTGTCATCGTGCCCGGCTCGCAGCAGATCAAGCATGAAGCCGAAGCACGCGGTCTGGCGAAGATCTTCATCGATGCAGGCGCCGAGTGGCGTGAATCAGGCTGCTCGATGTGCATCGGCATGAACGGCGATACCGTCGAGAAGGGTCAGTACGCAGTCAGCACCAGCAATCGGAATTTCGAGGGCCGTCAGGGCGCGGGCTCCCGCACGCTGCTCGCGAGTCCGGCGACCGCTGCGGCCGCTGCCATTACCGGTCGCGTCACCGACCCGCGCAATTTTCTGGCCGAAATGAAGTCCGCAGTGCACTCATAAGAACCATGCAACCCATTCGCATCATCGAATCGAAGACGGTCGTACTGCCGTACACCAACATCGACACCGACCAGATCATTCCGGCGCGATTCCTCACGACGACCACCAAGGAAGGCCTGGGCAAGCTGGCGTTCTCGGACTGGCGCTACGACAGCAACGGCACGCCGAAGTCAGACTTCGTCCTCAACCGCCCGGAGTCAGCGGGCTGCAGCATCCTCGTCGGCGGGCACAACTTCGGTTGCGGCTCCTCTCGTGAACATGCACCGTGGGCACTGCTCGACTACGGCTTTCGTGCCGTCGTCAGCACGGAGATCGCAGACATCTTCCGCAGCAATTCGCTCAAGAACGGACTGCTGCCGATCGTGGTCGACGAAACGACGCATCAGTGGCTGCTCAACAATCCCGGCGCACAGGTCCGCATCGACCTGGAAGCCAGCACCATCACGCTGCCCACGGGCACGGCCATCCGCTTTCCTATCGAAGGGTTCGCGCGCTACTGCCTGCTGAACGGCACTGACGAACTGGGGTTCCTGCTGCAGCAGAGCGACGCGATCAGCCGCTTCGAGCGGGCGCGCGCATGAAGGCGCGTATCGTAGTTCTTGCCGGCGACGGCATCGGCCCCGAAGTCACGCAGGAAGGCGTCCGTGTGCTGGAGGCTATCGCCAGCCGCTTCGGCCACGACTTCCGGTTCGAGGCACACCTGATCGGCGGCGCTGCCATCGACGCAACGCAGTCGCCGTTGCCAGCATCGACACTGTCAGCCTGCGGTACCGCGGACGCGGTGTTGCTCGGTGCAGTCGGCGGTCCGAAATGGTCCGACCCGAACGCGCGAGTGCGACCGGAGCAGGGTCTGCTGGCTCTGCGCAAAGGCCTCGGTCTGTTCGCGAACCTGCGTCCGGTGACGCTGCATCCGGCGACCCTTGACGCCTCGCCGATCAAACCCGAAATCCTGCGGGGCACCGACATCATGGTCGTGCGTGAACTCACCGGTGGCATCTACTTCGGCGAGAAGACGCGCACCAGCGATGCGGCCAGCGATCTGTGCACCTATACCGTCGAAGAAATTCAGCGCGTAACGCGTGTCGCCGGGAAACTGGCCCGTGCCCGCCGCAAGTCCATCACGTCAGTCGACAAGGCGAACGTACTGGAGACTTCGCGCCTGTGGCGCAGCACGGTCGAGGAAGTACTCAAGAGCGAATTTCCCGACCTGAAGCTCGAACACATGCTGGTGGATTCCGCGGCGATGCACCTCATCCGCAAGCCCGCGAGCTTCGATGTCATCCTCACCGAAAACATGTTCGGTGACATCCTCACCGACGAGGCTTCGATGCTGGCCGGCTCACTCGGTCTGCTGCCCTCCGCTTCGCTGGGCGCCGGCCGCCTCGGCGTCTACGAACCCATCCACGGCTCGGCCCCGGATATTGCCGGAAAAGGCATCGCCAACCCCTGCGGCACCATCCTCAGCACCGCCATGCTGCTGCGCCATTCCCTGGGGCTGACCGAGGAGGCGCAAGTGGTTGAAAAAGCTGTGGCTGACGTGATCACGGACGGCGTCCGGACCGCGGATCTGGCGGCCGCCGGGGCCGCAGTCAGCACTGCGGAAGCCGGTGCGGCAGTGGTCAGGAAAATCCTGCAGTAGCGCTCATAACTGGCTGATATATAAAGCCGTCTTGTCCCTCCGGAGCGAGGGCAAAGATTCTTGCCACAAACCGTGGCGAGCCGGTTATGATTTGGCCCAACGCCGGCGATCTGATCTCCGCCTGGCGTTTCCGCCTTCGGGCAAATCTCCATGTCTCGACCACTACGGTCGAGGTGTCTTTGGTGGAAACGGAGCTCGTGTCGGGTTAGTCCCCACGGTCGATGACGGCCAGAGTCGACAAGATTCCGGGCCGATATCGCCACGACAGCGGTTCTTAGTTGCCACATCAAGGCCGGCCTTGTGCCGGCCTATTTTTTTGCGTGTGGACTTGCCTGACCTCGCACGGAGCGCGAGCGTCAGGATCGAAAGACACTCGCAGTGCACGAACTCTGACTGAATACGCGCCCGCTTCAGGAACGGCCGGCGCGCTCGAGTGCGCTCTCTACATCGCGCACCAGATCTTCAGTCCCTTCGATGCCAATCGACAGGCGCAACAGGGAATCGGAGATTCCTGCCCGTCGTCGTGCCTCAGGCGCCATCCCCGCATGGGTCATGCTGGCCGGATGCGCTACGAGACTTTCCACACCGCCGAGAGACTCGGCCAGCGAAAAGCACTTCAGACCCTGCAGAAACGCGCGCACCTGGGGAATGCCACCCTTGAGTTCGAAACTCACCATGGCGCCGAATCCGGTCTGCTGCCGTGTCGCCAACTCGTGCTGCGGATGTCGTGCGAGCCCGGGATAGAAGACTTGCGCCACGGCCGGATGCTCACTGAGCAGGCGCGCGATCCGCTCGGCGTTGGAACCGTGCACTGCCAGGCGTGCGTGCAGAGTTCGCAGCCCACGCAGCGTGAGATAACTGTCGAACGGCGCGCCCGTAACACCAATGCAGTTGGCCCACCAGACGAGCTTCTCATGCAGTCCGGCTGATGCTGCCGCCACCGCGCCTCCGACGACATCGCTGTGACCATTGAGGTACTTGGTCGTGGAATGCAGCACGAGGTCCGCACCGAGTGCGATGGGTTGCTGCCATCCCGGCGACAGGAACGTGTTGTCGACGAGCAGCAGCGCTCCGGCAGCGTGAGTCTTCTCGGCCACCTTGCGGATATCGACGATCCGCAGCAGCGGATTGCTCGGCGTTTCCACCCACACCAGACGCGGCTTTGCGGCGAGCGCCGCATCCAGCGCGCTGTCGTCCGTCTGATCGACGAACTGGACGCGCAGTGACCCGCGCTTGGCGAGCGCATCGAACAGCCGGTAGGTACCGCCATAGCAATCGTGCGGAGCGATCAGCAGTTCATTGCTGTTCAGCAACTGGCTGACCAGAGTCACGGCCGCCATCCCGGAAGACGTGATCACGGCACCGGCGGCCCCTTCCAGGCTGGCGATGGCCTCGCCCAGCGCATCGCGCGTGGGATTGCCGGAACGGGTGTAGTCGTACGCCCCTTTCTCGCCGAATGCCTTGAAAGCGTATGTGGACGTCAGGTGAATCGGCGGAACAACAGCACCGTGCTGGGTATCGGATTCGAGTGCGGCACGAACAGCCCGTGTGGCTGCGGTCAAAGTGTCGCTCATTGCTTCTGCTCCGTGAACGCCAGCGCACGCTCGAATACCGGACGCAGTGCCGCGCCCTCCTTGAGAAAGGCGTCGTGCCCGTACAGCGAGGAAATCTCGACGAGCCGGGCCGGGCCGGCCAGACGCACCTGCAGCGCTTGCATGTCCGCCAGCGGCACGAGCTGATCTTCGCGAACGCCTACGAGCGTCGCCGGCACGCGGATCTTCGCTGCGTCCACGCGGTGCAGGTCGATCGATTCGGACAAACAGAGGAATGCTTCCGGCACATACGAAGCAGCGTAGGCATCGCCTCGCGCCAGGAGATATGACTCGACCGGAAACTGAAAGCGACCGTCGATTCGTTCGGGCTCGCCATCGAAGCGCGTCGCGAACTCCGCGGAGCTGCGATAGGTCGCCATGGCCAGCGCGCGCGCCAGGCGCAAACCTTCGGCGCCATCGTTCTTGCTGAGTGCATAGCGTACGGTGGCACGCTGCACGCTGCGCCACGCGGTTGCCATGGGATGGGAACGATCGGCTGCGCTGATGACAACGACATGCTCCACCAGGTCCGGCCACAACTCGGCGAATGCCAGCGCGACCATGCCGCCATAGGAAGCACCGAGGATTGCGTGCAGGGGGCCGAGGCCCAGATGTTGGACCAGCTGCTCCAGAACGGCGGCCTGGTCGTACGCGCTGATCGACGGGAAACCAACCTGCCCGGCTCGGGGACCCGTCGTTTGACCGCTGCCGCCGAGGAAGTCGAAACCAAGTACGCGACAGCGTGTCGTGTCGAGCGCCGCACCGGGCCCTACGATCTCGCTCCACCAGCCGCGCGGGTTACTGCCGGTCACGAACCGGCCCGCGGATATTCCGCCGAGCGCTGCCACGATCGGGCCGTTGTCGCCCGACAATCGCCACGCCACGTGCACGTTTTCCAGCCGGCCGCCAAAATGCAGCTGGAAGGTCCCGGGAATCTGCAGTACGCCCTCATGCGTGCCCGTCCCCACGGACAGGGGTGCGAGTGCACTGCGCGCCGCATCGTTCACAGCAATCATCTTCAGAAGTACTCCAGCCATCCCGGCCGGACCGGGAATCGAGGTTTAGCGCATCGCTGAAACCCCACGGGAGTACCGTAGAGGCAGGTCGCTGTGAGCCATCTGCCGACCGCCGACGCGGGAGGCAGCTTCACAGCAACTCATCTGTCGGGCGGCCTGAGGCCTCCCCGCAGGAGTTGGCACCTTTTCGAGGTGGTTAGCCTCGACGGTTGCCCCGGCTTCCAAGGGCCTTACCCTCCGCCGGTCTCGATGAGCGGCGAGAAGTCTAGGAGCCGGCACGCCGGGCCGTCAAGGAACGCCGCTTGACAGTGCGTACTGGGATTGCCCGAGTGGTCGCTTCGGGGAATCCCCGCCCGCCTGGTCCCGACCTTGACCCGCAACGCCATTCTGTACTATTGTGCTAGTACATTAGTACATTATCACGCCCATTGCGGCGTCTGTCCCACCCATGAAAGAACATCGTCTGGTGACACCACGCCAGGAGGCGCTGGCGGAGCGATCCCTGTTCGCCGCCGTTCTCACGCTGAAGAGCGTGGATGAATGCCGCTCGTTCTTTCGCGATCTGTGCACGCCGGCGGAACTGCAGGCGCTGGCAGACCGATGGGCCGTCGTGGGGCTGCTGCAGCAAGGCGTGCCCTACCGCGAAATTCACCGGCAGACCGGCGTGAGCGTCACGACGATCGGCCGCGTAGCGCGCTATCTGACCAATGGCAACGGCGGCTATTCGCTGGCTGCCGAACGCCTCAAGGAGCACCGCGTCGGCTGACGTCCGGCGAGACCAACATGGAAAAGACCTCACGCCTCAAAGTCGCCCTGCAGAAGTCGGGACGCCTGACCGAAAATTCGCTCGATCTGCTGGTTCGCTGTGGCCTCAAGTACAGCCGCGGCAAGGACCAGCTGATGTGCTACGGCGAGAACATGCCGCTCGACGTGCTGTTCGTCCGCGACGACGACATTCCGGACCTCGTGCAGCAGGATGTCTGCGACCTCGGCATCGTCGGCCTCAACGTGATCGAAGAGAAACGCCTGGCGTTCAAGGCGCGCGGCGTCACACCGCTGTTCGAGCAGGTGATGGCGCTTGACTACGGCAAGTGCCGGCTGTCCATCGCCGTTCCGGACGGCACCGAATATCGCGACGTGTCATCGCTGCGCGGCAAACGGATCGCCACGACCTACCCGAATATCCTCGCCCGGTTCCTGCGCGAACGCGACATCCAGGCTGACGTCGTGACCATGTCCGGTGCGGTCGAAATTGCGCCGCGGCTCGGTCGCGCGGATTTCATCTGCGATCTGGTATCGACCGGTTCCACGCTGATTGCCAACCATCTCTCCGAAGCCGAAGTCGTGATGGAGAGCCAGGCTGCAATCATCAGCACACCGGTACCCGTTTCGCCGGAAAAGCTGGAATGGATCCATCGGCTGACGGTGCGGATCGATGGCGTGCAGCAGGTGAAGGAAAGCAAGTACATCATGCTCCATGCACCGCGCGCCAAGCTGGCCGAGATTCGCAAGCTGCTGCCCGGCAGTGAATCGCCGACCATCATGCCGCTGGACGGCGCGGATGACCGCGTCGCGGTGCACGCAGTGTGTCGCGAGAACGTGTTCTGGGAAACGCTCGAAGGACTCAAGAGCGCAGGGGCCAGTGCCATTCTCGTATTGCCCGTGGAGAAGATGCTGGCATGAGAACCCGCGTGGCTACACGCCAGCCCTGCTGTACGGCGGCTGAGCGCCAATGAACCTTTCCGTTCTCGACTGGGCGAGCCTGTCTGCCGCGGAACGGCGTGCCGTCCTGCGTCGTCCGGCACAGGACTCCGCTGAAGAAATCCAGCAGCGGGTCCGGCTCATCATCGCTGACGTGCGCGCGCGCGGCGACCAGGCGCTGCTCGAATACACGCAGCGGTTTGATGGCGCTGCGCTGCAGTCGCTGGCAGTTACCGCGGACGAATTTGCACGCGCCGAGCAGCAACTGAACGCTTCTCAGCACCAGGCGCTGCGGCGCGCGATCGACAATGTCCACCGCTTCCATGCAGCTCAGCTGTCGGAGCCGATTCGCGTCGAAACTTCGCCCGGTGTCGTTTGCGAGCGGCACTTCCGCGCGATCGATGCTGTCGGCCTGTACGTGCCCGCTGGTGTGGCTCCCCTGCCCTCCGCCGCGATCATGCTCGCAGTACCGGCGCGGATCGCCGGTTGTCCCACGCGCACCATCTGCACACCGCCCCGCAAGGATGGCAGCGCCGATCCTGCAGTGCTGACGGCCGCAAGACTCTGCGGCGTGGAACGCGTGTTCAAGGTCGGCGGTGCGCAGGCCATTGCCGCCATGGCTTTCGGCACTCAGAGCATTCCCAAGGTCGACAAGGTATTCGGGCCCGGCAGCGCGTGGGTTACGGCAGCAAAACTGCTGGTGTCGAATGATCCTGATGGCGCCGCACTCGATCTTCCCGCGGGTCCTTCCGAAGTGCTCGTCATCGCCGACGACTCGGCTCGTGCCGATTTCGTGGCAGCAGATCTGCTGGCTCAGGCGGAACACTCGGCGGACGCGCAGGTCGTTCTGGTCACCACGTCTTCACGGCTGGCGACCGAGACATTGCAGCAACTCGAACAGCAGATGCAACGACTCGGCCGCGAGGCCACACTGCGCCAGTCGATCGAGCACAGTCGCCTGCTGCGGGTGGACTCGCTCGAGACTGCATTCGATGTCAGCAACGCGTATGCGCCCGAGCATCTCATCATCCAGACGCGTGATGCGCGTGCCTGGCTGCCACGCGTGCGCAATGCCGGCTCCGTGTTCCTCGGTGCCTGGACACCCGAGACCATGGGCGACTATTGCAGCGGCACCAATCACGTTCTGCCCACCTACGGATTCGCGCGCGCCTACAGCGGCCTGTCGATGACGGACTTCCTGAAACGCATGACGGTACAGGAGGTGACGGGCGATGGTCTGCGCGACCTCGGCCCCACGGCCATCACCATCGCGCAGCTCGAAGGACTCGATGCGCACGCGAACGCCGTAGAGGTTCGCCTCGCGCAGCTCAACCAGGCAACACGCCCATGATCCGGATTCTGCAACGTGCCCGCCCCGAGATTCTGACGCTGCAAGCCTATCAGCATGCGGCCTGGGAACCCTCCCTCGAGCGCCTGCACGCCAATGAGATGCCGTGGCGTGCGACCGACGATGCCAGCGGCGCAGGGCTCAACCGCTATCCCGAACCGCAACCCGCCGAACTGATCGCGCACCTGGCCGAGCTGTACAGCGTCGCTCCCGAAAACGTGCTCGCCGGTCGTGGCAGCGATGAAGGCATCGACCTGCTCGTGCGAGCGTTCTGTCGTGCCGGCCAGGACAGCGTACTGATCTGCCCGCCCACCTTTGGCATGTACAAGGTGTCAGCACGCATTCAGGGCGCCGGCATCGTTGAAGTGCCTCTGCTGCGTGAGCTCGGCTTTGCACTCGATACGGAAGCGGTCATCGCTGCCTGCGACGACAGCGTCAAGCTCGTGTTCATCTGCTCGCCGAACAACCCCACGGGAAATCTCGCAGACCGACGCAGTATCGTATCGCTGTGCGAGAGACTGGCCCACAAGGCGGTGGTCGTGGTCGATGAGGCGTACATCGAATTCGCAGGCACCGAGAGCATCACGAACGTCCTGCCCCGATACGAGAACCTGGTCGTGCTGCGTACCTTGTCCAAGGCGTATGCGCTGGCTGGAACGCGTTGCGGCGCATTGCTTGCGCATCCGCAGATCGTCAGCCTGCTCGCGCGTGTCATCACACCCTATGCCCTGCCGACACAGACCATCGAGGCGGTGTTGAAATTTACCAACGCTGCGCATCGTGCCGAGTCGCGCCAGCGCATTACCACCGTCCTGGCCGAACGCGAGCGCCTCGCGACGCAATTGACGCGTCTGCCCGCCATTCGCCGCGTGTGGCCCAGCGACTCGAACTTCATGCTGGTGGAATGTCGTAATGCAGACGAAGTGCTGCGCGCCGCTGTCTCTGTCGGGCTGATCATCCGCGATCCGCGCTCCAACCCGTCGCTGGCCAACTGCGTGCGCATATCGGTGGGCACTGCCGAACAGAACGACCGCCTGCTCCACGCCGTCGCTGCACTCGACACTGCTGCTGCCGGAGATGCTGCATGAGCCCAATGCGCATTCTGTTCATCGATCGTGACGGCACGCTGATCGAGGAGCCTGCGGATCAGCAGATCGACAGTCTGCAGAAACTCAGGCTCGTGCCGGGCGTGATTCCGGCGCTGCTGAAGCTGCGCGATGCCGGCTATGCATTCGTCATGGTCAGCAACCAGGACGGCCTGGGGACCGAAAGCTTTCCGGAACCGACGTTTCGCGAGCCGCACGAGTTCCTGAGAGCCCTGCTGGCGTCGCAGGGCATTCGCTTCGATGCGGAGTTCATCTGTCCGCATTTCGCCAAAGAGAACTGCGGATGCCGCAAGCCTCGGACAGGCCTGCTGGACACATACCTGAGCCAGACGCCGATCGACCGGGCATGCAGCTTCGTGATCGGCGACCGCGAAACGGATCTCGAACTGGCGCGCAACCTGGCCGTCGGCGGCATACGCATCGGTGCCGATGGTCAGGACTGGGCGACGATCGCCACGCGACTTGCGCACAATCCGCGTCTGGCAACGGCAAAGCGCAAGACAAAGGAAACTGATATCAGCGTCGCAGTGAACCTGGACCGGGAAGCACCGATCCACGTGACCACCGGCCTGGGATTCTTCGACCACATGCTCGAGCAGATCGCGAAGCACGGCGGGTTTTCACTGGAGCTTGCCTGCAAGGGTGATCTGCATATCGACGAACACCACACGGTCGAAGATTGTGCGCTCGCGCTGGGCCAGGCACTCAGGACGGCGCTCGGCGACAAGCGCGGCATTCAGCGCTACGGCTTTCTGCTGCCCATGGATGAGGCGTTGGCGCAAGTGGCCATCGACCTGTCGGGTCGTCCTTATTTCGTGTTCGAAGGCAAGTTCGGGCGCGATTCGGTCGGCCAGCTGCCGACCGAACTCGTACCGCATTTCTTCCGCTCGCTGGCCGAAACGCTCGGTGCCGCGATCAACATCAAGGTCACCGGCGAGAACACCCATCACATGATCGAAGCCTGTTTCAAAGGTGTCGGCCGCGCGCTGCGCCAGGCTTTCCGGATCGTCGACTCGGAACTGCCGAGCACCAAGGGCACACTCTGATGTCGACGCGACTCGCCATCATCGACAGCGGCGGCGCCAATATTGCTTCGCTGCAACTTGCCGTCGAACGGCTCGGCGTACCGGCAGATCTGACGACCGACCCGGCGACGCTGCATGCTGCCAGCCATGTGATCCTTCCCGGCGTCGGCGCCGCAGCAGACTGCATGGCGCGTCTGCGACAGGCAGGACTCGTCGACACCATCCGCGAGTTGCGGCAACCCCTGCTGGGTATCTGCGTGGGTATGCAGCTGCTGTTCGAATCGTCAGAAGAAGGCGACGTGGACTGCATCGGCGTTCTCCCCGGGCGCGTGCGGCGCCTCTCCGGTCGCGGTGGCCCGGTGCCTCACATGGGCTGGAATCAACTGGAATTCCGCGACGCTGCGCCGCTGCTGCAGAACATCGCATTCGGCGACTATGTGTACTTTGTGCACAGCTACGCTGCACCCGTGAGCAAAGCCACGATTGCAACGACGGTCTATGGCGAGACCTTTTCCGCGGTGGTTCATCAGGGCAATGTGTATGGTGCACAGTTCCACCCTGAACGCTCGGCTCGTGTCGGCGCCCAGCTGCTGCGGAATTTTCTCCAACTGGCCGCTACGAACCTCCGGCGCCCCGATCAACCACTGACCACCAGCCACTGATCCCATGGAG
>Ga0126377_10002909_pt1 | contig 11981 bp, 14 predicted proteins | sample PanSoiMetPlot_22_FD_92647 | JGI IMG/M metagenome (GOLD analysis project Ga0126377, IMG submission 92647) | Tropical forest soil microbial communities from Panama - MetaG Plot_22 | ecosystem: Environmental > Terrestrial > Soil > Tropical forest > Bulk soil | place: Panama | collected 2016-02-17
ATGTAGGACGGCAGGCAGGAGAAGGGCATCGACAGGTCATCGTTCCACGAGCGGTGATAGTGATAGAAGCCATCGCCGACGTTGATGTTGAACCACGGATCGCGCGAAGCCTGCAATTCCTTCAACCATTCGCGCCCGGGTTCACCCGCGTTCTGCAGCGACTGGATGATCGCGTCGACGGACACCCCTTCCTTGAACTGCGAATCGACCCCGAGTTGCACGGCGCAGCGCGCGAGCCTGCGCACCTCATCGTCCGGGCGGAAAATCTCCGCCTCGATGCCCGCCACCATGCGGGCGATGTTCTCGTCCGCGATCTCGGGAAACGCCTGCTTGCAGAAGCCGAACAGCGTCATGTAGGCGCCATAGCCGAGCAGCAGGAACTCGAAGTGGTGATGCCACATGCGGAAATACCCCTCGAGCGTCTTCTGGTAGATGTCGAGGAGGTAGTGATTGGAGGCGATGCCGCGCCCGGCATGAACGTGTTCGAGCGGTTCGAACTCCGGCAACTCGAGCTTCGGGAAGGCCTGCGCGTCCTTGATGAGCTTCAGCATCTTCTCGCGCCACTGCGCGTAAAGACGCTCCCAGTTTTCGAAGTAGTAGAACGCGCGCGCCTGGAACTCCGCCGTCCGCCGCTCGATCTCCGCGGGATCCGTCACCGGGTTGCCGCCGATGTACACACGCCCGTTGAGGATGCGGTAGTCGATGCCCTTGGTGGTCGGAATGCTGTGCACCCGGGTGCTGGCGGAGCCGAGGGCGCAGTAGGCCGCTTCCGCGGTGACCATGTCGAACGCCGACATCGGCTCGGGGAAGTGCATCGAGTTGTAAAACCAGAAGCGCTGATCGTCTTCCGGGGTGAATTGCATGTAATAGGGATAGGCCGCTTGCGCGCGCTCCGTCCCTGCAACCACACGCAACGTACTCGGCAGCGGAAACCCTTTCGACTTGCTTGGCATGTCCACGACTGTTCTCCGGCGCCGCATTCGTCAGGTGATGATTGCCGCGATATCTTCGGCCATTTCGCGTGGCGGCGCCATTTCCGACATTAAGGTACGTGCGATCCTCAAGGCATGGACAGCGGGAGGAGAGAACAGTGCCGAGTCTCTATGGCTTGAAGACCTGCTCGCGACTATGGTCCTTCAAACGCAGCAGCGGGCTGCTGCCATCCGAGAGGAGCTGCGCATAGCTCAGGTCCGATCGAGTCGCGAGCAGCAGGCCGGATCCACTCTCCATCGTCGCGAGCTTCACGTTGGGACGACCTTCGGAGGTGATCAGGCGCAGCAACACGGTCTCCGGGTATCCCGTCGTGCCGTCGGGCATGCGCACCGCGTTGTCTGCGGGCAGCACTGAAATGCTGGCGCGCACGCGACCGCGCTGATCGACGATTTCGAGCCCGTGGCCGCGCAGCACCGGGACGATGTCACCGGCTGCCGAGGCCTCGGTTCGAGTGAGCAGGAACAGCAGCAGCGCCAGGTTGGCAACGCTGAGAACGACGAGAAGCTTGTGCAGGTTCATGTGGGCGGCCTCGCGCGGATCCAGTCGCCGCCAAGGCTAACGCCACCTCGTGCCGCAAGCGAGTTGCGGCAGCGATGCTCAATGCTCCGCGGCGAGGCTCTCCCGCTCCTCGAGCGCCAGGGTCTTGATGTCGTTGAGCATCACCTGCGGCTGCAGGTAGGCGAGCGAGTAGATCTCGCGCACCACGCCGTCGCGATCGATCAGGAACATCTTGAGCATGTGATGCATCGTGCGCGTCGGGTGCCCGCTGGCATCGAGCTGCACGCTGACGTCCTGCCCGAACCCCTCCAGCACCGGCAGTAGCTCGGGCACTGAGCGCGCGGTGAGGAAATCCCACTCGAAGCGCTCACTTTCGGCGAACTCACTCCCGTAGCGCGCGAGTGCCGCAGGTGTGTCGTTCGTCGGGTCGAAGCTCACGCTGACGAAGCGCACGCGCGCCGCGAGTTTCGGCTCCGCCAGGAGTTGCTGGCGCAGTGTGCTCAGCGTTTCGTGGGCAAACGGGCAGCCCCACGGGTCCATGCAGTACGTATAAAAGAAGGTGAGCAGCGTGATCTTGCCCGTCGTGTGCGCAGCAAGCCTGATCGGCTGGGCGTGCGAGTCGAACAACGTGCCGTCCGGACTCTGCTGGATGTGCTGCAGCTGGTAGCTGCCGGGTGCGGGCGGCAGGAACTCCATGCGCGGCGCGGTCGCGCCAACCGGGTCGACACCGGCCGTCGACGTCGAGGTCGCGGCGACCAGCACCGCCGCGACCCACAACGGATTCCAACGGATGCGACGCCAGCGGATCAACGCAGCGCCACCGTGTTGCCGTCGAGCGCGGCCTGCGCACCGGACCGGGCGGTGAACTTCATGTGATGCGGGCGGCCGAGCTTCTCCTTGTTGAAGTCGACCTCGAACGCGGGCGCAAGCTCCTTGCCGTCCCAGTTGAACGCGCGCAGGAACTGCTCGTTGTCGGCGCCCTTCTTGTCCCACTTCGACAGCAGGCTCGACGCGATGTACACGCGCTTCCCGTCCCAGCTCTGCGAGATCATGTTGACCTGTTTGCCGGTGTGCTTGGAGTAGGTTTCTTTCGGCTGCTCGGGGTTCGAGAGGTCGAAATAGTGCGTCGTGCCGTCCATGAACGTGTTGACCCACAATCCCTTGCCGTTGGCGCTGATCGAGATGTCGACCGGCAGCGGGATCTTCGCGGGATCGCCGATCGTCGCGACTTCCTTCGCCTGCCACGTACCCGCTGCATCCTGCTTGATCAGCCAGAGCTTGGAGGTCAGCGCGGACGCCGTGATCGCCCAGTTGTCGCCCGGGTTGAGTGACCAGCGGATCTCGAGCGGCGCGCCCGGGACCTGGAGGATCCTCGTCGGCTTCATCGCTTTCAAATCCCACATCACCATCGTGCCGCCGAAGCGCTGCATGGCTTGCTTGTCGGCGACTACCTCGCCGAGATCGCGCATGTAGTTCTGCCAGCCCGTGAAGCTCGAAGTGAGCAGCGCGTTCTTCGCCGGGTTGATGGCGATGTCGTAGCCGTAGCCGTCACCCTGCACGCCGCCGATCTGGGCCACGGGGAGATCGAACTTCGCGACGTACTGGCCCTTGTTGTTGTACTGCGCGAGGCCCGTCACGCCGCCCTTGTCCTTCGAGTTCGACAGGTTGCCGATCAGCATGCGGCCGGGCAGGGCATAGAACGTGTGCGGTCCGACGTAGCCGGTCTGCTGCGTGAGATCGGAGATGGTGCGCACGAGTTTGGGTTTTGCCGGATTCGTGCCGACATCGAACACGTAGATGATGCTGTCGTCGAGGCCACCGGCCCACAGGTACTTGCGATCGTCGGTGAATCCCATGTGGTGCGCTTCGCCGCGCGCGCCGACCGAAACGCTGCTGATCACCTTGCCGTAGCTCTTCGACTTCGGGTCGGCATCGATCGTGACCAGCTTGTCGTAGCCGTCGCCGAGGCCCTCGACGCCGAGCGTCCACACGTGAACGTACGATTCCTGGCCCTTGATGAGGCCGGACATGTACGGTGAGTTGCAGGTCTCATCCGCAAGGGTCGCGCTTGCGAAGATCAGGCCCAGACAAAAAAAGACAGCTCGCGAGGTCATGTGCGGTTTCCTCCTGGAATAGCGTGAACAGTAGTGTCAACGCGCGGCGGCAATTGCCTCGGCGCGCGCCGCATGGCTGCGACGCCACGCGGCCGGTGGGGCACCGTACTCGCGGCGGAATGCGCGGCTGAAGGCGGTGTCCGTTTGATAGCCGACGTCTTCGGCGATCCGTGCCAGGGGCGCGTTGCTGCGTGACAGGAGATTGGCCGCGAGCATCATGCGCCACTGTGTGAGGTACTGGATCGGCGAGCTGCCGACCAGCAGCTGGAATCGTTCGGCGAGCACCGAGCGCGAGGTGCCGGCTTCGCGCGCCAACACGTCCAGCGTCCAGTGATACGCCGGGCGCTTGTGCAGAGCGTTCAACGCGCCACCGACGATTCGATCGTGCACCCCCGCGAGCCAGCCGGTGCGGCCCGCGCTCTGCCCGCTCATGTACAGGCGCAGCACCTCGATGAAGAGCACCTCGGCGAGCTTCGAGAGCACGCCGGCACCGCCGGGTCGGGTCGAGCGCAGTTCGCCAAGCGCGTAGCGCACCGACGCTTCCAGCCACGCACCGGCATTCGAGCCACGCACGTTGACGCGCACGATCGAGGGCAGTCCGGCGAACAACAGCCTCGCCAGGCGTGCGTCGCAGGCGAGGTAACCGCAGACGATGCGCGTGGTCGGTCCGCCGCCTCCGTAGACCACGTGCCGGGCCTTGCGCGCCAGCACTTCCTCCAGGCGCGTGCCCTTCACCGGTGTCAGCCCGAGCTGCGAGGTCATGCGATGCGCGTGACCCTGTGGGAATACGACCACATCGCCGGCCATCAGGCGAACCGGCTCCTCGCCCTCGATCTCGACGAAGCACTCACCCTCGGTGATCAGGTGAAAGATGACCACGCGTTCCGCGCCGGGCTCGAGCACCGGCACCAGGGAATCCGCACGCGGCGACTGGTAGCACCACGGCGCGGTGAAGCGCCCCTGGATGAAGATCGCGCCCACCAGGCGCACGACGCGCAGAGTTTGCGAGAGCGCATCCATCAGGGGGTCTCCACATCGATATGCAGAGCGAGAGGGACGCCGCTGCGCAGCGCCGCCGGCACGGGCGAGCAGCGGCAGGCTTCCTCCACCATCGCGCGCAAGCGCCCGGCCGGAATCGACGGCGCCGAGATCCTGACACTGAGCTCCACGTCCAAAGGACCCGCATCCACCCGCTTGCCCTGCGCATCCGGCATGCCGAGCAATCCTCGCGTGTCCGAACGGCTGGTCGCTTCGACCTGCAGGGAAGAGAGCTCGACTCCTTCTGCGGCTGCGGCCATCGCGATGCGCGTGGCGGCGCATGCGGCCAGGCCGGCACGCAGCAACCATCCGGGCGTCACCTGGTCACCGCTGCCGCCGACTTCGGTGGGCATGTCGGTCGCTACTTCCGTGCCGTTCGGATTGCGCGACACCACGCGAGTGCCGGCCTGCCAGCGCGCGATCGCGGGTGAATCGTCATGCACGGCCATGTCGGGACGGCGCCGCAGGACCTTCTGCACACGCTGCAGGGCTGCTGCGAGGGCTTGGGTGCTCATGTCGTTATTGCCGGGTTTCCCTGAGGGCGGGGATTGTGGGCGCATCGGCTGATCGGGCCAAGTGGCACGCGGGTTCGGCAACCCTTCGCCGGACGATCGAGCAGTAATCCCGGACGCCGCGCCAATGAGTCGCGCGGCAAAGACGACCGGACAAGGAGCGGCGACGCCAGGGCAGGATTCGCTGGCGCCCGCCAGCATTCAATACGTGCGCACCTTCCCCAACCACCGGAGGCTTTCATCATGAATGCGGCTATCGATCTCACGGCCATCAAGAGTCGCCAGCAGACGACCTGGGCGAGCGGCGACTACGCCGTCATCGGTACGACCTTGCAGCTCGTCGGTGAACTGCTCGCCGAGGCCTGCGACCTGCGCTACGACGAGCACGTGCTCGACGTCGCGGCCGGTAACGGCAATGCGACGCTGGCGGCGGCGCGGCGCGGTTGCAAGGTGGTCTCCACCGACTATGTCACCGCGCTGCTCGATCGCGGGGCCGAGCGTGCGCGCGCCGAGCATCTCGAAGTGGATTTCCGCTTTGCGGATGCTGAAGCCTTGCCGTTTGCAGACGCGAGCGTCGATGCAGTGCTGTCGACGTTCGGCGTGATGTTCGCCCCCGACCACTCCACGGCGGCTCTCGAAATGGCGCGGGTGTGCCGCCCGGGCGGCCGCATCGGGCTCGCGAACTGGACGCCCGCGGGTTTCATCGGCCAGCTGTTCAAGACGCTCGGACGTCATCTCCCGCCGCCGGCGGGGCTGCAGTCTCCGGCCCTGTGGGGCGATGTGGCACACCTGCGCGCACTTTTCGGCGCGCGTGCGAACATCGTTGCCACACCGCGCCTGTTCAATTTCCGTTACCGCTCGGCGGCGCACTTCATCGAGGTGTTTCGCGCGTGGTACGGGCCGCTGCACAAGGCGTTCGCCACACTGCCGGCCGACCAGGCCGCGGCGCTCGAGCGCGACCTGACCACATTGATCGAGAGCTCGAACCGTGGCGGGCCGCGCTCGCTCGTGGTTCCGAGCGAGTACCTCGAAATCATCGTCACGCCCTGATCATGGAGGCAAGGCTGCAACGGCGCATTCAGCGCTATGGATGGGATCGCGCGGCCGAGGACTATGAGCCGTTGTGGCAGGAGCAGCTTGCGATTGCGCAGGCAAAGCTCCTGGACTCGGCGCGATTGAAATCGGGCCAACGTGTCGTGGATATCGCCTGCGGCACCGGGCTGGTGACGCGCGGTGCTGCATTGGCAGTGGGACCTTCGGGGCACGTCGTCGGCGTCGACATCTCCGAGCAGATGATCGAGACGGCCCGGCTGCGCGCCGCTGCACAGGGATTCTCGAATGTGATTTTCGCGCGCATGGGTGCCGAGAACCTCGCGCTTCCCGATGCGAGCTTCGATGTTGCCCTGTGCGCCCTCGGCCTGATGTATGTGCCAGATCCATTGCTGGCGATTCGCGAGATGCAGCGTGTCGTGCGCCCCGGTGGGCGAGTTGTGTTCGCCGTGTGGGGCGAGCGCGCAAAGTGCGGTTGGTCGCCGGTCTTCCCGATCGTCGAAGCGCAGGTGCAGAGCGATGTGTGCCCGCTGTTCTGCCAGCTCGGCCAGCAAGACAACCTCGCACGGCTGTGCGTCGAGGCTCAGCTCGGCAACATCGAGCAGCACCGCATCCAGACGACGCTGGACTACGCGGATATAGAGGAGGCGTGCGATGCCGCGTTCGTAGGCGGACCCGTCGCGCTCGCCTGGTCGCGTTTTGATGGAGAGATCCGCGCGCGGGTCCGGCGGCACTACGCGGAAGCGATCAATCCCTGGCGAGTCGGGCAGGGCTACCGGGTGCCGGGCGAGTTCGTTATCGTCGCAGGCACGCGCGCAGCATAGAGCCCTCGGTTTCACCCAGGATGCGCGCGTCGAGGAGTCGCAGTGACGCACGACATCGAGGTCCGCTCGCTACACGCCTTCAGCGAGCGCGAGATCCGGGAATTGAGCGAGGTCCTGATCGATTGCGTGGCGGGCGGCGCATCGGTGAGCTTCATGCCGCCGATGACGCAAGCCAAGGCGGAAACTTTCTGGCGCAACGTCGCCGCGAGCCTGGAGCGCGGCGAACGGCTGGTGCTGGTGGCCCTCGACGCAGGAACCATCATCGGGACCGTGCAGGTGATCTGGGCTCAGCCCGAGAATCAGCCGCATCGTGGCGATGTCGCGAAGATGCTGGTGCATCGCCGGGCACGCCGGCGCGGTGTCGGCGCACAGTTGCTGCGCGCGGCGGAACAGCTTGCACTCGCTGCCGGCAGGACCTTGCTGGTGCTGGATACGGTTGAAGGTGGCGAAGCGGAACGTCTCTACGCGCGCGAGGGATGGCAGCGTTGCGGCGTGATTCCGGATTACGCGCTGTGGCCGGATGGCACGCTGTGCGCGACGACGGTGTTCTTCAAATCACTGCGCTGAGCGAACCGCACACCACTGTCAGCGTGTAGGAATCGTCCGAGTGCCACACTGCCGTGCCACCCGGAACTATCGCTATGCGCGCGGTTCTCAACTATCAAGCGACAAAATCCGGGCGACGGAATGCGTTGCGCAGCACATGGAGGTGTGTCGATGAGAATGTCAGCGATGTTCATGACGCTGTTGATGGCAACGTCGGGGTGTGTGATGACCAACGGCGCCGGGAGCCTCGGCAGCGCGGCGGACAACCTCGACAGCCGCGCGCAGCACTTCTACGACGAAGTGCGTCACGACGCGGACTACAGCTATCGCGACGATCGTGACGCTCGTGATCACGACTACCGCAGCGACGATCACACGGTGCGCGATGCGGAGGCGCTCGCGAATGCGGCGGATGACTTCCATCGTGCCGTGGAGCGCGGCGAATCACGCGAAGAGTTGAACGGCGAGTTCGATCGCGTGGCCGAGCATTACCATCATCTGCGGGAATACTACGACGATCGCGGCCGCAGCCGCGAGGAACGCGACCGCTTCCAGGCGGTGACCGATGCTTACGTCGAAGCCGAGGGCGCGCTGAAGTATCGCGATACGCGGCACGGGTGAGGCCGAGCTTGGGACGCCGCAACGCGGTTCCAGGGTGAACGGGCGGTGGCGCGGGACGCCGCCCGTTTCGCTCTTGCGTCAGCTACACGCGGCCCATCGCCATCAACACCACCAGGAGGACCAGCAGGATTCCAAGGAACCCGCTTGGGTAGTAGCCCCAGCCGGTGCTGTATGGCCAGCTGGGCAGCGCACCCAGCAGAAGCAGAATGAGGATGATCAGCAACAAGGTACCAACGGTCATGGCAGTGGCTCCTGCGCGCTGCACACGCGGCGCGTACAGCTGAGAAGGTGCAAGCGATATGCCACGACGCCGGAATTTGAAGCGAGTAGTCCTCCGCTGACGTTGCTTCGATTGCGCGTCTGACGGAGTGAAGGATCCAGCCCGTCAGGGAGTCGGCGTGCCCGAACTTGGCGTGCTGGGCTCGGCGATTACCGTGTCGAGTCCTGCGGCACGCCAGCCTTCGATGCCCTCTGGAAACCAGTGCACGTTACGGTAGCCGTAGCGAACCGCGCGCTTCGCGCCATTCCAGCTGAGCCAGCAGCGCTCATGGCAATAGATGACGATGGGATGATCGGGATCGTTGCGCGTCGCCTGCGCGAGCTGGTCGCGGAAGTACACATCGATGTCGGGTGCAATCGCCCCGATTCCGGCCCCCGGGACCCAGACACTCCCCGGGATGACGCGGTGTGGCACGGGTAGCCAGGGTGCGCCCGGCGCAAGATTCTCCGGCCGGTGCGGCAGGTTCGACACATCGACGAGCACCACGCCGCCTTGCTTCAACAGCTCACTCAGTTCCTGCGCATGGATCACCGCGCCGCCGGAGAGCGTCGCGGGAACGGGGCCGTTGATCGGCCCGGTCCAGAAATCCGCGGGTTCGTCAGCCGGGGCGGCGCTGGAGGGGGGCTCGGCGGCCAAGCCGGACACGCCGAGCAGGATCAAGATCAGGGCGCCGGCGCGCGGCAAATCCCGGCTCGCTGACATGCCTGCGATCAGCCGGGCGGCTGCGGCACGTCGAAGCTGTGGGCGAAGGTCGCATCATCGCTGTCCTGAATCGCGACTTTCAGGGTGCCCCTGGCCGGCGGCACGAAGCCGAACACGATCACCGGGTCGGTGCTCATCGAGATGTCGGAGTCCAGGTGAAAGATGCGACTGCCGTCGTAGGTGACCTCGGTGCTGCGGATGAAGCGCGCCGGCGTGTAGAAGCGGGTGATCTGGTTCATCTGCATGCCGTTGAAGTTCGGATGGCGGATCATCAGTTGCGCCTGCAACGGCTTGCCCGCGGCGAAGTCGCCGATGAGCCGCAGCTTCATGCGGCCCATCTCCTGCAGCGCCTGCTCTTCGGAGAATCCGGCGGGCGCCGAGCATCCGCCCGCAGCCTTCACGAACTTCTCCGCGAGATAGAGCTTGCCGTCCTGGCCCTCGGCAACCGCGTGCATGAGCGTGTACTCGTCCACGCGCACGCGCACCTGGAGGACCCGCGGATCAGCGCGCGGCCCGAAGACGAAATGCGCCGAGAGCGGCGAGGGATTGTTGTCGATGACCAGGTACACGCCCTTGATCGGCTTCTTGCCTGCGAGCTGCAGGCTGACCGGGACCAGCGCGGCATCGAGCGCGCGCGGCGGCACGTCGAGCTCGATCACGCCGCTCCCGTCCTGCACCTTTCGATCGCCGAAGATGGCTTCCTGCAGCGCCTTCCAACGCTCGGCGCGCGCGGCGGCGTCCTCGGCGTCCGTGGTCTGCGCGCGCGAGATCGCGGCCAGTGAAACCAGTGCGCAGAACGCCGTCGCCAGTATCGAAGCTTTGCGAGTCGTCATCGTCAGGACCCCAGGATCGTATGCGCAGCATACGCCAAGTGACGTTGCCGGGACGCTGAGAGCCTTGCGCAGGAGTCCTATTCCCACTCGAGCTCCTTGAAGGCCTTGGTGACGTTGTGCCCGTGATACTCCTCGAAGAGCGTCCAACGCCCGCGCTCGGACTGCGCGACGCTCTGCGTCGCGGCACCAATATCCATACCCTTGGCGATCGCCGCACGCGTTTCGCGTAGCAGCACGTCGAGGTAGCGCTCGAGGTCCGCCGCGCCCGAGGGCCAGGCGACGCTCGCCGGTCCATGGCCCGGTACCGCGCGCTCCGCATTCAGTGCCTTGAGAGTCGCGAGCGCTTTCTGCCAGCCGAGAATGCTGCCGTCGAGTGACGGCACGCGGCGCACGAACAGCAGGTCTGCCGGGAGGAGCGTGCGCGTCTGCCGATCGAAGACGCTGAGATCGCAGTCGCTGTGCGCCGTTGCGTGAGCCGTCAGCGTGAGCGCGCGGTTTCCCAGGTCAATCTGCGCATATTCACCGACCAGCATCGTCGGCATCACGACGGATCCCGCGGCCTCCTTGCCGAGCACCTTCTCGAGCCGGGCGCGGTAGTACTCGCCGCGCTGGCCGAGCGCGTAGGGCAGGCGGGCATGTCCGACGAATTTCGGCTGATCGGCGAGAAATGCACCGGCGCCGAAGATGTGATCCGGGTGCACGTGAGACAGGATCACATGACGGATGGGAAGCTTCGTGACCTGGCGAATCGCCGTGCGCAGTTGCTCGCCGTCCACCAGGCTTCCGCCCGGATCGACGACCGCGACGCTGTCGCTGCCCACGATGCAACCGACGTTGGCGATCGCGCCGGCGTTCTGCGCCGTGGCCTCTTCATCCACGCCGGCGCGAATATGGATGCCCGGCGCAACCTCGCGCAGTGCGAGCGGCGCAGCGGCGCGGACGGCGAGGCCTGCAAAGCAACACAGGCAACCGCCACCCAGCAGGACTTCGCGTCTCGAGAAACGGGCGCCCGGACGAGCGCGCGGGGATTCAAGGGGACTCGACATTCAAACAACCGGCGCGAAGGCAGGTGCCTTCGCGCCGGGATCGAGCGAACAAAGCTATCGGTTATTTCTTGTCAACGATCGTGAGCTGATTGACTTTCGCTGCACCGGGCTCCGAATAGAACCCAAAGCGCTTTTCCGGCATCCAGAAGCCCAGCTTGTCGCCGGGACGCAAGGATGAGTATTTCTTCTTCTTTCCCTCGATCGTCACGCGCGCGTTGGGCTGCGGCTTGACGGTTACCGTGGCGAGCGTATCGCCGCGCACGTTCAGGAAGTCCAGCGTCACGTTGTCCTTCTGGACCTTGGTGACCTTGGATTCGAACTTCACCCACTTCTCGCCGTCCTGCATCTTCACTTCCCGGCACGCTGGCGCCGCGTTTGGATAGCGGTCCAGGAACTCGTGGCTGAAGGCGACATCCTTGATGCAACTCAGCTGTTCTCCTTCCCCTTCGGCGGCCATCGCTGCAACGGGCAGCGCGGCGAGCGCCAGTAGGACTAACCTTCCGTAAACTTTCATGTTGATTCTCCCTTGGGGGACCAAAAGTGCGACCGGCGGTGCAATGCTACAACGGCCCGATGGGTCGGTTCTATCTGCGGGAGTTACTAGAGGGAACGGGAGCGCCGCCCGCAGTCTGAATAGGCGCCAAGAGGCAGGTCCCACGGACGCACTCGCATCATGCGATGGTGGTGTGGTATGGCGCGCCGCAACGCCCTGGGCCCGCCGCTTTCCTGACCGCCCGGGACCCCGTAGGACTCCGAGACGGCTGGCGTCACCCCGGACCCGGGCCGCAGCGGACAGCGGCAACGGGAGGCGGTAGGCTCTCCGTCGCCTTGACGAGCGATGGGGAGAGGGCTTGGGCGACGTTACCGTCCTGCTCGAACGCGCGCACCAGGGCGACGTTCAAGCGAACCAGGAACTGTTTGCGA
>Ga0126377_10002910_pt1 | contig 11980 bp, 7 predicted proteins | sample PanSoiMetPlot_22_FD_92647 | JGI IMG/M metagenome (GOLD analysis project Ga0126377, IMG submission 92647) | Tropical forest soil microbial communities from Panama - MetaG Plot_22 | ecosystem: Environmental > Terrestrial > Soil > Tropical forest > Bulk soil | place: Panama | collected 2016-02-17
GCTGAACTTCGCAGTAATGATTGCCGGAGCCGAGCGTCCCCATCTCCTCGCGCTGGCGCGCGCGCGCGCGCGCCGAGACTGCTTCGGGACGCGCGCCCCGCATCCGGCCGCGCTCCTCTATGCGCTCCAGGTCCTGAGGCGTCCCGTAGCCGCGCCCCACGGCCCAGCTCGCGCCGCCGGAGAGCATCTCGTCCATTTCAGCGTCGTTCAGTTTGATCTTTCCCCGGCTGCCCACACCCGCCGGCACATGACGAAACAACGCGTCGGCCAATTGAGACCTCACCGGCTCGACGTCTTCCGCCGTCAAACCGGTCGTCATCGTTCTGACGCCGCAAGAGACGTCGAAACCGACCCCGCCGGCCGACACCACCCCGCCCTCGTCGGGATCGAACGCGGCCACGCCGCCTATCGGGAAGCCGTAGCCCCAGTGCGCGTCGGGCATCGCGTATGACGCCTTGACGATGCCCGGCAGCATGGCCACATTCGTCGTTTGCTCGAAGACCTTCTGATCCATGTCACGGACCAGCTCCTCGGTGGCGTAAATCACGGCTGGCACGCGCATCCGCCCGGACGCCCCAGGCGGTTGGATGAACCATTCAGTCTCCGAATGACGCATGAATTGTGAAATGTCCATAACGCCTCCTCGGGAAATACCCACGTAGTAACGAATTGATTCGTTACTACGTGGGCGCCTCACACATCGACAACGCACTGCGCCAGCCACGCGCCGGTTTCGTCGCGCGCGACTTTCAGTTGCGTGTAAGTGGCGCCTTTGACCTCCACGGCCGGTTTGTGTCTGCCGATGTCTACAGGCTCTCCCCACGCCCTGGCGGCCAGACGAGAATCGTCAAACCGAACCTCGAAGCGCGCAAAGAGCATCCGCCGCGTCGCCATCTGATAGATCAACGCGTTTAGCCATTCGGCGAGCAGCAATTCATCGTCGGGCGCCTCGCACTCGACATCGATCTCCTCCAGCGGCGCAACGCATTCAGGGTCGGTGATCACCGCCGCCAGCGCGACGGCGGCCTGCTCGAACGCCTCCTCCTTCGTCCAGCCGACGCCGCGGACGCCTATATCAGCCTCATGCGGAAAGTGCTCCCAATATGTTCCAAGCATAATGTTCAAACAATAATTGTCCGCAAATGTTGTGCCGTAATCTCGGAAATTCATCGCTGGCGCGCTCTGTTTTCCACATTGTTGTCCTGTCGGATTAATTCGACATTTCATCAGGACAGTAGAATTGGCGAGGGACAATGTTGTTGTAAGCTGAGACCTGGAGATGTTATTGGCCGATGCGCCCAATAACAGATGCGGAATAACTCTGAATTTTTATAGCAAGACGTTCTTCCCTTGCCGTTCAAAGTATGCATAACCCATCGGCAGGATGATGCGGCGTTCGGCCACGTCGAAGGCATTTACCAACGGAGGTTTTGCTTATGAAGACAGTATTTTGGAAGATACTATTCTGTAATGCTTTGCTGCTTTGCGCGGTTCTGCTGGTCGTGTTCGGTTTCAACCGTTCGGGAGCTGGCGTGAACGATGAGAAGCCGAAAGGGATCGTGAACGATAAGAACCCGAATGAAAGGAAGACGCTCGAAATGGTCTTCGCTATCGATACGACGGGCTCGATGGGCGGATTGATCGAAGGCGCGAAGCAGCGCATCTGGGGAATTGTAAATGAGGTGATGCAATCAGAGTCGCGGCCCAACGTGCGGATCGGGTTGGTCGCCTATCGCGATCGCGGCGACCGATACATTACCGAGGTCTTCCCGGTGACGGACAATCTGGACGCCGTTTATACGACGCTCATGGATTACCGCGCCGAGGGAGGAGGAGACACGCCCGAGAATGTGCGGCGCGCGTTGGCGGACGCCGTTCGTAAGGCCGGATGGTCACAACAATCCGACCGGATCGCGCAGGTGGTCTTTCTGGTCGGTGACGCCCCGCCTCACAACGATTACAAGGATGAGCCGGATACGAAGTCGACGGCTGTCGAAGCAAAACGCAAAGGAATGATCGTCAACGCCATTCAATGCGGAAACATCGAAGGGACCAAGGAAGTCTGGCAGGAGATCGCGCAATATGGCGGAGGGCGATACTTCGCTATCCCGCAAGACAGCGGCGTCGTGGCGATCGTCACGCCCTATGACGAAAAGCTCGGCGCCCTCAGCAATCAACTCGGCGGAACCTATCTCGCGTTCGGCGGAGCGGAAACCCGGGCTGCCTCAAGGGCCAGGCAGGCGGCGGCCGAAGACGCGGTCTCAAAAGCCGCGCCGATGAACGCGCAGGCCGAGCGCGCAAAGAACAAGGCCATCAATTCAATGGCTTACGCCGGAGACTTATTGCAGGGTATTGAGAATGGAACCGTGAGACTGGAAGATGTGAAAACTGAAGAGCTGCCCGATGAGCTGCGCGGACTTTCGCCCGCAGAACGAAAACAGGAGATCGAGAAACGCCAGGCTCAACGCCGGCAGGTCCGCGCCGAGATCATGCAATTGTCGAAGGAGCGCGAGGAATTCATCAAGAAAGAACGGGCCAAATCGGGCCAACGAAACAGCTTTGATTCGGTCGTGGCCGAGGCGCTGAAGACGCAACTGGCCGCCAAGGGATTCAAGTAGAGAGAAGTGGCGCAGTACCGCGCGCGTGAGCAATCGGCTATCTCATCGGTCAGCCGCTTGCTCACGCGCGCAGTACTGTATAGATGTCCCAATGTTGCGGGCAACGGCCAATCTCAAATCTAAAATGGCAAATTGAAAATGCCCCTATACCTACTCGAAAGTCGAGACACATAACCAAACCGGCCAATTGCCTCATCATTAACCTCAGTCAAAAGGGGCAATAAACCCAAGCGACAAAATTAATGGCGCGATGCAGGGCTCGCAGGATTGTTATCTCTTGACAATGGCTATGTAGAAGCCTATACGTATAGGTGTCTACATGCATTCTTCATGCCATCAAACGATGGCAGACAAAGGAGCGAGGATGGCCAAAGGATATCTCTCATACACGATGGCGCTGATCCTGCAGGCGCTGGACAACGGGTACAAATATGGACTTGAAGTGATGACGGTGACGGGGCTGGCGAGCGGGACGGTCTACCCGGCATTACGGCGTCTGGAGGACGCGGGCTACGTCGATTCCAAGTGGGAGCGGCAGAGCATCGCGCAGGCCGAGCAACGTCCGGCGCGCAAATACTACGAGGTGGCTAAAGAGGGCAGGGACGCGCTCGCCGAAGCGCGCAAGAAGTTTCGACTGCTGGACCATCTCGACCAACCAGCCCCCAAACTCAAACCCGCGCGCGGAAAGGGATGAGCTATGCGCCGGCAAGGACGAAAAACTCTCCAGCGTCCCTGGCTGTGGTTGGTACGGCTGATCGGCGTGATCGTGCCACGCAGGTTGCGCGCTGATTGGAGACAAGAATGGGAAGCCGAATTGCGGCATCGCGAAACGCTGCTGGCTGAGTGGGACAAACTCGATTCGCGCGGCAAACTCGATCTGCTGTGGCACAGCGCGGGCGCGTTTGCGGACGCGCTATGGTTGCAGCCGAAAAGATTGGAGGACGAGATGTTTCAAGATTTGCGCTACGGCTTTCGGATGCTGCGCCAGCGACCAGGCTTCACGCTGGTGGCGGTGATGGCTCTGGCGTTGGGCATTGGCGCGAACACCGCCATTTTCAGCGTCATCAATGCGGTGCTGTTGCGCCCGTTGCCATTCGCCGATCCAGACCGCCTGGCGATGATTTGGCAGACCAGCCAGCAGGGCGAGTACTCGCAGCTTTCTCTCACTTATCAAAACTACGATGAACTGCGCAAACAATGTCAGGTCTGCGAAAACATAGGAGCCTGGAACTCGTACAACTACACGCGATTCGCCTTGACCGGCGGCGCGCAGCCTGAGCAGGCGCAGTACGCCGTAGTCTCCGCCAGCCTGTTTTCAGTCCTGGGCGTCAAACCGGCGCTGGGACGCGTCTTTCTGCCGGAGGAAGATCAACTCGGCGCAGCCCGCGTGGCCATCATCAGCCATGCGCTCTGGCAGCGCCGATGGGCCGGAGACCCGAAGCTGATTGGCCAGACAGTGACGCTCAACGGCCAAAGTTATGCTGTGGTCGGAATTATGCCGCCGGGTTTTGTCTTTCCAAGATTTCCGAGGGACGCCGAGATCTGGGTTCCGTTGTCTAGCGATCCAATTCCGGGCCGCAGATTTTCTCCTGGCACGCGATACCTGAATGTGTTGGCGAGATTGAAAGCGGGCGCGACGCTCGCGCAGGCCGAAGCCGAAATGGAAACCATTGCGCGCCGAATGGAGCGACAGGACTCACAGTTCAACCGCGGCCTCGGTCTGCGTCCCACGCCGCTGCATCACCAACTTACCGGCCACCTGCGGCGCGCCCTATTCGTGTTGTTGGGCGCGGTAGGATTTGTGCTGTTGATCGCCTGCGCCAACGTCGCCAATCTGCTGCTGGCGCGCGCCTCGATGCGGCGCCAGGAGATCGCCGTGCGGCTGGCGCTCGGCGCGACGCGATTGCGGCTGGCGCGGCAACTGATGACCGAGAGCTTGATGCTGGCGCTGTTGGGAGGCGCCGCCGGGTTATTGCTGGCTAAATGGGGCGTCGGGCTGCTTTCAATCATTCCCTACAACGCGGCGACTTATTTCATTCCTTACAACGTTCCACACGATCAAATCACGCTCGACGGGCGAGTTCTGGTCTTCACGTTTGCGCTCTCGCTCCTGGCCGGAATGATCTTCGGATTGGCGCCGGCGTTTCAGAGTTCCAGGCCGGATATCAACACCGCGCTCAAAGGCGTCAGCGCATCCTCAATCAACGACGTCGCCGGATCGCGCCGGCCGCATAAGCGCAGCCTGCTGGTGGTGGCCGAGGTCGCCTTGTCGCTGACGCTGCTTGTGGGCGCGGGCCTGATGATAAAAAGCTTCGCGCGCCTGCTCGAAGTTGATCCGGGCTTCGAAACGGAGAGCGTTCTGACGTCTGAAATCAATCTGCCGCCCGCAAAATATCCTGCCAATCCTAATGGACAAAAGGTGGCCGCCTTCCACGATCAACTGCTGGAACGTCTGGCGGGGCTGCCCGGAATCGTCGCCGCGGGCCTCGGCTCGTCTCTACCGCTGAGCGGGACGAACGCGGACACCGGCTTCTTCATAGATGGCAGGCCCCAGCTCGAGCCGAGCGACAGGCCACACACTCACCCGCGCACGATCACCCCTGATTACTTTCGCGCGATGGGGATGAGAATGGTCGAGGGGCGCGCCTTCACCGGGCAGGATCACGCGCAATCGCCGCGCGTCGCGATTATCAACGAGACTATGGCGCGCCGCTATTGGCCCGCTCAAACGGCGCTCGGCAAACGCCTCGCGCTGGATTTTGAAACCATGAAATTCTTCCCCGACCGTCCCCCCCTATTCGATCTGGAAATGGGGATGCGCGAGATCGTCGGCGTCGTGCGCGACGTGAGGCACGAGGGATTGGAGAAGGAGCCTCAGCCGGAGATGTACATCCCTGACCGGCAATTGCCGGAACGCGAGATGAACCTGGTCGTCCGCGCGGCGGTCGATCCAGCGAATTTAGCCGCCGCCGTTCGGGCCGCGGTCTCAGCGATAGACCCGGATCAGCCGGTGGCCAACATCAAGCCTATGTCACGCCTGCTCGCCGATTCGGTGGCAAAACCTCGCTTCAATTACCTGTTGATCACTGTCTTCGCGGCGGTGGCCCTGATCCTGATGATTACCGGCGTTTATGGCGTGATGTCGTACGCGGTTGCCGCGCGCACGCGCGAGATGGGCATCCGCCTGGCGCTGGGCGCGCGGGGCACGGACGTGCTGAAACTCGTCATCCGTCAGGGCATGAGGCCAGTGATTGTAGGCATTGCGCTCGGTTTGGCGGGCGCATTCGCGTTGACGCGCGTGATGGCGACTTTGCTCTTTGGCGTGAGCGCGACCGATCCCGCCATCTTTGCCGGCGTGGCCGCGTTGTTGGCGGCGATCGCGCTGCTGGCCTGTTATTTGCCGGCGCGCAGAGCAACGAAGGTAGACCCGGTGATTGCGCTGCGGCGAGAGTGAGGCGCGTTCTGTCGTGGCGCCTTCAACCGCCGCTGAGGCGACGAAGAGATTGCTTATACGTCCGGCCCGCGCGTTGATGGTTTTTGAAAAATAAATGCGTCTAGGCAGTCCAACGTAGGGGCGGGTTTTCCCCGCCCCATCGCTTGGATGACTAACGAGGGCGGGGAAAACCCGCCCCTACAATGCAGGGGGCAATTATTTCTCAAAGGCCATAAATGCGAGGCTAAATTCAAAGCGCCGCTTCGCGGCGGAAGTAAGGATAGGCCTAAGACTGATGGTTGATCTGACACCCTCAACACGATTTCGTTTCTGGCTATGGCTGATTCGAGTCATTGGCGTGATCGTGCCGCGCCGGTTTCGGGCCGATTGGCGGCAGGAATGGGAAGCCGAATTGCGGCATCGCGAAGCGCTGCTGGCTGAGTGGGACAACCTCGATTGGCGCGGCAAACGCGATCTGCTGTGGCACAGCCTGGGCGCGTTTATGGATGCGCTGTGGTTGCAGCCGAAGAGAATGGAGGACGAGATGTTTCAAGACTTGCGTTTTGGCCTGCGGATGCTGCTCAAGGACAAGGCCTTCACCGCAGTGGCGGTGTTGACGCTCAGCCTGGGCATCGGCGCCAACACTGTGATCTTCAGCGTCGTGAATGCGGTATTGCTCCGGCCGCTGCCGTTCAAATCCCCGCAACAATTGGTCTGGCTCGAAGAGTCTTCAGATTCCCCGGGGAGCGACCCGGTCGTGGGCCGGCACTTCCTTGAATGGAGCGAACAGAGCCGGATGCTCGAAGGAATTGCGGGGTATAACGTCCACGAAACGAATCTGACCAGCGCGGGCGAGCCTGAGAGGTTGCAATGCGGCCACGCGACCGCCGGCTTATTTCCCACGCTCGGCGCGCAGTTCGCGCTCGGGCGCAACTTTCTCGCGTCTGAAGACCGGCCTGGCGGCGAGCGCGTCGCCGTCATCAGTTACAGTTTGTGGCGGCGCCGCTTCAATTCCGATCCGGGCGTCATTGGCCGGGCGATTTCGCTCGACGACCAGAACTACACGGTCATCGGCGTGCTCCAGCCGGATTTTCGTTTCATCGAGCCGTTGGATTTGTGGACGCCGATGGCGCTCGACGCGGAGCTCGAGCGCGGCAATCAGATGATCACGATGTTCGGCTGTATGATCGCGCGGCTCAAACCCGGCGTCGTCCGCGAGCAGGCGCAGACGGAATTGACGGACATTCTGCAACGCTACGAAAGCGCAAAGCCCGCCGGCTTTCCATCGTTCGCGGGCAATCGGGCGCGCGTTATTCCGTTGCATCAACAACTGGTCGGCGATACCAGGCGCTTGCTGTTTATCCTGTTCGGCGCGGTCGGATTGATCCTGCTGATCGCCTGCGCCAACGTCGCCAATCTGACGATGGCGCGGGCCGCCACGCGCGGCCCGGAGATGGCGATTCGCGCGGCGCTCGGAGCAGGACGAGTTCGGTTGATTCGGCAGACGCTCACTGAAAGCCTGTTGCTGGCGGCGGTTGGCGGCTTGTGCGGGTTGTTGCTGGCTTACTGGTTGACGAAGGCGCTCGCCTCGCTGAATTCAACGAGCTTGCTGGGGCAGATTTCCAATATGGCGCGGATCGGCATTGATTCGAGCGCGCTCCTCTTTACGCTGCTGGTCTCGCTCTTGACCGGCGTCGTCTTCGGCGTCTTACCGGCGTTGCAGTCTTCGCGGCCTGATTTGAACGCCTCGCTCAATGAAGGGGGGCGCGGCGGCTTCCAACGCGGGCGCGCGCTCCAGGCGCTGATGATCGCCGAAGTCGCGATGACCATAACATTGCTGGTCGGCGCGGGGCTGCTCGTCAGGAGTTTCGTCAATTTGCTCAGAGTCAATCCGGGCTTCCGCGCTGAGAACGTGTTGACGGCGCGTCTCTTTCTGCCCTATCCACGATACGAAAAGTACGAGAATCGCACGCGGTTTATGCGGGAGTTATTGCCGCGTCTGGCGGCGTTGCCCGGAGTCGAATCGGTCGGGGCGATCAACCACCCGCCGCTGACGGGATTTTCTTTCGGCGGATGGCTGCAGGTGGAAGGCCGCCGAAACATCGCTAACGACAGGGAGCCTCCCACGCCGATCGGACAGGTCACGCCGGATTATTTCCGCGCGATGGGCATCCCTTTGTTATCGGGCCGTTATTTCAACGAGGGTGACGATGCGTATGCGCCCGGAGTGTTGCTATTGAACGAAGCTCTGGCGCGCAAACTCTTCCCCGGCGAAGACGCCGTCGGCAAGCGCGTCAATCCATTTGGCGCCGATAAAGATTACGCCACTGTGGTCGGCGTGGTCGGCGACGTGCGCCACAGCGGGTTGGATCAGGCGGTCACTCCGGAAGTCTATATGCCCTATCTGCAAAACGGCGGCGAGCGGATAACGCTGGTGTTCCACACTCAGGTTGATCCGCTCAGCCTGGCCAGGGCCATGCGCCAACAGACTTTGGCTGTTGATCCCAACCTGCCACTTTACGAAGTGATGACGATGGAGCAGCGCCTGTCAGATTCGGTCTCCTCGCGCCGCTTCAATCTGTTGCTGCTTGGCGCGTTCGCGCTGCTGGCGCTCACCCTCGCCGCGGTCGGAGTTTACGGCGTGATCTCATACGCCGTCACACAGCGCAGGCATGAAATCGGCGTTCGGATGGCGCTCGGGGCGCAGATTGCCGACGTGCTGCGCCTGTTCATCAAGCAGGGAATGTCGCTGGTCGCTGTCGGCGTGTTGATCGGGCTGCTCGGAGCCCTGGCTCTGACACGAGTCATGAAGAGTTTGCTCTTCGGCGTGAGCGCAACCGATCCGCTGACATTCGCGGGCGTGGCGTTGCTGCTGGCGCTAATCGCGCTCGCGGCCTGTTATTTGCCGGCGCGACGCGCGACGAAGGTGGACCCGATGGCCGCGCTGCGCCACGACTGAGGCGCGATGAAAGTTCATAAAGAAGGATGACGTCGATGCGTTCGCTCTATCATCTACTTATCGCGATCTGGTTGTTGGCGGCGCCAGTTCAGGCCGCTCAGAATGAAGCGGCCGATCCGCAGTCGCTGCACAATCAGGCCATAACGGCCTTCTATACCGGAAAGATACAGGAAGCCAAGGCGCTTCTCGCCAAGCTGCTCGAACGCCATCCCGATTTCTATCGCGGGTACGAGTTGTATTGGGACGCCGTGGGCCGCACGGAAGACGCCGCCGCGAGGCATGCCGCCATAGAGCGCAGCCTGAAACAGTTCGACCAGACGCCGCCGGAGAAACGCGTCGAAGACTACTACAACAGCTACATCCATGGCTGCGAGGCCTTGGGAGACAATGCTCGAGCCGAGGCGGCGCGGAAAGAAGCCATCGCCAAATTCCCGCGCGGCCTGATATCTCAGATCGCGAGACTCGATGCGGCCCGCGAGGAGAAAGACCCGGCTAAATCGGCGAGGCTCAATCAAGCCTATATCGACGAATTCAACGACAATGTGTCTTGGGCGAAAAGCGCGGCGGGTGAGAAATTCAAAGTGGTCAGCGGCCATGCGGACTCGTTCGACGCAAAAGCGCTGCTGACCGCGGCCGAGCAGTTCGAGCGGCTCAGCAAACGCTATGTCGAGATGTTCGGCGACCCTTACAGCTACGTGGTTGCGCTGCATGAGATCGCCGAGGGGTTGTCGGAGAAAGACCCGGCGAGCAGCCTGTCGTTCGCTCGCAAAGCGTTGGTTTTCATACAAGAGAACTGGCTGAGCGCCAATCAATTTCACGACCGCGAGCGAGCCGCCTTCTGGCCGGCGATGATGCGGGCCAATAACGCGCTGAAGAATTGGGGCGCGGCGCGAAGGTTGGGCGAAGCCTTGACGCGCGAGCTGGAGAACGGTTTGCGCGAGATGAAGGGCGACTCGACCGGGCTTTCTTCGATATTGCTACCGGCAATTGATGAGGCGGGCGTGCGGCGCGACTACGCGCGGGCCTTGGAAGAGATGAAAGCCGTCGAGGCCGCGCGCGAACAACTGGCCTGGGCTGCGACGCTCGATGATAAATTGAAAGGCGAGCTTGACGCATTCTTCGCGCGTCATTCCATGGGGCGCGAAGAGCGAGCGCGCTTTGAAGCGTCGCTCGCAGCCAGGATGAATGAATCGCTCGAGCGTCGCTTCGCGGCGCTCAAGCGCGAAGTATTGGCGACGGAAGAGCGGCGACCGGCCGGCCCTTTCGCCTTGAAGGACCTTAGTGGCAAGACCGTCTCGCTCGCCGATTTTCGCGGGAAAGTGTTGGTCCTGGAATTCTGGGCGACCTGGTGCGGGCCCTGCAATGGCGAGTTGGAAGAGATGAAAGTTGCCTATGACAAATACCGCCAGCGTCCGGATGTGGCCGTCGTAGCCATCAGCATCGACAATGACAAAGCCGCCGTGGCCCCGCACGCGCAGCGGCTTGGCTATCAGTTCCAAATTCTGCTCAGCGACGGCGAAATAGAAGCCCCTTATCGCGCGCAGGGCGTCCCACAACTCTACATCGTTGATCCGGCAGGCGACATCCGCTTCCATCATAGCGGCTACCTGAAGGACGGCTTCTATCTCAAGAAGCTGGATTGGATGATCGAAGCAGCGCTCAAGTAATTTTCGAGGAGCCCAATGTTTGAACGTTTGAGAATGCGCGTCGCGCATCCCCACATCCGGCTCATCGCCGCCATCGGCGTGATCGTGCCGCGCCGCTTGCGCGCAGGTTGGCGGCAGGAGTGGGAGGCCGAGTTGCGTTACCGCGAAACTCAGTTGGCTGAATGGGACAGACTCGATTGGCGAAACAAACTCGATTTGCTGTGGCACAGCCTGGGCGCGTTTGCGGACGCATTGTGGTTGCAACCGAAGAGGTTAGAGGACGAGATGTTTCAGGACCTGCGTTTTGGCGCTCGATTGCTGCTCAAAAACAGAATGGTCACGTCGGTTGCAGTGATCTCACTCGCGCTGGGCATCGGGGCGAATACGGCTATGTTCAGCTTCGTGGACGCCGTGTTGTTGAAGCCGTTTACTTACCAGGATCCAGAACGCCTGGTCATGGTTTGGGAGAAGAGGCCGGACAGCGAACGGACGATGCCGACAGGAGCGGCGTTTCTCGCCTGGCGCGAGCATCAACAGGTCTTCTCACACCTGGCGGCGATCACTTCGGCCGGGGGCGATTTGAACCTGACTGGCGGAGACCGGGCCGAACGGGTTAGCGGGACGTTTGTCTCGGCCAACTACTTCGAGATGCTGGGCGTCAAGCCGGCGCTGGGCCGCGCTTTTAGCGCAGAAGAGGATCAACCTGGAAAAGAACATGTTGTCGTGATCAGCCAGAGTTTCTGGCGACGCCAAACGGGAGCCGACCCCAATGTGATAGGCCGCAGCCTCATCTTCAACAGCGAAAGCTACACCGTTATCGGCGTGCTGCCGGCGGGCGGCGTCTTCGACCGCGAGACGACCGAAGTCTGGCTGCCGCTGGTTTTCAAACCCGCGGATCAGGGGCGTCAGTTCTTCACGGCGACGGCTCGTCTCAAGCCCGGCGTCACGATCGAACAGGCCAACATCGAATTGAAGCGACTCTGCGAAGCTTTAGAGCAACAAGGACTGACGCTGGGTAAAGGCCGCAGCGCATTTGCGCAACCACTCCGTGATCACGTTGTGGGCGTTGATCTGCGCCGTATTCTGCTGCTGCTCCTGGGCGCCGTCGCCTTCATTCTGCTCATCGCCTGCGCCAACGTCGCCAATCTGTTGCTCGCACGCGGCGCGGCGCGACAGCGCGAAGTCGCCATTCGCGCCGCGCTCGGCGCGGGGCGATTGAGACTGATGCGGCAGTTCCTTACCGAGAGTATGTTGCTGGCGATGTTGGGCGGCTGCGGCGGCGCGCTGCTATCCTTGTGGCTGATCAGAGCCTTCATCGCTCTTA
>Ga0126377_10002911_pt1 | contig 11979 bp, 9 predicted proteins | sample PanSoiMetPlot_22_FD_92647 | JGI IMG/M metagenome (GOLD analysis project Ga0126377, IMG submission 92647) | Tropical forest soil microbial communities from Panama - MetaG Plot_22 | ecosystem: Environmental > Terrestrial > Soil > Tropical forest > Bulk soil | place: Panama | collected 2016-02-17
ACGCTCCCCTGGGCCAGCGCCAGGTTGACGATGGCCCGCACGCTGTCGGCCGCCCCCCGGTGCTGGGTGATGCCCATCGACCACACGTGGACGGCGCCACCCGCCGCCGTGAGCTCGTCCACGAAGGCGTCCACCGTCGCCACCGGGACCCCGGCCAGCGACGCCAGCCCCGCCACGCCCTCGCCGGCCAGCGCCGCCGCCACCTCCGCGAACCCGGTCGTGTGGTCGGCGACGAACTCCTCGTCCACCCCGCCCCGCTCGATCAGCCGGGCCAGGGCGGCGCCGGCCAGCGCCACGTCGGCCCCCGGCCGCACCGGCACGTGCAGGTCGCACATCCGGGTCCCGAACAGCGCCGACTCGACGTTGGACGGCACCCAGTAGCGGTCGAGCCCCGGCTCCAGGTAGGGGTTCACGACCACCACCCGGCAACCCCGCCGCCGGGCCAGGTACAGGTACTTCATGAACACCGGCTGGTTGTTGGCCGGGTTGGCGCCCCACAGCACGACCAGCGGCGCCTCGATCACGTCCTGGAACGAGCAGGTGGTGGCGGCCACACCCACGGTGGCCTTGAGCCCGACCGTCGACGGTGCGTGGCACACCCGGGCGGCGGAGTCGATGTTGGCCACGCCCAGCGACCGGGCCGCCTTGGCCGCCACGTAGTAGGTCTCGTTGGTGATGCCCCGGCTGGTCAGGTAGAGCGCCACCCGCTCGGGCGGTGCCGCCGCCAGCGCGCCGGCCAGCGCCGACAGCGCCTCGTCCCACGACACCCGGGAGAACCCCGGCTCACCCCGCCGCCGGCGCATCGGGTGGCCGAGGCGCCCCAGCGCCCGTAGCTGCCCGCCGGTGCGCCCGGCCAGCGCGGCCACGTCCGACAGCAGGATCGGGTCGATGGCGTCGGCGGTGTTGAGCTCGAGCAGGTTGAGCCGGGTGGTGCACAGGTGGACGCCGTCGATCGTCCAGTCGTGCAGGCCGGCGACCCCCAGCGCGCAGCCGTCGCACGCCCCCTTGGTCAGCACGTCCCAGGCGTAGCGGGGGTGGGCTCGGCTGCCCCAGGCGACCTTGGCCATGTCCTTGTAGTGGTTCGGCTTCTGCTCGCCGATCCCGTTGGGCCGCCAGCCGGCCCAGAGGCCGGGGCGCCAGCCCCCGAACTGCTCGCGCAGGCCCACGGTCAGCCTCCTTCCCCGTCGAGGCCGGTGTAGACGTTGAGCCGCCCCTCCCGGGCGAAGCCGCACAGCGTGATCCCCGCCAGCCGGGCGGCGGCCACGGCCAGCGACGACGGGGCGCTCACCGCCACCACGGTGGCGATGCCCGCCGCCCAGGCCTTCTGCACGATCTCGAAGCTCGCCCGGCCGCTGACCCACAGGCCGAGGCCGGTGGCGGGCAGGTCGCCGTCGAGCAGGAACCGCCCCACCACCTTGTCGACGGCGTTGTGGCGGCCGATGTCCTCCCGGGCGACGAGCGGCCGGCCGCTGCGGTCGAAGGCGACGGCGGCGTGCGAGGCCCCCGTCAGGCCGAACAGGTCGGCCTCGGCCGCGGCGGCCGCGGGCACGGCCGCCACCACGTCGAGCGGGATCGGCGGGGCCGGCGGCAGCGGGTGGAGGCGCTCCCGCAGGTCGTCGACCGCGGTGGTGCCGCACATGCCGCAGGCCGAGGTCGTGGCCGTGAGCCGGGGCCGCGGCGTCGGCGCCCGGCCGCCCGTGTCGACGCTGACCACGTTGAACTCGCTCTCGACCGCCGTCCCGGTGCCGCAGTACTTGCACTGGCGCACCGGCGCCCCGTCGAGCAGCCCCTCGCTGAAGCACCAGCCGGCGGCCAGCTCGAAGTCGTGGCCGGGCGTGCGCATGGTGGTGGACACCAGGGTGCCGTCGAGGTGGATCTCCAGCGGCTCCTCGACGATGAGCTGGTCGGGCCGGCGGTGCAGGCCGTCGCCGTCGTAGCGGTGCGTCAACACCCGGGCCGTGCGTCCCCGTGCCACCCGGCCGAGGGTATCGGGCCTGGCATTACCAACATGCCTCCCGCTCTTGCTGCTCCGCAGCGGGCCGCTCGGGCCCCGGTAGCGCCGGTCGGCGCTACCTCACTGGGCCGCCATCCCCAACGGGTGGAGGACCGGCTTCGACGTCGGGCCGTCGACCAGGTAGAGCTTGACGTCGTTGGCCCCCGCCCGCAGCGCCCCGGGCCACAGCAGGGCGTGGACGAGGCTCACCCCGTAGCCGCCGGGATGGGTGCTGGTGACGGCGGCGATCCGGCCGTCGACGGCCACCGCCACCCGGCCCTCGTCCGGCAGCATGGCCGTTCCCACCAGCTCGAGAGGGGGCCGGGCCGGGTCGACCGCCCCCCACCGCTCGGGCCCCTCGACCTGCACGGTGACCGGCTTGCCCTTGGCCGGCCGCACCGGGTGGTCGGCCACCCGGGTGTTCACCAGCCCGCCGTAGTCGGTGGTGCGCCACACGGCCAGCGGCCCGGTCCCCTCGACCCAGTCGGCGTCCAGCACCTCGGGGAAGTAGCGGTCGCCGTCGACGTGCACGATGTGGCCGTCGCCGGACGGCCGCAGCCGGGCGTAGCGCCAGTCGACGACCCACTTGTCGCCCGGCTCCCGGGCGGTGTCCCGCCCCACGTCCTGGCCGGCGGTCTTCCACGGCAGGCGGTCGATGCCGACCTCCCGGGCGATGGTCGGGACGACGTCGGTGGTGTTGGTGTTGCGGTCGTCGATCTTGCCGTCGTGCTCGCCGGCCCCCTTCACGACGAGCGGCGTCCACAGGATCTCGTCGACGTTGTCCTTGTCGAGGGCCCGCCACGGCGCGTCCTTGGCGAAGGCGTAGCCGTGATCGGCCGTCATGGCGATCACCGACCGGTCGTAGGCACCGGACGCCTCGAGCTTGTCGAGCAGCTCGCCCAGCAGCCGGTCGGCCGCCTGGGCCTGGAGCACGTGCCGCTGGCGGCCGACGGCCGCGCCCCAGTCGCCCCAAGTGTCGTAGAACATGCCGGGCGGCGGGTTGCCGCCGGTGGTGGCGTAGCCGCTGCCGTCAGGCAGGTAGTCCCACCCGGGGTGGGGCATCAGCAGGTGGTAGACGAACAGGCCCGGCTTGTCGGCCGGGGAGAAGTCCTGCTGCTCGATCCAGCGGTGCATCTTCCCGTAGCGGTCGTCGAACGCCTGGGGCACCAGCTCGGGGTCGATCTGGACGTCCTTCATCTGGGCGTGCCAGATGTTGTCGGCGTCGTGGAGCAACTCGTTGAGCGGGTTGCCCGGCTCCTCGGGGCACATCTCGACCGGGCAGATGCCGGTGATCTGCTCGCCGGCGTGGACCTGATAGGCGTCGCCCAGCAGGGTGAACAGGTTGTGCTCGTAGTTGCCGACGACGGGCGGGGTGTCGCCGTAGTCGGGCCGCTGGCCCGAGAGGATGGCCGGCACCGCGGCCAGCGTGTACTGGGCCACCGTCGTGTTGTTGCGGTACCAGGTGCCGTCGCCGGCCAGCCGGGCGATGTTGGGGTAGAGCTTGGCGTCGATGTGGCCGGTGCCGTCGAGCAGCGCCTCGGTGGGCAGGCCGTCGAACACCACCAGCACCACCGGCGGGGCGTGGGGGCCGACCGCCTGGGACACCGCGGCCGCGGTGTCGTGGGACACCCCGCCGTGGCGCTCGCCCAGCACGATCGCCGACACGGGCGCCAGCAGCAGGAACTGGAGCAGGAAGACGGGCGCGCCGATGGCCGCGTAGCGCAGGAACGTGCGCACGGTGACCACCCGGGCGGCGGCGACGGCCAGCAGCGCGCCGAGGACGATCGAGCCGACCAGGCGGGCCGGGGCGTCGCCCTCGACGAAGGTGCCGATGAGCTGCCAGGCCACGCCGGTGCCGACGATCCCCACGATCAGGGCGTGGACCCAGCGCCACAGGAACGGCACCACGACGCCCACCGCCAGCTCGACGGCCACCAGCAGCGCCGGGGGGAGGAGCAGCACGACCAGGGCGAACACGATGACGTCGGTCCAGTCGGAGCCTCGGGCCACGAACGTCTCGGGCGAGCGCCCGAAGCTGCCGAACACCGGCCGGGCGACGACGAACGACGTGAGGGCGAGGATCTCCAGGGCGCCGGTGCGCTCCCGGCGCCACGCCGCGGACCAACGCCCGACCGGGCGGGCCGCTGCCTCCGGGGCCGGCTCGGACGCCTCGCCCGCGTCCGGCCCCAGAAGCGTGGTCACGGCTTTGGCTCGGCCAGGTACAGGGTCCTGGTCGCGCCGGGCAACGTCTCCTGGCGATGGACGAGGAACCGGGCGTCGAGGAGCGCCTCGAACGCCTCCTGCCGGTAGTCGGCGAACAGGCCCGGGGGCTTGTTGGCCAGCAGGCGCCCCACCTGGACGTCGTCGCCGTGGACGAACTCGACCACCAGCCGGCCGCCCCACGACGCCAGCCAGTCGACGACCTCGGGCAGCGGCACGTTGGCCCCGATGGCCAGGTGGTGGACGAGCGCCAGGGCCAGCGTGACGTCGGGCCGCACCCGCTCGGCGAACGGCGACCGCTCGCGGTTGCGCCAGCCGATGCCGCCGGAAGGGTCGACCAGGTTCATGACCAGGGGCAGGACGTTCTCGCGCCCGTCGGCCCGCAGCCGCCGGTACAGCAGGTCGACCGTCTGCTCGTCGCCGTCGACGGCCACCACGTAGCCACCGTGCTCGGCGGCCAGCACCGAGTAGGCGCCGTCGTTGGCCCCGAGGTCGAGGACCAGGCCGGCCGGGCCCTCGCCCAGCGCGGCGTTGACGAAGGCGGCCTTGGCCTTGGCGTCGTCGTCGCTGTAGGAGCAGGTGGTCCGGTAGTCGGACCACACCGACGCCGTCCCTTCGCCGACCTTGCCCCGCTTGCCGACCTCCAGGCCGGCCACCAGCTTGCGCAGGTTGCGGGCGGTGGCCTTGGCCACCTCGACCGAGAACCCGGCCGAGCGCATGCTGCCCTTGACCCGCTCGGACGGGGCCGTGACCTTGCGCTCGAGCAGGCTGTGCAGGGTCACGTTGCGCAGCACGCCCTTGCGGAAGCGGCGCAGCCCGGAGAACATGCCGGCCACGTCGCTCGGCGTCGGCCCGTCGATGCTGCCGCGCAGCAGCGGCTGGTAGGGCATGCCGGTGTGGGCCTGGACGAGCAGCGGGAACAGCATCGTCTGGCAGAACTGCCGGTAGCCCGGCCACGGCCCGGCGGCCGGCTCGAACGAGCCGACGTCGACGAAGCACGGGCGGGCCCCGAAGAACTGCACGTTGTAGGCCGTGCCGTCCTTGAGCGACAGGCCCTCGTCGAGCGCGGCGAGCAGCACGTCCAGGTGGGCCAGCGCCGCCTCCCGCAGCATGGCGAAGGGCCACTCGTAGGGGTAGGTCACGATGGGGATCCGCTCGTGCTCGAGCACGAGCGCCCACGGCTCACCCCGGGGCGACGGAGGGGTGCCGGCGGCCTCGTCCCCCTCGAGCGCCCGGGTGGCCACGAGCAGGCCGTCGCCGGTCAGGCGGCCGAGCAGATCGGTCGCCGCCAGGCGCTGCCAGTCGGCGGCGGCGCGGTCGGACAGCCCGCGGCGGACGTGCCCGTCGCTGATGAAGACGGCGCTGTCGGGGTCGCGGAACGACCCCGCGGCATAGACGGCCACGCCTAGGAGTCGTCGCTCGTCGCTACCGCCTCGGCCGGAGTCTCGGTCGCCATGACGGGCTCAGCCGGAGCCGGGGTCTCGACCTCGGGCGCCGACTTGGACTTGCGGCGGAACACGCCGGTCACCTTGGACCGGGCCTGCTTGACCGCGACGCCAGCAGCTGCGGCGCCACCGACGACTGCGGAGATGATGAGGCTGCCCGAACCAGGGTCGAGATAGGCGAGCGTCACGTCGTGGTCCCCCTTGGGTCAATGGCCAACTCGCCCCGTCTGCCCCGGGACGCTCGGGGCGCGCACCCATCGGTGCGAACGTCCCTTCTCGTCCCCAAGCAGCTTGACGATTGCCAGAAGTACACCGTTCGTTAACTTGAGGGTCCATTCTGACACACGGGGTTCACCCTGGCGGCAATGTCTGGCACGGTTCCCCGCCGCAGACGTCGACCAGGGCGCCCTCGTCGAGGAACGACGTGGCCAGCGTGAGGATGTCGACCTGCCCCCGGCCGAGGCCGTGGGGATCGTCTCCGGCCCGGTTGGGCTGGTTCTCGGTCGGCGGCGCCGGGGTGCCGAAGTCCCACGCGACGAGGTAGGAACCGCCCTCGGCGGGCAGCGACCGCACGGCCGGGATGCCCCAGAACGGCGTCACGTCGGTGCTGCGGCCGGCCGCCAGCGCCGGCACCTTGAGCCGGGCGCCGATCGTGCGGGCCAGCACCTCGGTCGACACGTTGGCCACCTGGTGGTCGCCGAACGCCTCGTACAGCATCACCTGCTTGGCCGGCGTGCGCCGGTAGGGGTCGCGGGTCAGGTGCTGGGCGTAGGCGTCGTTCTCGCCCCGGTCCCACAGCATCTGGCTGAGCAGGATCACCTGCTGGCGGTCGATCCAGTCGGGGTAGCTCGGGTCGAGGAACACGCCGAACTGGTCGAAGTCGACGCTGCGGTCGAGGAGCAGCGAGTAGTTGATGCCGGGCACCCCGAGGAAGACCCGGTGCCAGTCCTGGGCCACGGCCGACACGGCGCCGCCGAGGATGCCGCCCTGGCTCACGCCGTTGAACGAGAGGTGGCGCTGGTCGAGCAGCGGGGTGCCGTCGGCGGCCTGGAACGCCGGGTCGGACGAGAGGCCGTCGGGCCGCAGCATGAGCCGGCCGAGGAACAGCGTGTTGAGCATCGACTGCTGGAGCCGGTCGGGGATGGTGCGGAACGCCGACATGTCGCCGAGGGCGGTGAGGACGGCGCCGATGTCCTCCTCCGACATGCCGATCCACCAGGTGGCGCAGGTCGTCACGTTCTCGACCAGCGCGTAGCGGCTGCTGGCGCCGAGCGCCTCCCGGGCCGAGCCGAGCAGGCCGTGGCCGTAGAGCATCATCGTGGTCGGGTTGGCGCTGCCGTCGGCGTTGGTGGCGCTCTTCGGGATCGTGCAGATGAAGCGGGCCGTGTAGGTGCCGTTGCGCGCCGGGATGGGCGAGTCGCCGGGGCCGCTGCCGTTGTTGAGGACGCTGCCGGCCGAGCCGTCACCGGTGAGGTAGTCGGGGACCTCGTAGGTGCCCTGGATCTCGGTGGCGAGGTTGGCCCGGGTCGACGGGGTCACGCTGGTGACGGTGAAGGCCGGGGCGTGGTCGCCGAGGGCGGCGAAGGCGTCGTCCCGCATGGCCAGGAGGCGCTCGGACAGGTTGCGTCCGCTGGCGATCGTGAAGTCCCAGGCGATGACCAGGGCGTGCCGGTCGACGCCGGTGCGGTGGAGGTCGCGGAAGACGTCCTCCATGTGGGCCCGGCGGGCCTCGACCGCGGGGATGTGGGTGTCGAGGCGGTCGCGGTAGGCCCGGAAGGCGTCGCTCGGGGACAGCGCCGTGCCGGCGGCGTCGACGACGTGGCGGATGCCGACGACGTAGCGGTGGCCCTCCGTCAGGCTGGTCGCCGGCCGGACGAACAGCAGGCGGTGGGCGTCGTCGGGGGCCCGGGAGTCGAGCTCGGCCCAGTAGGGGACGCGCTTGCCGGTCCGGGCGTCGGCCAGGACGATCGGGGCGTCGCGGTCCAGCGAGCGGGCGATGTCGGTGACCGGGGCGACGCCGCTGCGGGCCAGGTCGATGCCCGGGAGCTGGAGGGCGAGGGCCGAGCCGGGCGAGAAGCCGTCGTTGCGGTTGAGCTCGGTCGGGTCGATGTGGACGCCGGCCTTGTTGGCCGGGGTGGCCGTGGCGGCGAAGTTCACCCGGCGGCCGGTGGCCGTGTGGCGGTCGGCCACGGTGAAGTGGTCGTTGGGGAACGGCAGCAGGCAGCGCGGCCCGCCGAGCGGGTCGCAGGTGGTGGGGTCGGTGGCGAGGTGGAGCTCGATGTCGCCGTCGAGGTGGGGACCGTGGCCCTGGCCCTGGCCTTGGCCTTGGCCGCCCCCGCCGCTGCCCGGCAGGCCCGGGCGCACGACGCACCCCGCCGCCGCCATCGCCACCACCGTCGCCAGCACCGCCCCGCGGCGGCCTATCCCCCGAACCTGCATCCCGCTTCCCCTCCCTGACGCGGCATCAGATACGCGGCACGCTACATCGGAGCCCACCGGCGCGGCATGCTCACCGGCGTGCCCGACCAGGCCGCCGCCTCCCCGTCACCGACCCCGGTGCCGCCGCCCCTCACGCTGGGCCGCCTCCTGCGCCGGGGATTCGCCCGCCGCTGCCCCCTGTGCGGCAAGGGCCACCTGTTCACCCACTGGGTCACGATCGTCGACCGCTGCCCGAGGTGCGGCTTCAAGATGGAACGCATCGAGGGCCACTGGCTGGGCGCGCTCGGCCTGAACACGATCGTGAGCCTGGGCGCGGTCCTGGTGGTCCTGATCGCCGGCTTCGCGCTGACCTACCCGGACGGCCCGGTGGTGGCGGCCATCCTGGCGATCGTCGCCACCGCGGTGGTGGTCCCCCTGGCGTTCTACCCGGTGTCGAAGACGCTGTGGAGCGCCATCGACCTGGCCATGCGCCCCCTCGAGCCCGAGGACGACGTGGACCCGCGGTGGATCCCGCCGACGGAGTGGCACGAGGGGTAGGCGAGATCAGCCGACCAGATCTCCCGCCCCCGCCAGGTGGGCGACGTCGTTGAACCGCACCAGCTCCCAGTCCATCGTCCCGGACTGGTAGGGGCTGATCCCCTGGCGCAGCTCGGTGAGCGACGCGTTCTCGGGGTTGAGCCAGGCCCGGGGGCGGGAGCGGTCGCCGGGGTCGATGGCGAGGAAGCGCATGAGCACCTGCACGATCGGGCCGCCGTGGCAGGCCACCACGATCGTGCGCCCCTGGTGCTCCTCCAGCAGGCGGTCGATGGCGCCGCCGACGCGGGCGGTCATCTCGTTCCACGTGTCGCCGCCCGGCACCCGGCGGTAGTCGGGGTCCCAGGTGCCGTCGGGCGGGCGGGGGAAGCGGGCGTCGAACTCCTCCCACGACATCCCGTCGCCGATCCCCGGGTGGAACTCGCACAGGTCGCAGTCCTTGCGGACCTCGGGGCCGCCCAGTGCCGGCGCGATGATCGACGCCGTCTGCACCGCCCGGGGCATCACGCTGGCGTACAGCACGACGTCGGTGCCGAGCTCGCCCGTGGCCGCCAGGCGGTCCCGCAGCGCCGTGACCTGCGACTGGCCCCGCTCCGACAGGCCCTTGCACCCGTCGTGCCCGGCCACGAACCGACCCTGCTGGCCCCGGGACTCGCCGTGCCGCACGAGCACGAGACGAGTGGTGGGGGGCGCAGGGTTGCCGGAGTCCATGGGCCGTCACCGTAGCGGCGGCCCATGGACCCGACGCAGAGGCTCAGCGCCTAGAAGTCCTCCATGCCGCCGCCGGGGGCAGCGCCGGCCGGGGACTCCTCGGGCTTGTCGGCGATGACGGCCTCGGTGGTGAGGAACAGGGCGGCGATCGACGCCGCGTTCTGGAGCGCCGACCGGGTGACCTTGGCGGCGTCGATGATGCCGGCCTTGGTCAGGTCCTCGTACTCGCCCGTGGCGGCGTTGAGGCCCTCGGACGGGCTGTCGAGCCCGCGCACCCGCTCGACCACGACGCCGCCCTCGTGGCCGGCGTTGACCGCGATCTGCTTGAGCGGCTCCTCGAGCGCCTTGGCCACCAGGCGCACGCCCGTGGCCTCGTCGGGGCCGAGGCCCGTCGCCGCGTCGAGCACCTTGGCCTTGGCCCGCAGCAGGGTCGTGCCGCCGCCGGCGACGACGCCCTCCTCGATGGCCGCCTTGGTGGTCGACACCGCGTCCTCGATGCGGTGCTTCTTCTCCTTGAGCTCGACCTCGGTGGCCGCGCCGACCTTGAGGACGGCGACGCCGCCCGACAGCTTGGCCAGCCGCTCCTGCAGCTTCTCGCGGTCGTAGTCCGAGTCGGTGTTCTCGATCTCGTTCTTGATCTGCTTGATGCGGCCCTGGATGTCGTCCTCGGAACCGGCGCCCTCGACGATGGTGGTCTCGTCCTTGGTGACGATCACCTTCTTGGCCTGGCCCAGCAGGTCGAGCGTGGCGTTCTCCAGCTTGAGGCCGACCTCCTCGGAGATGACCTGCCCGCCGGTGAGGATGGCCATGTCGGCCAGCATCGCCTTGCGGCGCTCGCCGAAGCCGGGCGCCTTGATGGCGGCCGAGCGGAACGTCCCCCGGATCTTGTTGACGACCAGGGTGGCCAGGGCCTCGCCCTCGACGTCCTCGGCGATGATCACGAGCGGCTTGGACGACTGCATGACCTTCTCCAGCACGGGGAGCAGGTCGCGCACGGTCGCCACCTTCGAGGACAGCAGCAGGATGTAGGCGTCGTCGAGGACGGCCTCCATCCGGTCGGGGTCGGTGACGAAGTACGGCGAGATGTAGCCCTTGTCGAAGCGCATGCCCTCGACCAGGTCCATCTCCATGCCGAAGGTCTGGGACTCCTCGACGGTGATGACGCCGTCCTTGCCCACCTTGTCGATGGCCTCGGCGATCATCTCGCCGATCTCGGGGTCGGCGGCCGAGATGCCGGCCACCTGGGCGATCTGGTCCTTGGAGTCGACCTCGACGGCGTTGGCCTTGATCGCCTCGACGGCGGCGGCCACGCCGGCCTCGATGCCCCGCTTGAGCGACATCGGGTTGGCGCCGGCGGCCACGTTGCGCAGGCCCTCGCGCACCATCGACCACGCCAGGACCGTCGCCGTGGTGGTGCCGTCGCCGGCCACGTCGTCGGTCTTCTTGGCGACCTCCTTGACCAGCTCGGCCCCGATCTTCTCGTAGGGGTCCTCGAGCTCGATCTCCTTGGCGATCGACACGCCGTCGTTGGTGATGGTGGGGGCGCCCCACTTCTTGTCCAGCACGACGTTGCGGCCCTTGGGCCCGAGCGTGACCCGTACCGCGTCGGCCAGCTTGTTCATGCCGGCCTCGAGGCTGCGGCGGGCCTCGGTGTCGAAAGCGATGATCTTGGGCATCCCTATCCCTCCGTTGGGCAACGGGCGTTAGCACTCGGCGAATGTGAGTGCTAGCCAGTCAAGCACGCGATATCAGCACTCGCAACCGGCGAGTGCTAACGGAGGGCGGGCGGTCAGCCGCCGGCCACGGCCGGGATGATCGACACGGTCTCGCCGTCGGGCACCGGCGTGTCGAGCCCGTCCATGAATCGGATGTCGTCGTCGGCCACGAACACGTTGACGAACCGGCGGAGGTTGCCGTCGTCGTCGAGCAGCCGGTCGGCGAAGCCGGGGTGGGACCCCTCCAGGCTGGCCAGGACGTCCCGCACGTTGGCCCCCTCGACCCCGACCTCCGACTGCCCGCCGGTGAGCGTGCGCAGCGTGGTGGGGATGCGGATGGAGACGGTCATCGCGATCAGGTCCTTGCTCGGGGATGCGGCTCGGATGGTAACCAACGAGTCAGGAGCGCCCGTATTCCGCCAGGGCCTCCCCCACCACGGCCTCGATGCAGGCCAGCGTGTCGCCGCGGGCCCGGTCGTCGCCGAACCGCTCGACCAGCGACACCACCGTCAGCCCCGGCGGCCGGCCCTCGACCGGCAGGTCCTCGACCACCTCGCCCACCACCGCCAGGCAGGGCACCCCGGCCGCCGCCGCCAGCTCGGCCACGCCCCCCACGACCTTGCCCTCGAACGACTGCTCGTCGAGGAAGCCCTCGGCCGTGACCGCCAGGTCGGCCCCGACCAGCAGGTCGGGCAGGCCCAGCTCGTCGGCCACCGAGTCGAAGCCGGCGGTCAGCCGGGCCCCGGCCACGGCCAGGCCCCCGGCCAGCCCGCCCGCGGCCCCGGCGCCGGGCAGGCCGCGCACGTCGACGCCGTGGTCGGCCAGGTAGACGTCGGCCAGCCGGTCCAGCCGGCGCCGCAGCAGCTCGACCTGGGCCGCCGAGGCGCCCTTCTGCGGGGCGAACACCGGGGCGGCGTCGACG
>Ga0126377_10002912_pt1 | contig 11978 bp, 16 predicted proteins | sample PanSoiMetPlot_22_FD_92647 | JGI IMG/M metagenome (GOLD analysis project Ga0126377, IMG submission 92647) | Tropical forest soil microbial communities from Panama - MetaG Plot_22 | ecosystem: Environmental > Terrestrial > Soil > Tropical forest > Bulk soil | place: Panama | collected 2016-02-17
CACCCTGCGCCGCGCGACGGTTACCGGCCTGGTCGCGGCGCTCGCCCTGCTCGGCCTGTCGACACCGGGCTCCGCGACGACCACCGACCGGAGCCTTCCGCCGTCAACGACCTTCTACGTCGACCTGAACAGCAAGGCGGTCCAGCAGGCCGCCGCCGACCTGCGCGCACACGACCTCTCCGGCGCCGTGCTGATGGCCAAGCTCGCCTCCTGGCCCGGCGCGACCTGGCTGACCGGCGGCGCGCCGGCCGACGTCGCCTCCCGCGTCGCGGACGTCGAGCGCAGGGCGGCCCGCCAGCACCAGGTGCCGGTGCTCGTCGCGTACAACATCCCGGGGCGGGACTGCTCGCAGTACTCGGCCGGCGGCGCGCAGGGCACCGCCGACTACGCCGCCTGGATCGAGGGCTTCGCCAGCGCGATCGGAACCCACAAGACCGTGGTGATCCTCGAGCCGGACGGCGTCGCGCTCGCGCCCGACCAGTGCGGCGGCACCGCCGACCAGCAGGCCGACCGGAACACCCAGCTGAACGCCGCGGTCACCCGCCTCGAACAGCAGCCGAAGGCCATCGTCTACCTCGACTCGGGGCACAGCGCCTGGCACGCGGTCGGCGACATCGCGCAGCGCCTGATCACCGCGGGCGTCGCCAACGCGCAGGGCTTCTTCCTCAACGTCTCGAACTACCGCACCGACGCCGACCTGGTGCGGTACGGCAACGAGGTGTCCGGCTGCATCTGGTACCTCCAGCACACCGCGGGTGCCTCCGGCGACGACTGCGCCAACCAGTACTGGCCGCCCGCCGACGCGGACGCCTGGTACGCCTCACACGTTCCGGCCGACGCCGTACTCACCCACTTCGTGGTGGACGCCAGCCGCAACGGCCAGGGGCCGTGGACGCCGCCGGCCGGCGTGTACCCGGACCCGCAGGACTGGTGCAACCCGCCGCTGCGTGGCGTCGGCACCCGGCCCACCGCGGCCACCGGTAGCGCGCTGCTGGACGCGTACCTGTGGGTGAAGGTCGCGGGCGAGTCGGACGGCTCCTGCACCCGCGGCGCCGCGGGCCCCGGCGATCCCGAGTACGGCGGCTCCGTCGACCCCGCGGCCGGCGTCTGGTGGCCGGCGCAGGCGACGAGCCTCTCCCAGCTCGCGGCGCCGCGGCTGACCTTCAACCCGCACGTCGTGGGCTGACCGCACGGCAGACAGGGCGTGGCGGGTGCCTACCACGGGGAGGCACCCGCCACGCTCGCGTTCGTCCTACCTGATCGGGGGAAGGTAGGTGTCGCGGTAGTAGTCGCCGACGTGATCGTGGCCGGTCCGGTCGAAGACGTCAGCGTCGACGTCCGGGCCGGACTTGATCTGGTCGCGGGAGCGGTCGAGGTAGATCATCCGCTCCGCGTGGTCGATGTGGTTGACGCTACCCGCCGGCACCACGATCTTCTTGCCGAAGATCCACGGGCCGGTGTCCACGACCAGGTATCCGTCCCCCAGGTCGTGGCTCGACCTGTGCACCTTGCCGATGTGGCCGTCGGTGGCGTCCACCCGGTAGCCGGACAGGTCGTGGTTGTCGTTGCCCACGTCGTCCCGGTAGTTCCAGGCGTCGTAGGGCCTCGTGTCACTGGTGAAGGCGGCCATGCCGCCGCCGCTGGTGACACCGCCGGTCGGCATCGGGTTGATGTCCGGACCGTCGACGCTCACACCCGGCGTCTCGGGGACTTCAGCGTCCTCGACGGGGTGCTCGCTCATGGTTGACTCCCTCCTTGCGAACCGCGCCCGGGCGGGAAGTGCCGCGGGGCGCGGCACTTCGCGTGCGCCGCCCACGGATCAGTAGCTCGGGGGCGGCGGGTTGCCCGCCGGGTCGTGGTAGGTGGTGGTGCGCTCGGTCGTGACCGGCCGGTCGATCGAGCGTTCGGTGACGACGGGACGCTCGGTGACCAGGGGGCGCTCGGTGACGACGGCCTGCCCGGTCGGACGGCGCCGGTTGTTCCAGAAGCTGAAGAACAACACCAGGCCGAGCACGCCGACGACCATCAGGACCCAGCCGACCGCGTGCAGGTCGAGACCGGAGACGTGCCAGTTGGTGGCGAACGCCAGGATCGCTCCGACGGCGATCAGAAGAATGCCAGCTCCGATACCCATGACCCGGGTGTACCCAGGTGGAGACGCCGGTTAACCCCCGTCGGGTGCCATTTCGGTGCCGACACCTGATGCGTCCCGGACAGGGGTATCAGTAGTCGTCGCCGAGGAAGTGCACGGTGCCGATGCGGTCGAGCTGGTACTCGGTCTTCGAGGCCACGAACTCGCCGCCGTTTCCGCCCTTGTCCCCGTTGATGTCGATCACGGCGTAGGCGAATTGGGCGGTCAACGCGTACGGGTTGACCCCCTTGCAGGAAGTGCAGTCCGTCAGGGCGGACAGCCGCAGCTCGACGACGTACGCGGGGCCGTCCTGCGCGTCGAGGGTCTCGCCCTCCAGGGCGTACCAGGCCTTGAGGGTGGTCTCCACCCAGACGACGGTGGCCGGCGGGTGCGGCGCGAAGCCGTTGGACAGGCCCGTCGCGACACCCCGCACAACCTCCGGCGCCGGGTCGGCCGGCGGCCTGCGGGGCGGCAGCGACGGCGGGTCGTGCCCGGGAGGCGCGTCGATCTCGGGCCCACCCTGGCCGAACGTGACCTGCCCGGGTCCGCCCCGGCCCGAACCGCCCGGACCGGAGGCGGCCACCACCCCGCCGGTGACCGCCACCAGCACGGCGAGCGCCGCGCACAGCGCACCGGCACGCCGCCGGCGCCGCCGGGCGACCCCGCCGCGTACGGCCCCCAGCAGCCCGTCCGCCTCCGGGGCACGCTCCTCGTGCGCCGTGAGGCTCTCCCGCACCAGCGTCTCCAGCCCGTCCATCAGTTCTCCCCGGTGGTCACGCGCTCGCCGCTCCGGGCGAGCTGCGGGTGCCGGCGCAGCGTCTCGAAGGCACGCGCGGCGAGGCTGCGTACGGTGCCCTCCGCGCAGTCGAGCACGTCGGCTATCTCCCGGTCGGTCAGCGCCTCGTAGTAGCGCAGCACCAGCACGGCGCGCTGGCGCGCGGGCAGCCCGCCGATGACGCGCCAGACCAGGTCGCGCTCGGCGAGCGCGTCGGTCGCGTCGGGCGTGCCGTGCTCCGGCGCCGACCCCGGGACCTCGCCCGTCGAGCGCCTCCGGCGCCAGCTGAGCATCTGGTTGACCACGATACGCCGGACGTACGCCTCCGGGCTGTCCAGCCGCACCAGCTGCGACCACCGCCCGTACGCCCGGATGAGCGCCTCCTGCACCAGGTCCTCGGCGAGCCCGGCGTCCCGGGTGAGCATGAACGCGAACCGCAGCAGCGCCGGCCCACGGGCCGTGACGAACGCCTCGAACTCCGGCGTCAGCCCTGCCATCCGCCCTCCCTCGCACACCCGCCGTCTTTCAGACGCCGCGAGGGCGGCTATCCGCTGCGCCAGACGCGCTCGCCGTCGACCTCGTCGTCCGTCAGGACGAGTCCGGCGCGCGCCGCGACCGCCTCGGACGCCCGGTGATCCGGGTGGATGTTGGCCGAGACCGGGTCGACGCCCTGGCCGCGCAGCCAGCCGACCAGCGCCGCGGCGGCCTCGCCGGCGAAGCCGCGTCCCTGCCACGGCACACCGATGACCCACGCGACATCGGCGGTCCAGGCGCCGCCGCCCCGCCGGACAACGGTCGCCTGGGCGGTGCCGATCGGGGCCAGGTCGTCGCGCCGCCGCACGATCCAGTTCAGCCACGCCTCGTCCGGGCGGCCCGGACCGGCGACGAGGGCCGCGTACCGCCGCCGCAGCTCGGCCAGGCCGACCGGCCGGCCACCGATGAACTCGTGCAGCCTCGGGTCGGCGAGGACGTCGACCATCGCGTCCGCGTCGGCCTCCCGCAGCGGGGTCAGCACGAGCCGGGCGGTGTCGACGGTCGCGGCGGCCGGCGCGCTCACGCTCACCCGCCCGCCGCGGACCCGGCGGTACGCACACCCATCAGCCGCACGACCTCCTCGACGGTGATCGTGCCGACGCCCTCCGGGTCCCCGTCCGCCAGGGCGGTCCCCGACAGCGCCTGGTACGCGGCGGCGAAGCCGTCGAAGAGCTCGCCGGGCAGGCCGGCGGCCCGCTGGGTGGCCGCGATCTCGCGCATCTCGGCGACGTACCGGTGGGCCTTGGTGGCGCCGCTGGCCACCGGGCGGGCCAGGTCGCCCACCCGCAGGAAGGAGCCGACGTCGGCGAGGACGGGTTCGAGCACGCCGTTGGCGGCGGCGGTGGCGATGGCGTGCCCGACCAGCGCCCACACCCCCTTCTGCACGCTCGCCGTGCACATCTTCACCGCGCTCGCGGCACCGACGGCGGCGCCGACGATCGTCGGCCGTACCCCCGTCCAGGGCAGCGCGGCGACGTCGGCGGCGCGCGGGCCGGACAGGTAGACCGTCGCGCCGGGACGCACCGACGGCGGTGGGCCGGAGATCGAGCCGTCGACGACGTCGAGCGGCTCGAGCGCCTCGGAGACGGCGACCATGGTCGGCGGCGACACCGCGTTGAGGTCCGCGACCAGCGGCGACACGCCGGTACGCCGGGCGGCGGCGGCGACCGAACGCGCGGCGGCCAGGGCCTCGCCCGGCGGGGTCACCACCAGCACCACGTCCGCCGCGGCGACCACGTCGTCCAGTGTGGGCAGAAGTTCGAGCCCGGCGGCGAGCCGCTCGGTGCGCCGGGACCGGCCCCGCACCGTGGCGACCACGCGGGCGCCGCCGTCCCGAAGCGCGCCACCGAGCCCGGAGCCCATGTGCCCGGGGCTGACCACACCCACGACCGTCATGCGTTGAAGCTACCCGCCGCACGGCCCACCGGACCGCCGGCGGCGGCTCAGCGCTGGGGCGACGACCCGGTCAGGGTGTCGCGGGAGCGGGCCGGAGCTCCAGGAAGGACAGGCCGTGCAGGTCGAGGAAGACCCGGTCGGGGGCGGTCACCACGCGGATGAGCACCGACTCGCACCCGGCGCACCGGGCGACCGCGCCGGCCGCGCGGGTGAACACCTGGGCCTCGCCCACCGGTCCGACCCGTCCGCATCCGGCGCACCGGCCGAGTGCCGCGGTCACGTCCATCGCGAAGATCTCGCCCAGCGCCCCGCCGAGCGCGTTGCCGTCCACCCAGGTCTCGGTCATGGTCAGCCTCCGGTCGGTCCGAATCGTTCGGTACGGATGCGCCCCGGATCGTGGCCCGCGTCGACCAGCAGGTCGGCGACGGTCTCCACGAAGCCGGTCGGCCCGCAGACGAATATCCGCGGCGCCAGGTCCGCCGGCCACCCGCCGGCGCCGAGCCGGGCCGCGTCGACCCGCCCGGCCACGCCGTTCCACCCGTCCGGGGCGCGCCGGGTGTACGCGTAGGAGACGTCGAGCCCGTGGTCGTCGCGTACCCGCCGGCGCAGCTCGTCGGCGTAGATCGCGTCCTCGGGGCCGCGTACGGAGTAGATCAGGCGCATCGGCGTACGGCTGCCCGCGGCGGCCCGGGTGCGCGCCATCGCCATCAGCGGGACGATCCCGGAGCCGCCGGCGACCAGGAGCACCGGCTCCGGATCCGCGGCGCGCCACACGAAGTACCCGCCGATCGGCCCGCGCAGTTCCAGCTCGTCGCCCGGCCGGGCGACGTCGACCAGGTACGGCGAGACCTCGCCGTCCTCCACCCGCTGCACGGTGATCTCCACCCGGCCCGGCGACGGCGCCGAGGCGATGGAGTAGCTGCGCTGGGTGCTGTACCCGTCGGGGGCCGTGAGGCGCACGTCGACGTGCTGGCCGGCGAGGTGGGTCGTCCACTCCGGCAGGTCGAGCGCGAGGGTGACGGCGGTCGCGGTCTCCGGCCGGGACTCCGCGACGGTGCCGACCTGCCAGCTCAGTCTCCGTAGTACCGCTGTTCCTGCCACGGGTCTCCGTAGTTGTGATAGCCGGCGGTCTCCCAGAAGCCCGGGTTGTCCTCGTGCGACAGTTCGATCCCGCGCACCCACTTGGCGCTCTTCCACAGGTACAGGTGCGGCACCAGGAGCCGGGCGGGGCCGCCGTGCTCGGGGTGCAGCGGCTCGCCGTCGTACTCGTACGCGATCCAGGCCTGGCCGTCGAGGAGGTCGGCGAGCGGAAGGTTGGTGGTGTATCCGCCGTACGAGCGGATGAAGGCGTAGTCGGCCGCGCTCTCCACGTCCTCGATCAGGGTGTCCAGGGCGACGCCGCGCCACGGGGTGTGCAGCTTGGACCACTTCGTGACGCAGTGCAGGTCGACGGTCACGGACTCCGCGGGCAACGCCATCAGCCGGTCCCAGCTCCAGTCGTGGCGCTGGCCGGCCTCGGTGACGATGGAGAACTGCCAGGTGCCGGTGTCCACCCGCGGTGTCGGCCCGGCGGAGAGCACCGGGAAGTCCTCGGTGAGGTACTGGCCGGGCGGCAGCGCGACGTCACGTCGACCGCGTCCGGTGAACCCGCGGCTGATGACCGGCATCGGATCTCCCTCCCGGGCGGCGCCCCGGCGGCACCCGCCTGCCATCCTCGCGCACCCGGCGGCTCCGGGTCGCGGATATCGCGCGTTTGGCAGGGCCGGTGCGTGGGTAACGGTGGCCATCCAGCCACATCGACAGGTAGACCGGAGGACGGGATGCGGACGAAGGCCAGGGCCGTACGACCGGATCTGCAGGCCCAGTTCGAGCAGCTGCAGTCCTCCTGCACGGAGGCGATGGAGCGCCACCGTGACCTGCTCCGGTCGATGGCCGGGGACATCGTGGGCGACGACGTCGCCGATCTCGGTACCAAGAGCGCCGTCAGCGGCGAGACCGAGGCAGGCGTCCGCCACCTGGTGGAGCGTAGGGAGCAGTTGGAACACGCGCTGGAGCGCGTGGCGGCCGGCACGTACGGCGTGTGCGAGACGTGCGGGGACGCGATCCCGGCCGAGCGCCTCGCGGTGTTCCCCGGGGCCACCAGTTGCGTAGCCTGTAAACAGCTCTCCGAACGGTCCGGCCGCCGCTGACCCGGCCGGCACCCGGCTGGTGACCGTGTCCTCCGGGACGCGGTCACCAGCCTTCTTATGGGCACTTCCCGCCCTGGGCCAAGGCACGCCCGCCCTGGGCCAGGCACGCCGGTGGCGGCGACGCTGCGCGTCGCCGCCACCGGAACTCCCCGGACTACTCCCCCGTCAGCGAGTTGAACAGGTCGCGGTAGGCCTGCATGGCCGCCCGCAGCACCTCGGTGTCGGGAGACTGCTCGGCCTGCCACGTGTCCAGCTCGGCCTGGCGGGCCTGCAGCGCCTCGACGTGCGCCCGGACCGCCTCCGACGCGATGGCGCGGGCCTGCTCGGCGGCGCCGCGCGGGTCGTCGATGAACGCCAGCTGGGCCTCCCGCCAGCGCTCGCGCAGCCCCTCGGGAACGATCGCGACCGGCACGCCGTCCATGGAGACGTCGCCCGGCATCAGCCCCGCGGCGACCGCGACGGGCTCGACGATGTGGCCGTCGACGATGTGCTCGCCGTTGACGACCTGCTCGGTCTCCGCCGGGCCGGCACAGTTGTCCTCGTCGACCAGGCCGGCGGCCACCGCGTCGGTCGGGTCGGCGGCCATCTCATCGAGCACCTCGGCGTCCTCCGCCGGCTGGTCCGTGGCGACGGCCGCCGGCTCGCCGGCCGCTTCGCCCACGCCCGTGGTGGACGCGTCCGCACCGGCTACGACGTCGTCCGGCTCGGCAAGGACGCCGCCGTCCTCGGACGCCCCGTCGTCCTCGTGCTCCGCGACCGCCTCGCCGTCCTCGGACTCCTCGCCGAATTCCTCGTCGTCTTCGTCCTCGCCGGCATGTGCGTACCCGTCGCCCTCGACCGCCTGGACCCCGGCCGGCTCACCCTCGGCCCCGGCGTCGCCGGTCTCCTCGGACTCCGCCCGCGCCTCCTCGGCCTCGTCCTCCTCGGCCTCGTCCCCCTCGGCTTGCACCTCCCCGACCTGCGCCTCTTCGACCCGCTCGCCCTCGGCATCGTCGACCTCGGCGTGCGCCTGATCGCCCTCGGCCTGCGCCGCACCGTCCTGCTCGGCCTCGGCGTCGCCCATCTCGGCGTCTTCCGCCCGTGCCTCCTCGGCCTCGGCATCGTCCGCCTCGTCGGACTCGACCCGCGCCTCTCCGGCCCCTGCGTCATCCGTCTCGGCGTCTTCCGCCTCCGCCTCCTCGGCCTCGGCATCGTCCGCCTCGTCGGACTCCGCCCGCGCCCCCTCGGCCTCGGCGTCCGCCTGCTCGTCGTCCGCGTCGCGGTCCTCGGACTCGGCGACCTGCTCCCCCTCGGGCGCCTCGTCCTCGCCCTCCGCCTGCTCCGTCCCGGCGGCGGGCGCCTCAGCGGCGGGTCCCGCGTACGCGCCGTCGACCGTCGCGTGTTGCGTGCCCTCGTCGGTGGGCTGGTCGCCGTTGGCGGCGGTCATCGTCGCGCCGTCGGCGTCCGCCTGCTCGTCGCCGAGGTCGGCCTCCCGGATGTCGTCTTCTTCGTCGGTTTCCTCGTCGTCCTCGGATGCCTGCTCGTCGAGGAGTTCTTCTTCGGCCCGGTCTTCTTGTTCCTGCCCGGGCCTGGCCTGTTGCGTGTGTGTCGGGTACCAGTACGTCATGGGGGTGGCTCCTTCGCGGTACGAGCGTGGGTGCAGGGGGTCAGCGGCCCTTGCGGGCGCGCCGGGGCTCGGTGGGTCGCGACTGGTCCGCCCGGTCCAGCACGCGCTCGCCGCTCTCGTCGAATGCCGGTCCGACGGCGTCGCGGGTGTGGTCCGGGGCTGCCCCGTCACGGTGGTCCAGACCATCGGCCGGATCGGCGCCGTGCGCCGCGGCCGTGTCTTCACGGTACGCCGAATCGGGGTCGACCGGGTCGGTCCCGCGGGTGGCTACCGGCTCGTCCTCGGGGTCCGTAATGGACTCCGAGGCAGGTAGCGGGCTCCCGTCGGGATGTGGCCCGGCCGGGTCACCGCCGAGGAGGTCGGTGATGATGGCACGGTAGTCGACCATCGCCTGGCGCAGCTCCTCGGTCGTCGCCTGACCCGAGTCGTTGCGCAGGTGGATGTCGTGCGCGGACCGGTAGTTGCCGAGGACACGGGAGTGGTCGACCGACAGGTGCGCCAGTCGGTCCTGGTAGTCCACGACCGGGTACCCACGGTCGGCGACGATCCGCGCGACGAGCTTGTCGGCCTGTTGCACCGCGTGGACGGGATCGTCGAGGAAACGGGCCTGCAGTTCGGTCCACAGTGATCTGTAGGTCGACAGCTGCTCCTGGCTCAGGTCACGCAGGGGCAGTGTTGAATGACGCCGTTCGCGTCGCCGGAGTTCCGCCTCGGCGGCGGCCTTGCCGCCCTTCTCGGTCGCGACGCGGTCGTACTCGTCGCCGAAGCGGTCGCGCAGCTGGCGACGGGTGGTGGCGATGCGGACGGTCGCGGCGACCAGCGCGATGATCAGGATCACCACGATCACAATGCCGATGGTTTCCGTCGTATTCACGGTGGCCTCCTTTCGCGGCTGTGCATACCCCGCGCCCCACGGGTTACACACGCGAGGGCGTGGATCGCTCGCGCGGTACGCTTCGCGCCGCGCGGCGGGACCGGCCGGACACCGCCCGATATGCGGTGACCGGCGAAGAGTGGTAGATCTAAACCGTGCCGGAGCCCGGCGACCTCGACACGAATGGGCGGATGTGTAATGGCCGAAGCGACCGCCGTGGACCTGGCGACCGCCCGCGACCATGCGTGCCTCACCTTCACCGATCCGGAAGAACGTCTCGACCTGGTCGCCCGGTTCGTACGTGAGGGCCTCCGGCAACGTGACAAGATCATTTGCTGGTCGGACGAGCTGGCACCCGAGACGCTCGCGAAGGAGTTCGCAGCCAGGGCGGTGCGGCCCGGCTCGGCGCTGCGCCGCGGCCAGCTGTCCATCGCGCCCGCCAGCGAGTCCCCACTCGTACGTGAGCCCGGTGGGGCGCAGGCCATGATCCGGATGCTCTCCGGCGAGATCAGCCGCGCCGAGCGGGAGGGGTACCGGGGCCTGCGGGTGACCATGGACATGGCCTGCGTGACCCGACCGGCCGCGGCCGCCGACCAGCTCATGGGCTTCGAGACCGACGTCGCGGCGCTCTGCGCCGAGGGCAGGCTGTGCATGTTCTGCCAGTACGACCGGGACCGCTTCGACGCGGTCACGCTGGCCTTCGCCGCGCAGGCCCACCCGGTCACCGTGGCCGCACAGGTGTACCACGAGTCCCCGCTGCTGCGCGTCTGCCGCCAGTACAGCCCGTCCGGGCTCCGGGTCGCCGGGGAGATCGACTACCGGCACGGCGACCTGTTCGAACAGGCGCTCGGCGAGGCGATCAGGCTCGACCGGCATCCCCGCGTGAACCTGCGGGCCCTCGACTACATCGACGCCGCGGCCGCGGCGGTGCTGGTCCGGGCCGCCCTCCGGCTGCCGGGCAGCAGGTTCATGCACGTCAGCTGCGGTCGCCTGGTAGCGACTATGGTGGAAATGGTCGGCGGGCGTGAGGCAGCTCAACTACGGGTACATCGTGTCGATGGCGAACTCTGATCCCACCGCCGCCCCGGGCCGGGCCGTCCCGCCGGGACCGGACGGTGTCGGCTGGGAACAGGCGCCTCCCCTCGAGGAAGGCGGTCTCATGCGCGACCAGCCGATCTCCCCACTCGGGGACGACGGCCTCACGCGGGACCAGGCGCTCTCCGCCCTCGGGGAAGACGGCGTCACCGCGGAACCGGTGTCCCCGCCCATCGACGGAAAAGACGGCGTCGCGCTGCATCAACCGTTCGACGTCGACAGCCTGTATGCCATGCGCGCCGCGCTGGTCGCCCACGGCAGCGAGCTCGGCGCCGACGGCGTGGCCCTGGAACGCCTGGTCCTGGTCGCCAGCGAGCTCGCCACGAACGCGGTACGCCACGGTGGCGGGCAGGGCACGCTGCGGCTGTGGCGTACCGGTGTGTCGATCTTCTGCGAGGTCTCCGACCGCGGACCCGGCATCGGCGACCCGCGGGCCGGGACGCGGCGGGCCGGCCCGACCGAGCCGGGCGGCCGGGGCCTGTGGATCTGCCGCCAGCTCGCCGACTCGCTCGTCATCGAGGCCGGATCGCCAGGAGCCGTGATCACCGCCTCGATCGCGCTGCTCATCGCCGAAGGCTGACCCGGAGACCGACCGGGTGCGCAAGGCGCCACATTCCTGGGCCCGGTCCGCATCGAGTGCGGGCCGGGCCCAGGCGTGTGTGTCGCCGGCGCCTACGGTTGGACGCCGGCGGCGTTCATCAGGTCGGCGTCGAGGTCGGCGTCGGCCCGCTCGGCACGGGAGTTGCCGAGCTTCTGTGTCACGGCGGACTTCCCGCCGGCATAGAGCCGGGCCGCCCCGCCCTGGACGGCACCGACCGCGCTCTGCACTGTCGGGTCGTCGCGGACGCGGCGCGCCGCCTCGGCCAGCTGTTCGTAGCGCTGCCGCCCGGCACGCGTGCCGAGCACGTACCCGGCTGCGAACCCCGCGGCCAACCAAACCTTGCCAGCCATGTCTGCCCTCTTCCGTCGATGTGGACGACTGTCAGGTGACCTCAGGCGTATACCCGCGTCGGCCGGTCGCTAACCCGTTCGCGGCTGCCCGCCCCGGTCACCGTGCCACCGTTCCGGTCGCTCAGGCGCGTGACCTGCCGGTGAACAGACCGACGATCAGAACCAGGAGGATGGCGCCGATGACGGCCGTCACCCAGGTGCTGACGTCGAAGAACGAGTTGATGGTCTGGACGTGGAACATCGCCTTGGCCAGGAACCCGCCGAGCAACGCGCCGATGATGCCGAGGATTGTCGCCATGATGAAGCCGGTCCGGTGGCCGGTCAGTGCCTCGGCGATCAGGCCCGCGATGAGCCCGAGCACGATCCACGCGATGATTGACATTGCCCTTCCCTCCTCGCGTACCGCCGGTTCCCCGGCGCCGCGGGGA
>Ga0126377_10002913_pt1 | contig 11977 bp, 8 predicted proteins | sample PanSoiMetPlot_22_FD_92647 | JGI IMG/M metagenome (GOLD analysis project Ga0126377, IMG submission 92647) | Tropical forest soil microbial communities from Panama - MetaG Plot_22 | ecosystem: Environmental > Terrestrial > Soil > Tropical forest > Bulk soil | place: Panama | collected 2016-02-17
ACGTCCGTGAAGATCAGGTCGGCAAGCGCATCGTTTGTCCGCCGCAGCCGGCGGGCGAGCACGCGCAGCAACTGCTCGGCGATTTCCGGACGATTCGTGAGCCACGGCCGTAGCGCCTGCTTGCGTAAGCGGGCCACACGAGTGTCCGTGACGGCGGTTGCCGTGGCCGTCCTCGGCCCGGGATCGAATAGCGACAGCTCACCGAGCATGTCGGACGGTCCCATCAACGCGATGAGGTTCTGGCGGCCGTCGGCGGCGCGGCGACCCAATTTGATCTTGCCGCTGAGCACGATATACAGGCTGTCGCCGGGTTCGCCTTCGTTGAAGACCACGTCGCCCTTACGGACCTCGATGATCTCCATGTCCTTGGCGAGAACATCCGCCGCATCGGGGTCGACGCCCTGGAAAATGCCGCTCCGGGCCAGCACTTCATCCATCGCGCACCCTCTCCTATATATCGCCGCTGAGTCAGTCTAGGCACAGGGCGATCCGTGACGTAGACCACCCAGACAACCCACCCGGACCCCGCGCGCATTCCCCGACGCAGACCGTACGGAGTGGACCGGGCACGATATCGGGCGTGGACGTGACAGTCGTGGAACGCCTCGAGGCCGGCGTGCGCATGCCGGTGCTCGTGTGGCGCATGGCAGCGCCGGAGCTCGCGATCTCGTCCGGGCCACTCGGTGGCGGCCTCGGCCTGCGCTCCTGGGCGCTCAACGCCACCGTACCCATGGATTATCGACGCACGGACCCGGACGTCCATCTCGCGGAGATCGCCGCAGACCTCGACCTTGCCGGATCGGGCGTGGCCATGATGACAGGCGTCGATGTGCGCGAGCGTCTTGTGCGGCACGGCGCTGGCGTAGCGGCGGTCGTCACCGTCGGACTCGGCGCGCCGACGTGGGCAGCGGCGCCCGACGGCGATCCGGTGCGAGCCGCGCCGGGCACGATCAATTGCCTGGTACGGGTGCCGGCTCGCCTGTCCGACGCGGCGCTCGTGAACGCCGTCGCGACGGTCGCCGAGGCCAAGGCGCAGGCGCTGTGGGAGCTGGGCGTCGAGGCCACTGGTACGGCAACCGACGCGACCTGTGTGACCTGTCTTGCGAGCGGACCGATCGAGGCGTACGGCGGACCGCGCTCGACGTGGGGCGCTCGAATCGCACGTGTCGTGCACCAGGCGGTACGCGACGGCGGCCGCGCATGGCTCGCTGCCGGGCGGTCGTGGTCCGACTCGGTCGCCGCGCCCGGCTCGGTCGCCGCGCCCGGCTCGGTCTTCGGTCGTAGCGGGGACGTAGGCTCGCCTGCGTGACGAAGACGGCGACGGCTGCCACGACGAGCCGGCCCAAGGCGATCCGCGCATTCAACGCAACCAACGAGACGACGCTGGGCCGCACGCGCCGGGCTCGCAAGATGGCGCGCGAGTTGGCGTTGACGCATCCGGACGCACACTGCGAGCTGGACTTCACGAGCCCGCTTGAGCTACTCGTCGCGACGATCCTGTCGGCGCAGTCGACCGACAAGATGATCAACCAGACCACGCCGAAGGTGTTCGCGAAATACCGGACGGCGGCCGACTACGCTGCGGCGGATCGCGCGGAACTCGAGGAGATGCTGAAGCCGACCGGCTTCTTCCGGAACAAGGCGAAGTCGTTGATGAGCCTCGGCGAGGCGCTCGTCGCGCGCTACGACGGCGAGGTCCCGGCGAAGCTCGCCGACCTTGACTCGTTGCCCGGAGTCGGACGGAAGACCGCGAACGTCGTGCTCGGCAACGCATTCGGCATCCCGGGCATCACCGTCGACACGCATTTCCAGCGGCTCGTGCGGCGCTTTGCGTGGACCACCGAGCACGACCCCGTGAAGATCGAGCACGCGGTCGGCGCGCTGATCGAGAAGCGTGACTGGACGATGCTGTCGCATCGAGTGATCTTTCACGGTCGGCGGGTCTGCCACGCGCGACGGCCGGCTTGCGGCGCGTGTACGTTGGCCGCCATGTGCCCGTCCTACGGCACCGGGCCGACCGATCCCTCGGTCGCCGTGAAGCTGCTGAAGGGCCCGCGCGTCGCGGAGCTCGCGGCGCGGGCCGGCGTCGACACGTGATTCGCAAACGCGCCGCAGTCAGGCGCCTTGCGTTCGTGGCCGTCGCGATGCTGATCGTCGGCGGGACCGCCGCGTGCTCGTCCTCCCACACCTCGGCCCGAACGACCGGGACGTGCCTCTCGTCGAGCGCATCCGTCGGTTCCGCTGCTGCCCCGCTGGCGACGAACGGCACTGCGCCGCCAACCGCGAGCGGTGCGCCTGCCGCCACCAGTGCACCGACCGCGACCGGGGCGCCGACCGCCACTGGCGTGCGGGCTGGCCTGCGGATCCCCTCGCAGCCGGTCGATTGTTTCGACGGCAGCGGGACGGTCCGCCTCGACATACTCACCAAGCCCGCGGTGGTCAACCTGTGGGCGTCGTATTGCTTGCCCTGTCACGCCGAGCTGCCGAATGTCGAAGCGTTTGCCAAGGCGGCCGGCACATCGGTCGCAGTGGTGGGCGTGGACACCGCGGACGAGCGGAACGCGGCCCGCTCCGTGGTGGCCGACCTTGGGCTGACGTACGCGATGGTGTTCGACCCCGGTCAACACGTCTACCAAGCCACGGCGGGTCGCGGGTTGCCCGCCACGCTGTTCGTCGCGCCGGGCGGGATCGTTCGCTACGTGTACGAGAGCGGGACGATCCTCGATACCGCCCACCTCGTGGCGCTCGCCGCCCGGTACCTGGGCGTGACGGTGCACGGATGACCGCCGCGCTGCCCGCGTGGTGGGGCCCGCTGCTGAAACGCGTCCACGCGGCACGTTCCGAAGACTTCAGCCGGCTCGTCGCACCCGACGAGGGCGGCCGGCCGAGCGCCGTGTTGATCCTGCTCGCCGACGATCGTCCGGGCGGTCCCGACGTGCTGTTGCTGCAGCGGGCCGCCGACATGCGCAATCACGCCGGGCAGCCAGCGTTTCCCGGCGGTGGAGTCGATGCGTCCGACACGGACGCGGTCGCCACCGCACTGCGCGAGGCGAACGAGGAGGTTGGGCTCGATCCGACGACCGTCGACGTGCAAGCAACGCTGCCGGTGCTCTGGATTCCGGTCAGCGGTTACGTGGTGACCCCGGTCCTCGCATGGTGGCGCACGCCACATCCGGTCGCGCCCGCCGATCCGCGCGAGGTGGAGCTTGTCGCGCGCGTACCCATTGCGCACCTTGCCGACCCGGCAAACCGATTGCGACTGCGCCACCGCAGTGGGTGGATCGGCCCGGCGTTCCGCACCGAGAACATGCTGGTCTGGGGTTTTACCGCTGGGATCCTGACAATCCTTCTCGAGATGGGTGGGTGGGCGCGACCGTGGGACACCACTGCGCCGCCGGCGGATCTGCCCGTCATGGGTAACTGACTGACGACCTGCGGCATCGCCGCGGTGCCGTCCGGCCACCGCTCGTGCACAGCCACTTGCGTGCAACGACCCGTACCCTGGATCCGTGCCTGGGACCGTGCTCGACCTCGTGCTGATCTTGCTAATGATCGTCTTCGCGATTAACGGCTACCGTCAGGGTTTCGTGGTCGGGCTGCTGTCCTTCATTGGTTTCTTCGGTGGCGCGGCGATCGGCCTGCAGCTCGGTCCACTGATCGGCGGTCTGTTCCACAGCGAGTCAGCGCGCGTCATCGTGACGCTCATCGTGGTGTTCGGCATCGCACTCGCCGGCCAGGGCCTGGCCAACTGGCTCGGATTCCGGATCCGCCGGAACATCCACAATCGCACTGGGCAGACGCTCGACGACATCGGCGGCGCGTTCGTGTCGGTCATCGCGCTGCTCATCGTGGTATGGCTCGTCGCCGCTCCGCTCGCGTCGTCGCCAATGGCCGGTCTATCGCGTGCGATCCGGACGAGCTCGGTGCTGCGCGGCGTGAACGACGTCATGCCGCAGGCCGCACAGGCGCTGTCCAACGAGTTGCGGAGCACGGTTGACACCAGCGGCTTCCCGGACGTGTTCGGTGGTCTGGTGCCGACCACAGTGCGGCAGGTGCCGGCGCCGAACTCGGCGCTGCGAAACTCGGCGGTCGTCCGCCGCGCCGAGCAGTCGGTCGTGAAGATCGAAGGCAGTGCACCGAGTTGCAACCGGCGGATCGAGGGGTCCGGCTTCGTGTTCGCGCCCGATCACGTGCTCACCAACGCGCATGTCGTGGCCGGGACTCGGCGGACCCAGGTGCTCGTTGGCGGGCAGGGCCGAGGGCTCGCCGGAACCGTCGTCCTCTATGACCCGGAGCGCGATCTCGCCGTGATCGACGTACCCGGCCTGGACTCGCCCGTACTCCCCATCTCCGACGTACGAGCGGCCACCGATGCGGACGCGATCGTGCTCGGCTTCCCGCTCGACGGCGGCTACAACGCGCAGCCGGCCCGGGTTCGCGACGTGGGGTTGATCCGGGGCCCGGACATCTACGACGACCGGTTCGTCACGCGCGACATTTACACGATTCGGGGTCTCGTGCAGTCCGGAAACTCGGGTGGGCCGCTCATGTCGACCGGCGGCGACGTGCTGGGCGTGGTGTTCGCGGCGGCCGCCGACGATTCGCAGACCGGCTTCGCGCTGACCGCCCAGGAGGCCGCGCCGGTGATCTCGGCCGGGCGTAATGCAACGAGTCGCGTGTCGACCGGTGCGTGCACCGACTAGCGGGCCTGCGACCCCAGCGCGGCCGAGCCCTACTCGGATGGTGGGCTGAACGCGACCTGGATCAGCCGCGCGCCATCACGCCGGTTGACCAGGGTGCCTCGACCGGGCGGCATCGGCTGCGGGCGTACTTGGCCGAGGATGACGCCCTCCTCGCGGTCACCGGACATGATGAGGCCCGGCGTCGCGAGTTCCTTCAGCCGCGCCAGCGTGGGCTCGAACATCGCGCGCACCGCACCACCGGACCGCCGCGCGATCACCAGGTGCAGCCCTACGTCACGCGCCTGCGGCAAATAGTCGAGCAGCGGAGTGAGCGGGTTGGTGGCGCCGGACGCGATCAGGTCATAGTCGTCGACAAGCACGAAGCACTCCGGACCGGACCACCATGACCGCGTACGCAATTGCGCCGGTGTGACGTCCGGTCCGGGCAGGCGATCAGCCATATACGCGGCGACGGAGTCCATCAGTTCGGTCGCCTGCCCGCTCGACGTCGCGTAGCCGATCAGGTGCTCGGCCTCGATCTCACCGAGCATGCTCCGGCGGTAGTCGAGCACCAGGAAGCGACCTTGCTCCGGGCGGAATCGACGGGTGAGCGACAGCGCGAGCGAGCGCAGGAACGCCGACTTGCCGCTGCCGCTGTCGCCGAACACCAGGAAGTGCGGGTCGGCCGCGAAGTCCAGGCTTACCGGCCGCAGATCGGTCTCGCTGAGGCCGATCGGCAGCGCGAGCGCCGCAGGCCGCACCGGGCCGTCGTCGGTCCGGCCGACGGCGATTTGCTCGTACGCAACGATGGCCGGCAACTCGCGCACCGGCGGCGCTCCCGGCCCGCGCCACTGCGCCCGGATCGCGGTGACGAGGTCGTCCGTCGAGAGGCCGGCGATGGTCGGGGACGCGGCGAGGAAGTGCAGGCCGTCCGTCGTAATGCCCCGTCCGGGCGCGCGCTCCGGCACGTCACTCGCGATCTTCCGGGAGGTCTGCGAGTCGGTCGGATCGCCCAGGCGCAGCTCGAGGCGCGAGCCGAGGAGGTCTCGTAGCGCCGGTCGAATGTCAGTCCACCGCCCGGCGGTAATGACCACGTGGACGCCGTAGGACAGGCCGCGCGTTGCGATGTCGGTGATGACCGCTTCGAGGTCGTCGTATTCCGCGCGGACCGTCGACCATCCGTCGACGATCAGGAACACGTCGCCGTATGCGTCGGGCGCGGCGCCGGCCTCTGGCGTCGACTGGCCTTGTCGAGCGGACGCGGCAGCCTGGATAGCGGCGCCCTCGTGCGTTGCCGCGGCGGCATGTGTCGCCGTGTCTTGTGCCGAGGCAATGTTTTGTGCCGAGGCGATGCGGCGCTGTCGAAGCTGCGCGAAGGACTCGACGCCCGCCGACTCGAACGCGCGTTCCCGATCGGCGAGGACGGTCGCCACCTCGCCGACAGTGCGCCGGACGGCGTCGACCGCGAGCCGACCGGCGATCGCTCCGACATGGGGCACGTCCCGCATCGCGCCGAGCCCGCCGCCGCCGAAATCCAAGCAGTAACACGTCACCTCCCGCGGGGTGTGAGTGAGCGCGAGGCTTGCGATCAGCGTCCGGACGGTCGTCGACTTTCCGGCCTGTGGGCCGCCGACGATCGCGACATGTCCGGCCGCCGAGCCGAGTTCCAGGAAGAGCGGGTCGCGGCGCTGATCGAACGGCCGGTCGATCAACGCAACTGGCACACGGAGCCGGCCACGTCGCGCCGGATCGAGGACGGTCAGTCCGCGTGACTGGTCCGTTCCGACCGGGCCAAGCAACTCGTCGAGATGTGCGTGCTCGGCCAACGGCGGCAGCCAGACCTGGTGCGCCGGCCTACCCGCGCCGTGCAGCGCGTCTGCGACGAGGTCGAGCAAGCTCGGCCCGGTTGCCGCGCCGACCCGGAACATGCCAGCCGTCGGTTCGTCGTGCGCTTGGTGGTCTGCTTCGTCGTGTGTTCGGGCGCCACCGGACCCGACAACGTCGAGTGCGTCGCCGGCACGCGGTGCGGGTACGGTCAGCGGCGCGACCGTGAACGGCAGCACCTGCCACGGCTGGTGCGTCTCGACCTCGGGATCCAGCGGGCCGCTGGTCGACTCGTACGGGCCGGAGACGTACGCCGCCCGGAAGCGCACCAACGGATCCGTGGCGAACTTGAGGTAGCCGTGCCCCGGTGCGCGCGGCAACTCGTACGCATCCGGCACACCGAGCACGGTGCGCGACTCCATCGCCGAGAAGGTACGCAGGCCGATCCGGTAGGACAGGTGCGTGTCGAGGCCGCGCAGTCGCCCCTCTTCGAGACGCTGGGACGCGAGCAACAGGTGGACGCCGAGCGACCGGCCGAGTCGTCCAATCGCCACGAACAGGTCGATGAACTCGGGTTTGGCCGACAACAGCTCGGAGAACTCGTCACAGACGATGAGCAGGACCGGCAGCGGCGGCAACGGCGCACCGGCGGCGCGCGCCCGTTCGTAGTCACGCAATGACGCGAGGTTGCCGGCCTGGCGGAGCAGGTTCTGTCGGCGTACCAGCTCGCCGTTCAGCGCGTCGGTCATACGGTCGACGAGGACGAGTTCGTCGGCCAGGTTCGTGATGACCGCCGCGGTGTGTGGCAGGCGGTCCAACGACGCGAACGTGGCACCGCCCTTGAAGTCGATGAGGACGAAGTTCAGCGTCTCCGAGTCGTGCGTCGCGGCCAAGCCAAGCACGAGCGTGCGCAGCAGCTCTGACTTGCCGGCGCCGGTCGCGCCGATCAGCAAGCCGTGCGGACCCATGCCGTCCTGTGCGGCTTCCTTGAGGTCCAACACCACCGGCGCGCCGTCGGCGCCGATGCCGATCGGGACGCGGAGGCGATCCCGTGGCGGCCGCGGCGCCCACGCCGTGGCCAGGTCGATCTTCGCCGGGTCGCCGATGTCGAGCAGGTCCGCCAGGGTGACGTCGAGCATGGTCGACGCCTGGTCGGCGGTTGCCGACACGCTACGTCCGCCCGTTCCGGCTTCGCCGATCAGGCGCCGCGGCGACAGCTGGCGGGCAAGCGCCGCGGCCGCAGCCAGACTCAACGCGTCGGCGGCACCGACCTCGGTGTCGCCGGCCCGGAGGACGCCGTTCTCGTCGACGGTCAGCGCGATCGCCGTGTCGCTCGGCAGGCGCGGCGCCGCGTTGTCCAGGTCGATGACGCAGACACCGGCGAGTCCGCTCGCGCTGAGCAGATGTTCGCTTCCGGTCGGGTCGCCACCATCGAGCACCACCACGATCGTTGGTTCGCCGATTGCGGCCGCAGCCGCATTCGCCGTCGATGCGAACCCCAGCGGACCGACACCGACGGACGATCCAACGCGCGCGCCGGGAATGACGCCGGGCACGAACCCGCCGGATCGGCTCGATCCACTGTCGAATCCGCCGGTGGCCACGCCCGGCACACCGAGCCCGGCGCCCTCTGACGCCGAACCGAATCCGCCGCCGAATCCGCCCCGCGTCCCGAAGCCGCCGCCGGCCGCGAAGCTGGTCGGTGTTGCGAAGCCGCTGTCGGCACCGATTCCGCCCGGGGTGGCGCCGAACGCGCCAACGTTTGCGGTGCCCAAGCTCGCGCCGTCCGGCGCTGTCGCCACCCTCGGACGGCCGGCGACCAGCGGGCCGAGCAGCGCCTCGAGGTCGGCCACCCGCCCGGTGACTAGTCGAGTCGCTCCCAGCGCGTCCCGGCGGCTCGGGTGGCCCGCGTGCGGCAGCCACTTGAGGTAGTCCCAGTCGGCCCAGCGATCCGCGCCGACACAGGCCGCGACGACCAGGTCCTGCGGCGCGTGAAACACCGACAGCTGCGCGAGCATGGCGCGGACCAGGGCCCGGCCGCCCGGCGATCCATCCACGTGCACACGAGGGAAGCTGTGCAACGCGACCGAGACGGGCAGGTCGGGCACTACTGCGTAGGTCGCGAGGAAGGCCTGCAACGCCGCGGCGCTGATCGGTTCGACTTCATCGCTACCGTTGGCCGCCGGCGGTACGAGGGCGGTGGCGAGTTCCTGCCGGCCGGTGCCGACGCGTACGACAGCGAAGTCCGCGTCGGACGGTCGCCGCTCCCAGAGGCGGAAACTGTCCACCGTCGACCACAAGTCGCGCGGCGCTGGATGGCGATAGGTCAACGCAGTTCGTTGCGCGCGTGCGCTCTGCCGGACCCGTGCCCGCAGCGCGCGAAGCTGGCGCAGATAGTCGGTGCGGGCTACGGCGAGATCGGCACGCTTCTGCCGACCCGCGACGCCGCCACCGAATGACGTCGCAAGCATGCCCAACGACGAGATGCCGAACACGCCGCCGATCACGTAGGAGTAGGTGCCGCCCTGCCGCCCGGCGAACAGCAGCGCGGTGGCGAGCGTCCCGGTGAGCATCGGCACGGCCATCGCGATCTGGCTCCAGTGCGACGCCGGTGGTGGCGGCAACGACGGTGGCGTCGGGATCACCAGATCACCGGTCGGCAGCGGCGGAGCGGACCGCCGCGCGGCGCGGCGGACCACGACCGTGCCCGTGGCGGCTCCCACCCCGACGATGCTAGGCGCTGGATCGCCGTCGCGGGCAGCCCCATTGTCCGTTGTGGATAAATACAGCTCGGGGCTTTCCGCCATCGGTCGGTCGTGATAGGCAAGGGCCGTGGCAGCCGCCCGCACGGATCTCGTCCGCGTCACCGTGGAGACCCCGGATCGACGCGTCGACGTCGCGCTGCCCGATCGCGTACCGGTCGCGACATTGCTTCCGGCGCTGCTCGCCGCCGGCGGAGACGAGTTGGCCGACCGTGGCGCGCTGCATGCCGGCTGGGTGCTGCGCGGCACCACGGGCACGCCGATCGACACCGGTCAAGGGCTGGCGGATCAGGGCGTACGAGACGGCGACGTGCTGTGTCTTGGGTACGCCGACGAGAGCTGGCCGGAGCTCGACTACGACGACGCGGTGGAGGTCATAGCACTCGGCGCGAGTCGCCGTGGCCGCCGCTGGGACGGTCGCGCGACCCGGGCGGCAGCGATCGTGGCTGCCGTCGTTCTCTACGCAGCCGCAATCGTCGCGATCGGAAGCTCCGGTCCACCGTGGACCGTCCCGACGGTTGCCGCTTTCGCCTTCGGCGCGCTGCTGATCGCCGCGTCGGTGGTGGCCGCTCGGGCCTATCGGGACGTGGGCGTGGGTACCCTGCTCGGCGCGCTGGCACTGCCGTACGCATTCCTGGGCGGCGCACTCGCCGGCCACTCACTGGCGGGCGCCGCCCACTCCGTCACGGGCGGAGCCCGCGAACCGCTCACCTCGCTCGCGAACACTCCGGCCGAGCTGGCGGTCGGCAGTGTCGTGGTGATCGTCTTCGCGATCGCGGCGGCGCTCGGTGTCGGCCGGGTCCGGCCGGCGTTCGTGGCCGCCGGGGTGGCGGGGTTCGGCGGGCTCGTGGACGCGATCGTCGGACTCTCCGCGACCCCGGTTCGCGCGGCCGCCGTCGTGCTGGGCGTCCTCGTGCTCTTCGCCGGATTGGTGCCATCGCTCGCCGCGCGTTTGGGCGGGCTGCCCCGACCACGTGTGGCCGCGCCGCCGGCGACTGGCGCGGCGCTGGCGGGCGCGGATCCGTACGAGTCGACCGACGGCCTGTCGTCGCGGGCTCGGTCCGGTCCGGTCGACACCTCCGCGCTGTTCACGGCCGTGTCACGAACCGACGACATGCTGACCGGTCTCCTGATCGGGGTGGCGCTCGCTGCTGCCGCCGCCGCAGTGGTCCTCGCCGTGGGCGGCGGGTGGCCAGGGCGGCTGCTGCTGCTCGCCGCCGCCGGTGCCTTCGCCCTTCGTGGCCGGATGTACGCGGCACTGCGGCACCGGGCAGTCGTTCTCGCTACCGCCGGCCTCGTCGCGGCACCGCTGGTTGGTGTCGGGATCTTCGCGGGTGCAGCCGCCTTGCCGCTGGCGGCGGTCATCGGCGTCGCCGGATTGATCACCATTGGCCTTGGCGCGGCCAATGGAGACGAGGAGCGCACGCCGCACCTCGGTCGGCTCGCTGATCTCGCGGAAGTCGTCTCGCTCGCCGCGATCGTGCCACTGGTCTGTGTCGTGCTAGGCCTCTACGCGCGGCTGCGCGGACTCCACCTCTAACTCGCCCGCGGATAACTCGCCCGCCGATAACTCGCGCGGATAACTCGGGCGGATAATTCGCCCGGGAATGAGTAGCCGCTATTCCTCCGGGATCGGCGACGTGACCGGTCGTGCGCTCGGCGCGACGCCGGGGTCGTGGTAGTCGCCGGCCGCGACGGCTCGTACGTATCGGTCCCGCGACCGATCCACCTCTGCCTCGGCCTCGACCCGCCCGACCCAGCTGGCGCCCTCGACGCTCTTGCCCGGCTCGAGATCCTTGTAGACCTCGAAGAAATGCTGGATCTCGAGCCGATCGAACGCGCCAACATCATCGATGTCATGGAGGTGCTCAAGCCGCGGATCTTCGGCCGGCACGCACAGTAGCTTGTCGTCGCCGCCCTTTTCGTCGGTCATCCGGAACATACCGATTGTCCGGCAGCGGATCAGGCAACCCGGAAAGGTCGGCTCCTGAACGAGCACGAGCGCGTCGAGCGGATCACCGTCCTCGCCCAGCGTGCCCTCGATGAACCCGTAGTCGGCGGGATACTGCGTCGACGTGAACAGCGTGCGATCTAGCCGGATTCGCCCCGTTGCGTGATCCACTTCGTACTTGTTGCGATGACCCTTCGGGATCTCAACCGTGACGTCGAAATCCATGCTCGCACCGTTCCTGTCCGTCGAGTTGACCAAGCATCGAGCTGCGTCGGCTAGTGTCGCGTTGCAACAGCAGCCCGGCCGGAGGGAGTGCGCCGTGGTAAGGCACCATTCACACTACGGCGCACAGCAAGATCAAGTCTGGGGTTCCATGCGTGTCTGATCAAGGGACGGACTCGACCGCCACGGCCGAGCCGACGGGGGCCGACGAGACCGCATCGGATTCAAACGCGTCCGGGCAGGTCAGCGATCCGGTAGGCGACGCAACGGACGCCGACGCGCCAGCCGCGTCGGCGAGCTCGGGCGCGGACGTCGGCGATTCCACGGGTACGCCGACCACGGGGTCGACTCCGTCGGCGACCACGTCACCCGCCGATGACGAGACGGCGCGACCGAAGCCGTCCGGGCCGCGGCTGCAACCAGTCCGTGCGACGGTGCACAGTGGGCGTGCGACGGTGCAGCCCGTACGCCCGTCCCGACCCGAGCCGCCTGGCGCGGATTCCGAACCTGGCAGCCCGCACACCCCGCCACCAGTC
>Ga0126377_10002914_pt1 | contig 11963 bp, 10 predicted proteins | sample PanSoiMetPlot_22_FD_92647 | JGI IMG/M metagenome (GOLD analysis project Ga0126377, IMG submission 92647) | Tropical forest soil microbial communities from Panama - MetaG Plot_22 | ecosystem: Environmental > Terrestrial > Soil > Tropical forest > Bulk soil | place: Panama | collected 2016-02-17
CCGTCGAGGATTTCGTCGGCGGCGCGGACGATCGCGTTTGCGATATCCGGGTTCAATCGTCCCAGCGCAGCATTCGCGTCTGCGGCGGCCTTCTTGATCTGAACGGTGGCAACGACGAGTTCCGGAGCAGCGGTCAGGCCGCTGATCGGGAAATTCTCCACGGCGCGGCGAGTCTGGGCGCCGTAGTACGCCTCGGTTGGCACGCGCACATCGCCGAGGGGATCCCGCTCGGTGCGGAACTTCATACCTCTCGCCGGATTATACTGCTCCATATGCTCCCTTCTTTTCTCGACAGCGTGGTCCAGCTGATCACGCGTACTTCGACTGACTTGCCACCTGATGTGCGAGCCGCGATGGGGTTGGCGGTCAGCACCGAGGCGCCCCAGACTCGGGCGGGACAGGCACTCACGATCATCGCGCAGAACATCGATCAGGCGGCCTCGTGCGAGGGACCCATCTGCCAGGATACCGGGATGCCGACCTTCGAAGTGAAGGTGCCGGTCGGCGCGAACCAGATCTGGATGCGAGGCAAGATTCGCGAAGCCGTCGCTGAAGCGACGCGGCTCGGGAAACTGCGTCCCAATTCCGTCGACTCCATCACCGGGGAAAACACCGGGAACAATCTGGGGCCGGGCACGCCGATCATTCATTTCGATCAATGGGAGAACCACGACATCGAGATCAAGTTGATCCTGAAAGGCGGAGGCTGCGAGAACACGAACGCGCAGTACGCGCTTCCGGCGGAGCTCGATCACCTGGGTCGCGCCGACCGCACGCTCGACGGCGTGCGCAAGTGCATCCTTCACGCGGTCTGGAAAGCGCAGGGAAAGGGCTGCAGTCCTGGCGCGGTGGGCGTCTGCGTCGGTGGCGATCGCACGTCCGGTTATCTGCACGCCAAAGAACAGCTCTTCCGAACACTGGACGATACGAATCCGGATCCGCGGCTGGCGGAGATCGAAGCGGCCGTGATGGAGGAAGCGAACAAGTTATCGGTAGGTCCGATGGGATTCAGCGGGTCGACGTCGCTCATCGGGTGCAAGATTGGCGCGCTCAACCGTCTGCCGGCGAGCTTCTTCGTCTCCATCGCCTACGACTGTTGGGCCTTTCGTCGTCTCGGGATCAGCGTTGATGCGACGAGCGGAGCGATCCGCGAATGGCTGTATCGCGAAGGAACGAAGCCGTCGCAGCCGATGCTGTCGTCGGAGGCAGCCGCGGCAGGGTTCCCCCGCACCGGGCGTGAAGTTGCGCTTCGCGCGCCAATATCGGAAGAACAGATTCGTTCGCTGAAAGTTGGGGATGTCGTGCTCGTCTCCGGTCCGGTCTTCACCGGGCGCGACGCCGTGCACGCGCACCTGATGAAGCACGAGCCGCCGGTCGATCTGCGCGGCGCGGTGCTGTATCACTGCGGCCCGGTCGTGCTCAAAGAAGGAACCGGCTGGAAAGTGATGGCCGCCGGCCCGACGACGAGCATTCGCGAAGAGCCGTATCAGGCAGAGATTCTCAAGCGGTATGGCGTGCGTGCCGTCATCGGCAAGGGCGGGATGGGCGGAAAGACGCTTGCTGGCCTGAAGGAGTCAGGAGCGGTCTACCTCAACGCGATCGGTGGCGCCGCACAGTTCTACGCGCGATGTATCGAACGCGTCACCGGCGTGTCGCTGATGGAGTTCGGGACACCCGAAGCGATGTGGCACCTGGAGGTCCGGGAGTTTCCAGCGATCGTCACGATGGACGCGCACGGCAACAGCCTGCACAAGGACGTTGAGGAGGAATCGGGGGCAGTTTTGGAAACGTTACGCCGCTGACGCGCGGCTAAAGCCCCGCGCTACGGGTGTCTGTGTCGGATCCCGGATCCCCGGATCCATTACCCTCCGGATCTCATTGCTTCCTCAAACAACGCTTTGATCGCCTGGGGCGCTGCCTTGGCGTTCTTGACGTGAATCCGAACGGTTCTCCGGTCGTGGGCATCGAGCGTCTCGACGTCGCCAAGTGCCTGCGCGCGCTTCAACACCGAGAACGTGTAGTCCGCTTCCGGAATCTCCGTGTTCGTTTCATCGTCTCCGGTGATCACAAACGCGAGGGCGGTATTGGGACCGCCTTTGTGGAACTGTCCGGTCGAATGCAGATAGCGCGGACCCACACCGAAGGTGCTGGCGACGTGGAATCTCGCGCGAATCGCGAGCCTCACATCTGCGATGGCTGTTTGCAGGTCAGCGTCTGCCGGCAAGTACGAAAGAAACGCAACGTAGTCGCCGGCGGCAAGTGAGCTGAGCGCGCTGCGGACCACGGCTGCCGCCGAGGTCCGGATGAACTTCCGGCTGAAGACCGCGACCGCGTCATTCTCGGCGGCCACGGCAGGTTCAGGCAATTTGCCCTTGGACGCGTACGCGGCAAGCAACCCCTTCGTCTTTTCCTTGGCTTCGGCGACATTCGGTTCGTCGAATGGATTGATCCGCAGCACCGCGCCGGCAACGGCCGTCGCGAACTCCCAGCGAAAGAACTCCGAACCAAGGTCCGCGATCCGCGTCGACAGCCGCAGGATGGGATGGCCGGCCGCGTCGACCACTCGCAGTCGCCGCGGATCCGGTTCGTCCAGCTCGGTGCTGATCGCCACAAACGCTCGGTCGTTGCCGTACTCCTCGGCGGCACCGAGCGGTTCGTCGACGACAGGGAGCGCGCCGGTGCCGTGCTTGCCGGTGCTTTCCGCGATGAGTTGCTCGATCCACAGGCCAAGCGAAGCGAGCCGGGGCGACAGGGCGACGGTGAGCTTGTTCCGGCCGTTCTGAACCGCGGCGCCGATGAACGCGCCAAGCTCGAGGCCGGCATTCTGATGGTCCTCCTGCCGGCATCCTTCGGCCATCGCCTTGCCCGCTGACGCAAGCTGCTTCACCGGTGCGCCGATCAACCCCGCGGGGACGAGCCCGAACAGCGACAATGCAGAAAATCGTCCGCCGATGTCGGCGGGGTTCAAGAAGACTTCACGATAGCGCCGTGTTTCCGCGAGCGTCTGAAGCGCGGTGCCCGGATCGGTAATCGCGACGAAATGACGCCCGGCATCCCTGCCGACCGCATCCTTCATCCGCCGCCAGAAGAACCGCTCCATGGACGCAACTTCCACCGTGCCGCCGCTCTTGCTGGCCACGATGAACAGGGCTTCCTCGGGATCGGCACTGGACGCCGCCTGCGTAATCGTCCGCTCGTCGGTGGTGTCGAGAACGATCAGGCGCGGGTAGCCGTCTGCAACGCCGAACACGGAGGCGATGACCTCGGCGCAGAGACTGCTGCCGCCCATCCCGAGCAAATAGACGGCGCGGATTCCTTCGGACTTCACCGCGTCGCCCAGCGCGACGATGCGATCGATCTCGTCGGCCATCGTAGCCGCCACGTCGAGCCAGCCAAGTCGCGACCCGATCGACTTCGCGTCGGTGCCTCCCGGCGTGGCGTTCCAGGCCGTGACGTCGCGGTCCCAGATGCGACGGACAACCTGATCGTGCAGAAGAGTGTCGGCAGCGCGGGCCCCAGCGGGATAGTGGATGGTAGTCATGGGCGTGAGGAAAAGGGCTGAGCCAGAACTGCCGGCCCGTATGGCGGGCAGCTGCATCTCTCCCAGTATGGTTCGGCGATCTCGCCGGAGACAAGTCCGCCCGTGGCGGCGTCTAAGTAATTGGGCGGAGTGAGTTTAGGCGCGGTCGGCATTTCTTCATGGCGGCCAATCCGTTGATGCCGACAGCCTTCCGCCGCTATAATTGAAAGTCAGAGGGTTTCGGGAGAATCCACACATGATCAATGTCACTCCGGCCGCGGCTTCGAAGATTACCGAGTTGCTGACCGAGGAAAACAAGCTCGACGCCGGTTTGCGCGTCTTCGTCCAGGGTGGCGGCTGCTCCGGCTTCCAGTACGGCCTGATGATCGATGAGGGCGAGGGAGACGCCTCGACCGATGCCGTCATCCAGTCCAACGGCGTGAAGTTGCTGGTCGATCCCATCAGCGCCCGCTATCTCCGCGGCGCCGAAGTCGATTTCGTCGACAACGTGACGGGTGGCGGGTTCACCATCAAGAATCCGAACGCCAAGTCGACCTGCGGCTGCGGTTCTTCCTTCAGCGTGTAGGGAAAGTCAGGGAAGGCGGTGAACGGTTCACGATCCATGGAACCCGCCGCCTATCTCGACAGCCTTCGACCTGCCGGCAGCAAGCGATCCAGCAAGCGCGATCTCATCGTCAATGTCTTCCTGCGCCAGGAAGGCCATCTCACGGCGGATGATCTGTTCGATCTGATCCGCCGTGAGGAATCGTCGAAAGCCGATCCGGGCCCGTCTTCGGCACGGATGAGCCGCGCGACGGTGTATCGCACGCTGCAATGGATGGTTGATGCCGGCATCGCGCGCAAGGTCGACTTTGGCGAGGGACGGTTCCGCTTCGAGCATTCATATCGGCACCCGCGCCACTTTCATCTGATCTGCAAAACCTGCAATCGCTCGTTCGAGTTTCTCAGCTCCGACATCGAATCGCTGCTCGAGGAAGTCGCGGCCGCGCGCAATTTCACCGCTCGGCAGAGCGTGCTGCAGATCCACGGCACCTGCGAATCGTGCCGCACCGGCCGGACCTCGACCGTCGAGGGTGGTGTGACCGAGCTCGTGTTTGCCCGCGACGCGCTCAGGATCGCGATTGCCACTGAGCGCAGCGGCCTGGAGTTCTATTCGCGTGCCGCTGCGATTACCCGCGACGCACGCGGCCGCCGCGTCTTCGAAAAGCTTGCCGCCGAGGAACAGGAACACCTTGGCACGCTGGAGAAGCGCTACCGCGAATTGCTGCAGCAGGATCCGCAGCTTGAATCGCGGCCGACGTTCCTGTTCTTCAAAGGCGCCGCCAACGGGCTGTTTTCTGCCGCCGCCGATCGACTCGCCAACGGTGTCGACGATCGGCAGGCGCTGATGATCGGCATCAAGTGCGAGCGCGGTTCGTATCGGTTCTTCAAGCGATACGGAGAGAAATTCGAGGACTCGGAAGGCAAGAAGATCTTTCTCGATTTTGCCGACGAGGAACGCGCGCATCTCGAGCTTCTGATCCGCGAATACCGATCGCTCGTCCAGCGCCAGCGCCGGCGTCCCCCGGCCCGCCGCCCGAAACGTCGCGCGCGCCGGATGCCGGCCGCCCTGTCTTGATCGATCTTCATCTCCATACGACCGCGTCCGACGGGTTGCTGCCGCCGGCTGCGCTGGCAGCCCGGGCCGCACAGGCCGGGCTGCACACGATCAGCATCACGGATCACGATACCTGTGCCGGTCTGGCGGAGGCGGAATCGGCGGTTCGCGACCACGGCCTTCGCCTTGTCTCTGGCGTCGAGATCACCGCCATCGAAGACTGCCGCGACGTTCACATGCTCGCGTATTTTTTCGATCCCTCGAATCCGCCGCTCCTCGAATTTCTCGACTCGCAACGCGTGAATCGCGAACGCCGGGTCTGTGAGATCGGAGATCGCCTCGCGTCGCTTGGCCTGAACATCGAGGTCGCTCCGATCATCGCCTCGACGCGAAGCGCCGCCGGGCGCAGCGTCGGCCGGCCGCAAATCGCCGACGCGCTCGTCAACGCCGGGCACGCTGTCGATCGAGACGACGCCTTCGCGCGATTGTTGGGCGTCGGCCGGCCGGCTTATGTGGCGCGCCGTGGACCGCGGCCGGAGGACGTGATTGCCATCGTTCGGAGCGCTGGCGGCATTGTCTCGATGGCACATCCGGGCCTGACCGCGCAGGATCACCTGATCCCTCGCCTTGCAGCGGCCGGTCTGCAGGCGCTCGAGGTGCGCCACAGCGATCACGATCCGGCCACGGAGCAGCGCTATCGCGAACTGGCAGCCCGACAGGGACTGGCCGTTTCCGGCGGCTCGGACTTCCACGGCGACATCGGCCATCGTGCCAGCACGATCGGGAGGGTGACGCTCTCGCTGGAAGAGTTCGCGGCACTCGAGGCGCGTCGACCGTGACCGCTGAGGCGATCGTCGAGATGCGCGGGGTCGTGAAGAGTTACAACGCGCTTCGGCCCCTGCGGGTCGCCGAGCTGTCGATCGCGGCGGCTGGGCGAGTTGCCCTGTCAGGCATCGACGCTCCGGGGGCGGAGGTGATGCTGAACCTCGTCACGGGCGCGTCGTTGCCAGACGAAGGGGAGGTCCGTGTCTTCGGGCGCAGCACCGCCGCCGTCTCCGACGGCGACGAATGGCTCGCCTCGCTGGATCGATTCGGCATCGTCAGCGAACGCGCCGTGTTGCTCGAAGGCGCGACGCTGACGCAGAATCTCGCGTTGCCCTTCGCGCTCGAGATCGATCCGGTGCCTGCGGAAACGATCGCACGGGTGGAATCGCTGGCCGACGAATGCGGGATCGGTCGCGACTTCCTGGCGCAGCGCGCCGGCGATGTTCCAGTCGCCGTTCGCACTCGCGTGCACCTGGCGCGAGCGATTGCCCTCGATCCGAGGCTGCTGCTGATGGAACACCCAACCGCGGCGCTCGATGACAGCGATCGCCGTGCGTTTGGCGTGATCGTCGCGCGCCTCTGCGAGGCCCGGACGCTGACGATGCTGGCGGTGACGCAGGATCAGGCGTTCGCATCCGCCGCCGCGCAGCAGACGTTGTCCCTGCAGCCGGCCACCGGGCGGCTCACCGCCGCCCGGCGATCATGGTGGCATGGATAGGTGGTCGTGACGATCAGCAATCAACAATCAGCATTTCACTGTTTGGTGATCACTCCGCACGCGATCCTCGGCCCGCCGCTGACGCCCGACTTTGGTTCGCCCGTGATGCCCTGGTCGGGATTACCGTGAATGATGATCGCGCTTCCATCCGCGTCGAAGAGCGAAAGCGGTCCATCCGACAGCGTCACGCGCGTGGTCGACACTCGCATGGTGCCGCGGCCGTTCGCGCCGATCTGCAGGTTGGGAAGGTCTCCCATGTGGAACGGGTGATTGGCGTCCGGATCCATGTTGCCGGCTGGACCCGGGTCGAAGTGTCCGCCTGCGGCAGTGAAGTCGGGTTCGCACTTGCCAATCGCGTGAAGGTGCACACCATGCATCCCGGGCTTGGCCCCCGCAATGGTGACGGTGACGTCGACCATCTTGCCGGTTCCGGTGCTGTGCTCGACGAACTCAGCCGTCCCCGTGATGCCTTCGCCTTTGATGTCGGCGTGGGCCTTCACCGGCCCGGCCGGGGCGGCAGCGGGGGTTTTAGGTGCCTGGCCAATCGCGACCGTGCCCGCAACCGTCACGGCAGCCGCGACGATCGCCAGTTTCGACAATGTCATATCCAACAGCCTCCTGATGCGGGGATTGTAGATCGCTGATGAAGACAATGCGCAAACTCGTCCTTTTCGATATCGATGGCACGCTCGTGCTGACCGGCGGCGCCGGGATCCGCGCGATGAACCGGGCCTGCGAGGAACTCGTCGGTCATCCGCACGCGCTCGAAGGCATTCCGGTCGCGGGCCGCACGGATCGCATCATCCTCAGCGATGTCGTCACGCGCGCCGGTCACACCCTGGACGACGGCCTGCTCGAGCGGCTGCGCGATCGATATATCGAAAACCTTCGCGTCGAGATCGAACAGCCGGGGCGGCTTCAGTCATTTGAGTCGCTCGGCGCCCGCGGCGGCGTCAAGGCCGTGATGCCAGGCATCCGCGAGCTGCTCGAGATTCTCGACCGACGCGAGGACGTCTTCCTCGGGTTGCTCACGGGAAACTTCGAGGCGGGCGCGAAGATCAAGCTCGAACACTTCGATCTCTGGCGCTACTTCCAGTGCGGCGCATTTGGTGATGACTCCGCGGATCGGAATGATCTCGTGCCGTTTGCCGTTGAACGGGCGCGCCACTGCGGCCTGCCGGATATTGACGCTCACGACATTCTCGTTGTCGGCGACACGCCGCACGACGTCGCCTGCGCGCGCGCCGTGGGAGCGATCCCGGTTGGCGTCGCCACCGGCGGGTTCACCGCCGACCAACTGCGTGAGAGTGGCGCCGATTTAGTGTTTCAGAACTTGGCCGATTCGGATGCGTTCTTGCGGCTGCTGTAGCTCTGCGAATGGTAGGTCCGCCGCCTTCTCCTGACGCGTCAGGACGGTCCACATCGTGACCGTGACGTTACCTCTGGGGCCCAGGCTGGTTCTCCGCACGACGGTCCCTTCGAGACGGCCATCCTTCAGCGTGACGTCGAACTCATAAGTGCTTGGCCCTGCGTCGGCCTCGCCTCTGATGGTGCCGGACGCTTCGCCGCGAGCTGCGGCCCCGGAGTCCACGGTCTGTGACGCCGCGCCGCCGAGCTGAGCGACGAGGTCGTGGGTGTCGCGGATGTCGAGCGAGAAGTCGATGGCGCGAGGGCATGAGCTGATCGACCCTCGCCACCGGCCTCGAAGCTCCGGTCCCGGCGGCGGCAGCGGCGGCTTCGTGGTCGGCGAACGAGCGGGTGGCGTCGGCGCTGGTTCAGCTGACGCTGGCGCCTCGATGCCAAGCATCGTCATGAGGATCTCGCCCGCGAGCTGATTGACCGGCGCGCCCATCTGGTTGGCGACGACCGCAACGGCGATTCGTTCCGCTGGCACGATCCACAGCGCTGACGAGGCGCCGGGTTTCGCACCGCTGTTGAAGACGAGCCGGCGGCCATGCCAATCAGCGTTGACAAGCCAGCCGAAGCCGTAGCCGCCCAGCCCGGGCTGCTGCATCGTGTTTCGCGACGTCTCGTTGATCACGAATCGCGCTGGCTGGAGGCCGCCAGCATGGAAGAGCCCGAATCTCACCAGGTCCTCGACGCTGATGTACAGATCGGACGCGGCCGGGTGGTCGCTCAGAAGGAAGGGCACCGCCTCGCCATCTGTCCCGTATAACGTGGCCGCGCCGATGGCCTCCTCTGCGCGCCGTGCGATCCGTGCCGACTCGAGTCCGAGCGGCTGCAACACTTCACGCGCGAGGAAGTTCTCATATGGTTGGCGAGAGGCGCGCGCGATCACTTCACCGATCACGCCGTAGCCGAGGTTGGAGTAGACGTAGCGTTCGCCGGGTTTGCTGATCTCAACGCCGTAGCACTGCAGCGTTTCGGTGACTGGCAGCGGCCTCGACGGACGATCAACATAGAACCAATCGGAGTGCACTGGAAATCCGGCGACGTTTTGGAGCGTGCGGCGGATCGTTACTTCGGACGGCGCCGAGACGTTCGGGCGCGCGGTCGGGCCAAGATGCTTCGTTACGGGATCGTCGAGCGCAACACGACCGCGCTCGTGCAACGCCATCAGCGCGGTTGCCGTGAACGTTTTCGTGAGTGAGGCAACCGCGTACGGAGTCGAGCCGGTGGCCGCAGTGCGGCGTGCCTTGTCGGCGAAGCCAAACCCCTCGCTCCACTCGATGCGCCCGTTACGTGCGACGGCGACCGCTATCGACGGTGCCTGCTTCGCTGTAATCGCCGCCTCGATTCTTGCGCGAATCGCGTCCGGCGCACGCTGCGGCGCCGTCGCTTGTCTCGCGAGTAGTCCCGACGTCAGCGTGATGATCGCTAACGAGATGGCGTGATTCATCGACGGAGTTTATATCGATCTCGCGGAGGGGTGCGGATGAGGTCACGATAGAACGCGCCTGAGGTAGGGTGCGTCTGGGTCCGCCTTCGTGCATACGCGGTTCACTGCGACAGCCTCCGCTTAGCTTGCCGAGCCGCAGCTCACGCCTCGGCGTAGATTGGGTGAGCGGAGGCTGGCGGAAGCGCCTGGGAGTCGAACCCAGCCCGTCCACGTTAACGTGGGCAGCGACCGGTTTTGAAGACCGGGAGGGCCACCGGGCCCCGTTCACTTCCGATGATCGTCATTGTACCTGCGCAGACGGTCTGCGACCGTGCGCGTATGGTCGCGAAGATTCGTGGTTTGTTGACTTGTAAAGAGAGGATCCCGATCGGGCGGGGCGAAGCGCCCCGCCGCCCGGGCATTCGAGGGGTGTGGGTGTCAGCCTTCGATGAGCCGGACTTCGCCGGCGCGAGGGCCCTTTCCGGATTCCTCCGTGGTGAATTCGACGCGCTGGCCTTCGCGCAGCAGCTCGAACACCGCGCCGCGCACCGAGCTGCGGTGGAAGAAGTGCTCGATTCCTCCTTCGTCGCGGATGAACCCGAACCCCTTGTCGATCAGAAGGCGAGCGATCGTCCCGGTCGGCATACCCGTGTCCTCCGATGAACGGGCCCCCGAGATCATCTCGTGGGCTTTGCTCAAGCCATGACGCGGAAAAAAGGGCCGGAGGAGGCGGCCCGAAACTGCTGGGAGGCGCCGACGACCTGCCGAAACCCCGCATCAGGCGGCGGCACCGCGCCGCACGCTGAGCTTGAAAGCGGGGCCAGTGTAGGGACTTCCGATCTGGAAGTCAAGACAACGACACGGGTTAGGGGTGCCCCCCGAACCCGTCATTTCCGGCCTATTCTCGCCAAGTTCCCGCCTGGGGGCCGATTCGCGGCTTCGGGACTGGCCCGTCAGCCCCCTTTCCTGCGGGGGTACGGTCCGACGAATTACAATCCCGCGATGGTTGCGGGCATCATCCTGGCCGCCGGGCGCTCGACCCGCATGGGCCGATCGAAGGCGATGCTGGTAACCCCGGACGGCATGACCTTCGTGGCTCGTTTGCTCCAGGCGCTCGCGGGCGGCGGCGTGGATGCCCCGCTTGTCGTCGGTCGTCCGGATGATGACGAACTGCAGCGCGAGGTGGACGCGGCAGGCGCGCGGTTCGTGATGAACCCTGACGCGGATGCAGGCGGTCAGTTGTCGTCGCTGCTTGCCGGACTTCACAAGGCCGACCGTCCCGGGATTCGCGCGCTGATGGTGACGCCGGTCGATGCACCGATGGTCACGTCGGAAACGGTCTCGAGGCTGATCGCCGTGTTCAGGGAGACGTCCGGATCGATCGTGCGTCCCCGGTATCGGGGTCGCAACGGACATCCCGTGATTTTTTCGCGCGGTCTGTTCGATGAGTTGCGCCACGCCAGTCCTGCGACCGGAGCGAAGGCCGTTCTGCGCGCGCACGAGCACGCTATCATCAACGTGGATGTTGACGATCCGGGCGTGATTGCCGATATCGATACGCCGGAGGACTACGCGAAACTGGGCAAGTGATGAACAATGGGAATTGAGATGAAACGAATCGCGCTCGTGATTGTCGTTGTGGCATCTGCGGCGATCGTGCTTGCCTACTCCAACCTTATCGCGCAGTCGGGCCCACCTCGCGGGGCAGCGTCGTCAAATGAGTGGCCGACCTACGGCCACGATTCCGGTGGCCAGCGTTTCTCTCCGCTCACCCAAATCACGCCAGACAACGTCGATCGCCTCGAGGTCGCGTGGGTCTATCACATGCGGCCCGCACCCGCGGCAGATTCGGCCTCGTCCTCCGGTGGAGGACAGGGGCGGGGCGGCCGCGGCGGTTCCGGGTTTGCGTCGAGCGAGACGACCCCGATCGTTGTCGATGGACTGATGTACATCACGACGCCGTACGGCCGCGTCGTCGCCCTGGATTCCACCACGGGGAAGGAAGCGTGGACGTTCCGGGTGCCAGCCGGAAACGCATCGACCCGCGGCGTCGAGTACTGGCCGGGAGACGCGCAGACGCCGCCGCAGATCGTGTTCGGGACCGGTGGCGGTCGATTGTTCTCGCTCAACGCGAAAACCGGGTGCATCTATTGGGTGTTTCCCGCCAAATCCGGTATCCGGACCGCGGCCTCCGTTGGCCAGTACAAGACATCCGCTGGCGCGAATGCCTGGGGCGTGTACGTCGCCGACGGCACGGCGAACGCGTACGGGATCGATGCGGTCACGGGCAAGCAGATCTGGACGAGGCATGTCGACGAGCATCCGGGTGCGCGCGCGACGGGGTCGCCGACCTACTACAACGGCCGCGTGTATGTGCCGCTGGCGGGCCTCAACGAAGAGGGGCAAGGTGGGCGAGCGACCTACGAATGTTGCACGTTCCGCG
>Ga0126377_10002915_pt1 | contig 11962 bp, 11 predicted proteins | sample PanSoiMetPlot_22_FD_92647 | JGI IMG/M metagenome (GOLD analysis project Ga0126377, IMG submission 92647) | Tropical forest soil microbial communities from Panama - MetaG Plot_22 | ecosystem: Environmental > Terrestrial > Soil > Tropical forest > Bulk soil | place: Panama | collected 2016-02-17
ACGCGCTCGGCGATCTCGAGCACCGTGAGATTCTCGAAGGCCGCATTGTAGACGCCCTCGAGCCGCTGCTCGAGCGCGAAGAGATACAAGTCGACGAGATCGTCGATGTGGATGTGCGGCCTGACCTGTGCGCCGCCGAATACCGTGATCTGCCCCTTGGTCAGCGCCTGCATCGTCAGGAGATTGACCGTGAGGTCGAGGCGCATGCGCGGCGACAGCCCGCAGACAGTCGCGGGGCGAATGATCGTGGTCGTCAGCCGGTCGGCGTAGCTGAGCACGACCCGCTCGGCTACCATCTTCGTCTTGTTGTATTCCGAGATCGGCATCAGCTCGAGATCCTCAGTGATGCGCGTTTCCGGACGGACGCCGTAAACGGCGCCTGACGAGGGAAAGATGAACTGACGGACGCCGTGCCGGGCCGCGCGGTCCACGAGCCGCATAGTCGCGAGGACGTTCACTTCCCACGACAGGAGACGGTTCAAGTCGACGGCGGGATCGTTGGGAATGCCCGCGAGGTGGAAGATCGCGTCCACGCCGGAGAGGTCGATCGATTCGGTGTTGCGTACGTCGCCGACTCGGACCGTCAACCGCGGGTGCGGCGGCAGGTGGTTGCCGAACCAGGTCGTGTCGACGACGACGACGTCGCGATCGGTCCGAGCGAGCAAAGCCTGTGTCAGCCTCGTGCCCGTGTAGCCGCATCCGCCCGTGACGAGAATGGCCATCAGATGACGATCTTTCCGATGGTCAGGAACTCGTGTTCGGTCACAGGGCTCTCGTTGCAGCGGCGCTGTGTCATGGCCGCGGCGCCGATGCTGCCCGCGAGGGCGACAATCCCCGCGGGCTGATTCAAGCGGACGGCGACGCTGCTGAGCGCGAAGTACGCGTCGCCGCAGCCGATGGTGTCGACGACGCTGACGCTCAGGGAGGGGAGCGAAAAACGCTCGGCCTGGTGTGCAACCGTTACACCGCGGTCGCCGTCGGTCACCGAGATCGAGCTCGATCCCAGCAGGCGGCTCGAGCGATCGACGAGTTCTTCGATCGGCAGCTGCCGCTCGTGCAGACAGAGCTCGGCTTCGGTCCGGTTCAGGCTGTAGTAGTCGGCGCCGACATACTTCAGCGGCAGGTTGTAGCCGAAGTTGCTCGAGTTCACCTGCGCCATCACCGCAACCCTGGCGCGCCTCCGTTCCGCGATGCGCCGGTTGAGGACGCTCGCGTCGAGCAGCCCGTGGCCGAAGTCGGCGATCAGCACGAGATCGTAGTCGTCGAACGCCGGCACGGCTTCGTGGTGCGCGTCTCCGAGCGTCATCCGCTTCGTTTTGAAGACCGTCGTCGCGGTTTCACTGTCGACGAACCGTGTCTCCACGAGCTCGCCGCTGGCCATCGGGACCTGTCGCAGGTTCGGCGGAGCATCCGCTGAAGGATCGCCATTCGTCACAGAGTCGACGTCGCGCACGAAACCGGCCAGGTGGCGCGCGATGATGCCGACACCGCCGATCTGCCGGGCGCGATTTGTCTCGAGGCCCGCCACGCATCGCGACTGTGTCGAGAGGCCCGTCAGCCCCACATCCACCCATTCGTCGATGATGGATTCGCCGATGACGCACACGCGGAGCGTCGCCGCGCGCGCGACGAATTGCTTCAGACAGTCCAGCGTGAACCCGAGGGACGAGATATCCCTGAACCGGACCCGATCGTTCTGCAGCAACGGGTCGCGCTGCGCGGCATCGGGCGCAGCGAGCAGGAAATGCGAGAGCTTGCTCGAGGAGAACGTGTCGCCGGAGGTGAAGTGCATCCGGCCGCCATAGGATTCGAGCACGCGCATCTCGTGATAGATGCTGCGGCTCTTGTCGAGCGTCAGGTCCGCGTATTCAGGACCCTTCACGTAGACATCCGGTCGAAGGGCCTCGATCGCCGAGAGCGCCGTGGGCTCTTGAATGATTGCCACGTAGTCCACGATTTCGAGCGCGGCCACCTGGTGCGCGCGCTGCGCCTCCGAAAACGTCACCGACCGCTTCTTGGTGATGTGCCGATCGCCGGTCAGCGTGACGACCAGCACGTCACCGAGCGACCTGGCCTCTTCGAAATGAATCAGGTGGCCCAGGTGCACGAGATCGAACGCGCCATGGCACTGGACGATTCGCTTGCCGGCCAGCCGCCGCCGGAGCGCTGGCAGTTCGTCGATCGATACGACCTTTCCGGTCATTGCACCTTCACCTCACCCAGTGTGAAGCCGGACCGCACCGCGTCGTCGTAGAACATCTGCACTGTTTCGCGGGAGAACTCGTCGAGGCTCTTGCCGCGCATGTCGAGCCTGTTCAGGAGGTCCGTTGTCAGCGTGATGATGTGGCAACCCGCACAGTCAGCCTGGTCGACGTTCAGCACCTCACGCGGGCTGGCCCAGATCACTTCAATCGAGGGCTCCGCGGCCGCCATCGAAACAGCTTCACGGACGATCGGCACCGGATCGCGTCCGGTGTCGGCGATACGGCCAGCGAAAATCGAGATGTTGGATGGCGCCCCGCCAGCCAGCGCCTCGACGGCTGACGCAACCTGGCACATCGTCATGACGGCCGTGACGTTGATCCGCAGTCCATCCGCCGACAACCTGCGCAGCAGGGCTGTGGACGGCCTGCCCTGTGTGTTCGAGATCGGAATCTTCACGTAGACGTTGCCGCCCCACGAAGCGATCTCGCGCGCCTGCCGCTCCATTTCGCAGAAATCGTCAGCGAGAACCTCGAACGAAATTGGGCGGCCCTCAATCAGATCGAGCGCTTCGCGTGCGAACCGCGCGTAGTCGCCGACACCCGCGCGGCGCATCAACGTGGGGTTCGTCGTGAAGCCGCGAACGACAGGCCGCTCGGCGAGGCGCCGCATGTCGTCCAGGGACGCACCGTCCGCGAAAATCTTGACGCGAAAGGTAGTCATCGAACCGACTCCCATTTGGCTGCCGACGTACGGAGCGCGGGGTGAGACACGAGGAGATGCCAGATCACCGCCTGGAAGGCTTCGGTGTGCGGTGTGACGGCGAGCGCGTTGACCGTGGGCACGACGACGCAGGCATCGGCAATCTTCGCGGTAAAGCCGCCGTCGCGGCCGACGATGCCCACGACGGTCGCGCCCACGGATCGGGCGTACTCGAGGGCGTGAACGAGCCCGGTGCTCACGTTTCGCGCGGCGTCGCCCCCGCCGACCGAGAGCACGAAGATCGCGTCTTCCCGCTTGAGGCGGCTTTCTGCCAGCCAGGCGGCAAAAACGGTGTGCCATCCTTCATCGTTCGTGCGCGCCGTCAGCTCGGCGACGTTGTCGGTCGGCGCGTAGGCTTCGAAGCCGGCGAGCTTGCGGAAATCGTTGACGGCATGTGACGCGTGCGCAGCGCCGCCGCCGACGCCAAGAAAGAACAGCCGGCCTCCACGCGCCCGCACGTCTGCCAGCGCCGAGGCGACCGCCTCGATCGCGCGCGCGTCGATAGTCGCGGCGATCCGCGCGGTCTCGTCGAGATATCCGCGCACGAAGCCGTCGCTCATCGTCCGGCCGCCTGTCCGTTGAAAGCGCGGAGGCGCCGGAGCGTCTGCACGACGTCGACCGCATTTCGGAGGCGGAACGCCTTGCTCTCGCCATGCTCGCGCTCCGTCAGGTCCATCGGAACTTCGATGTACGTACGCGTCCGGCTGAGCGCCTTGACGAGGACCTCGGCCTGGAATCCAAAGCCTCGTGATTCGATCCGCAGCGTCTTCAGCACGTCGGCACGATGGATCTGGAGGCCGTTGTAGTAGCGCAGGCTGCGGCCGGTGACCGCGTTGACCAGCCACGTGAACGTCTTGGAGAGTGCCGTTCGAGTGAGGCTTCTCGACCGCCACATGTGCCTCGTGTACCCGACGACCACGTCGGCGTCCCCAACATGCTTGAACAGGTCGCGAAGCGTCTCGGCGGTCCAGGCGTTGTCGCCATGGACCATGACGATGTATTCACCGGTCGCTGCATCGACGCCTGTCCGGTACGCCGCGCCGAAGCCGCGGTTCGTCTGATGCCGCAACAATCGAACGCCCGGAAGCCGTTCGGCGGCCGTCAGCACGAGCGAGCTCGTCTCGTCCCGGCTGCCATCGTCGACGACGAGGATCTCGGCGTCGAGATCCAGTTTCGAGAGCGCGCGGGTCACGTGCTGCAGCGTGTCGACGATGTTCGACGCTTCGTTGTAGGCCGGAATGATGATCGACAGAGAGCGTCGCGTCATTGCGCGGTTCCCTCTTCGAACTGGTAGATGTGAACCATCCGGTTTTCGAACACGGGCTGAAACCGCGTCGGTCCCGCTTTCGCCCAGTCGTCCTCGATGGGGAACCCCTCGTCGTTGTGCCACACGTAGTCCACCTCGTACGCCGAGAGCGCCGCGACGAAGACATAGCGGACGTTCATCGCCGTCAGGCTGAACTGCCATGCGCCGGGATCGCCCTGCATTCGCGCGTAGCGCGGACGCACCGCATCCTCGCGTGGACCGCTGCGCGCGCTGATCGGCTTGAGCTCGCCCGAGCTCGTGGCGAGAAGCGGCGGCTGCGGGTCGAACCGGCCGTTTCGGTACGCGCGGTCGTAGTCGTGAAGCCGCCAGCGGCGGCGGCCATCAATCGCGACGTAAACGACGCGGTTCGTCAGCCCCTCGCCGGTCAAAGGATAGGGAAGGTTGATGCCGGTATACGCGATGGTCGACTCGTGAAGGTTGGCGTCCAGCCAATCCCAGGCGTCGACATACTCGCGACGGATATATGTCGGCGTGGTCTTGAGGTAGTCGCATCGGGGTGCGCACGCGCGTTCGGCATGCAACGAGATCCCGGTGGCGATCCCAACCACGCCGATCGCGACAATCGAGGCGGCGAAGCGCGGCGTGCGCCGCGCCACGGTCAACGTGGCCGCCAGCGCGGCGCCGGTCGCTGCAAACAACAGCAAATATCCGGATGCGACCAGGCCGTCGAGTGCGAGCCAGCCCCGCATGAACCACGGCAGCGACCCCGGCAGCGTCACCGGAGCGCCCACGACGATCCAGATCATGCTCGCGGCGTAAAACGCGTGGACGCTCGTGTTCCAGCGCGGACGGGAGGAAAAGACGAACGCGAGCGGAAGCAGCGCGGGCGCAACCGCGGGCATCAGGAACCGCGAATCGATGTTCACGGGGAGGCCGTACCAGTACAGCGGCAGCATCAGCAGAGGCAGCAGCGCCAGGACGCCATGCGGCCACCATCCGCGACGCGCCATGCCGATCCAGCCGGCGACCGCACACGGAAGCCAGACGAGCACGAGCGACGGACCGAAGGCGTGCGCGATGATTGCGGGCAGCAGCGCGAAGTCGGCCGTGTGAAACACCGTGTTGAGCATCGCGGCGTGATTGAACGCGCCGCGTGCAACGGTCAGGCTGCCGATCGTCACGCTTGCCGGATAGATCGGGCTTCCCGCGACGATCCAGTTGCGCGCGTACCACGGAAGTGCGAACAGCGCCGCAGCGGGGAGCGCCCACCACATGCGGGTGCGAGGTCCGCGGGCGAACGCCAGCAGCAGCAGTACGGGGGCATATACCAGCGCGAGATACTTCGTGCCCCAGAACAGGCCCGCGCTGACGCCGCAGACCGCCCAGTCTGCTGCACGATCGTCCTCAACCGCGATGACGGTGAGAAGCAGCGTGGCAAGAAACAGCGCTGCGCAGATAAGGTCGACGTTCGCGCCGACCATCTGCTCGACGACCGGACGCGACAGCAGGAAAAACGCGGCGGGGTAAATGGCGTGCGCCGCCGGCGCGCCCAGCCGGCGCGCGAGCGCGAACAGCGTGAGCGCCGCCAGCAGCGCGAACGGGAACTGTCCCATGCGCGCCAGCGCGTCGCTCTGAATCGGCAGCATCAGCCACGCCAGGAACAACTCTCCGTTCGCGGGCGCGTAGGCCTGCGCTTCGTCGCTGAATGGCGTCGGGATGATCGAGATCGCGTGGTCCTGCACCCAGCGCGCCGCGAAGTGGAGGTGGTAGCTGAGGCTGTCGTACAGCGTGAACGGCGCGTGTCCCAGAGCAAAGGCGACCGCGAACACCACGAGAGCGCCGACGATCGACAAGGGGAGCAGCGGGATGCCCGGCAACGTGCGAGGGACCGCGTCCTGCGCCTGGCCGCGGTCCGGCGGCGTACGGGCCCGTGGGAGACAGAGGGCCGCGATCAGGACCGCCGCCTGCACCGACACGATCCCGCTGACGGTCAGGCGTGCGGTCGCGCCGAGGAGCAGCATCCCGGCGACGATGAGCGCGTCTGCGATGACTGATGCCCTGATCCAGCGCTGGATGACGGACCCGTTTGGGAAAGCGCGCGCTTCGATAGTTCCTGCAGCGCCAGCCGTTGCGCACACAATGACCGCGAGGACTACCCATCCGGTCATGGCAGCGACGATTGTTACTGAATAAATTGAGAGAAAATCTAAATTGTTCGTCAAAAATAGATTAGGGTTTCCCCTTACTCCGAGCTTCACTGCCAGTTCGCCAACCAGCTGAACCGTGCGTTACAAATGGCTGCTATTCTCGTTGGCCGTGCGGCGGCGTCTCGCTCTGTTGCTCGTTCTGACCATCCATGGCACGACCGTCCTCGCGCAGGACCAGCCCGCGAACACCCTCTTCGAGCATCCGGCCGACCAGCCGTTCTATGTGGGAGGCCAGATCAATCTGATCTACCAGGCGCATGGCGACTTTCGCGCCCCGTACAGCGGTCCTCAAAGCCTGCAGGCGACGTCCGAGCACGCGCTGTCGAGGGTGCTGACGCTCTACTCGGGATTTCGCCTGGGCAAATCCTGGAGCGCGCTGTTCGATCTGGAAAGCGCCGGCGGCAAGGGTCTCAGCGATGCCCTCGGCCTGGCCGGCTTCACGAATCTCGATGTGGTCAGGAATCCCTCGCTTGGCAGCAGTCCGTATGTCGCGCGCCTGATGATTCACGGGATCGTGCCGCTGTCGCGCGATGAGCGCGCAAGCGATCCGGGTCCGCTTTCATTCGAGACCAGCGTTCCGGTGCGGCGCCTGGACGTGCGGGCCGGTCGCATGAGCCTCGTCGATTTCTTCGACGTGAACGCCGTCGGCAGCGACAGCCATCTGCAGTTCACCAACTGGACGATCGACAACAACGGCGGATACGACTACGCCGCCGACACGCGCGGCTACACGTACGGGGTCGTCGTCGAGTTCGATACGGCCGCGTGGACGCTCCGGGGCGGCCTCGCCCTCATGCCGACCGTCGCCAACGGCATCGACCTCGATTGGAACGTCGGCCGGGCGCGCGGCGAGAATTTCGAGGTGGAGTGGCGATCAGCGCGCGGCTTCATCGTGCGCGGACTGGGGTTCATCAACCACGCGAACATGGGCAGCTACCGGGAAGCGATTCAAGCCTTCGAGAATGGCGAGGACTCGACGCCGACAATCACCGCCCATCGCCAGCAGGGCCGCATCAAGTACGGGAGCGGTGTGAACGCCGAGCAGGCGTTCCCGAAGCACGTTCGTGCGTTCGCGCGCGCCGGTTGGAACGAGGGCGACACCGAATCGTTCGCGTACACGGAAGTCAACAACACGGCGAGCGCGGGCATCGACGTCGGCGGCAACGGATGGGGGCGCGATCACGACAAGGCGGGTGTCGCATTCGTGACGAACGGCCTGTCCGAACCGCATCGCGAATACCTTCGGCTCGGTGGGCTCGGTTTCCTGCTCGGGGACGGGATGCTCACCTACGGCCGCGAAACCATCATCGAGTCGTACTACACCGCGCGGCTATGGCGTGGACTGTCAGCGTCCGGCGGACTTCAATACCTGGTGCACCCGGGCTACAACCGGGATCGTGGCCCCGTGACGGTGGTTGCGGCACGAGTGCACATCGATCTCTGATCCGGGCTGGACGACCTGTCAGCGCCTCGACGTTTCTCTCAGCGTGGCGTCGAGGAGTGCCTTTGCCGCCCAGACCGAGAGCGCCTCGCCTTCTGCCGCCGACAGGCCCCGGACGTCGCGCTGGACGATCAGCGCCTCCCAGCCGATGACCATCGCGAGTGCCGAGACGAGCCGCTCGAACCGCTGCGGGGTGATCTTGCGCCGCAGCGGGCTGAGCGCGGTTTCGATCCACTCGACGCGCCGAAAGCCGCGGCGTGGCCCATGCGCGCCACCGTCATGCGACGAAGTGACGGTCAGCCGGATGAGCATCCGTCCGAGTCGCTCCACTTCCGGCGACATGCGTTGCGTGCTCCGTGCCAGCGCCTCGACGCGCGCCAGCACATCGTCAGCGGCCTCGAAGGAGCGATCGACCGCCGGTTGACCGAGCATGCCGACGGTCGCGTCGATCAGGAGCTGCTCAAACGTGGGGAAGTGCATGTAGATAGTCCGGCGAGACACGTCTGCCGCCTGCGCGACGTCGGCGACTGACGGCGATTCTCCGCGGACGATGAAGCCGGTTGCGGCGTCGATGATGGCCTTCCGCGTGCGCCGCCGCTGGGCGGGCCGGCCGTCCGCGGGACGCCGCGGCCGCGTCGCGCGGCGGACCCGGGTTGACGCTGTCGGCATGGATCAAGTATACATTGATGTAGTAATTGCACGTGAGTGCAATTAAGTCCAGGGCGATAGACTCGAATCTTTGCAGGAGCTGGATCGACATGTCAGCCGAATCGAACGTCACGCATCGCGCCCGGGCGCTCGCGCCGGGCGAAGGGGAGACCATCTGGTTTCTGCACAACCGGATGACCATCAAGGCCACGGCGTCCGGCACGGGCGGCGCGTATGGCCTGTTCGAGACGTGGGTGGCGCCGGGGTTCTCGCCGCCGCTTCACGTCCATCACCGGGAAGACGAATCGTTCTGGATCCTCGACGGCGATTTCACGATGCGCTGCGGCGACGAGACGTTTCGTGGCACCACGGGCGCCTACTTTTTCCTGCCTCGCGGCGTTCCGCACACGTTCGTCAACGAAAGCAGCTCGCCCGGTCACCTGCTAACTCTGCTCACGCCGGGCGGTGGCGAGGCCGCATTTGTCGAAGGAGGCCGCCCTGCCGAGCGTGAAGGCCTGCCGCCGGCTGCGCCAATCGACGTGGAGAAGCTCCAGCGCATCGGCCAGAAATACGGGCACGAAATCGTCGGACCGCCGATGAAGCCGGCGGCGGCGGAGAAGCCTTAACGACGTTCGGCCGCGCGCGCGCCGAGCAGCATGCCCTGCACGCTGCGGAAGTTGCCTTCGTGACAGGCGTACTCGTAGAGGCGCCCGGACGATCGGTGCATCGGGAACCGCGCGGTCCACGTCGAGGTCCACACCGTCGGATCGTCGACCGTGAACTGGTAGTCGATGGTGTCGGCGTCCAGGCGCGTGATGCGCTCGACGAGATGCAGGCGCGTGTCGCTGCCACGCACGCTGACCTTTTCGCTGAAGTTCACGGTGTCGACGACCAGCGTGTTTTGTTCCCAGCGGCCGCGGGAGTCGCCCATCCATCGCGGCATCGAGCCGTGAGGGCGGCTGTCGACGGGAATGATCCGCGCATCGTGAATCATCTCGTTGAAGATGACCACGGTGTCCCGCGTCTCCATGAACTCCACGTTGTTGTTGTAGACGCCGGGGAGCATCGGCGGTCCGGCCACCGACCACTGCAGGCACCGCTCGTTCAGCGCGAGGTCTTCCGGACCGTCCGGGAAGGGATGCTGGCGTCGAGCCTCGGCGCGATCGCTTGCCCGCCGCTGGGCGTCCGGGGTGAGCGCTGGAAGCCGGCCGCTGGCGGGATCGACGATGAGCGACGTGCGCCGATCGGTGAGATGCCGTGTGCCGGGGTCCCACCAGTCCGGTCCGGCCGTGTTGTTCGTGCTCGCCTGTCGGTCCAATGTCTGACGTTCGAAGCGGGCAGCTTCCTCTGCCGTCAGCGTCTCGCGATCGCCAAATTCTCGCGGCCGTTCGAGCGGTGTCATGGTGGCGTAGTTCCAGGTGCCCGAGAGGTCGCGCCGATCGAACGCGGGGACCGTGGCGGAGGCCAACGCGGCCCACGCGCCAACCAGCGCGACAATCGCGAGCGCTAACGCGCGGCCACCCATCGCAGCGCTTCCTCCGCGATCGCGGGCGGAACTTCGTGACGGCCCTCGAACTCGTGGAACGTGACATCGTGATCGAGCGCACGCAGGCGCGGCACGATGACGCGGCTGCACTGGTCGATCGGCAGAATCTGATCCGATGTCCCGTGCGAAATGAAGAACCGCGCGCGGCCGTTCGGTTGAACTGGAATCACGAAGCCGGGCGAGCAGGCGACGACGCGCGGAAAAAGGTCGCCGTTGGCGAGGCCCAGCGAGATCGCATACGAGGCGCCGTCCGAGAATCCGCCGACCGCGACGCGAGCAGGATCGATGGCGGCGCGCGCGAAGACATGTTCGAGCGCGCGATTCAGGAATTCGACGTCCTCGCTGAAGGTGCCGCGAATCGCATCCCACGTCATGGCCCGCGAGTCGGGCGCGAGAACCGCGACGCCTGCCTGCTCGGCAGCCGGTCCGACCCGCCGCAGCATGCCGGCGCCGTTCTGCGTCGCGCCATGCAGGAAGACGAGAAGCGGCACAGGTCCGTCGGGCGGGGCGGATGGCCACTGAATCATCGCGTCGCGTGCGCCATCCGACAGACCCAGGCGGCCGCTCGCGAGCGAGTTTTGTACATCGCGCCGAGGGCGGGCCGAGAGCCGTGGGTCGTTGGCGGGTGCGGCGCCGGTGAACGCGCACGCATCGTCGAAGATCGTCGACATCAGCGTGCACGCCGCGGCGACGCCGAACCTCCGCCGGGTCAGCGCGCTCCTACGGCGTTCGTCGTTCGAGCGTGACGGCGTTGTCCGCGAATTCACGTCTGGCCTGCCGCAGAGCTGCCGACATTATAAGAGCCCGGCCGCTGTTGCCCGTATAATTCCGCGATCGACCTCAAGGAGCGTGCGCCATGGCCGACGAAGCACGGATACCCGAACAAGCCGATAACGAAGACCCGCTGGATCCGTCGCGTCGCGAATTCGTCACGACCGTCGTCGCCGGCCTCGCCGTTGCCGCAAGCACGGCATTTGCCGCCGAGTCCGTCGTCGAGACCAACGTGACGGTGAAAACACCCGACGGCGAGTGCGATGCCGCCTTCATTCATCCCGCAACCGGATCACACGCCGGCGTCATCGTCTGGCCCGACGCGTTTGGTCTGCGGCCGGCGATGCGCGACATCGCCAAGCGCCTGGCCGCGGACGGCTATTCCGTGCTCGTTCCCAATCCGTTCTACCGCGTTGCCAAGTCGCCGGTATTCTCGGACGTCTCCAACTTCAACTTCTCGAACCCGACCGATCGCGCGAAACTGCAGCCGTTGATGGCGTCGATCACCGCTGCGGGCGCGGCCGAGAAGGATGCCGCCGCATTCGTGACGTTTCTCGACGCGCAGCCGCAAGTGAACAAGTCGCGGAAAATCGGCACGAAGGGTTACTGCATGGGCGGGCCTCTCGTCGTCAGGAGCGCCGCGGCCGTGGCGAACCGGATCGGCGCCGGCGCGTCGTTTCACGGCGGCGGGCTCGTGACGGCGAACCCGGACAGCCCGCACCTGCTCGCGCCGAAGATCAAGGCGCGGATGTATTTCGGCGTCGCGTCCAATGACGACAAGAACCAGCCCGACGCCAAGGACAAGCTCCGGGAAGCGTTCGCGGCCGCGAACGTCCCCGCGGAGATCGAGGTCTATCCCTCACTGCACGGCTGGTGCGTGCCGGATATGCCGATGTCGAACGGCGCGCCGATCTACAACAAGCCCGACGCCGAGAAGGCGTGGGCCAAGCTGCTCGCGCTTTACAAGACCGGGCTCGCCTAGGAGGCCGACATGCGCCGCGCCGCCGTTTCATGCGTCGTCGTGATTGCGGGGCTGCTGGTCGCTTCCTTCGCCGGGCGTGCGCAGACGCGCGCATCGCGCGACGGAACGCACCACGGATCGTGGCAGCCCGAGCGCA
>Ga0126377_10002917_pt1 | contig 11960 bp, 13 predicted proteins | sample PanSoiMetPlot_22_FD_92647 | JGI IMG/M metagenome (GOLD analysis project Ga0126377, IMG submission 92647) | Tropical forest soil microbial communities from Panama - MetaG Plot_22 | ecosystem: Environmental > Terrestrial > Soil > Tropical forest > Bulk soil | place: Panama | collected 2016-02-17
GCCCGGGCAGGCGGCGTCGAGCATCCCGTGGCCGACGAAGCCGATGTGGAGCGGTTCGTGGCCCGAGCCGCCGCCCGAGACGAGGGCGACCTTGTCGGCCGCCAGGGCGCGCCGGCGCACGAACCGGCGCTCGGGATCGACGACCACGATGTCGCCGTGAGCCGCGCCGAAGCCGTCCAGCGCCTCGACCAGCACGCGATCGGGGGAATTGATGAGCTTCTTCATGGGACCCTCCGCGAGCGAGGCCGCGGCCGCGCTCGGCTCACGCCTCCTCGGCCAGCCGGGACAGACGTCGCGCCACCTCGACGATGGCCTCGTCGAGCAGGCGGTTGCGCTGCGCGTCGCCCAGATCAGGCACCGCCACGGTCAAGCTGCGGCTGCCGCTCGGCCGCCTGCGCACCAGCCGCAGCGGGTGGGCGCGCGCGTAGGCGGCCAGGAACTCGCCCTTCTCGCCCTGGGTGAAGTGACAGACCTCGAAGATGGTGTCGAGGTGCTCGGCCGGGATGGGCACCGAGTAGACCGGGCTGGCGATCTGCGAGATGAAGGAGCGGTTCTTGCCGAGTGCCAGCGCCAGCCGGTGGCGCGTGCCCGACGGGCGATTGTCGACCACGCGCTTGAGCACGGTCTTGTAGGCCGCCACCGCGGAGGCCCGATCGGGCTGCTTCTTCACCGGCGCCATGACGTCATCCCGGCGCCGGGGCCCGCCAGCTCGCGCAGATCGATGCCGGCGATGGTGAGCTTGGCCCGCCCGACCATCGCGGGCGCCACCGACAGGCTGCGCAGCCCGGCCGCGAGCAGGAGCGGGATGGCCGCCGGATCGCCGCCCGCGTCGCCGCACAGGCTGGCCTCGACTCCGCGCGCCGCCGCCACGTCGACCACGTGATGGATGAGGCGCAGGACCGCCGGCTGGGTCGGGTCGGCCAGATCGGCCACCGCCGGCGCGCTGCTGTCCCGCCCGGCCGCGGCGACGTACTGCGTGAGATCGTTCGACCCGATCGAGAAGAACTCCGCCGCCTCGAACATGTCGGCGGCGATCGCCGCGGCCGGCACCTCGATCATGATGCCGAGCGCCGGCCGCCGGACCGCCACGCCGGCAGCCCGCAGCGCGGCGACCTCGTCGTCGAGCATGGCGCGCGCCCGCTCGAGCTCGTGCGGCATCGTGACCATCGGCAGCATCACCTTGACGTCGCCGTGCACCGCCGCGCGGGCCAGCGCGCGCAGCTGGTGGCGGAAGATGTCGGGCGCGGCGAGAGACAGGCGCAGGCCGCGCATGCCGAGGAACGGGTTGCGCTCCCTGTCGAGCGTCAACCCCGGGATCGGCTTGTCGCCGCCGGCGTCGAGCGTCCGGATCGTCACCCGGCGCCCCTGCGCCCACTCGGCGATGCGCCGATAGCAGGCGTACTGGATCTCCTCGCTCGGCAGCCGCTCGCGCCCGTGGAACAGAAACTCGGTGCGCACCAGGCCGATCCCGTCGCAGATGGCCGGGTCGATGCTGTCGAGCTCCTCCTCGGCCGCGACGTTGATCGACACGCGGATGAGCGTGCCGTCCCTGGTGGCCGCCTGCGCGGTGACCACCTCGGCGGCGGCCTCGCGCTCGGCCGCCTCGGCCCGCACGTCGCGCTCGAACGCGGCCAGCTCCTCGGGGCCCGGGTCGAGGATGAGCAGCCCGCGCGACGCGCACAGGAGCGCCTGGCCGCGCAGCTCGCCCACCGGCACGCCGAGCCCGACCAGGGCCGGCACGCCGCGCGCCCGCGCCAGCATGGCCACGTGGCTCGTCGTGCTGCCGCCGGTCAGCGCCAGCGCGCCGCCGCGCGACCAGTCGATGGCGAGGAACAGGGACGGCGGCAGATCGACCGCCGCGACGATGGCTCCGGCCGGCACCCGCGTGTCGGCGATGCCGCCGGTCAGGTGGGCGAGCACGCGGTCGCGGATGTCGCGCACGTCGGACACGCGCGCGCGGAAGTAGTCGTCGTCGGACGACTCGTACGCGCCCGCCTCGGCCGACATCGAGGCCAGCCAGGCCTCGTGGGCCGGCTCGCCGCCGGCGATGGCGGCGAACGCCCGCTCGGCGAGCGCCGCGTCCTCGAGGAAGGCGATCTGGAAGCCGACGATCTCGGCCGCCGGCCCGCCGCTTCCGTTGACCAGGCGGCGCAGGTCGCCGACCGCCGCGGCCAGCGCGGCCTGGAGCGCGCTCGCCTCGAGCGCCGGATCGCCGGTGCCGATGCGCTCGCGCTGCGCGTCGCCGATCACGACCAGCTCGCCGAGCGCGGCGCCGGGGGCCGCCGGCCGGCCGCGGTAGCGCTTCTCCTGCCGCTCGGCGGGGCCGGCGGCCGGCGGCTCCTCGCCGAAGCGGTGCTCGACCAGCGCGAGCATGGTGGCCAGCGCCTCGGCGGCGTCGGGGCCGCTCACGCGGAAGTGGAGCGTCGACCCCTTGGCCGCCTTGACCCGCATCACCTTGACGGGGCTCTTGGCGTCGGCCCACGGCCCGGCCGGGTCGAGGGCGAACTCGATGCGCGAGGTGAACCGCTTGGCGACCTGGGTGAGCTTGACCGACGGGCGCGCGTGCAGCCCGACGGCGTTGGTCAGGAGGGCGGACCCCGCGATGGGCGGTCCCATGGTGGCGTCTGGCGGCAACGTGGACCTCAGGGAGGTGACAGCTCCTCGGCGGTTCGCTTGACCGCCTCGAGCGAGGATCCGCCCGAGGCCTCGGTGGCCGCCATCAGCGCGCCCTCGACGATCGGCGCCTCGCACACGACGACCTTCTCGCGCTTGCTCTCGTCCAGCATCTCGATCGCCATCTCGCTGTTGGTCTCGGCGCCGCCGAGGTCGACCAGGATGGCGACGCCGGCGTCCGACCAGGCGCGCTGGATCGACTCCAGGATGGAGCCCACGTCGGTGCCGAGGCCGCCGCCGGGATTGCCGCCGGTCCACGCCAGCGGGACGGACGCGCCGACGATCTGGCGCACCATGTCGGCGGCGCCCTCGGCGACCTTGGGGGAGTGCGACACGATGACGATCCCCACGTTGGCCATGCTAGCCCTCCAGCACCTCGCAGATGGCGGCGATCATGAGCGACGATGACCGCGCACCCGGATCCATGTGACCGACGGAGCGCTCGCCCAGGAACGAAGCCCGTCCCTTGATCGCCCTCATCGCGATGGTGGCGTCGGCCGCGTCGGCCGCGCGCCTGCGCACGCGAGCGCGCAGCTCCTCGCCGCCGGCGGCGAGCTCCTCCTGGGCCGGCGCCAGGACGTCGAGCATGGTCTTCTGCCCGACGTCGGAGCGGCCCAGCTTCTTCATCGCCTCCAGGGCGGCGGCCAGCGCGCGCGCGGCGTCGGCCGGGCTCGGATCGGGCGGCAGCTCCCGACCCAGCGTGCGGAACAGCGTGCCGTAGAGCGGGCCCGACGCGCCGCCCACCTTCATGATGAGCGTGGTGCCGAGGGCGACCAGCGCCTGGGGCAGCGGCTGCTGACCGAGCGAGTCGATCTCGGCCAGCACCGCCTCGAAGCCGCGCTTCAGGTTGAGGCCGTGGTCGCCGTCTCCGATGGCCCGATCCAGCTCGGTCAGCTCGTCGGTGTGGTCGATCACCGCGGCGGCCAGCGCCTCGATGAGCCTCCGCCTGAGAGCCGCGTCGATCGGGTGCATGGCGTCCATCGCTCCTACTCTACTCCGCTCCGCTCGGCCTGCACGGGCAGGCGGTCGCCGCGCGCGTCGAAGAAGAGCGGCGCCACCATCTCGACCTCGACGTGGTCGCCGGGAGCCAGGCCGCTCTCCGGATCGCCCAGCGTCACCACCATGGTGTCGCCGACCGCCACGTGCAGGTGGTTCTGGTCGCCCAGGTGCTCGATGCGCGCGACCACGCCGACCGAGGAGCCGTCGGTGCTCTTGCGGATCCGCACGTGCTCGGTGCGCACCCCGATGGTCACCGTCTCGGCCGGCGCCGGCAGGCGGGGGAACAGGCTGCGCGGCACCAGGTTGACCGACGGGCTGCCCAGCCGGGCCGCGACCTGGCGGTTGACCGGGTTCTCGTAGATCTCGCGCGGCGTGCCGAGCTGGACCAGCCGACCCCGATCCAGCACGCCGATGCGCGTGGCCATGGTCATCGCCTCGGTCTGATCGTGCGTGACGTAGAGGATGGTGGCGCCCAGCTCGCGCTGGATGCGCTTGAGCTCGATCCGCAGCTCGGCGCGCAGCTTCGCGTCCAGCGACGACAGCGGCTCGTCCATGAGGTAGATCGACGGCCGGCGCACCAGGGCGCGGCCGATGGCCACCCGCTGCATCTGCCCGCCGGAGAGCTGCGTGGCGCGGCTCTTCAGCTTGTCCTCGATGTGGAGCAGGCGCGCGATCTCTCGCACGCGGGCGGCGACGTCCGCCTCCGACATCCGCCGCGCCGGCGCGCGCAGCGGGAACGCCAGGTTGTCGTACACCGACAGGTGCGGGTAGAGCGAGTACTGCTGGAAGACGAAGGCGACGTCGCGCGAGGCCGGCGGCTCGCGGGTGAGGTCGCGGCCCGCCGCACGCACACGCCCGTCGTCGGGGCGCTCGAGGCCGGCCACCAGCCGGAGGGTCGTGGTCTTGCCGGCCCCCGTCGGGCCCAGGAGGACCAGGAGCTCGCCGTCGGCCACGGTCAGGCTCAGATCGGCCACCGCCTGGTTGTGGCCGAAGCGCTTCGACAGCCCCTCGAGGCGCCACTCAGGCACGGGCCCGCCCCTCGCGCTCGTGCAGGGCAGAGCGCAGCGCGCGCCCCGACGCCCGGTGGAACAGCGACAGCTTCTCGGGCCGGAAATCCAGCCCGGTGGTCTCGCCCGGGCGGACCGTCACGTCGGACGCGATGCGCGCCTTGAGCACCGCGTCATGCGCGGTCGTGAGCGTGACGATCTGCGTGGTGCCGAGGTACTCGGTCTCGAGGACCTGGGCGCGCAGCGGAGCGTCGCCCGCGAGCCGCACGTGCTCGGGCCGCACGCCGAGGACGAGATCGGTCTCCTCGATCCCCTCGCGCGCCTCCGGCACCGCCAACACCGCCGGCCCCAGCCGCACGGAGCGGTCGCCGGGGGCGATCCGGCCGTGGAAGCGGATCAGGTTCATGGGCGGCGAGCCGACGAAGTCGGCCACGAACATGCTGGCCGGGCGGTCGTAGATGTCCTGCGGCGATCCGATCTGCTCGACCGCGCCGTCGTTCATGAGCGCGATGGTGTCGGCCATCGACATCGCCTCGAGCTGGTCGTGGGTGACGTAGACCGTGGTGGCGGCGATGCGGTCGTGCAGGGCGCGCAGCTCCCCGCACATGAGCTCGCGCATCTCGGCATCGAGCGCGCCGAGCGGCTCGTCGAGGAGGAAGGCCAGCGGCTCGCGCACGATCGCGCGCCCCAGCGCCACCCGCTGGCGGTCGCCGCTGGCCAGCCCCGACACCCGCCGGTCCAGAAGGTGCGTGATGCGCAGGATGCGCGCCGTCTCCTCCACCCGGCGGCGCACCTCGCGGCGCCGCACGCCCTGGCTGCGCAGCGGGTAGCCGATGTTGGCGCGCACGTCGAGGTGCGGGTAGAGCGCGAAGAGCTGGAACACGAACGCGATGTCGCGCTGCGAGGCCCGCACGAACGTGACGTCCTCGCCGCCCAGGAGGATGCGGCCCGAGGTGGGCAGCTCGAGGCCGGCGATCATGCGCAGGGTCGTGGTCTTGCCGCAGCCGGACGGCCCGAGCAGGCAGAAGAAGTCGCCGGCCGGCACCGTGAAGGTGGAGTCGCGCACCGCCACGAGGTCGGCGAACGCCTTGTGCAGGTTGTGGACGCTGATCTCGGCCATGGCTAGTCCCGCAGCTTCGACACGACGGTGAACATCAGCGTGCCGGCCAGGATGGTGAGGAACGACCACGTGTAGAGTGTCATCGAGAAGGGCTGGAGCAGCATGAACACCCCGGCGACGATGACCGCGGTGGCGCCGCGCTCGAGCGGAGTCCGGCGCAGGACGCGCCGCAGCTGCATCGACCGCCGCATCACTTGCGCACCGCCCCGAAGGTGATGCCGCGCAGGAGGTGCTTGCGCAGGAGCACCGTGAACACCAGGATCGGGACCAGGAAGAGCGAGGTGCCGGCCGCGACACCGGGCCAGTCGAGGCCGCCCTCGCCGATGATGATGGGGATGAACGGCGGCGCGGTCTGCGCCTCCCCCGACGTGAGCAGGACCGCGAAGGCGTACTCGTTCCAGGCGAAGATGAGGCAGAAGATCGCGGTGGCCACGATGCCGGTGGCGGCCTGGGGCAAGACCACCTTGCGGAACGCCTGCAGCCGGGTGTAGCCGTCGACCAGCGCCGCCTCCTCGTACTCGCGCGGGATCTCGTCGATGAACCCCTTGAGCAGCCACACCGCCAGCGAGATGTTGACCGACGTGTAGAGCAGGATCATGCCGAGCCGCGTGTCGGACAGCCCCAGCTCCCGGTACATGAGGTAGATGGGGATCGCGATGGCGATGGGCGGCATCATCCGGGTCGACAGGATGAAGAAGAGGAGGTCGTCCTTGCCCGGCACGCGGAAGCGCGAGAAGGCGTAGGCCGCCGTCATGCCGAGCAGCACGGACAGCGCGGTCGAGCCGAACGCGATGATGATCGAGTTGAGGAAGCGCGGCTTGAAGTTGGACGGCCCGGCGATCACCATGCCGCGATCGCGCGCGATCCGGTCGCACACGCCCGTCGCCGGCGGCATCGCGGCGATGTACTCCTCGGTCTGCCGCGTGTGGGTGAAGAACAGGTTGCAGAAGCCCTCGCGGGAGGGCTCGAACAGCAGCACCGGCGGGTAGGCGATCGAGTCGGTCGACGACTTGAACGCGGTCATCACGATCCACACCAGCGGCACCGTCGAGCCCAGGGCGTAGAGGATGACGATCGTGGCGGCGATGCGCTTCGACGCGCGCGACGGCTCGACCGCCGAGTGGGCGTGCCGGACGGAGACCTCGCGGCGCAGCATGCCCGGCCTCACCGGCTCTTCACGCGGTTCAGCGCCCGGACGTAGATGTTGGCCAGGCCGAACACGGTGACGAAGAGGATGATGGCGAAGGCGGAGGAGTAGCCGGTGCGCCACTTCTCGAACGCCTCGCGCTTGAGGGTGATCGACGCCAGCTCGGTGGTCGAGCCCGGCCCGCCGTTGGTGAGCAGGTTGACCATGTCGAACATCTTGAAGTTCTCGATGCCGCGGAACAGCACCGCGAGCATGATGAAGGGCAGGCTCATCGGCACCGTGATGGTCCAGAACTGGCGCCAGCGCGACGCGCGATCGACCTCGGCCGCCTCGTAGATGTAGCCCGGGATCGAGCGCAGGCCGGCCAGGCAGATGAGCGCCACGTAGGGCGTCCACATCCAGGTGTCGACGATGATGATCGACCACGGGGCCAGGTCGATCGATCCGATCATGCTGAACGAATCGGCCGGGATCCCGGTGACGAACTCGACCGCGTAGTTCCACAGCCCGATCTGCGGCTGGTAGAGGAACGTCCAGAAGTTCCCGACCACGGCCGGTGACAGCATCATCGGGATGAGGATCACGGTGGCCCAGAAGCCGTGACCGCGGAAGCGACGGTCGAGGAAGTAGGCGAGCGCGAAGCCGAGCACGGTCTGGAGGAGCAGCGTCCAGAACAGGAAGTGGGCGGTGGCCTGCATCGCGGCCCACACGTCGGCGTCGGTGAGCACGCGGACGTAGTTGTCGATGCCGACCCCGTGTATCTCGGCGTTCGGTCGATTGGCCCGGTAGTTGGTGAACGAGAGCTTGACGGTCCAGATGAGCGGGAAGATGGTGATCGCCAGGAGCAGCAGGATCGTGGGCGAGATGAACAGCCACGCCACGGTGCGATCCGACAGGCCGCGCACGCGGCGCGCCAGCACCGCCGGCGTCAGCGCCGCGGCGCGCTCGACCAGTGACGGCCCGCGCGGCGCGGGCGGCGATCCCTTCCCGTTCGCTCCGTCGGCGCTCATCGCGTTCCCCCTGCCCGGCTAGAGCTTGCCGTCGTCCTTGAACACGCGGGTCCAGTCGGCCACGAGCGAGTCGAGCGCCTGCTTGGCCGTGCCCTTGTTGGCCACCACGAAGTCGTGCACGCGCTTCTGCATGGCGAGCATCAGCTCGGCGTAGGACGGCTCGGCCCAGAAATCCTTGACCATCTGCATCGAGGCCAGGAAGTCGGCCGCGAACGGTGCGCTCGACTTGAAGCCCGGGTCGTTCAGCACCGCCTTGTGGCAGGAGTAACCGCCCAGCGACCACCACTTCTTCTGCACGTCGGGCTGGGCGAACCACTTGATGTACTGGAGCGCGGCGTCGCGGTTGGCCGAGTAAGAGACCACCGAGATGCCCTGGCCGCCGAGCTGGGTGAAGTGCTTCTTCGCCCCGGGATTGGGGAAGAACCCGATGCGGTCGCCGCCCACCTTCGGGTCCTTGTACAGGCCGGGGAAGAACGCGAACCAGTTCATCTGCATCGCGACCTGGCCCGACTTGAAGGCGTCCAGCCCCTCCGACATGTACGCGTTGGTCAGGCCGGGGGCGGTGCAGCACTGGTACAGCGACTTGTAGAACTCGAGGCCGCGGACGGCGTCGGCCGAGTTGACGACGCCGTCCATCTTGTACGGCTTGTGCGGATCGCTGTAGTCGAAGCCGTAGTTGTAGAGCACGTTGGTCACGCCCATCGTGATGCCCTCGGATCCGCGCTCGGTGAACAGGTAGACGCCGTACACCTTCTTGCCGTCGATCATCCGGCCCTGGAAGAACTCACCGATCTGCTTCAGCTCGTCGTAGGTGCGGGGGGGCGCCAGGTCGCGCTTGTACTTCTGCTTGAACTCGGCGCGCAGCTCGGGCCGCGAGAACCAGTCCTTCCGGTAGGTCCAGCCGACCGCGTCGCCCATCGCAGGCAGCGCCCAGTACGATGGCTTCCCCTTGGGCCACTCGGAGTAACCGAGGACGGTGGCGGGCAGGAAGTCGCTCATCTTGATGCCGTTCTTGTCGAAGAACTCGTTCAGCTTGACGTAGTGCCCGTTCTCCGCGGCCCCGCCGATCCACTGGCTGTCGCCGATCATGAGGTCGCACAGCTTGCCCTTCGAGTTGAGCTCGTTGAGGAATCTGTCCGCGAAGCTCGTCCACGGCACGAACTCGAACTTCATCTGGACGCCGGTCTTCGCGGTGAAGTCCTTGGACAGCTCCACCAGCGCGTTGGCCGGGTCCCACGCTGCCCAGCACAGGGTCAGCTGCTTCTTCTGCGCGTGTGCGGCCGGCAGCTGGACGATCATCGCCAGCGCGGCGGCGGCGACGACATGAGCCACTCGCTTCTCCATGAGAGACCTCCCTCCTCCTCGACGTCGTGTTCAGGCTGTTGCGAAACGCTAAACAGCGTCACTGCCGAACTAAACAACCCAGGGGCGAGAGCGGGCTCTATCGGGCGCAGAGGCGCGATGGTCGCCGGTCTCGTTTAGTTACTAAACACGAATCCACTAAACAGAGCGGACCCCCGACTGTCAAGCGGGAACGCCGCGCGGAGAGGTCGACCTCCGCGATCGAGCAGCACGGCGAGCCGCAACGCGAAGCGAATGACGGCCCGCTCGAGCCGCGGCGAACTTCTTGCGCGGCTCACGCCGCCGGCGCGCGCGATGCGCTGGAATGGAACTTGCTGGCCCGGCTCATGAAAAGCGGAGAAGGTCATGCCAGCCCGTGCACCATGGACCATCGTCGTGCGCCGGTGGGACGACGACTCGGTCGTCGTGGCCGAGTTTCCGATCGCCACGCTGGCCGGCGCGTCGCTGCCCGGCCGGATCCTCCGCTTTGCGTCGCTGGCGCGCGTGGATGCCCGTGACGCCAACCTGCGCGGCGCCGATCTGGGCCAGGCGGACCTCCGCGACGCGCGGCTCGATCGCGCGTGCCTCGCCGGCGCCGATCTCACCCTGGCGGACCTGCCGGGCGCCGACCTGGCTGCCGCCAACCTCGCCGACGCCCGGCTGGAGGCCATCAACCTGCGCACCCAGGGCCCGCCGCGCACGAGCTTCCGGGCCGCCGATCTCACGCGCGCGACGCTCAAGGGCTCGAACCTGGCCGGCTCGCTGTTCACCGACGCCATCGCGCGCCGCGCCGACCTCACCCACTGCGACCTGCGCGGCGCCGACCTGCGCGGCGCCGACCTGACCGAGGCGTCCCTCAGCTTCTCCGATCTGTCGGGTGCGCGCCTCGCCGGCTCCTCGCTGGTGGGCGCGGTGCTGAGCGGCTGCGACCTGCGCGGCTGCGATCTGCGCCGCGCGGACCTGTCGCTCGCCGCGCTGCACGGCGTGCTCCTGGCCGACGCCGATCTGGCCGATTCGATCTGGTCGAAGACGTCGGTCGCGCGCTGCGCCGACCTCGGCCGGGCGCGCGGCCTGGACCGACTCGCGCTGGGCGACGAGTCGGCCATGGACATCCACACGCTGCGCGCGGGCGCCGCGCAGCTGGACGACGCGCTCCTCGCCCACGTCGGCCTCTCGGCACGCGAGGGCAGGGCCCTCCGCGATCTGCTCGCGACGCCTCCCCCGGGATCTATGTGCCGGGCGCCTTCCCGCGCTCGAGCTCGGCAATGATGCGGGTCGTCAGATCTTCCGGCAGATCGATCTGGCGCAGCTTCCGCTTCACGTTGTCGATGACGCTGCCCTCGAAGCGGAACTCCTGAGCGCAGGCGGCGCACCTCTCGAGGTGCTCGCGCACGAGCTGCATGTCCGCCTGGTCCAGCTCGCGATCGAGATAGTCATCCAGCCGGCGGGCGGTGTCCTCGCAGGTGAAGGGGCCGAGCGGCGTCATCCGACCACTTCCGATCCGGGCGATCCGGCCCTGGCCGGGACGATCCCGGCGTCCTCCGCCCCGCGCCAGAGCGACTTCTGCAGCATCTTGCGACCCCGGTGGAGGCGCGATCGAACGGTGCCGACCGGCACGCCGAGGATCTCCGCGATCTCGTGATACGCGAAGTCCTCCATGAAGTAGAGCGCGCAGGCCACGCGGAACTCGTCGGGCAGTCGCGCGAGGGCGTCCGCCACCCGCTCGGTGCCGATGCGGTCGATGAGCAGAGACGCGGGGTCGTCGCCCTGAAAGGGCACGCCGTTCGCGGCCGAGGCGGCGCGGAGGTCGAGATCCTGCGCGTCGTCGAAGTCGACGGTGCGCGGGCGCCGCTGCTCCTGGCGGTGCCTGCCCCGGAAGCAGTTGGTGACGATGCGGAAGTACCAGGCCTTGAAGTTGGTGCCGGACTCGAACCCGCCGCGCCCGCGAAACGCGAGCAGCGCGGCCTCCTGTACCAGATCCTCCGCGTCGGCGCGGTGATGGCAGAGCCGGAGGGCATAGCCGTAGGCCGCGGGCAGGGCCGCCACCAGCTGCGCCTGGAACTCCGACTCCGGGAGCTCGGCGGCGCCCACGTCGGGCGGAGCACCTGGGGGACCGATCGTCACAGCGGCTTCCATGATGCCGCCCGCCACCGCGCTGTCAAGCTGCAGGCACGCGAGCCGGCGGCGCGCACCTCGGCCCGCTCAGGCCGCTCGCGCCGCTCAGGCCGCGGACGATGCGGCGCGGTCGCCCTCGTCGGCCAGCACGTCGAGATCGAGGCGCAGCGCCTCGCCCACCGACCAGGCCTGGAACGGGCAGCCGCGAGGGGTGTGCGGGGCCTCCGCGTCCGCGATCTCCGAGATGTGTCCGAGCCCGGCCTCCTCGAGGTGGCGGAGGAGCGGCGCCAGGAAGCGGGCGCGCGTGTGTGCGACCAGCCGCGGCTCGTCGGCCGCGCGGATCTCGAACTCGATGTCTTCGGCGCCCACGGGCTCGTAAGCGGGCCTGCGCACGCGCACCGTTGCCGGAAACACTTCCCCGCTCGCGACGTCGAACTGCGCCAGTGCCGGCTCGAGTGTCAGCGCACCCGGGCCTCGAACCGTGACGACGAAGCGGTGCGCCTGTTCCGTCTTGTTCAGGATCTTGACGCTATAGACGTTCTCGACCC
>Ga0126377_10002919_pt1 | contig 11960 bp, 12 predicted proteins | sample PanSoiMetPlot_22_FD_92647 | JGI IMG/M metagenome (GOLD analysis project Ga0126377, IMG submission 92647) | Tropical forest soil microbial communities from Panama - MetaG Plot_22 | ecosystem: Environmental > Terrestrial > Soil > Tropical forest > Bulk soil | place: Panama | collected 2016-02-17
ACACCGTGACGAACGCGAGCAGCGTACCGCTCGACACCAGTTCGCCGAGCACGTTGATCGGCAGGAATCCGCCCATCAGCCCGGCGCCGATACCCGTCAGCACCGTGGAGAACACGGGCGTCTTGAAGCCCGGATGCACGCTGCGGAAGACCGGCGGCAACAGGCCGTCGCGCGACATCGCGTAGAAGATGCGCGACTGCGCCAGCATCATGACCAGGATCACCGAGGTGAGTCCGGCCACTGCGCCGATGATCACCGGGATCGACAGCCACAGCAGTTCGGGATGCGCTTCCAGCGCAGCGGCGACCGGGGCGGCATCGTTGAGCTTCGGATACTCGAGCATGCCGGTGAGTACGGCGGACATCAGCACATAGAGAATCGTGCAGATGATCAGGCTGGCGAGGATGCCGATCGGCACGTCGCGCTGCGGGTTCTTCGCCTCCTGCGCCGCTGTCGATACGGCATCGAATCCGATGTAGGCGAAGAAGATGATGCCCGATGCGCGCAGCACGCCGCTCCAGCCATAGGTGCCCCAGACGCCGGTGTTTTCCGGGATGAACGGGTGCCAGTAGCCCGGCGTCACGTAGAAGGCGCCGAAGACGATCACCAGCAGCACGATCGAAACCTTGATCGCAACCACGATGGCATTGGTGGTGGACGACTGGCGGATGCCGACGACCAGGATCGAAGTCACGATGGCGACGACGAGCATCGCCGGCAGGTTGATCATCGCGCCCGTCGCGTAGAACCCGCGTTCGACCGTGTAGTCGACGGGAGCGCTGGACAACGCGGCGGGCAGGAAGTTGATATGCAGCGCATCGAGCAGTTTCACCGCGTAACGCGACCATCCGACGGCCACCGTGGACGCGGCGAACAGATATTCGAGCACGAGGTTCCAGCCGATGAACCACGCGACACCTTCGCCGAGAGTCGCGTACGAGTAGGCATAGGCGCTGCCCGCCACGGGAATCATCGAGGCAAATTCCGCGTAACACAGGCCGGCGAAAATGCAGCCCATGCCTGCGAGGACGAACGACAGCACGATGGCGGGCCCGGCGTGCTGGGCGGCGGCGAGTCCCGTAAGCACGAAAATGCCCGTGCCGATGATGCCGCCGACGCCGATTGCAGTGAGGGCGCCGGCTCCCAGGGTTCTGCGCAGCTCGTTCTTGTCGCTCTCGGCCACCAGGTCCTGAATCGGCTTGATCGCGAGCAGTTTCTTCATCATGGTTATTGTGGCTCCCGGAGGCTGGTGCGCGGCACTGTAGCGGAGCGGTCAACCCGCCCGCAACCAAGGCAGCGATGTTATGTTCGCAGTTCCGCCGGAACGTTGGGCGCCAGCGCTTCGATCAGCGCTGCATACACTTTCGGAGTGCCCGCGACGATGTTGCCCTGCTGGCGATATTCGCCGCCGGTCAGGGTTCCCACCAGGCCGCCTGCCTCGGAAATGAGCAGCGTGCCAGCCGCAGTATCCCAGGGCGCAAGACCCAGTTCCCAGAACGCATCGAGCCGCCCCGCGGCGACGTAGGCAAGGTCCAGCGCCGCCGATCCGGGGCGACGGATGCCTGCCGTCTGCTGCATCACCGTCTTCATCATGGCCATGTAATTGTCGAGCCAGTGCAGGTTGGACCGGTAGGGAAAGCCGGTGCCGATCAGCGCGCCTTCGAGGCCGATGTGGCTGCTGACGCGGATCTTGCGGCCATCGAGCTGCGCGCCTTCGCCGCGCGAGGTCGTGAACAGCTCCTGGCGCAGCGGATCGTAGACGACGCCGTGCTCCATGCGGCCGCGCCGCTGCACGCCGATGGATACGGCGAACTGCGGGAAGCCGTGCAGGAAATTGGTCGTGCCGTCGAGCGGGTCGATGATCCAGACGAATTCGCTGTCGTTGTTGCGGCCGTTGCTCTGGCCGCTTTCCTCCGCCAGGACGGCGTGATCCGGATAGTGCTTGCGGATGGTCTCGATGATGTCCCGTTCCGCCTGCAGATCGATCTCCGAGACGAAATCGTTCTGGCCCTTGCGCTGCACATCGAGGCGATGCAACCGGTTCATGCCGCGGACGATGATTTCACCGGCACGCCGAGCGGCACGGATGGCGATATTGAGCAGGGGCTGCATGAAAGAAACCTCGACAGCAGGAAATGGCAAAGAGCAGGAGGCGCGCGAAGGCGTCTCGGGGGTGGGTATGATACTGGTGAACGGGCGAGGAGTGAGGAGTGACGGGGCAGAAATTCTGACACTGTCGCGCTCCTGCTCGTCACCCATCACTCGTCACCGTCACCCATCACATGTCCATCCGTATCGTTCTGGTCGAACCCCAACATCCCGGCAATATCGGGGCCGTGGCGCGCGCCATGAAGAATATGGGGTTGCGCGACCTGCACCTGGTGCGCCCGGCGTTGTTTCCGCACGCCGAAGCCAGTGCGCGCGCATCCGGCGCAGACGACGTACTGGAAGCTGCGCGTGTGCATCAGGACTTCAGTCAGGCGATTGCTGATTGCGGCCTCATCGTCGGGACGAGCGCACGGCAGCGGCATCTGCCCTGGGCATTGTCCGAGCCGCGCGAGTGCGGCGCGCAGATCGTGCAAGCCGCGCGGGCCGGCGGCGCCGCGATCGTCTTCGGCGCCGAGCGCACAGGGCTTACCAACGCCGAGCTCGAGCGGTGCAACCTGTTGCTGACGATTCCGACGGCGGGGGACTACAGCTCGCTGAATCTGGCGATGGCGGTGCAGGTCGTCGCCTACGAACTGTGGCTGGCCAGCCGCACGAGTGCGCCGCCGCAGCCTGAGCGCGATGTGCCGCTCGCCAGTGCCGAGGAGATGGCGCGACTGTACGTGCACCTCGAGCAGGTGCTGGAGGAAATCGATTTCAAGGACCGCACGGGCGGCGGCCATCTGATGACGCGCCTGCGCCGCCTGTTCAACCGTGCGCTGCTGGACCAGAACGAAATGAACATTCTGCGCGGCATCCTCACTGCCGTTCAGTCGCGGCGGCGTCCTGCAGGGAAGAAGAACGTGGCGGATGCTTCCAGCGAGAATCAGCGTCAGTAATGCAATGATGCAATTGTCGACATGAACAGCCCGATCTATCTCGACTACGCAGCAACCACTCCGGTGGATCCGCGCGTCGCGCAGTGCATGATGGAATGCCTGCTGCCGACCGGCGCCCACGGCAATCCGTCGTCCACGCACGCGTTTGGTCGGCGCGCGCGGGCACTGGTGGAGAAGGCCCGTGCCCAGGTGGCGGCCGCCGTCGGCACTTCCGCGAATACGATCGTCTGGACTTCGGGTGCAACCGAATCGGACAACCTCGCAGTGTTCGGCGTGGCGCGCTTTCACGCCGATCGTGGCCGGCACCTGATCTCGTCGAAGACCGAGCACAAGGCCGTGCTCGATGCTCTGAAACAGCTCGAGCGCGAAGGTTTCGAAGTCACGTATCTGAAACCCGACGGCGCCGGCATCGTTCACCCGGAACAGGTCGCGCAGGCGCTGCGCAGCGATACGCAGCTCGTTTCGCTGATGCACGTCAACAACGAGACAGGCGTGATCCAGGATATCGGTGCGATCGGCAAGTTGTGCCGCGAGCGCGGCGTGCTGTTTCACGTGGACGCGGCGCAGAGCCTCGGCAAGGTCGCCATCGACGTGAATGCGATGCAGGTCGACCTGATGTCGCTGACGGCGCACAAGGCGTACGGCCCCAAGGGGGTGGGCGCACTGTACGTGCGTCGTTCTCCGCCCATCGGACTGCGGCCGGTCCTGTTCGGCGGTGGGCAGGAGTCGGGGATTCGTTCAGGTACGCTCGCAACCCACCAGATCGTCGGTATGGGGATGGCATTCGAGCTGGCTGAAGCGGAGCGTGCCGACGATGCCATGCGCCTGAAGTCGCTCCGCGACAGACTCTGGAACGCGATCGTTGATCTCGGCGGCGCCGAGATCAACGGTCATGCCGAACGGCGTGTGGCCAACGTCCTGAATGTCACCTTCGACGGCATCGAGGGCGAAAGCCTGCAGTTTGCGCTGCGTGAGCTGGCAGTTTCCGCCGGTGCAGCCTGCTCGTCGGCCTCCGAAGCCGCGTCCTACGTACTGCGCGCACTCGGGCGCAGCGATCAGCAGGCGCAGAGCTCACTGCGATTCAGCCTGGGCCGGTTTACCACCGACGCGGAGATCGACGCCGCTATTGCCGTCGTGCAACGTGAAGTGCCGCGTCTGCGTCGTGTCGCGCAGGTATCCTGATCCGTGGCTGGCGCGGACTATTCGCCGCTGGTCATCGAGCACTTCGAGCGCCCCCGCAACACGGGTCGGTTCGAACCGGCCGCTGACGTCATCGAGGGCAGGGCAGGCCGGCCCGAACAGGGATGCGAGTTCCACGTGAGTGCGCGCGTCGGGCACGACGCCCTCATTGCGGTGCGCATCAGCGTGTACGGCTGTCCGCACTGCATTGCCGCAGCGTCATGGTTGTCGGAGCGTCTGGCGGGCCTCGGCCAGCAGGATCTGGCTGCGTGGAGCTGGCGCGAGGCCGCGGAAGCCCTGGACGTCCCCGCTGAAAAGCGGGGACGGATGCTGATCCTGGAAGACGCTGTGCGGCATCTCGCAGAAGCATGGCGGCAGCGCGCGTAAGATCCGTTCTCAGCTCAGCCCGAAGTGGCATGAGTTTCGCACTTGACTTGATCGAGCTGTCCCTCAAATCTCAGGTCGTAGCCATCAGCTTCAGCGCGCAAGTATGTCCATCTCCCTGACCCATGCCGCCGCCGATCGTGTCCGCAGCTTTCTGACCCGCCGCGGCCATGGCCTCGGCCTGCGCCTCGGGGTAAAGAAGACGGGCTGTTCAGGGTTTGCCTACGTGGTGAACTATGCCGACGACGTCAGCTCTGATGACGTGGTGTTCGAGGACCAGGGCGTCAAAGTCATCGTCGACCGCGACAGCCTGGCCTACATCGACGGTACCCAGGTCGACTTCGTCAAGCAGGGCCTCAATGAAGCCTTCCGGTTCCGCAATCCCAACGTGAAGGGGGAGTGCGGCTGCGGGGAGAGTTTCACCGTCTGACCGCAAAGGCAGCTGACTTTCTGGGCTCTTGGCTGCTGGTCAGAATGCCAGAATCAGGAGAAGTCGCATCGCCAAATCTTCTTCTGGCCCATAGCCCAATACCCAGTACCCAGCAGCCCTTTTCCTAACCCCTCGCCGCTGCTCGTTTTCTTGCCCGGCCGGAGCCCCGCGGGTAGACTGCGCGGCGCGCAAACCGGCCCCGGTATCACTACTTACGCAGCGCATTTCACGGGGCTGTCCTAATTCATTGTTTCATGGGCTGATTCGCAGCCCGAGGATGACGATTCCATGGCGCTTGAACGCACGCTTTCCATTGTCAAACCGGACGGAGTCCAGAAGAACCTGATCGGTGAGGTCTATCGCCGCTTCGAGCAGGCGGGACTGAAGATCGTGGCTGCCCGCATGATGCAGCTCAGCCAGGCCCAGGCCGAAGGGTTCTACGCCGTGCATCGCGAGCGTCCGTTCTTCAAGGACCTGGTGAAGTACATGAGCTCCGGACCCGTGATCGTCCAGGTACTGGAAGGTGAGAACGCAGTGGCGAAGAATCGCGAACTGATGGGTGCGACCGATCCGAAGAAAGCCGACAAGGGCACGATCCGCGCCGATCTCGCGACCAGCATCGAAGAGAACGTCGTGCACGGTTCGGACAGCGTCGAGAATGCGAAGATCGAAATCGCGTATTTCTTTGCCGCAGCCGAGCTGTGCCCGCGCACCCGCTGAGGTTGTCTTTCGTACACCAGTCATGAGCGCGACGCCTGCCAAGACGAATCTGCTCGGCCTGACACGGACCGAGCTGGATGCGTTCATTGCGGCAATGGGCGAGAAGCCTTTCCGTGCGCGTCAACTCATGAAGTGGCTGTACAAGCGCGCCGAGAGCGACTTCGACCAGATGACGGACCTGGCGAAGTCGTTTCGCGAGCGCCTGAAGGAAGTTGCCGAAGTTCGCACGCCGGAGATCCGCATGACGCAGGTCTCCGGCGACGGCACACGCAAGTGGCTGCTGTCGATGGCGAACCTGCGAGGCGACAAGTCGGCCAATCCGGATGAGATCGACGCCAGCCAGGCGATCGAGATGGTGTTCATTCCCGAGCCGGGCCGCGGCACGCTCTGTATCTCCAGCCAGCTCGGCTGTGCGATGGACTGTACGTTCTGCTCGACCGCGCAACAGGGGTTCAACCGCAATCTGAACATCGCCGAGATCGTCGGGCAGGTCTGGCTGGCGAACAAGGAACTCGGCTACGAGCCGGGCGGCAATCGCGTCATCACGAACATCGTCTTCATGGGCATGGGCGAACCCCTCGCGAACTATCGCAATGTCGTGCCGGCCACGGAAATTCTCATGGACGATCTGGGCTTCGATATCTCGCGGCGTCGCGTGACCGTCAGCACTTCGGGCCTCGTGCCGCAGATGCTCAAGCTAGCCGAGGAAACCAACTGTGCGCTCGCCGTTTCGCTGCATGCTCCCAACGACGAGCTGCGCGATGAGCTGGTGCCGATCAACCGCAAGCACAAGATCGCCGAGCTGCTCGATGCCTGCTGGCAGTACGTCAACAGGCAGAATGCACGCAGCATCACGTTCGAATACGTCATGCTCGACGGCGTGAACGACAAGCCCGAACACGCCTTCGAACTGGTGCGGCTGCTGCAGGGGCGTCCCGCGAAGGTCAACCTGATTCCATTCAATCCGTTTCCGGGCACGCGCTATCAGCGCTCGAAGCCGGAGGCGATCGAGCGTTTCCGCGATATCTGCAATCGCCACGGCGTGATTGCAACCACACGCCGCACGCGCGGCGACGACATCGATGCAGCGTGCGGCCAGCTCGTGGGGCGCGTGCGCGACCGGACGACAGTGCGGCTGGGTTCCAAACTCATTTCTGTGACGGTGCAAACGTGAGCCGATACGCTCTGATCCCGGTCCTGCTCGCATGCGCTGCCTGTGTCAGTACGCCGCCGAATCAGCTTTCGAAGCCGCAGCCGGATCGCGCGTCCGACATCAATCTGGAACTGGGCATCGACTACTTCCGCAAGGGCAACCTGCCGGCGGCCAAGGAGAAGATCGACCGCGCGCTGGACCAGAATCCGCGCAACGCCAAGGCGCTCGCGACTGCCGGACTGTTGTACGACCGTCTCAACGAGCCGAAGAAGGCCGAGTCCTATTTCGACAAGGCGCTGTCGCTCGACGGAGATAATCCGGACTTCCAGAACAACTACGCCGTGGTGCTCTGCAACCGCGACAAGCAGGCCAGGGGCGAAAAATACTTCGTACAGGCCGCCAACAATCCTCTCTACAAGACGCCCGAGGTTGCGTACCTGAACGCGGGAAACTGCGCGCGCAGCGCGGGCAACCTGGAGCACGCCGAGGCCAATTTCCGCAAGGCGCTGACGCTCAAGCCGCGGTTCACCGAGGCGCTGTACCAGATGGCCGACCTGGAACTGTACAAGCAGAACTACATGTCGGCGCGCGGTTTCGTGCAGCGCTACATGGACGCGGGCAAGAGCAACGCCCCGATCCTGTGGCTCGCGTTGCGTGTCGAGAAGGGTCTCGGTAACACCAAAGCCGTCAGTGAGTATGCACAGCGCCTGAAGCTCGAGTATCCGAACTCAGCCGAGACCCAGCAGCTGCTTGCGTCGGAGCACAAGGCCGGATGAGCGTGGATTCGGGTGGCGCAGACATCCTGGAGCCGGTTCCGGCAGCTGCTCCCGAGACGCAGCGCCAGACGCCGGGCGGGCTGTTGCGGCACGGGCGCGAACAACGCGGCCTGACGGTTCAGCAGATCGCTGATGAACTGCACCTGGATGTGCGCCTGGTTCAGGCCATCGAAGCCGACAACTTCCTGTCGCTGGGCGCCCCCGTCTACGCCAAAGGGCATCTGCGCAAGTACGCCAGCGTGCTGGGCCTCGCGCCACACCAGGTGATCGCGCTGTACGAAACGCTCAGCGACGTGCCAGCGGCGCCCTCGGTTGTGCCGGTGATGACATCGCAGCCACCGCCACGCCGCATATCGTTGCGCATACCGGCACTCATCGTTGCCGGTCTGCTGGTGTCGGGATTGTTGCTGTGGCTGGCTGCCTGGTTGCTGGATCGGATCTCCTCGGCGTCAGCCCAGGCCGAGCAGCCCGCCAGTCAGCAGGCAATTGTAGCAGCACCGCCGATGGGTGAATCTGCTGTTGCGCCTGCTGAAACTGGCGCGGCGACGGTCCAGCCAGCAGCTGCAAGCACGCCAGCGGCTGACCCGGTGGCGGATGTGACAGTGCAATTGCACTTCAGCGAGTCGTCGTGGGTCGAGATTTATGATGCTGCCAACCGGCGCCTGATATACGACATTGGTCAGCCCGGGCAGACTCGTACGGTTGCCGGCGTGGCGCCGCTGCGGGTGACGCTGGGAGTCGCATCCGCGGTCGCGGTCGATGTGAACCAGCAGTCGATTCCCGTGCCGCGCCGCTCGGGTCGTGATGCAGCGCGATTCACGATCTGGCCCGACGGCTCGGTGCGCTAGTTCATCGTTTCCTGAAGATTCATGACGTCCAATACTTCCAGCACGATCGCAGCGCAGGCGGAATCTCAACCGGCCGCGGAGCAGTCATTCCGCGCTGTCGAGCAGATTCAGCCGGTGCGTGGCATGAACGACGTCTTGCCGGCCGACATAGCGGCCTGGCAACGTCTGGAGAACATCGCGCGCGAGCTGTTCAGCTCCTACGCCTACCAGGAAATCCGCGTGCCCATCGTCGAGCACACCGGGCTGTTCAAGCGCTCGATCGGCGAATTCACCGACATCGTCCAGAAGGAGATGTTTACGTTCGCAGATCCGGGCGGTGACTCGCTTACCCTGCGTCCGGAAGCCACGGCGGGGATCGTGCGCGCCATGATTTCCAACGGCCTGCTGCACAATCAGAAGCAGCGGGTCTGGTGTGCCGGGCCGATGTTTCGGCACGAAAAGCCGCAACGAGGCCGCTTCCGCCAGTTCTACCAGCTGGACGTCGAGGCCTTCGGTTATGCAGGACCGGACATCGATGCGGAAATGATCATGCTGAGCTCGCGTCTGCTGCGGACTGCGGGCGTCCAGCGTGTGGAGCTCAATCTGAATTCGCTGGGAACGCCTGCGTCGCGCAGAGTCCACCGCGACAAGCTGGTGAGTTATTTCTCGGCTCACAAGTCGAAGCTCGATGCAGACAGCCTGCGGCGCCTCGAAGGCAATCCGCTGCGCATCCTCGACAGCAAGAACCCGGAACTGCAGGACATCATTGCAGGTGCGCCGTTGCTGACGGAGTACCTCGACGCGGAATCGCGCCAGCACTTCGACGGGCTATGCCGCCATCTCGACGCCGTGGGCATCCGCTACGTCGTCAACCCGCGGCTGGTACGCGGCCTCGATTACTACACCCACACCGTGTTTGAATGGGTCACCAGCGAGCTGGGTTCGCAGGGTGCGGTCTGTTCAGGCGGGCGGTATGACGGGCTGGTGACGCAACTCGGCGGAGAGCCGACACCGGCCATCGGCTGGGCGCTGGGCCAGGAACGCATCGTCGAATTGCTGCGGGTTCAGGGTTCGGGATCCCAGGCCAATGCGCCTGACGTCTACCTCGTCGTCGCAGGTGCCCGCTCCGAGGCCGAAGGCCTGGCGCTGGCCGAACGCTTGCGCGACGGCGTGCCGGGGGTCCGGATCGAAACCAACTGCGGTGGCGGCAGCTTCAAGTCCCAGCTCAAGCGCGCGGACAAGAGCGGAGCGGCTTTCGCATTAATTCTGGGCGACGCGGAAACCGATCGGCGCGTGATCGGTCTGAAGTCTCTGCGCGTGGAGCAACCCCAGGTGGAGATTGCCTGGGAGGCCCTGCCTGCAGAACTACGGCAAAGACTCAACCGCGACGCGGGCACCTGACGCGGCGCGCGCTGCGACCCGTTCAGATAACACCTGGTTCAACCTCACTATCACTACTCCTATGGTCGACGAACTACTGTCTGATGAAGAACGCGAAGAGGCCCTGCGCGAGTGGTGGCAAGACAACTGGAAGTGGATCATCGGCGGCGTCGTCCTCGGCGTCGCGGTGCTCATCGGCTGGCACTACTGGGGAACCTACCGCGACCAGCGTGCGGAGCAGGCCTCTTCGCTGTATCACGACGTCCTGACTGCCGTTACCGCTGGCGATGCCACGAAGGCACAGGACTCCCTGAACAAGCTGACGGCGGATTTCGATTCTGCTGCGTACACGCAGCAGGGGCGGTTGCTGGTCGCCAAGTTGCAGGTTGAAGCAGGCAAGTACGCCGAAGCCGAAGCCCTGTTGCGCGCAGCCGCCGAGAAGTCAAAGGACAAGGAACTGACGGGCATCGCTCATCTGCGTCTGGCGCGTCTGCTGATCCAGCAGTCGAAATACGACGACGCATTCAAGCTGCTCGAACCTCTGACGGCCGGAGGCTTCGGTGCGCAGGCCCGCGAGATTCGTGGCGATGCGCTGTTCGCGAAGGGCGATACAGAGGGCGCCCGCGCCGAGTACGCCGCTGCACTGGCCAATGTCGAAGCGCAGATCGACCGTCAGATGGTCGAGTCGAAGCTGCAGGATGTCGGCGGCGTCGCGCCCGCAGCAGCGTCGGTTCGCGCCAATGGGGGCCAGCCATGATGCGCTTCGCACGGCTCTCAGTTACCAGCCTGTCGCGCGCGACGGTTGTGATCGTCGCTGTACTCACGATCGCAGCCTGCAGCAAGGACAAGGACCCGGATCCCCCGGCGAAACTCGTCGATGTCGTTGCCAGGCGCAACGTCAATGAGCTGTGGAGCGTGGGACTGGGCGGAGATTCGAAGAATCTGCGACTGGCACTGCGTCCTGTAGCCGTGGATGGCGCCGTCTATGCGGCGTCCCACAAGGGTGAAGTCATCGCGATCAATGCAGCCACCGGCCAGCGCAAATGGGCCGTGAATACCAAGGCTCCGCTGGCTGCCGGTCCGGAAGTCGCCTCGGGCGTGGTCATCGTGGGGTCCAGCGATGGTGATGTCATTGCCCTGGATGCCACGACAGGCGAGCAGCGCTGGCGCAAGTCCGTCAGGAGCGAGGTACTGGCGCGCCCACTGGTGGCCAACGACCTGGTCGTCATTCGCACCGTGGACGGTCACCTCGAGGGCCTGTCGCTGACGGATGGCGACAAGCGCTGGGCGGTGGATCAGCAGGTGCCGCGCCTGAGTCTGCGCGGCACGGCAGCGCCGGTACTGGCCGGCGACAAGGTGATCGCGGGTTTTGACAACGGTCGGGTGCTCGCCGTGGATGCCCGCAATGGGGACGTGCTGTGGGACGCGATCGTGAATGCGCCGCACGGCCGCACCGAGCTGGAACGTCTTGCTGACATCGACTCTCCGGCGCACGTCGCCGGTGACGATGTCTTTGTCGTCGGCTTTCAGGGCCGGGTTGCGATGCTGGCGCTGGACTCGGGCCAGATCTGGTGGGCGCGCGACGCATCCAGCTATCGCGGCTTCAGCATGGACGATGACAACATCTATCTCACCAATTCGGACGGCGTCGTGAGAGCGATGCGCCGCAACGATGGCAGCGTGTTGTGGGAGCAGTCGGCGATCCGCCGCCGCGGCCTGACGGCCCCGACGATCGACGGCGACGCGCTCGTGGTCGGCGATTTCGAGGGCTACCTGCACTGGCTCGACAAGGCGACAGGCGAAATCGTCGCGCGTCACAAGACGGATGGCGACCGCATCACGAATGCCGCAGTGGCCGATGACGGGCGCACGTTCGTGCAAACGGACTCGGGCAAACTGATCGCGTTCAAGTCGCAGTCCAAGGTCGTCGCGTCGCCAGACGCCGCCGGCTTGTGATTCCATGTTGCCTGTTATCGCGCTGGTCGGCCGGCCGAATGTCGGCAAGTCGACACTGTTCAATGTCCTGACGCGCAGCCGCGACGCCCTGGTCGCGGATCTGCCGGGACT
>Ga0126377_10002920_pt1 | contig 11954 bp, 9 predicted proteins | sample PanSoiMetPlot_22_FD_92647 | JGI IMG/M metagenome (GOLD analysis project Ga0126377, IMG submission 92647) | Tropical forest soil microbial communities from Panama - MetaG Plot_22 | ecosystem: Environmental > Terrestrial > Soil > Tropical forest > Bulk soil | place: Panama | collected 2016-02-17
CCGCGCCTGGTCGGCCGGATCGGGCTGCGCCAGACGCGCGACCGGCTCAGCCTGGGCTACCTGCTGGACCTGATGGAGGACGTGCAGGCGGACGTCGCCGCGCTCGACCTCACCCGGCCCGACCTGCCCTCGATCGGCGTGTCCGGGGACATCCGGGTACGCCCGGAGCAGCGCACGGCGTTCCTCGATGAGTTGCAGCGGACGCTGCAGGACCTGTTCACCCGCTACGGCGGTTCCGAGGGCGACGCGTTCCGTCTGGCCGTCGCCTGCTATCCGAGGGGAGATCCCGATGATCGAGCCTGACCTGCGCCTGCGCGCGGTCGTTCCGGCCTCGCCCAAGACCGTGTACGAGGCGCTGACCGACCCGGCCGCGCTGCGTGCCTGGCTAGCCGAGCACGCCGACGTGGAGTTGCCCGGCAAGTACGAGTTCTGGGGCCGCTACACGCCGGACGGCGCCGAGCCGCACCAGCGCGTGCTGCACGTGGACGAGCGCACCATCCGGTTCGCCTGGACTGTCGACGGAGTGGAGACCACGGTCGAGTTCCAGCTTGCCGAGGACGAGGGCGGCACGCTGGTTACGCTAAGCCAGACCGACCTGCCGAGCTTCGAAGACGTGCTGGCCGACAAGGCCGGTGCCCGTGGGGCGTTGCAGCCGTTCTGGTCGCTGGCGATCGTCAACCTGGCGGATTACCTGGCCGGTCGTGCGCTGACCCCGAAGTGCGACTTCACGTCGGCCGACCTGCACGCCGAAGTGGTGATCGACGCGGCACCCGAGGCGGTGTTCGACTCGATGACCCAGCCGGAGCATTTCCGCCGGTGGTCCGGCGCGAACGTGGACATCGAGCCCTATGTGGGCGGCCGCTTCGCGATGGGCGGCTTCGAGCTGGACCCCGGGGGGGTCAAGTTCGTCGAGTTCGAGCCGGGCCGCAAGGCGACGCTGCGGTTCGCCGACGGCCTCACCGCCAGCTGGGAGCTCGACGGGTCGGACGGCAAGACCCGGCTCACCTCGGTGCAGAGCGGCTTCGACCCCACCAACCCGCCGTACCCGGGTTGGGCCGGCTGGCTGGCCGGGGTCGCCGAGTTGCGGCGCTATCACGAGCTGCCCCGCTGGCGCTCGATCTGGCGCCAGATCGAGATCGCTGGCCTACCCGACGCGATGCTCAGCATCGATCACTGAGAGCGTCCGTGATGGTTTTCATGCCGGAACCCGGTGGAGCCAGCGGCCAGGCTAATGAGCGCGGCGGCGCGGTAGACGTCGCGGACGCGGTACAGCAGCCCGCGCCAGTGGCACAGCGCCCAGGCGTTGCTGAGATGGCTGATCGACTGCTCCACCAGCGCACGCAGCGCGGCGTGGAGCCGGTTGTGGGCCTGTTCGGTGTCGGTGAGCCGGTCCTTGGTCCGCCGATCCCCGACCGGCGCGTGCCAGTGCGCCCGGGTGCGGGCCATGCCCCGGAACCCGCGGTCGACCAGGGCGGCAACCTCGGTGGCGTCCAAGACCTCGGCGATCCCGACACCTGGAGCAGTTCGTGCTCGTGGCAGCCGCCGGGCCACCCATCGTCGCACCACAGCAGGTCGCCAGGTCGCCATGCAGTGTGGAGACCGAGATGCCCTGCGCGGTGTGCAGGTGGCGCTTGGCGTCGTACGGCCCCTTCTGGTTGGCCGACCCTGCGGGACGTTGCACGCGGGTGGCGAGCCCGTCGACCAGGACCGGCTCGCCGGCCGCGGCCATCCCGGCCAGCCGCTCGCGCAGGTCGCCCAGGCTGGTGACGAAGGTCCCGTCGGGCTGGCAGAGCCCGAGCGCGACCAGCTCGCCCAGCAGCAGGTCCAGGCTGTCGCCGACCTCGCTCTTGGGAGATCCCGACCATGCGACCAGCCCGCCGGGAGGTCGGCGCAGAAGGGGTGGATCCAAGCTGACGGCTCCTGGGCCAGCGAGCTGGGCAGGAGCCAGCCCAAGGGCAAACGGGTCGCGGTGCGGGTCATCGACTACCGCCTGGATGATCCCGGCCGCCCGAGTGAGCCGGAGGGCTACCGGCTCATCACCACCATCCTGGACCCCGAACGGGCACCCGCGGCGGAGCTGGCGGCGCTGTACCCACAGCGGTGGGAGTTGGAGACCGCGCTGGATGAGCTCAAGACCCACCAGCGCGGCCCTGGGATGGTGCTGCGCAGCAAGGACCCGGAGGGGGTCTGCCAGGAGGTGTGGGCACACTTGCTGGTCCACTACGCGATCCGCGCGCTCATGCACCAGGCTGCACTGGGCGGCGAGCAGGCATCTTCAGCAGGGTCCCAGCGGGGGACCTATTGGGCAACGAACGCTTCCCTTTCGGCGTCTGGAAGGACTATGTGCCTGCCTTCTGCAGGGTCGTACGATCCGAGGCGACAGTCTCTGCTGAGGCAGTTCGATGCCTGAGATGGAACAAGCGAATGTGTCCGCGGCGAATCGAGTGCCCTCGATCGCTGCACGAAGCCGGCGAGACGACCCAGTCGGCGCGGGGTCCGAATATGCCCCCGAGCCATCGCATTGCGACGCGCGACCGCTCGATGGCGACATGGGCTCCAGTAGCCGGAGGCTGGTCGCGGTACAGCGCCTGGCTGGCAACCGTGCAGCTGGCACTCTGTTCGGCAACTCCCCGACGCGGCATGCCTCGAATACTGTCGGCGGCCTCGTCGTCCAGCGGCGAGCGGCGGTGCCGAAGCTCGTGGGCTGGTTGTCGCGCGTGACGAAGGGGGGCCAGGGGGCAGGGCTCGACCGCATCCTGGGTGCGGCGAATCAGAAGGTGTTCGTCGGAGACAAGATGAGGGTCAGCGCGGAGTTCGCCGCGCCAGTGCACGACGGGGACTGGGGTGGTGGCGTCCAGCTCTCCGCCCCCGGCGGCGACGTCACCCTCGTGGAGCGGCAGGGCAAGCAGGTGTCGTGGGACATCACCTTCCTCAAGGTCGGCCACCAGCGCGCGAGCTTCAACCTGACCGACCAGGCCGGCGCTCCGATCCCCGGCGGGACCCATGACGAAGATTTCGGCGTGGTGGCCGACCTCGCTGACTTCATCATGGCCGTTCAGCAAGCGCAGTCCGAACTCATCGGCAAGTTCGCGGCAGCCCAGTCCAAGCTGAGCACCGCGGCCAACGCGTTCCGGGTGGCCAAGGCCGACCAGGACGCCGCGCTCAAGGATGTGGGAGCGCAGGAGAAGCTCGCCGAGGACCTTGTCCTTGGAGCGCTCTTCGCCGCCGTAGGCGGCTTCGCCGGCGGAGCCGTCGGCGGCGTCCTCACCGGGAGCAAGGCGGCCGAGGCCGGCCCGGTGGCCAAGGCGCTGGCGCAGTGGAAGGACAGCGCCCCGGTCTTTCAGGGCGGTATGTCCGACCTGGCCAAGGACACCGTCAAGTTCGTGACCCGCTCCGGGCAACGATTGTTCCAGAGCGGCTCGGGGAGGCTGTCGACGGCGGGGGATTCCACCGCGCCGACTGATCCGACCCAGCAGCCGGGTGGCTCGCGGTCCGCCTCCGGTGAGGATCCGCTCGAGTTCCTGACGACCATGTCGGCGCGAATCGAGGGCGACAAGGCAACCGTACAGTCCAAGCTGTCCCAGCTCATCGCCGACGCCCGCCAAGCGAGGAACGCCAACTCCAAGGCCGACTTTGACGAGGACCCGATGGAGTTCGTGTCCAAGCCCTCCGACGTCGACACGGTCGGATCGGGCCTCAACACGGAGAAGACGACCTACCTGAAGGGTCTCTGGAGGACGTGGCTCGGCACGTACGGCTACGCCGCGATCTTCACCCACACGCGGTACGGCGACAAGTTCACCGCGCAGGGCAACGTCGGCAGCAAGCTCAGGAAGGCGATCAAGAAGGCGGCTGCGCAGTGCGGTGAGGACGGCGACCAGTGGATACGCGACTTCTCTGAAGCTGCGCGGGCTGGTGCCGAGGCGGAGGCGGAGGCGAAGAACAAGCGCATGGGCTATCCCGCCCCGTATAGGCCGGGGAGCGGGAGCGCCGACCGCTACTGACGGAGGTTGGACCGTGGGCGACGTCGTCACCAGTCATCGGGTCGGGCAGGAGGTGGACAGCGGTCCGCTGCAGCTCTCGTACCGCTCGCTGCGCAACGCCGATCTGCGTGGTCTCGACCTGACCGGCGCCGCGCTATACCACGTCGACCTCTCGGGAGCGAGCCTCGCCGGATGCTCGTTGCATGGAGGCTTCTGGCGGCACGTCACCGCGGTCGACGCGGACCTGAGCGGCGTAATGGCCGCCGACACGTTCTTCGAACATATCGACTTCTCGGGCACAAGCCTGCGTGATGGGTCGTTCACGGGTGCGCACTTCGACCAGTGCACCTTCCGCCGAGCATCCCTTGTCGGCGCCGGTTTGGCCGACGCCAAGCTGATCGGTTGCCGCGCCGATCACACCGATTTCACTCGGGCGAATTTGCACGATGCCATCACCGTCGACACCACCTTCGCTGGCTCGCGGTTCGACCAAGCCGAGAACTTCGCGACCTGCCGGGAGATCGTTGTCGAGATCCTGCGCCGCGAGATCGGCGAGGACCTATCGATGGTGAAGCTTCTCGCGGCGGCCGCGCTCCAGCGCTCGTGGTGCTACCCGGAATGGAACGCAATCCTGGCGGAGGAACCCGTCCATAGGCAGTTCGCGCTCGACGTCTTCGCGAGGTTCCCTGCCTCCGGCGTCATCGAGCGGCTCAGCATGGTGACATGAGCGGTGAGCTGGCCGAAAGCAGAACCAATTCGACTCAGAAGTGAGGGGCCGTGGCCACCGGCAGAGGCCATAGGTTCGAACCTGTCACGCTCACCAGACAACAGCGCAGGTCAAGCCGGGTCTTCGGACCCGGCCTCGTCGTTCAGGCGCCCGGTGCCGCGACCTCGGGCAGCAGATGAGCAGCACACTATTACGCACTACGTCACCAACCAGACGAACTGACCGGCAGGATCCGTGACAGACAGGTAGACAAGGAGCGCTCGACTTCGAAGAAACGTGCGGTTGTGGCCCCAGTGGCCGTCGGCCACGGGCCGCCTTGCCGCGGGTCGGCTGCCTGCGCGCAACCATCGGATATTCGCCAGACAGGTCAGGCTTACTCGTCAGATCAGCTGGAAGGCATACGGTTCCAGGGCTCCGGCGTTCGGTCGTTTTGTCCAGGTCGGGCAGGGCTGGAGCCTCGAGGATTACGTTGGTCGTGGCGTCCATGTGGCGCTGGGTGAGGACCGGGCCCGCCGGTGATGTCGTCCATTCAGCGCGAGTGGGGCCAGGAGCGCGACCAGGATGGTGACGACGGCCCTGTGGTCGCTGGCCGCCTTGGCGGCGGCGCTGTCGTGCAGCACGTCAGAGACCAGTCGCAGCTCCACCTGCCGCAGCATGTCCAGCCTGGTCCTGGTGGGGAACAGCCAGCCCTCCGCGGCGATCTCGACAGTCTTCTTGTCCGCCTGGGCCACCAGGTTGTTGCGCTGGACGTCGACGCGCTTCACGTCCGGGCCGCTCACGGTCTGCCCGAATGCCTCGCGCTGCGCGGGCGTGGCCGAGCTGTTGAACCGTGACAGCCAGGTGCCCTCCGCTGCGCTGAGTGCGGAGAACCGTTCCAGGTCCCTCGGGCCGAACTCCTCGGCGGTGAGCGTGCCGTAGACGTAGCTGCGCTGGAGGGCGGCGGCCTCCTTGGCGGTGGAGAGCGCGATGAGGGCGTTCAGGTCGCGGGTGAGGTGGGTGTCGGTGGTCTCCGACGTGATTGCCTGCTCCGCCGCGAGCAGTGTGGAGATGATCTTGGTGTAGCGGTTGAGGGCGTCGTCGATCGTCTTGGTAGCGGCGCCGTCGACCGCCTCGCGCACCGCCGGCAGGTCCCAGACCTGGTCGCGGGACGTTTGCAGCTGGCTGCGCAGGCCGGGGTGGTACGTGTCCAGCTCGGAGCGGCTGAAGTCGCTGGTGACCTGCTTGACGATCTCGTTGACCACCCCGCGCTGGATGGCCATGTTGCCGTAGCCGGACTGCTTGCCGCCGCCGAGGAACCTGGCCGCGTAGTCACGCTCCTTCTGCAGCTCGTGGATCAGCCTGGAGAACGCCGCGCAGAACTGCGTCGCCTCGTTGACACGACCTGCACGCACGCCGTTCGCCACGCTCGTCGCGATGGTCGCCGAGGCGAGCGCGACCGCCAGGATGACCAGGGGCGCGAGGATGACGACGGGCCTGCGGCGGTTCCCCAGAGTGCGAAGCATCGGCAGGTTCCTTTGGGGCGGACTCCCGGCGGACTTGACCGAATGGCCGTATCGGCCGTATGGCCTGCTACGCGGCGTCGGGCTGGCACCAGGCGGATGGGCCGGCTCAGCCGCTGATGCGGATGGGGGTGAGCTCGCCCCTGACCGGGACCTGTGGCAGCAGCCGGTTGGTGACGACCACCAGGTCGAACTTGAACTGCTCGCCGGGGTCGCCGGCCTTCCACTGTCCGGCGACCAGCCCCATCCTGGCGGTGTTGGGGTGCGGGTTGGTCGGGTTGGTGAAGTCCACCGGGCCGACGATCGTGTTCAGCCTGGTCGTGCGCATCGCCTGGACGACCGCCTCGCGGTCGGCGGCGCCGCCGGCGCGCTTGAGCACGTCGAGGGCGACCTCCCACAGGGAGTGGCCGTAGCCCAGGGTGAAGGTCGGCTGCCGGGCGGTCTGCTCGGTGTAGGCGTCGGCGTACGCCTGGGCGGTGACGCCGGTGAGGCTGGACTTGAACGGGAAGGAGGGGTGCCAGGTGATGCTGGTGGACATCCCGTCGGCGGTGGGGGTGTACGCCTCCACCTGGCGTGGGAAGTTGGCGCACCGGGTCATGGTCACGTACGGCGGGATCGCCTTCTTGGCGGCCAGCTGGCGCCAGATGTCGATGAAGTCCACCGCCAGCGGGTTGCCGGTCAGCAGGTCGGGGTCGGCCTTGACGACCGCCTGGACCAGCTTGGTGAAGTCGGGCTTGGTGGCGTTGTTCTGGTTCTCGTACCGGCCGGGGTCCACGACCGTGTACCCACCCTGCTTCAGCCCCGGCGGGTAGCCAGTCTTGGGGTCCGCCGCCTCCTTGCCGGCCGCGTCGTCGGGCCACAGCCCCACGACCAGCTTGTTGGTCTGCAACGGCCGCCACAGGTCGACGAAGACCTGCACGGTGTCGGGGTGGCCCCAGTAGTAGTGGTAGGTCCACTGGAACGGTTGCGGGGGGGTGAGGCTGTGACCGCGCTCCTTGACGTAGGTGTTCCAGGAGCCGACCGTGGACAGACAGGGGATGCCGCGCTGCTCGCAGAGGTTCGCGGTCGGCAGCGTGGTGCCGACTAGGTCGGACATCACCAGCATCATATCGACCTTGTCGTAGTCGATGAGGTCCCCGGCGACCTGGGTGGCGCGGTCCTCGTTGGTCTGGCTGTCCTTGACGATGATGTCCACGCCGTAGCGCCCGCCGCCGTCGACGACCAGCCCCTTCTCAAGCGCCGCGCGGACCTTGTTGAGGGTGAAGTTGTCGGCCTCGGCGAAGGCGGCCTGCGCGCCGGTCAGCGGCGCGACATAGCCGACCGTGATCCGGCGGTCGAGGATGAGGTTGGAGGCTGCGGGCTTGCCGCACCCGGCGACCAGGGTGGCGGCACCGGCCGCCAGCGCGGTCCCGCCCAGCGTCTGCAGGAACCGGCGGCGGGTGAGCGGCGGTGGCGGTGTGGTCGTGCCATCAGCTTGCACCTGTCCTGGCACCGGCGGGTGCGTGGACCCCAACCCGTTGATCGACCCCTGCTCCCCTGTCATGATGACCGGCCTCCCCATAGCAACGCTGCCCGTCCTGTTGACGTTGACAGGATGGTGTGTCTGGGGTTTGGGGGTCTGGCGCCCAGCGGCGGGCATGGACTTCGCTGGAACACGAAAAGAACCCGAGACTGTGCGCGGGGATACTAGCCCACCGTGCTTTCACATCAAAACACGCGGCATGGCCATCACGCAGGCGACGCAAGTCCGGTTTGAACGTTCACTAATTCGTCCAGATTCCTTCGTTCGGGTCGGACCGATACTGATGCCTCACCGTAGGCCCAACTGTGGACGCCAGGTCAGGGGTTCCCACCAGCGTTGTCCACGACCGCTCGACCCAGGAGCGCTGGTGTCGGCGCTGACGAGGGGCTGCCGTCCGTCACCTATTTGCACAGGCGGTGCCGCTTCTTCACGCCTGCCAGCCGGGACCCAAGGCGCCCACGGCAGCTCGGACCCGAAGTTCGCCTGAACCAAGAGCTATTGGAGCGCACCAGCACCCTTACTGTGCGCTGACGCGTTTCGTCATAACAGGCCGGGGCGCTAGGGTGGTCCGCCCCTCCCCGTGCTCGCGAGGGTTCGCCGATGATCTTCGAGTCGCCACAGCGGCTGCTGCTGCTGGTGCTGGTGCCGCTGGTCCTGCTCGGCTACCTGCTCGCCCGCCGCCGCGCCCGCTACGCGATCCGCTTCCCTGCGACCGGTGTGCTCGCGGGTGTGGTCGAGCGGACCGTCCCGTGGCGCCGCTGGGTGTCGGTGGGACTGTACCTGCTGGCCCTGACGGTCATGCTGCTCGGGGTCGCCCGGCCACAGGCCACGGTCGCGGTCCCCAAGGAGCAGGTGACCGTGCTGCTGGTCATGGACGTCTCCGGCTCGATGAACGCCACCGACATGCGCCCCAGCAGGATCGAGGCGGCCCGACGGTCGGCGACCGCGTTCGTGGACGCCCTGCCGCGGACCTTCCCCATCGGGATCGTCGCGTTCAACGAAGGCGCCGACGTCCTGTTGCCGCCCACCACCGACCGCAGCGAGATCCTGGAGACGATTGCACACCTGCAGGCCTACGGCGGGACCGCCATGGGCGACGGCATCAACCAGGCCCTGGAGCTTCGCCCCGGCGGGCCAACCGCGCCGCCACCCCCACCAGGCCACAACCCCAACGCCATCATGCTGCTGGAGTCCGACGGGGCGACCACCACCGGCAGCGATCCGATGCAGGCCGCCGAGCGCGCACGACGCCTGCGGATCCCCGTGCACACGATCGGGGTGGGCACGCTGGAAGGCAAGCTGCCCCAGCTCAGCGGGAGCCGCATCCCGGTGCCGCCGGACCTGCCCACGCTGCGGCGGGTCTCCGCGCACACCGGCGGCCGGTTCTTCCACGCGCCAACCGAGGAGGAGTTGGGGGGCATCTACCAGGAGCTCGGCTCACAGATCGGGTTCAGGAAGCAGCCCCAGGAGGTCACGGTCGTGATCGTCGCGGCAGCGCTGCTCCTGCTCCTCGCCAGCGCCACCACCTCCATGATCTGGACCAGCCGGCTGCCCTGACGACCTGCGTCACGGGCTGACGACCACTGCCGCTGCTTCATTGAGGATGTCCGTGATGGTGGCTTGATCGTTTGGGGGTGAGATGCGGAGACCGGACCATGCGGCCGCCGCGCTGATCAGCCTTGGCCGCTGGCTCCACCGGGTACCCGCATGAACCTCATCACGGACACCCTCAATGAAGCTGTACCGGTGCCCGCTGGTATACCGGTGCGGTCGGCGCCGAGGTGGCCGCCTATGGGGTCCCGCGCTCGGGCGCGGATGCCGGAGCGCTGCGTTCTCCTTCGACCCCGGTCGGTCAGATCTGAATCTTTCTGGGCGGGGGCGTGGCGTCCGGCCGGGGTACCGACGAGGGCCGTGGGTTGGCCGCCGACCAGAGCCGGTGGTCGAGGATCGCGGTGATCACGCCGACCGCTCCAGCTGCGATGATCGCCGCAGGCACCGAGACGGAGACGGTAAGCAGGATCGGGAGCGCCGCCAGCGCCACGGACAGGCCGACGGCGGCGACGGACCAGAAGCGCTGCGTGGCCCATTCCGCATCGGTCGGCGGCGGGTTGAGGATGAAGTACGCCTGCAGGATGATCGCCGCGCCCATCAAGCCCATCGTGACGCCGAGCACCGGCGGCGGTGGAGCAGGGACCCGCGTCCCAACGAGCGCCAGAACAAGAAGCCAAGCATAGGTCGCCAGCATCCCGCCGACGAACCCGGCGGCTGCAGCGCGTGCGGCGTCCTGGTAGTACTCCGGGTCGGTTCCTACGGCGTCCGGCGACGCCCGGGGTACGGAGTTGCGGTGGTCGCCGAGCGAGGCGGTCGGGGCTGCGGTGACCGCCGCGGCCGCCGCGGCCGGTGTGCCCAGGTTGGCGAGCGCGCCGCGCGCCCGGCTGATCCTCGAGCCGGTGCGAGCAGGACCCGCCACCGCGGTGCGGGTGTCGTCCTCGGCGACCGGACCGGCGGCACGCCCTCCGGCGCTGCGGCTGCCCGCGCCGGGCTGCAGGCTGGCCGCCGGCCCACGGCCTGCCCGGCCAGGAAGCCGCGGTCCGGATGACGGCGGCGCGGCGCCGCCGGTCAGCCTGGCCGGGCCGCCGTCAGCCACCACCGGCCCGGCTGGTGCCGGCGGCTGGGCGTCCGGTCCGCGGCTGCTGGTGGCGGCAGCCGCGGGTGACCGGCTGGGGACCGCGGCCTGCGGCGGCATCACGGCGGCGTGCGGGGCGGTGCCGGTCACCTCGGCCGCGACGAAGCCGCCGGCGACCGCGTCGCCCACCAGGCTGGTGGCGTCGCCCGGCTGTCCTCCCGGCGGGGTGCCGGCGGCCAGGGGAGTGCCGGGCGCCTGGTCGGGGACCGCGACGGGCTTGGCGGTCACCGTGACCACGGGGAGCTGCACGACGCCCTGGTCGTCCCGTGGGTACTGGTCCAGAGGGCCAAGCGAACGATCTGCGTCCCTCAGCTCGTCCAGGTCGTAGACCAGCCCGGCGGCCACATCGGTGCCGGTCGGCTCCTCCCCGTCACCATCCCCGGTGACGACGACACGCCGGCGCACGGTCTCTGGCTGCTCCGGGCGCAGCGCCTGCTCCCAGTCGGGCACGGTGGCGCCGCCTGCCGGTCGAGGGCTTCCGGGGTGCCGCGAGCTCCCCGGCAGCGTCTCCGCGACCCCGCCGGCATCCTGGCCGCCGGCCTCCGGGGAAGGCAGCACGGGCTGGCTGAGCTCGCCGGCCACCGCGACCAGGGACCGCTGGTAGTCCGCGTGGACCCCGTCGAGGGTCCCGGGCGAGGCCGGCAACGCCGCATCGCTGGTCTGCGAGCCGTCATCGGCGGTTCCCGCCCCGGGCAGGACGCCGCCGTCGACCGCATCCTCCGCCGCCGCAACCCCCGAGCCGACCAGCGCGACGACGAGCAGCGCCGCGCAGAGCAGCAGCGCCGCCGCCAGCAGCCGGACGAGCCTCGCCAACCCGGCTCCGACGCTCCTCAGGGCGGCGAGAGGATGGCGGGCGACACCGGCTCGCGTTCCCCGCACGGTCGCTCCTTCCTGGGCGTCGTGGCTCGACGGCGTCGTGGTCACGCGGGACGCCGTCCTGGCCGGAACGCTAGCGTCGCGGGATCACGGCGAAGCAACGCGGGACGCACGCGAGCGTCTCGAATCGGGCCCTGCCCCGTCCCGTCGCAGCTCCTCTGGTCGTCCGCGAACGTCCGCCTCGCGTGCCAGTGCCCCCACGTGCGGATCATGTCCCGAAACCCGCGGTCGACCAGCGCGGCCTCGTCACGTCTGGCCGGCTGGTGACGTTGATCGTTGCCTCCTGCCAGGGTGGCGGCGCCGCCGGTAGTCCTCGACGCGCACCGCCGCCGGGCGGCGGGCTCGCGGGTCCTCCACGACGTAGGTGTCGCCGGGATGCGCCCGCCGCCGAGGTCTCTCAGCCGCGCGCTGGTCGCCGGCTGGACGTGGCCCAGCTGCCACCGCTTGCCGACTCCGGGGAGCACCTGCCGCCGTCCTCATCGCAAGCAAGCGGCAGCAAACCCGTGCCGGCTCCTACCCGGACCAGCTGCCCGTCGGCGAGCGTGGAGCTTGCGGCAATTGCGGCAATCCGGTGCGGGGTGGGCGTCGAACACCCTGTGTGGCCAGTCGTGGACGACTGGTCGATGGGAGATCGACCTCCAGGAGGGAGGAAGCATGGAAC
>Ga0126377_10002921_pt1 | contig 11954 bp, 19 predicted proteins | sample PanSoiMetPlot_22_FD_92647 | JGI IMG/M metagenome (GOLD analysis project Ga0126377, IMG submission 92647) | Tropical forest soil microbial communities from Panama - MetaG Plot_22 | ecosystem: Environmental > Terrestrial > Soil > Tropical forest > Bulk soil | place: Panama | collected 2016-02-17
AAGCGCGATCAACCGTCGGCTACTTTTGCCAAGCGTAGCGAGGCGGTGGCATGGCTCAACAAAAGACTTGGCGCCAAGGCAAACGGCGCCGGCGTGATCGAAGGTGGAGATCTCACGGTGGCGGAGTACGTTGATCAATACCTCGCGATCAAGCGCGCCAACGTGAGGGCGAAAACGATCGAGACTTACGAGGAGGTTTTAAAACGGTACGTGATACCGGGGATCGGGACTGTCAAGCTAACGCGCTTGCAACCGTTGCACCTCGCCAAGTTGCAAAGCGAGCTACTGCAACGGGTCGGCGGGACCACGGCGCGCTTTGCTCTGACGATCTTTAATGGCGCCTTGAAGCTAGCGGTTAACTTACAGTTGATTCCTAGTAATCCGCTTTATGGTCTACCGCGGCCGAAAAAAGACAAGCCACAATTTCACGCGATCACCGTAGAGGAGGGGATCGCGTACCTCGAGGCATGCGAGGGTTTGCGGTACGGGATCGTTTTGATGTTTGCGTTACACACCGGGCTAAGACCGGAGGAGTATCTAGCATTGAAGTGGTCCGATATCGAATTGACTAAAGCCACGCCGGAGAAACCTGTACAGGGTAAATGCACGGTGCGGCGAGTAGTGCAACGCAAACCCGGCGGCGGGTGGCGTTGGGAAGAACCGAAAACGGCGAAGGGTAAACGAAGCGTGCGTTTTGATCTTGATCTCTATCACCGGCTACAGGAGCACCGGCGCCGGCAATTGGAGATCCGTATGCAAGCGGGCGGCGCTTGGAATACCGACGACCTTGTTTTTCCCAACACCAAGGGGACACCGATCTTAATCGAGGAGCTCCGCGCGCTTGATCATAGGCGGGCGCTCAAGGCGGCGGGCTTGCCGGCGACGGTCCGGCCGTATGACTTGCGCCACGCGTTTGTGACGCACTCGATCGTGGCCGGCGTGGATCCAAAAACGATCTCCGCGGAGGCGGGCCACGCAAGCGTGCGTTTTACGATGGATACTTACGGGCACGTGCTAGAGGAGCAGTACGAAAAGGCGAGCACGCTCCGCGCGGCTTTATACGCGGAGCGGCGCCGGGTGGCGAAATGAAAACCCGGCGGCATGCACACCGCTTGCACACTTGCCGCAAATAAATAGCGGTTTTGCTAGGGGAAACGCGGATCCTGTAATAATTGACAGTTATATTTCCGGGGTCGGTCTAGCAGGTTACAGACGGTTTTCCTTAGCAAAAACGCGATAGCACGTCGCCTTAGAAGGTCCCTGTAAGGTGTGTCATGCACACTTTTTGCACACTTTTTTAGGCGGCGTTTTTGTATCGAGGGGACGGGCGGCAATGCTAGCGGCACTAATTCACAACCTAGATCCAACGTTAACGGCACGTGAGATCGCGATCGTGGAATGTTACCTGACTCTGGAGTGTGAGACGTGCAACCTCGAGCGTGCCGTAAGACCGGCAACGCCGGGGACGGAGGAGATCCGCAAAGCGATCGCGGCTATGCGGCGAGCTCCGCCGGGATTCAACGACCAGCTAGCGGAACTTTTCAACGGGTGAGGAGGTGATCGCGGTGCCTCAATTTTTGGTCCGGCTAATGATCGTGATCCTAGTGATCGTTTTGACTCAGTTCGTTTTGACAGAACTAAAACTGAGGGACTCTTACGCGCGGTTGATCTCCGTGGTGGTCTTACTGTTTTCGATCGCGTGGTTGCTGTTTGGTTATCGTCTTTTCCCGCTCACTTGAGCGGGTTAGCGTGCCGGCGTTTTCTAGAGTGGCGCCGGTGCGTGCGTGGGGTGGCCGGTGCCTTTTCGCGCTTGGAGGGCGCCGGCCGCTTACCGGAGTTCTAGCCCGGTGGTTATCTGTTTCGTTTTTGCGGGCGGGACAGTGATCGGCGCCGGGTTTAGAAACCGCGGAGGGAACCGTATCGCCACGGCCGGCGCCGGGTTTTTCGTTTCCACCGTTTCCCGGTGGCGGATCGTGGCGAGCTCCGCGGGGAACTTACTTAGCTAGTAATAGAGTTGCCGGGTATATGGACCACGCGGGAGATCTCCGCGGCGGGGGGACGGGCTAGGCAGGGCGGGCGTTTTCTTTTGCGAGTCGGCGCCTTGATCTTCCTAGCCCGGTAAACAGTTTGCGAACTTGCGCAAAAACGCAAGCGGTCGTTTCAAAGTGATCGCAATGCTTGACACCGCACCACCGAAAAAAGTTTGCCAGCTATGCAACCTCGAGCTTGAGATCGTGGCGTTTGGGAAAGACCGCGCGCGGGCGGACGGACTCAATAGCCGATGCAAGGTTTGCATAAACGCGCGGGCAAGTGAGCGCCGCGAGCGGTGCCGGCGTGGTTTGCCGCAACTTGATCACCGGTGCCGAAACGGGATCCCGAAACTATCCCGGCGCGCTCCGCTCAAGCCACGCGGTTTGCCGGAAGGGACGGAGATCGATCGAGTGGGTTTGTTAGTGCTCGCGGCGTTGGACCACGGCCACGGGTTAACGCAACGTGAGATCGTGGCGGAGGTGCTCGAGTACAGCGATCCCAAATGTCGATCGGCACCGGACCAGTTCCGGGACCGGATCGGTGAGGCGCTTGGGGAACTTTTCGCGGCGCGGTTGATCGCCACGTGCGGCGAGGCGGAGCGGCGGATCTACTACCGCCGGCGGATCGCGTGAGGAGGTGAGCGAGTGGACCGGCAACCGGGCGATCTACGTTGCAACTTGATAACCGCGGCGGAGGTGCCGCGGCCGTTCCCGTGCGACCTTCGCTCTAATCTCACGTGTAGCGGGGCGGAGGTGCAAGCGGCGCTAGCGGGGGATCTCCGCTCTAACCTAGTGGTAGGCAGGGCGGACGCGCCGGCGCCGCTTGCAGGGGACTTGCGGGCTAACCTAGTGGTCGACTGAGGAGGGCGGGGCGGTGGCGGAGCATCATTACAAAATTTTGCACGGTGAGCGGGATCTATTTATCCGTGGGGACCAAGCAACCGGGTGGCAGGTTTGGCTAGATAGCGAGCAAGATTTTGACGGGGTACACCTCGCAAGCGGACCTAGCCGCGAAACGGCGATCGCGTCCGCGGTGGAAGTATTACTCGAGGCGGTGCGAACGTTGCGCGCGCACCACGGATCGGCCGGGTGAACTTATGCAGATCAAGATCAAGATCGAGGTTAAGGACCAAAGCGAGGCGGAGGCGATCAAGCTCGCACTAGCCGATCCGGTGATCCGGGCGGCGGTGGTCGTGTCCGGTTATTTGATCCCGTGCTCGCCGGCGCAACGTTTGCGGATCTTGAATTGGGTAGTTAGCAAGTTGCAGGAGGACCGGGACCGGGCAAACCTAACATGAAAATACAACCAGCTAGCGAGGCGGCGCCGGCGTTTTTGTGCGTTGAGTTTGACCGGCAAACGGTGCTCACGGTGGAGGCGTGGGCGCAACGAAACGGGTCAAGCTTCGCGGAGGTAATGCGCGAGCTCGCGGCGGAGTTGGCGCGCGATCCCGGCGCGGTGGACCACGATCCGGCGAGCTTGGCACGCGCGTTGCGGTTTGAGATCTTAGATCTAAGATCTCCTCGAGTAGATAAGAGATCAGAAGATAAGAGATCAGATCAGATCAGATCAGATCAAAACCGCAAAGTTTGTGCCGCGAGTTTTCCACAAGTGGCCGCGGAAAACTTGGCGCCGGCGGTGGACCGCTCTAATCGTTGGCTTGACTACTACGCGAAGCTTACCGGCAACACTGTTACCGCGGCCGACATAACCGCTTGCCTCAAGATCGAGCACCTCAGCGATCTAGCGATCGAGGCCGGGATCCTGCAAGCGTTAGTTTTTTCCCGGCAGAAGGTCGGATCGTTTTCCTATTGTGCCCGCGCGATCCATAGTTTCCGGGATCATACGGCGGAGGAGTTGCGGCCGATCTGTGAGGAGTTGAAAAACGCTTTACTTGTGCGGCGTGGTCGCGGTCAACTTGTGCTACCGCTCGAGGGTGAGAAACTTTTGATCGGCGAGTTCACCACCACGGAGGAAACGACGACAACATGACCACGGCAACGCAAAGCCAAACATACTGGAAACGGATCAAGGTGCCGGCGGATCTGGCCGCGGCCGGGTGGCGTTTGGTCCGTAACGAAACCTCGGCACCGTTCAGACTGCAAAACGAGAACGCCGGCATATCAACGCCGGGTTTTCCTAACCCGGAGGAGGCGATCGAGGAGGGGCGCAACATGCAAATAGAGCTCGAGGAGCAAGCGGCGATCGTGGAGGAGGGCAACGCTACCACCACGTCGGATCAACCGGCCGCGGAGGTGTTACCGCTAAACCTAGTAGATGAGGGTTGGCGGTTGAATTGTGATCGCGCGAGTTCGCCGGCGGCGCCTTACGCGGTTATTTTCCGCGAGCATACGGACGACTTTTTACAAACCGCCACGCACGCCACGGCCGCGGCCGCGATCGCGGAGGCGCTCGCGCTCGAGGCGGCACGGCAACGGCACCTCGAGGAGCGCGAAACCGCGGCGGATAACGGGGCGTTGGACCAAGCGGCCGGGCGATCGTGGGACCAAACGATCAACGATATGGCCGGCGAGGATCCCGAAACCGCCAGCGAACCGCCGGCGGAGATCATGCTAGAGCTATCCCGGATCCGTTTGGACGGTGGCACGCAGCAACGCGTTAAGCTTGAGCCCGAAACGATCGCGCGCTACCGCGAGGCAATGGAAGGCGGCGCCATGTTTCCACCGGTCGACGTCTTTTTTGACGGGTCGGACTACTGGCTAGCGGACGGGTTTTACCGCTACCTAGCGCGCGGCGAAACGGGCACGCATATCGCGGCGAACGTGCGGCAAGGCACGCAACGAGACGCGATCCTTTTCTCCGTGGGCGCCAACGAAACCCACGGGCTACCACGCACCAACGAGGACAAGCGGCGCGCGGTCTTAACACTCCTCGAGGATCCAGAGTGGCGCGCGTGGTCAGACGGGTATATTGCAGAGTGCGCGCGCGTTTCTCCGCCGTTCGTGGGCAAGCTCCGCAAAACGATCCGGCCGGCCGCGGAGCAAACCGCGCGGCGTGGTCGTGATCAGCGCGTGCGGGACACGGCGAAGATCGGCGCGCCGGCGGAGGAGCTCGCGGCCGATCGCCAGCTACCGATCCCCGGTACGTACACCGATCCCGACGGTTACGCCGTGGGAATTGTTCCACCGGTGGAGGCGGGCGTTATCACCGGGGACGATCCCGATCCGGTGGTACCAAGTACGGACGAAACGCCGGCCGAAACGAAACCATGCCACGGGTGCGGCAAGGCGATCGGACCGGCCGACTACTGCAACGCGGCCGGGCTTTGCTTTGACTGTAGCGGCAAGGGAAAAAAGAAAGCGGCGGAGCGCAACGAACCGGGCCCGGCCGGCGGCGTTTACGCGAAGCACATTAAGACCACGCCGGCGAAGGTGGATCACGAACCGCCACCGGTGCCCACGCTCGAGGAGCTCCGCAAGAATCGAGATCTAGAGGTTAGGCTTTCGTGGTCGTGGTCTAAACCCGGCGTGCTACTCACGATCCAACTATGGGGCAAGAAACATGGCGGCGGAGTTTTCAAGCATGAGCTAGCAACCGCGGAGGTGCCAACACTACCGGACACGATCCTAGAGTTGATCGAGGCGGACGCTAAGACACTACGGACCACGAAAGCGATCGGCAGTATCGCGGCGCCGGCGCGCAAACCGGCGGCGAAAAAGAAACCGGCGCCACCACGCAAGGGCGCGCGCAAATTGCAGCGAACGACTGCAACCAAGGGGACCGGCAAGCGCCGGATCTCACCACCTAAAACCAGCAAACCGGGAGCGATAACAAATGGAAGATCCAAAAACAACACCACCACCACCGGACGATCCGGCGGTAAAGCAAGCAAACGATCAACAGGAGGCAAAGGACGCGGCGGACCAAAAGGAAAACATAACCAACGACGACGAGGGGACCGGCGAGCTACATAGCGGATCCGAACTTCACAGTTCCACCGGAGGTTAGACCACGGTGAAAGCGCGCGGCACAAGCTTTATTGTTGCGGGTAAGCGAAACCGGATCGAGCACGATCATCAAACCGCGTTTTTTTCGTGGGTCAGATTGAACGCACAAAGGCACGCGGAACTAAAACGTTTCTATGCTATCCCCAACGGCGGCGCGCGCTCGCACGGTCAAGCGGTCGCGCTTTACCTCGAGGGCGTGCGCGCCGGCGTTTTAGACGTACACTTACCACTACCACGCAACGGCAAGGCGGGCTTGTGGTTTGAGTTCAAAGCGCCGGACGGTCAATACACCACGCAGCAGCGCGAGGAGCGCGAGGCGCTCGAGGCGGAGGGACACGAAGTACACACAATCCGCGAGTGGACCGACGCGGCGCGGATCACGCGCGAGTATTTAAACCTTCCCGACTTACAGATCCCGGCACCAATAGCAACTAACCAGTTGGACCACCGGAGGCGCGCACTATGATCAACCTGCTACTGGTAGCGTTAGCGATCGCCGTGGCGTTTACGTTGGGGTTTGTTTTTGGCGGACTCGAGCGCACGCGGCCGCGCGTTTCTTTCCGGGACCGGCGCCGCGAGGCATTACGCAAGAGGTCGATCTAAATGAAAGTTGAAAATTGCCGGCGGTGCACGGCGCAAATAATCATGGTGCGGCACCACAAAACAGACAAACCGGCGCCGATCGAAGTACAGCCAACGGCGGACGGTAACATCCTAGTGACCGGGGATCTCTATGAGATCGTGCCCAAAGCGGAGCGCGCGGGCTTGATCCGCCGGGGTTTCGTGTTACGAAAAAATCATTTTGCAACGTGCCCGTATGCGCGCGAGTTTTCGCGCACTAAAGGAAACGCCGCGGCGTGAAACTTGGCGATCTCTATCCGGCGCCGGCGGAGGCACGGCAAAAACGCCGCGCGCGCAACGCGGCCGGGACCGGGTTTTATATTGCGCGCGGTTTGCCTTACCTGACTATGAGTGACTACCGCGATCGGCGCCGCGATCCTGACTCACGCACGGCCGTTAAACTTTCCCGCGAGTTGACGAAACTTGCCGGCGATTTTCCCCGGTTTCGCCTTGCCCTCAACCGGCTAACTCACCACGTGCTAACGCAGGTCCGATCGCCGGCGTGGAAGTCTCGCGCGATCTTGAAAACGTTGGACCAAACCAAACCGCTAAACGTGGCCGCGGTGGTTGAGCGGTCCGGGCTTGATTTTGTTTCCGTGAGCGCCACGCTCGCGGAGCTCCGCACCGCCGGCAAGGTGATCGCGTGCGATCGTTTCGGCCGGCCGCTACAGGTGGACCAAGGGCGCCGCACCTATTACCGCCGGCGAGGTTAAGAAAATGATCACGCAACGGATCACCGTCAAAACTACCGGGCTCGATATGAGTAAACAGGTTGTTTTTGCGCTCGCGTCGGCGCTCACACTTACCGCCAAGCAAGCGCAGACGGACACCAAAAAAGCGATCGAGTCTGCCTTTACCGTGCGGACACCGTGGTACAAAGAAAGCAACATCTTTGGGATCCGCGTGAAACCGGCCACGAAAACAAATCTAACCGCGGTCGTCGGTACTGCGGCCGATTGGTTGGAAAAGTTTACGCGCGAACCGGCCGGATCCGTGGTGCTCAAATTGCCACGGCAAGGCGGCGAGTATTTAGCGATCCCAACGTCAAACGTTCGCCGGACCAAGCGCGATCTTATCCGGGCCGCACAACGGCCGGGCAAGCTCCGCGGCAAGCGTGATTTTGTTTTGCCACTACGGAGTGGCCGCGGGCTTGTGTTGCTGCAACGGCAGGGGCGCGGCCGGCAAGGGCGAAACGTCGTTTTGTATATCCTAGTCAGGCGCGCGCGGATAAAAGAGAAAGACGTATTGTGGGGACCGGCGCGCCGGGCGTTTGAAAAAACCTTTGACAAAATCTTTACCGCTCAACTTGAACGCGCACTAGCAACCGCGAGGAGGTGATCACCGTGGCATGGGGAAAAGGCTGGGAAGTTGGACCACGCAAGAATATTTGGGAGCACGAACGGGCAACCGCACGCGCGGCGCAAATTCTCGGCGAGGAGCACGGCATAAAACACAAACCGATCGCGCGGATCTTTGCCCGCGGTGCATTTCTGAGGAGGTAAAAAAGAAAAATGCTAAATAGAGTTTGCGATCTCTCACACCACAACGAGGGGATCAATTTTCAATCCGCTTATGAGGCGGGACAAATGGCGGTCTTTCTCAAAGCCACGCAGGGCACCGGCTACCTTGATCCGACTTTCAAGGATCGATCCGCGCAAGCAAGGGACGCGGGCTTAATGGTGGCGGCGTTTCATTTTCTCGAGGCGGACTCGAGCGGCATCGATCAGGCGCATTGGTTTCTCGAGCATACGCACGGGGTCGTGCCGGTGCTCGCGGCCGATTGGGAACTTGATAACGGGGTCTTACCGTCCGTTGAGTTGCTATCCGCTTTTTTGCGCGAGCTCTTAGGGACCGGAAAATCGGTCGGACTGTATGCGGGCTTTAGCAACTTTGAAGATCACTTTGAGGAGTTTGATGCGGTTTGCCAGCTAGCCTTTTTGTGGTTGGCGAAGTATGGACCAGCGCCCACGATCCCGATCGGCAAGTGGACCACGTGGACCTTTTGGCAATGGACCGACGGAAAAAGTAATAACCCGATCGCGGTTGACGGTTACGGGTTTGTGGACCGCGATAAGTTCAACGGTGACGAGGACGGGTTGCGCCGGATCTGGCATCCGTGAGGAGGTGATCACGTTTTGAGACGAGGACCACGGTTAAATGCTTATATTGATAACACCGCCGAACCGGATCACTGTGAAAGTTACTGGGGCGATCGGGAGTGTCCAAACAAACCGGAGTTTTTGATCATTACGAAACGCAAGCCCGGTTTTGCGATTGTATGCGGGCCGCACCGCGAAAGTTTTGAACGATCGTTTGCCAGCGACGACTACACGATCGAACCGTACACGCTTGCCCGCGCGAAAGAATTACAAGCGGCGCTCGGCGAGAATCCGGCGAAACAATACGGCGTTTGCAGGGCATTGGACCAGCAACCGATCGAGGGCACCGATCTAAAGCTCGAGGCTAACCCGGCGTGCGTTTGCGTGACTTCGATGCAAGCAATGTTTTGTGCCACCGGTCATATGCTCGAGTGTCACTATCCAATGACTTGCAGCGAGGCGAATTGTTCACACCTCGAGCGGTACCGCGAGGATCCGCCGCTATGACCAAACGCAACGGGACCGGGACCACCGGCAAGGCAAAGTTCAGGATCCGGATAACGGGCTTTGAAACCAAACCGGCGCGCGCTTTTAAATTCAATCCGCTTAATTGGCGCCGGCATGGTGACATACAACGCGCGGCGCTCCGCTCTATGCTTGGTGACGTCGGGTGGGTGCAAGGAGTGATCGAAAACAAACGCACCGGGAACTTGATAGACGGGCACGCGCGGATCGAGGAGGCACTAAGGGACGATCCCGATCAGCGGGTCCCTTACCTTATCGTGGATCTTTCGCCGGCGGAGGAGCGCGCGGTACTGGCAACACTTGATCCGATCGGCGCCTTGGCGGAAACGGATCCGGCCGCGGTCGATCTTCTATTCACGGAAACGATCGCGGCTATGCCGGCGCTCGAGGATCTCTTAACCGCTTTGCACTATGACACCACCGGCGGCGAGGAGCGGGAAACAAAAACGGTAGAGTTTACCCGCAGCTATAAGATCGTGATCGAGTGCTCGAGCGCGCGGCAGCAAAAGAAAATCATGCGGACGTTGGACCAACAAAAGATCGAATACTCCGCGAAATAGACCCAACGTGAAAAACGGGCACGGCATACAGGCTAGAGACTTTCGCAACCGGATCATCGGTTACGCCACCAAGCGCGCCGATCAATTTAAATTCAATCCGCTTAATTGGCGCCGGCACGGTCACGATCAACGCGAGGCGCTCCGCCTTATGCTTGGCGACGTCGGGTGGGTGCAGGGCGTGATCGAAAACAAACGCACCGGGAACTTGATAGACGGGCACGCGCGGATCGAGGAGGTACTATGGAACGATCCCCGGCAACGGGTGCCGTATTTACAGGTGGATCTTAGCGAGGCGGAGGAGCGCGCCGTATTAGCCACGCTCGATCCGATCGGGGCGATGGCGGAGGTGGATCCGGCCGCGGTGGATCTTTTATTTCAGCAAACGATCGCGGATATGCCGGCGCTCGAGGGCTTGCTACGTTTACTCCACTACGGCGAGCTCGCCGGCGCGGAGGACCACGAACCGCGGGACGCGGCGATCCCGGTGGACCGGGCGCCGGACCTTGCTAAAAAGTGGGGCACCGCGCGCGGGCAACTTTGGGCGATCGGCCGGCACCGGCTAGCGTGCGGGGACTGTACCAACGCCGGCGAGGTGGCGCGCCTTTTGGACCACCACCGGCCGGAACTTTTGATCACCGATCCGCCTTATGGCGTGGACTACGATCCCGCGTGGCGCGTTGACACCGTACACCGCGAGGGCGAGCTAGCAGGACACCGCGGCAAGAATCTAGCCACCGTTACGAACGACGACCGCGTTTCGTGGCGCGCCGCGTTTGAGCTCGCGCCGGCCGCGGTCTGTTACGTTTGGCACGCGGACCGCGCGGCCGTGCCGTTTGCGTTGGACTTGCGCGCGGCCGGGTTTGAATTGCGATCGCAAATCGTTTGGTGCAAACCTAACTTTGTGATCTCGCGCGGACACTATCACTATCAACATGAGGCGGCATGGTACGGCGTGCGCCACGGTCAAAAAAGCGGGTGGGTCGGGGATCATAGTCAATCAACGGTTTGGCAGATCGCCGGACTGCAACCGATGGGAAGATCGCAGGACGAGCACGATCGCGCCACCGGGCACGGCACGCAAAAACCGCTTGAGTGCATGGCACGGCCGATCCGCAACCACGCCGGCGAGGTTTACGATCCGTTCGTGGGCTCGGGTACTACCTTGGTCGCGGCGGAGAATTTAAACCGCCGGTGCTTTGCCGCGGATATCGATCCCGGTTTCGTGGCCGTGGCGCTCGAGCGGTTAGCGGTGGCGTTTCCCAAATTGAAGATCCGAAAGTTGGACCAGTAGTGACAAACGAAAAAGCGGAACCGCTAAGGATGATCACGATCTACCACCACGCGCGCGACTTTCCTCAGTTTGAGTTCGTGGCGCGGCAATGGTTTTTTGTGGCCGGTAAAACGTGGGCGGCACCGGCGCTATTCGCTACCGGCAAAACCTTGCAGGAGGTGCGCGCGCGCGTGCCGGCGTGGATGGTTTGCTTACCGCGCGAGGCGGCAGACGATCCCGTAATTGTGGAAACTTGGATCTAAATCGAGGAGGCATAACCGATGCGATCTATTGAACGTTGGCAACCGGGACTCGAGCAACACGGACCGTCGGAAGTTTGGGGCGTGGCGGTGCAAAACTCCGATCCGGTGCGGTGGATCATTAAACCGACCACGCGCCTTGACGCGTCAGACTGCCAGCTAATTTGCGCCACGCATAACGCGGCGCTCGCGAGCGGCGGCGATAAAGAAAAAATGTTGTGGGTGGAGTCGCTTGTTAACCAGCGCGGCGCGCCGATCGTGCAAATCACTTTTGGCAACGAACTTTTGCAAATGGAGATCCGCGAGGCGCGCCACCACGTTAACGCGCTAAACGAAACGATCGAGGGCGCAATGTCTGACGCGGTGTTAGTTAGGTTTGTGCGCGAGGTAATTTTCGCCGGCGAGCACGAAAAGGCGGACCACGCGGCCGGCAAACTTTTACAAATGTTTCGCGAGTTCCGCGAGGAGCTCACCAAGCCAACGGCAACGGAAACAGAGATCGAAAGTTAGACCACAACCGGAAGGCACGGCATGGCGGAGAATGAAGAAATTTTACTGACTAAGGCCGTGGCGGAAATGGCGCGCCGGGGTGACGAACGGATCACGATCGAGACTAGCCTAAC
>Ga0126377_10002922_pt1 | contig 11953 bp, 11 predicted proteins | sample PanSoiMetPlot_22_FD_92647 | JGI IMG/M metagenome (GOLD analysis project Ga0126377, IMG submission 92647) | Tropical forest soil microbial communities from Panama - MetaG Plot_22 | ecosystem: Environmental > Terrestrial > Soil > Tropical forest > Bulk soil | place: Panama | collected 2016-02-17
GAAGTGCTCGAGCCAAACCGTCGCTGTCTTCCAGACACCGCCACCGATGCTCTGGATTCCGAAACGTTTGCCGCGCAAATTCTTTGCACTGTTGATTCCCGGTCTGGCCACGAGATCGAGATTCTCCCGGCTGCTCAAGCTGGCGATCATCTTTAATTCCTTCCCGCCCACCGCGGCGGCGAGAGCGGTAGTTGCTCCGCCATAGGCGACCTGGGTGTCGCCCGAAGCTAAAGTGGCGATCTGCGCCGGGTTGCCGCGCACCCAGACGACTTTTGATTTCACGCCATATTTGCCGAAGAAGTTCTGGCGCTGGGCGACCCAAAGCGGGATCGCCGACGTACTCATGCTGGCGTGGGTGATGATGACTTCGCCGGGAGCAGCGAATAGATCGGCGGTAACCGCAAAGAACACGCAGGCTACGACGAAAATACTTATGCGCCACTTCATGAAAATTTCCTCCGGTCTTGAAGGAATATAGCTTTATCAATTTGCCCGGGCAATTAGAGTGTCGGTCATGGTAGGCAGCAGATCGCCGATCGCAGAAGGGAATGGCGAGGAGCAAAAAAACAGAGAGCACGGAGTAGCAGGGGAAAAGCCGCTGTGCTTGCCCTAGTTGTTTGTGGGCGACGAATCGGCAAAATAGTCCAACATTTCCGGTTCTTGACAATTCTAATCATCTTACTTAGGATCAAGTACCTTTGACGGTTAGGACCTGAGCATGAAGGTGAGTTCAAAAGGTCACTACGGACTCTTGGCATTGGCAGAGTTGGTGGAGAACTATAAGTTGCGACGTTCCGTGCAGGTCAAGGAGATCGCCAAGAACCAGCACATCCCGTCGGAATATTTAGGCCAGATTATGGTTTTGCTGAAGCGCGGGCGCCTGGTTCACGGCTCGCGCGGACCAGCGGGCGGCTACATTTTAGCGCGTCCACCAGAGAGCATCACGGTTAAAGAGGTGCTCCACGTTCTGGAGGGTCCATTGGTAGGAATCGATCTCAGGCCGGTGCATGGGGGGACACTGTCTCCGGTAACCCAGCGACTCACTGAGACCTGGGCGAAGGGCGTCAAGGCGATGGAAAATATTCTCGACGAGACCACGCTCGCCGATCTCTGCAAACCGGAAGCGCCGGCGCTGATGTATTATATTTAATAGCAAGCAGAAGGCGAATTGCGAGTCAGAAATGGCAGGAGCAAAGAGCAGCTGATCTAGGGGCGACCGGTGGTCGCCCGTCTTAGCCTCGAAAATTTTTTAGTGTTATTTCCGACCGAACAAGTCGGTTAAGTCAGTTTATAGGTGAGCCAGCAGGAGAGATGACCATGGAAAAAATTCTTAGCTGGAAAGAAAAGCTCGGTGAGAAGATACCCGCGGACCTGGGACGGGAGATCGACATTTTCGAGCAGCAGATGGAGCTTCGCAAGCAGGGGAAGATCGACGAGAAGGTTTTTGCCGAGACGAGACTGCGGCGCGGCATCTACGGACAGCGTTACGACAACGGGCAACGGCACGACGGCAAGCACGTGCAGAAACTCAGGCTTCCTGCGGATACTATAAAAGGACCCGACACGCTTTGGGACGCGCCGGGGATGATGCGCATCAAGATTCCGTTTGGCGGTATCACTCCAAAACAACTGGAGACGTTGGCCGATCTGTCCGAGGAGTATGCCGACGGCGTGACGCATATCACAACGCGCCAGGACGTTCAGTTTCACTTCGTCCATATCGACGATACGCCTGCGCTAATGCGGCGGCTGGCTGCTGTTGGAATCACGAGTCGGGAGGCGTGCGGTAATGTTGTGCGTAATGTTACGGCCTGCCCGCTGGCCGGGATCTGCCACGATGAAGCATTCGACACAACGCCATATGCCAAGGCGTGCTCAAGATTCTTGTTGGGCCATCCGGACACGCAGGATTTCGGGCGCAAGTTCAAAATCGCTTTTTCTGGCTGCCAGGCACATCCCTGCGGTTTAGTCACGATGCACGATATGGGCGCCATCGCGAAGACCAAAATTGTCGATGGACGAGAACAGCGCGGCTTCGATCTTTATGTTGGTGGCGGGTTGGGGTCTGTTCCTTATAAGGCGAAGCTGTTCCAAGAGTTTCTACCCGAAGAAGAACTCTTGCCGACGGCTCAGGCTATTTCCCGGGTCTTCGCGCGTTTGGGTGAAAAACGGAATCGCGCGCGCGCGAGGGTGAAGTTCTTGATCGCCAATCTTGGCATCGACGAATTTCGTAAACTGGTGATTGAAGAACGGAAAAAGCTTTCTCCCGATCCCCGTTGGACCGCCCATCTCGCTGCGGTGAATGACTCAACGGAAGAGGCACTAAAAACGGGCGTGAGCTTAAACGGCAGCGAGCGGCCGGAAGGTTTTGATGCTTGGTATGGGACAAACGTGTATAAGCAGCGACAGCCGGGATACGTGGCCGCTACGGTGACGCTGCCTCTAGGGGACGTGAGCGCCGGCCAATTGCGCGCTCTCGCCGACATCGCGCGACGCTTTGTCAAGGACACGCTGCGCACGACGGTGGAGCAAAACATTCTTTTTCGTTGGCTCAGCGAGGCGGACCTCCCTGAATTCTACAGGGCTATCAAAGCCATCGGGTTGGGCGCTGCGGACGCCGCGACCATCGTGGATGTAACCGCATGTCCTGGCACTGACACGTGCAAATTGGGGATCGCCTCTTCACGCGGGCTTGCGCGGGAGCTGCGTTATCGCCTCGGTGAAAAGAGCTTGGAGTTGGATGAGGCGGTGAAGAATCTGCGCATCAAAGTAAGCGGCTGCTTCAACTCGTGCGGCCAACACCATATCGCCGACATCGGCTTTTATGGCATCAACCGCAACGTGAAGGGGTTTCAGGTGCCGCACTTTCAGGTCATTCTCGGCGGCAAGTTTCATGACAACGCCGGCGAGTACGGCGTGCCCATCGGAGCCGTGCCGTCAAAGCGCATACCGGAAGCGGTACTGTCGATCACTATACTACGTGCGCAAGCGCGAGAAGGGCGAGCGCTTCCAGGACTTCGTTCGGCGGATCGGTAAAAAAGAGGTCAAGGACCTCTTGGAAGATCTCACCAGGATTCCCGCCCACGATGTGGACCCCTCGTATTACAGTGACTGGGGCGATCCGCGGGAGTTTACCCTCGCAGACATGGGAATCGGCGAGTGCGCTGGCGAGGTCGTGAGCCAGGCCGAGTTTACGCTCGCCGCGAGTGAGCGCGAACTGTTCGAGGCGCAACTGCAATTGGACGCCGGCCGTCCGCAGGACGCGGCGAAGACTGCCTATGCTTCCATGGTGCGCGCGGCGCAAGGATTGGTGAAGGAGCAAAACCCGGGCATCTCCGAAGATGAGAATCAGATTCTTGCGGAGTTCACGAGCCGGTTCTACGACACGCAACTTTTCTATGACAAATATGCAGGGGGAAAATTCGCCGAATACCTGTTCAAGGCCAAGGAGTTTATCGGCGAAGGTAGAGCGGTGGATGACGATCGTGCCGTGCAGCTCGTCCAGGAAGCGCAGCTCTTTATTGATGCGGCCCACGATTGCCACAATAAAGTGCGCGGCGCGGCGGCGGTCAAAATCGATACCGCCGCGCAACCGGGCGCGTAACTTCCAGCCATCCATGGAACTGCAGAAGATCAACGTGAAATTTTTCGTCGCGGAACCCGACAAGGTTCCGCTGACGGATTTCATCGATATCTTCCACGGCTGGATTCGGGCGACGGACGGTGTTTACCACGACGTCGCCGATTATAGTCACATGCAAGCTGGGCTGGGAATCGTCCTGGTCGCCGCTGACGCTAACGTGAGTATTGATGAGACCGAGGGAAGACGCGGCCTGTTGTACAAGCAGAAAGCGCCGCTCCAGGGATCGAACCAAGAAAAACTGCGGCAGGTCTTTCGCTCTGCGTTGGAAAATTGTCTCCGCATAGAAAAAGAACCCAACCTCATGGGCAAACTGAAATTCCGCGCCGAGGAAACCGAGATAACGATCAACGACCGCTTGATCGCACCAAACACAGAGGAGGCTCTTTTGGAACTCAAGGCGGATTTAGGCAAGTTCCTGGAGAAACTTTATCGCGGTTCAGATGTTTCTATGGAACGAAACGGCGATCCGCGGGAGTGTTTGAGCCTGAAAGTCAAGGCGAGGCAGCGTTTTGAAATCGCCGGACTAGTTGAGAATCTTTAACCAGAAATTAACTAACTAGCCATTCGCCACAGCAATACATGGGAGCAATGATGCTGGAAAGGGAACGAGAAGATTGGGCAATGAAAAGTGAAGCATTGGAGACGCTCTCGACCGAGGAGATCCTGGCGTGGGCGTTTGACACGTTCCAGCCGCAAGTGGCCTTGGCTTCTTCTTTCCAAGCCGAAGAATCGGTTTTGATTGATATCGCGCAGCGCTTGAAAGTTCCGAACTTTCGGGTTTTCACTTTAGACACCGGAAGGCTGAATCAAGAAACCTACGATTGCATGGATGCGCTCAAGGAACGCTATGGCATTCAAATCGAAGTTTTCTTTCCGGATGCCCGACGCGTGGAAAACATGGTCAAAGAACACGGTCTAAACTTATTCTACAAATCGGCCGACCTGCGGAAAACCTGCTGCGGGATTCGCAAGATCGAACCCCTAAATCGCGCGTTGAAGGAACTAGATGCGTGGGTCACCGGGCTGCGGCGCGAGCAGGCAGTGACGCGCGCGCAAGTCAAGAAGATCGAAATTGACCGGGATCACGGCAACATCGTGAAGCTCAATCCCCTAGCGGACTGGACGCAAAAGCAAGTTTGGGACTACATCGCGGCCCACGATGTGCCATACAACAAACTCCACGATCAGGGCTTTTCAAGTATCGGCTGTGCGCCGTGCACAAGGGCGATCAAGCCATGGGAAGATGTCCGCGCGGGGCGATGGTGGTGGGAAAATCCTGAAGCCAAGGAATGTGGTCTTCACGTGAACAGCGAAACAATGAAGACGGCCGAAGCTCCAATGGATTGAGAGTACGACAACGGGTTTGAGTGTAGTGTTTCAGAAGTTCATTTGAAAAGGCCAAACGATGGCGGCAGCTGAAGTCGAACTCAAATTCCAGTTCGCGCCAGGCTTGTCCAAGATGCGCGCGGCATTCGATTATGCGCGAATTGCTTCCCCCTTTGAAAAAGGGGCCCGGGGGGAATCGGTTGAGAAGGTTATGACGAAGTAATTCGGAAAAGTGGAGCTAAACAGGAATTGTGTAGTGAACTTCAAGGGCAGGACACAACGAGGTTGGTCGCCTAAGTCAAAAAGATCGAAATTCGGAGATCACGTATGGGATACTATTCTGTTGCCCTCGACATGACCGGCCGTTTCACTGTCGTTATCGGCGGCGGAACGGTAGCGGAGCGCAAAGTAAAAGGATTGCTCGAGGCGGGGGCGGCCGTCACGGTTATTAGCCCGAGCTTAACCGCTCAACTCGCCCGCTGGGTGAAACAGGGTCGCATTAGCCATGTGGCGCGAAGCTACACACCGGGAGATCTTGCCGGCTACGAGCTGGCTTTTGTCGCCACGGATGATCCACGAGTGAACGCCGCGGTTTTTCGCGAAAGCAAGAAGCGCGGGTTGTGGGTCAACGCCGCCGACGATCCTGCGCATTGCGACTTCATCCTTCCTTCTGTACTGCGTCGCGGGGAACTCGCGGTCGCCGTGTTCACGGGGGGCAGCAGTCCGGCTTTAGCCAGAGCCATACGCGAGGAACTGGAAGCTTATTTCACCCGCGATTATGACGCTCTCACTCAAATCGTCACGGCCGTAAGGAAGGAATTGCGGCAACGATCCGTTACGCCGCCTTCCGAAGCGTGGCATGGAGCGCTGAACGGCGAGCTCCGCGCGCTGATTCGCCGTGGCGAATTGAAACGAGCCAAAACCTACCTTCTCGATCAATTGGGAGGAAAGCCGTGCTAGCAGGAAAGGTCTATCTCGTCGGTGCAGGCCCGGGCGATCCCGGTCTCATGACTGTCCGGGGAATGGAATTGCTGCGCAGCGCTCAGGTGCTCGTGTACGATCAGTTGGTGAGCCCGGCGCTTCTCGAGCAGGTTTGTTCCACGGCCATTCGGATTTACGTCGGCAAAAAGGCCGGCTGTCACTGCATTGCCCAGGAAGAAATCAATGACGTGTTGATCAGCCACGCTTGCCGTGGTTATGAAGTTGTGAGGCTCAAGGGCGGCGATCCGTTTGTTTTCGGACGCGGGGGGGAAGAAGCGGAAGCGCTGGCCGACGCGGGGATTCCGTTCGAAATTGTTCCAGGTGTGAGCTCCGCGATTGGTGTGCCTGCTTACGCGGGTATTCCACTCACCCACCGGAAGTTCGCGTCGTCGTTCGCCGTGGTCACCGGCCATGAGGCGCGCAAGACACGATCTTCTATTGATTGGGCCGGGCTGGCGACCGCAGTGGACACGCTGGTGATCTTGATGGGGTTGCACAATTTGCCCGCCATCGCCGCAAAGCTCATTGCTTATGGCCGTTCGCTGGAAACTCCTGTGGCCTTGATCCACTGGGGAACGACGAATGAGCAGGAAACCGTCATTGGTACGCTGGCGGACATCGTCGAAAAAAGCGCGCCGCTCAAAGCGCCGGTGCTGATCGTCGTCGGCGATGTAGTGAATCTCAGAAGTAAATTGGACTGGTTTGCGCCCCGCGCGGGGTCATCCGATGAAGTGTGGCCGTTGGGTGAAGCGGAATTGGTCGGCAACTAGGATTTTGTCGAGGAGATGGTGATGGAAGCCATTGCAATTGGCGAGTTAGACGGACACGGAACATCGGCGTCGCGCTTGGAACGTCAACATGCGGCGCGCCGAACAACTCATTCTGGGCGTCACGCGCTTACGCACCTGGAAGCTCTGGAGAGCGAATCCATCCACATTCTGCGCGAAGTCGCCGCAGAGTGTAGGAATCCGGCGCTGCTGTTTTCCGGCGGCAAGGATTCCATCGTGCTTTTGCGCTTGGCCGAAAAAGCGTTCCGACCGGCGCGCTTTCCATTTCCTTTGCTGCACATCGATACGGGCCACAACTTTCCCGAAGTCATCGCATTCCGCGACTACCGGGCAGCGGAGTTGGGCGAGCGCCTCATCGTACGCTCCGTGGAGGATTCTATCGCTCAAGGAAGAGTCATGCTCCAATCTCCCGATGAAAGCCGCAATGTCCATCAATCGGTGACACTTCTTGATGCCATCGAGGAGTTTGGGTTTGACGCCTGTATCGGCGGCGCGCGCCGGGACGAGGAGAAGGCCAGGGCGAAGGAGCGAATCTTTTCCTTCCGCGATGAGTTTGGTCAGTGGGATCCGAAGAATCAACGTGCGGAGCTTTGGAATCTCTACAACACGCGGGTTCGGCCGCGCGAGAACATCCGCGTTTTCCCCATCAGCAACTGGACGGAGTTGGACGTGTGGCGCTACATCGCCAGAGAGCGGCTCGATGTGCCGAGCATTTACTATGCGCATCGGCGCGAGATCGTTCGCCGGGGCCATGGCCTAATGCCGGTATCTCACCTCGTGCAGCCGAAAAATGGGGAAAGGGTGGAAGTCGTTTCCGTGCGCTTCCGCACGGTGGGTGACATGACCTGCACTTGCCCCGTGGAATCTACTGCCGCCACGGTGGACGAGGTCGTTGCCGAGACCGCCATAGCGAAAATCACGGAGCGCGGCGCGACACGCATGGACGATCAGACCTCGGAAGCGTCCATGGAGCTACGGAAAAAAGAAGGCTACTTCTAACCCGCGAAAATCCCAATCGGTTTGAACTATTTGAACGGCTGGAACCGCTTGAACGAAACGGTTGGTTCAAACCGTTCAAGCAGTTCAAGTCGTTAAAAAGGGAAGCGCGTTTGACTGCAAGAATTGATTTTCACCATAGCGAGCTGCTGCGATTCATTACCGCTGGTAGCGTCGATGACGGTAAAAGCACGCTGATCGGCAGGCTACTACACGATTCCAAGGCTATTTTCGAAGATCAATTGTCCGCCGTGGAAAGAACCAGCCGGCGCCGTGGCGTTAAGGGCGTCGACCTTTCGCTGCTTACCGACGGCCTGCAGGCGGAGCGGGAGCAGGGGATCACCATCGATGTGGCCTACCGTTATTTTTCTACTCCCAAGCGCAAGTTCATCATCGCCGATACCCCGGGTCACGAGCAGTACACACGCAACATGGTGACAGGCGCTTCGACCGCGAATCTGGCGGTTATTCTCGTGGACGCCCGCAAGGGAGTGCTCACCCAGTCGCGCCGACACACCTATATTGCCAACTTGTTGGGTATCCCTCATTTGGTCGTGGCGGTGAACAAGATGGATCTCGTGGACTATTCGCAAGATGTGTTTCTCAGCATTCGCGAGGCATTCAGGCAATTCTCCGCCGGTCTCAAGTTTCGCGACGTCATCTGTATTCCCATCTCCGCGCTGCGGGGCGACATGGTGGTGGAGCGGGGCGAAAATCTTCCCTGGTATAAAGGACCTGCGCTGCTGGAACTACTGGAAGACATCGAGATCGAACACGATCTGAACCTCGACGATTTCCGCTTCCCGGTGCAATGGGTTTGCCGCCCGGCGAGCCTCGATCACCCTGATTTTCGCGGCTACATGGGGCGCATTGAATCGGGAACGGTGGCGGTGGGAGATCGGATCACCGTGCTGCCATCCGGCCGCTCCTCTGTTATCAAGGAAATCCTGACCTTCGATAACCGCCTGGAGCGCGCGTTTGCGTCCCAGTCGGTGACTCTCCTATTGGAAAATGAAATCGATATTTCCCGCGGCGATATGATCGTCAAAAACAACGACGGTGTGCGCGTGGCCCAGGAACTGGACGCCGATATTTGTTGGCTCAGCGATCAGCCCATTGATCTCCGGCGCAAATACGTGATCAAGCACACTACCAAGACGGTCAAAGCACTGATCGCGCGCATCGACTATCGCGTGGATGTGAATACGCTCAGGCGTAGCGAGGGCATCGCGGAGCTTGAGATGAACGACATCGCACGAGTGAGAGTAAAAGCGCAGCAACCCCTCGTCATTGACAGTTACGCCCGCAACCGAGCCACCGGAAGTTTTATCCTCGTCGACGAAGCAACGAATAACACCGCGGCGGCGGGCATGATTCTGTAAAACGCCCGCCACCGCTTGCCGTGGCGCAGGCTTGCTCGATATAATCTCGCCGTTCATGGACCGAGAGTCGACAGCCAACCTCAAAGGGCTTACAGTCGTTTCTTTCGAGAGTCGCCGCGCCAAGGAGATGGCGGAACTCATCCGCCGCTACGGCGGCGAGCCCATCGTCGCCCCGTCCTTGCGCGAAGTGCCGCTGAGCGAAAACCGCGCTGCTCTCCAACTCGTGCCGCAACTCGAAGCGGGACAATTCGACTTGTTGATCCTAATGACCGGGGTTGGCACCCGGACGCTGAATGAAGCTCTCTTAACGCGGTATTCCCAAGACAGGATCAGAGCGGCCTTCGAGAAAGCTCAGTTGATCGCTCGCGGGCCGAAGCCCCTCGCTGTGCTTAAGGAGTTGGAACTGCAAGCGGCAATCAGCATTCCGGAGCCGAATACATGGCGTGAAATTCTCACGACGCTGGAGTCCCGCACGGGCATCAGCGGTAAGCGCATCGCAATTCAGGAGTACGGCATTCCCAATAAGGAGCTTGTCGCCGGATTGGAAGCCCGCGGTGCGACTGTGGTTCCGATTCCGATCTATCGTTGGGCCTTGCCTGAAGACCTCGCGCCGCTGCGTCAGGCGATCGCAAAGGTTTCCGCTGGCGAAGTAGACATCGCGCTTTTTACCAATGCCACCCAAGTGGATCACTTGTTCAAAGTGGCGGCCTACGACCAGGGCGATAATTCCCTGCGTGACGCTTTCAAGCGCGTTGTCATCGGCTCCGTGGGACCGGTGTGCACACAAGCGCTCGAACAAATCGGTCTCAAGCCTGATGTCGAGCCATCTCATCCGAAGATGGGCTCCCTAATTGCCGAGCTGGCGGAGTCGGCTAGACGTCTGGTCGAGGCGAAGCGCGGAAAATAGATCCTTCAGCTCGAACGTTTCTTGCCTTTTTGTTCCCAGGACAGTGGGCTGAAAGCGTGACTTTTGTCTTTACTGGACCGTATCTGGACCGAGATTTCTCAGTGGGTTAGAATGGTAATCTTATGTATCTCTTTATTTTCTAGTTTACTAAATTCAGCTTGACTGCCTGCAGGTTTGGCCATATGTCTCTGTTTGTTTTTCACAGGCACAGAATGCGAGAACACCCTCTTGGAACTCTTGTCGCAGTGATTGTTTCAATCGCATGTCTTTGTCCCTTCGCGGTTCATGCCGCGCAGGCAAAAAAATTGCGCTTGGCGTTCAGCGCGCTGGCTTACGCCAATCCACCGTTTTGGATCGCTCATGAGCTGAAACTATTCGAAAAGTACCGACTCGATTCAGAGCTGGTCTACGTGGGCGGCTCTCGACCGATCCAAGCGATGCTCGGCGGCTCCATCGATGTTTCGCAAGTAGGAGGCGCCGCCACCGTCGCCGCCATTGCGCAAGGCGCTGAAGTTGCGATACTCGGCACTGTGTTTACCCGTCTTACCTTTGCGATTCACGCCGGCCCGCAGATCAAGCAGATCAGCGATCTCAGAGGCAAGACGGTGGCGACAGGCGCCATTGGCGGAAACAGTTATTTCGCCGGACTGCTTTTCCTTTCGAAGTTTGGTTGGGTTGCTAACCGGGACGTGGGGCTCATGACGGCCGGAGGCTCGCCGGAAGTTTTGGCCGGGTTAGCCCAGGGAAGATTTCAGGCCGGTGTGCTGACGCCGCCAACGACAACCATGGCAACGAGGATGGGCTTTCGGGAGATTTTTGATCTCGCCAGACTGGAATTTCCTTTCCCGGTAATTTCCGTCGTCAGCACGCGGAAATATATCGATGCGAATCCCGAAGTGATTCGAAACATATTACGGGCGACGGCAGAAGCGATTTATCTGTATAAGACGCAGCCTGAGCTAACGCTTCCGGTAGTGGCGAAGTACATGCGCGTTTCCAAGGATGATCCCGCGCTGCGGCAATCGCAGGAATCTCTTGGCAAGCATATGAATCAAAACCTCACGCCGTCTCTGGACGGAATCAAGTTTATCTTGGACTTCCTAGCTGAGCAGCGGCCGGCGCTCAAGGCGAAAAATCCGCCGGATTTCGTTGATCTACGATTTGTCCGCGAACTCGAAGAAGAAGGTTTCTTCAAACGGTTTGCGGCCAAATAGACAGGATGTGTCATGCGTGTTGCAGATGCAGTCGTTGATATTTTGAAAGCGGAGGGAGTGAAGTTTGTCGCTGCATTGCCAGGCGACGACATACTCCCTCTATTTGACGCGTTCCATCAGAAAAAAGACATTCCGTTAATCCTCACACGCCATGAGCAGGCCACGGTGTTTATGGCCGACGGTTACGCGCGCAGCAGCGGCGAGCCGGGCGTGGCGATGGTCACGAAAGGGCCGGGCCGGTGCAACGCCTTCACGGCCATCGTGAACGCGTACACCGATTGCGTTCCACTCGTCGTCATCTTCGGACACAGCTCCCGCAAGCAGCTTGCCAAGGGAATGCTGCAGGAAGTTCCTTACCTGGAAACTTTCGCCTCGATGGCGAAATGGGCGTTCAGCGTTCCTGCTCCCGAACGGGTTCCGGAAGTATTCCGCCGCGCCTTTACGCTCGCTCGTTCGGGACGTCCCGGCCCGGTGATCATTGAGATTCCTCAAGATATCAGCATGGCGCAGGCTGAGCTTCCGCCGTATCAAAAAATGCGGCGCGTTCGGTTCGGCCCGGATCCCGAAGACATGGATACGCTGCTCGGACTCATGCAGCAATCCAAGCGTCCGCTGATTTATGCGGGCCGGGGCGCCGTCTGGTCCGGCGCAACGGACGATCTCGTCAAAGTCGCGGAGGCTTACGCTCTTCCCGTGATGGCCACCTTGCCGGCCAA
>Ga0126377_10002923_pt1 | contig 11952 bp, 9 predicted proteins | sample PanSoiMetPlot_22_FD_92647 | JGI IMG/M metagenome (GOLD analysis project Ga0126377, IMG submission 92647) | Tropical forest soil microbial communities from Panama - MetaG Plot_22 | ecosystem: Environmental > Terrestrial > Soil > Tropical forest > Bulk soil | place: Panama | collected 2016-02-17
CGGGTACGATTGCCTTGACCGCTGCGGCACCTTCCGAGGGGGCTGTCGTCACGCTGTCGAGCAGCGACACCTCACTCGCGACGACACCTGCGTCCATTACGATCGCTTCGGGATCAACCTCGGGAGCGTTCGACGTACACACCGCCGCGACCTCTGTGACCGGCGTCGCCATCATCACGGCGACGTACGCCGATGCCACGCGCACCGCGACGCTCGCGGTGGGGCGTCTGTCACTGCAGAACCTGTCGCTGTCCTCGACGTCCACAGTCGGCGGATCGCAGGTGATCGGCACCGTGACACTCTCGGCGCCGGCGCCGGCCGGCGGTCTCGATGTCACGCTCGCAAGCAGCAGCGCGGTGGCCATCGTGCCGGCACACACGACGATTGCAGCCGGCGAGTTGTCCCAGACCTTCACAGTTGCCACCATGGACACCGCGTCACCTGTCGACGCCAGGATCACAGCGACGATCCCGTTTTCCGAAAGCAGTCGAGACGCGACGCTGACGATTGCCCGGCCGGGGATTCAGCAGGTGGTACTGGGGATCGGCGCCGTGCCAGGAGGATTGTCGCTGAGCGGCACCGTTGTCCTCGTTGCCGCGCCGCCGACCGATACACACGTGACGCTCTCCAGCAGCAATGCGTCCCTCGCGAGCGTGCCCGCCACCGTCACGATTCCGGCCGGCACCACGAGCGGGACGTTCGACATCAGCACGGTCAACGCGCCGGCAACGCGGACGGTGACAATCACCGCGGCCTACGCCGGCACCACGCAATCCGCCAGCCTGACGGTGATCGCGTTTGCGAATATTTCATCGCTGAGCTGCACGTCGACACAGCCAAAGGCTGGGACGTCGGTGACGTGTACAGCCACGTTGAGCGAACCAGCTCCCGCCGGCGGACGGCAGTTTGTGCTGATGACGAGCGACGATACGATCGCGGGGCCCGCTCCCGATCGCCTCGCGGTTTCAGCGGGGAGCGTGACATTCACGTTCGAGGTGGTCACCGCGCCGGTCACCACGAGCATGACGGCGGTGGTTCGCATTCTCGACGCGCCGAGCGGGTTGGTGCTCTTCTCGCAAGCTTTCACTGTCACTCCATAGCGTGGTATGGATTTCCGCGCCGAGACCCAAGTCATTCACCAGGCGTCACACGCTCAGGGATAGAACACGATCCCCACCCCCGCCACCGTGCCCCACGTCGTCCCCTTCAACGACGCCCCAAAGACGGTAATCTCACTCGTGCGGTGTGAAAAGCCGATGCCGACCTCGCCGTAGACGCTGAAACGCGGACTCGGCGCGAACTGCGCGCCGAACGCGCCGACGCCGCCCGTCATGTTGCTCGTCAAGTCGCCGGACGGAAGGACGGTGGACGGCACTGAACTGCTCGAGTGGGTGTATGTGAACCGCGGGGTGATGTAGGTGCGGACGTCGTCGTACTTCTTCACGTAGAAGAGTGCGCCCAGATCCAGACCGAAGCTCGAGAAGTCGCCCGCCGTCCCCTCGTTCGACGTCTGGCTAAACGTAATCGCGGGACGGATCGCGACCGAGTCGGTAGCGTGCCACACGATTCCGACCGAGGCCGGATATCCCATCGTGATGCCGATCTTGCGGGTATCCTGCGCGCCCGCAAGTGCGGGAACGCACACCACCAGAGTGGAACAGAGGGCGAGGAAACGCCGGAGACACATGCATGAACCTCCTGATGCCATTACGACGGCGAAGAGTCGGCGTTTCGTCGCCGTCCTTATATGATCACGTAAATGACGAGCTTGCTCTTGCCGATCGTGCGCGCGCTCGCGGCACATTGCACGATGCTGTCGAGGGCGCAGCTGATGAAATCCGCACACTGCAGGCATGAGCCACTATAATCCGCGCGCACCGCGATGACTTTGCCTACCGACACATACGACCGCTTCCTCGCGCTCGTCAAGGCGCGGCACACGTGCCGCGGCTTCACAGCGGATCCGATTCCCGACGACGCGATCGAGAAGATCCTCGAGGCGGGGCGCTGGGCGATGTCGGGCGCCAATTCGCAGCCGTGGGAATTCGTCGTCGTCCGCACGCCCGACACGATCCGCGCGCTCTACAAGGCGTATCAGGACGAGATCAACGATCTGAACTTCTGGCTCGAGCAGCGCTTCCCGTGGGAGCTGCGGCATCCTGGCTTCCGCATCGAAGGCGACCTCGCGACCCAATACGAGACGATGAACGCTCGGGTCGGCTGGTCCGACGCGCCGGCGCTCATCGTCGTCCTCGGCGACGGACGGCGGCAGCTCGGATCAGTATCGGGCGCAAGCACGCCTGGCCGTCATCAGACGCATCTCACCGACGGCCTGTCGAACGCGTCGATGATCATTCACCTCGCCGCGGCGGCGCTCGGCCTCTCGTCGCAATGGGTATCCATTCACATCCAGGAGCCGTTCAAACAGATTCTGGACGTCCCCGGCCTGCTCACGCTGCACACGATCATTCCCGTCGGCTATCCGAAGCAGCCGCTCAGCGGCAGCTACCGCCGCAAGCTCCACGAGATGGTCCACGAGGAGAAGTACGATCGCGCGAAGATGATGAGCAACCAGGACGTCCTCAACTATCTCTACATGCTGCGCAAGAGTACGATTCGCACCTACGTCCGATCGCGCGGCGACAGCAAGCTGCCCAATCCTCCCGCCGACTGAGGTGCTGATGCGGTTCCCGTTCCGAGCTCACGCGTGTGCCGTGCTGTCGCTCGCGATCGCCGCCTGCGGCGGCTCGCTCTCGCCTGCGCCCGCGGGCGGCTCCAGCGTCGAGCAGCCGCGTCTCAAAGTGGGCATCATCTCCGTCACGGCAACCTACGTCCCGCTCTATCTCGCCGTGGACGACGGCTTCTTCGCAAAGGAAGGTCTGCAGGTCGAGCTGCTGCCCTTCCGCGGCGGCTCGGATTTGATCAAAGCGGTCGTCGCTGGCTCAGCCGATGTCGGCGTCGTGTCGCTCGCCGAAGTGTTGTCCGGCATCGCCGCGGGGCAGCCGCTCAAGGCGTTCTACGGCGGCTTCAACGTGCCCGCGTTCGACTGGTACGCCGTGCCGTCCGTCCGCTCGCTTGCGGACGCGAAGGGCAAGCGGTTCGGCGTCACCCAGTACGGTTCGTCCACGGACTTTTTGACGCGCTACGCGCTCGCGTCGAACGGCATCGATCCGGCGAAGGACGTTCAGATCGTTCAGGGCGGCGATTCGCCGACGCGGCTTGCCGCCATGCAGGCCGGCCAGATCGACGTCAACATTTTCGCCGCGCCCGACTCCTTTGTCGCCGCCGAGCGCGGCTACACGCGTATCCTGCGGCAGAAGGATCTCGCGCCCGACTACCCGTATCACGTGTTCGGGGCGATGCAGCCGTTCATCGCGAGCCACCCGCACACGATTCGCGCCCTGCTGCGCGGCTTCGTGCTCGGGCTGCGCGAAGCCAAGCGCGACAAGGCGCGCGCCCTCGACGCGCTCCACAGCCGGATCCAGATGGATCCGAAGTACGCCGGCCCAACCTACGACGATCTGATCGACTATCTGTTCGAGGACGGGCGTCTGCCGACCGACAAGGGGCTCGAGGCGTTCTTCGCCATGGGCATCAAAGCGGGACGCTTCACGGAGCCCTGGCCGCGCGAACGCTACTGGACCTCTACGTTCGCCGACACCTACGCGCAGTGGAAGCCGCCGGAATGACGCCCCACATCCGGATCGAGGGGCTGACGATCGCGTACGAGAAGCCGCGCGAGGGCGGCACCTTCGTCGCGGTCGCCGGCTTCGACCTGGATGTCCCCCGCGGCACGTTCGTCACGATCGTGGGTCCGAGCGGCTGCGGCAAAAGCAGCGTGCTGCTGGCGATCGCGGGCCTGACCACACCGTCGGCCGGCCGCGTCCTCGTCGACGGCGAAGTCGTCATCGGACCTGGCCGCGATCGCGCGATGGTGTTCCAGGAGTTCGCGCTCATGCCGTGGCGCACCGTCGTCGAGAACGTGCGCTTTGGCCTCGAGCTGCAGCGTTGGCGCGGCGAAGACCTGACGGCTCGGGCGCGTCGCTACGTCGATCTCGTCGGGCTGCACAAGTTCGAGCACTATCGCCCGCATCAGTTGTCGGGCGGCATGCGACAGCGCGTCGGCATCGCGCGCGCGCTGGCAGTCGACCCGGACATTCTCTTGCTTGATGAACCGTTCGGCGCCCTCGACGCCCAGACCCGCGAAGCAATGGGCGACGAACTGCTGCGCATCTGGGAACAGAACAAGAAGACGGCACTCTTTGTGACCCACAGCATCGACGAAGCGATCTTTCTCGCCGACCTCGTCGTCGTGATGAGCAAGAGCCCGGGCCGAATCGTGGACACGATTCCCATAGATTTGCCGCGGCCGCGCGCGATCGAGATCATGGACACCAATCCGTTCGTCGAGTGCCGCCGCCGCATTCGTGCCGGTCTGGGAAGCGAGGTAAGCCGTGCGTAATGTGGCGCATGGCTTCCCTCGGCGCCGAAGCGTGAAGCGCGAAGGCGGCAGCCCTGCGTTCGCGGCCCTGAAGGGCCGCGCCACCATTGGTGTTTCGGCCGTGGCGCTGTTCCTTGCGGCATGGGAAATCGCGCCGCGGCTCGGCATCGTGGATCCCTTCTTCACGAGCCTGCCGAGCCGCGTGCTGCTGGCCGGCGTCGAGGTCCTGCGTTCGGGAACGCTCGCGCACGACGTCCTGGTCAGCCTCACCGAATTCGGGTCGGGATTCGCCTTGGCGCTCGCCGTCGCCATTCCGCTCGGCCTGTTGCTCGGCGCCTTTCCGACGCTGCGCGATCTGATCGATCCGCCGGTGATGGCGCTCTACGCGACTCCGCAGCTCGCGCTGCTGCCGATCTTCGTCCTGTGGCTCGGGATCGGGATGGGATCGAAGATCGCGGTCGTGTTCCTCGGCGCGGCCATTCCGGTGGTCGTCAACACGATTGCAGGTGTGCGGCAGGTCGATCGGTCGCTCGTCCTCGCCGCCCGGGCGTTCTGCGCGACCCGGCGCGACGTGTTCGTGCGCGTGATCCTGCCGGCGGCCCTGCCGGCGGTGATGGTCGGCATCCGGCTCGGCGTCAGCCGCGCAATCCTCGGCGTCGTCGTCGCCGAGATGTACGTCTCGCAGAACGGCATCGGCAACCAGATCATGCGGCTCGGATCGGCGTTCCGCGTCGACCGCTTGCTCGTCTACGTGTTGCTCGTCTCGGTGTTCGGCCTCGCGATGACAACGCTCGTGCGCAGGCTGGAGGAGCGGTTGGCGTAATGCGTGCGCGAGCCGTTCTGCTCGGTGCGCTGTCGTTCGCGGTGATCCTCGCCGCGTGGGAGATCGTCTCGCGCGCCGGCTTGATCAGCCCGTTCTTCATTTCGCGGCCAACGCTGATCGCGGCTGCGATCGGTCAGAGCGCGCGATCCGGCGATCTGGCGCAGAGCGTCGGCGTCACCCTCGCCGAGTTCGGTGCGGGATTTGGCGCCGCAATCGTCGTCGGGCTTGCGCTCGGCGTGGCGGCCGGCTGGTTTTCGGTGGTCGAGTACGCCATCGACCCCTTCATCTGGTTCGTGTACTCGGCGCCGCTCATCGCCTTCTATCCGCTGTTCGTGCTGTGGCTCGGGCTCGGTCCCGGCACCGTGATCGCGATTTCGTTTCTCCTCTCGGTCACCCCGATCACGGTCAACACGCTGACCGGCATTCGCAACGTCAGCCCCACGCTGCAGGTCGCCGCGCGATCGTTCGGCGCGCGCCCGCAAGACGTGTTGTGGAAAGTCGTCCTGCCCGCCTCGGTACCGATGATCGCGGCTGGGCTGCGCCTTGGCATCGGCCGCGCGCTCACCGGCGTGGTCATCGCCGAGCTGTTCGTGCCGAGCGGCGGGCTCGGATCGAGCATCGCTTACAACGGCGGTCTGCTGCGCACGACGGAAATGCTCGCGTCGCTGATGGTGATCGTCGTGCTCGGCGTCCTGTGCACGCAGGCGCTGAGCGCCGTCGAGTCGCATTTCGACTCGTGGCGCACGGGACCAGGACTGTAGATCGATGGCCCTCACGGTCGCGGTCGACATCGGCGGCACCTTTACCGATCTGCTCGCCTATGACGAAGCGGCGGGACGGCTGTTCAGCGCGAAGACCTCCACGACCCCGAGCGATTTCGCAACCGGGATCGAACACTGTCTGGGGAAGGCCTCGTTGCCCGCTCACACGATCGACACGTTCGTGCATGGGTCGACTGTCGCGATCAATACGGTGATCGAACGCACCGGCGCGCCGACCGCGCTTGTCGTGACCCGGGGCACGCGCGACGTGTATGCGATCGGGCGCGGCAACCGGCCCGACGCGTACGACATCTGGTTCGCACGGCCGCGGGCGCTGGTGCCTCGGCATCTCACGTTCGAGGTCAACGAACGCTTGGGCGCCGACGGCAGCGTGCGCGTCCGTTTCGACGCGGCGCAGGCAGTCGAGGTCGTGGCACGTGTGAAAGCGACCGGCGTCGAAGCGGTCGCCGTCTGCTTTCTGCACTCGTGGAACAATCCCGTCCACGAGCAGCGCATGGGCGAGATGCTGCGGGCGGCGCTGCCGAGCGCCTACGTCACGCTATCTCACGAGATCCTGCGCGAGTACGGCGAATACGAGCGGACCTCAACCACGGTGCTGAACGCCTACATCGGCCCGCGTGTCAGCGCGTACCTGGACGGACTGGACCGTCGTCTCCGCGCCGCCGGCTTCCCGGGCGAGCTGCTCATCATGCAGTCGAACGGCGGCGTGATGACGCCCTCGATCGCACGGCTGCTTCCGGCGGCGACCTTGGAGTCGGGGCCAGTTGGCGGCTTCATCGCGGCGGCGCGGACCGGAATGCGACTTGGCTATCGCGACGTGATCGCGTTCGACATGGGCGGAACGACGGCCAAGACGAACCTCGTGCGCGACGGCGAGCCGCAGATGGCCCACGGCTACCACATCGGCGGGTACGCGACAGGTCTTCCGATGACGCTGCCGGTCGTCGACACCGTGGAAGTCGGCGCCGGCGGAGGCAGCATCGCCCGCGCGGACGGCGTCGGTGGGCTGCGCGTGGGACCGGAGAGTGCGGGCGCCGAGCCAGGACCGGCCTGCTATGGCAAAGGCGGCGTCGAACCCACGGTCACTGACGCGAATGTCGTGCTCGGACGCATCGATCCCGATGCATTCCTCGGCGGCGAAATGCGCCTGAGCGTGGATGCCGCACGCGCGGCGATCCGGCGCGTCGCCGAGCCGCTCGGCGTGTCCGAGATCGCAGCGGCGCTCGCGGTGGTGGACATCGCCGTGCTGACCATGTCGCTGGCGGTGCGGCAGGTGTCAGTGGAGAGGGGCTACGATCCGCGCGACTTTGCATTGGTCGCGTTCGGCGGAGCGGGTCCGCTCCACGCCGCCGCCGTCGCGCGCATCCTGCACATTCCGGCGATTGTCGTGCCCGCCTACCCGGGGCAGTTTTCCGCGGGCGGGATGCTGATGGCAGACCTGCGGCACGACTTCGTGCGCACCTACTATCAGCCGCTGGAACGCGCGGACTTCTCAGCGCTTGGATCGATTGCGCGCGAGCTCGCAGACGCGGCGCGCCGGCGAGTGCGAGGCGAGCGCGCGGACGATGCGGCGCTGGAGCTGCGGTATTCGCTCGAGATGCGCTACGCCGGGCAGGACTTCTCCATGCCGGTAGCGGTGGACGGCACCGCGCTGACGGGTATCGATCGCGACGAGCTGAGCCGTGCGTTCAACGCGCTGCACCAGCGGGCATTCGGCCATCACGATCCGGCGCAGCCGCTGGAACTCGTCAGCCTGCGCCTCGCCGCCATTGTGAGGCGACCGACCTGGATGACTACCGCTCGTGGTGAGCCCGTCGAACCACGAGCGCCCGTCCTTCGACGAGCTCAGGACGAGCGTGAAAAGATGACCCGTCGCGTGTGGTTCACAGCTGACCAGCCGGTCGACTGTCCGGTCCATCGCCGCGATGACCTCGCGACGGGCGCGCGGATCGACGGACCGGCGATCGTGCAGGAGTACGCGAGCACGACGCTCGTCGGTCCCGCCGACCGCCTCGACGTGAGGCCCACCGGCGAGCTCGTGATCACGGTCGGAGCGGCGTCATGACCACCGGCGTGCTCGAGCCGTTCTCATTCGCATGTCGCGCGAATCGCGATGGTGTCGCGCCAGACGTGGCGAAACTCGAAAGGTCTCGGTCTACCGCGATATGAGAACGGCTCTCGACATCGTCACGCTGGAGGTGATCCGTAACGTCTTGCCGGCGATTGCGAACGAGATGTCGTTCGTGCTGCAGCGCACCTCCTACAACATGATGATCTACGAGGTACGCGACTACTGCTGCGGGCTGCTCGACGTCGACGGTCGCCTGCTCGCGCAAAACACCGGCGGCGTGTCGCATTTCGTCGCCGATCTCGGCGTCGTCATTCGCGACGGCGTCGCGCGCTACGGCGTCGGCGGATTCACACCCGGCGACGTGATCATCACCAACCATCAGCGCGTCGCCGGTCAGCACCTGAACAACATGATGGTGTACTCGCCGTGCTTCGCGGGCGGCGAGCTGCTCGGGTTCGCGGCGACGCGCGCGCACTGGGTTGACGTCGGCGGCCTCAGCACCGGGTTCAGCGCGGGCAACGCCGCGGATCCGTGGATGGAAGGACTGCAACTCGACCAGATCAAGTTGTGGAACGGCGGCGTCGTGGACGAGCAAGCGTGGCGGATCATCAAGGACAACATCCGCTACCCGGAATCGTCGCTGGGCGATCTGCAATCCCAAGTTGCGGCGTGCCGGCTCGCCGAGCGGCGGTTCGAGGAGATCGTCGGCCGCTACGGCCGGCCAACCGTGGAGCAGGCGATCGAGCGCGTCCTCGATCAATCGGAGGCGCGCAGCCGCGCCGTCGTCGCCGCGATGCCCGACGGCATCTACGAGGCGGAGTCGCTCTTCGGCGGACACCCGCTCGACGACAACCGGCCGGTGCTGATCACGGTAAAAGTCACGATCGCCGGCGACGACATGACGATCGATCTCACGCAGTGCTCCGCGGAGCGACGTCAGCCGATCAACGCGCGGACGCTCGCCGCGCCGCTGATTGCTTACAAGGCCATCACCCGACCGCACGATCCGGTGAACGATGGCGCGTTCCGTGGGCTGAAAGTGGAGATCCAGGAAGGCAACTACATGATGGCGCGGTTCCCCGCGCCGATGGCGTCCTGGGGGCGCACGCTGCCGAGCGTCGTCGACACCATCCTCACCGCGCTCGCGCCGATCCTGCCCGATCGCATTCCCGCCGCGCACCTCGGCGTCCTCGGCGGCACCGTCGTGTTCTTCGGAGCGGATCCCGCGACCGGCCGCGGCTTCGTCACGCAGAGCATCGAAGGTGGCGGCTGGGGCGGCCGCGACGGCGCCGACGGCGAGTCGGCGAGCGTGTCGGTGTGCCAGGGCGACGTGCACAACGCGCCGATCGAAAAGATGGAACTGCGCTGGCCGATTGTGGTGAACCGCCGCGCGCTGCGGCAGGACTCGGGCGGCGCCGGGCAGTTCCGCGGCGGCCTCGGACTCGACGTCGAAGTGCACGGACTCGTCGACGGATCGTGGACGCTGGCCGATACCGGACGGCATCACTTTCCGCCGTGGGGCGTGAACGGCGGCTTGCCCGGCGCGGCCTCCGACAGCCTCGCTCGCCTGCCGACTCAGCCCGCGCCGGCGCACGTTGACTTCGTCCGGCACCGCGTGCCCGCTGGGACGACCGCCGTGGTGGTCACAGCTGGCGGCGGCGGTTGGGGCGATCCGCTCGACCGCGACCCGGCGCGCGTGCGCGCCGACGTGATCGACGAGTACGTGTCGCTCGAGGCTGCACGCGATCAGTACGGTGTGGTATTCGCTTCTGGCGCTTTCGACGTGGACGATGAGGGAACCGCGCGCCTGCGCGCGAAGATGCGGGCCGCGCGTGGAGTCGCACGCACGTGAAAGCGCTGACGAAGATCGCAGCGTTCGTTCAGAGCCGCGAGCTCGCGCACATGCCGAACGACCGATTCGACCGCGTCAAGCGCCACGTCGTCGACACCTGGGCGGCGCAGATGGCTGGAGCGCGGATCGATGCCACCAACGCTCGTCCTGAGCCTGTCGCCCTTCGACAAGCTCAGGGCGACCCTGAGGCTGCTCGAAGGGTCGCAGGACGAGCACAAGCCTCGTGGTTCGACAAGCTCACCACGAGCGGGCTAACGCAGCCGCTCCCGGATCTCGTCGTGTCCTGCGCGCAGGCACGCTGCACGGAGATCGACGACATCCACCTGACCTCCTGCACGACTCCAGGCGCCGTCGTCGTCTCAACCGCGCTGGCGCTGGCTGACCATCGCGCCAAGATGAACCTGCGCGACTTCTGCGCTGCGGTGCTGGCCGGTTACGAATGCATGATCCGGCTGGGCGTCGCGATCGACGGTCCGACTGCGCTGCATCGCGGCATCTGGCCGACGGCGTTCACCGCCGCGTTCGGCAGCGCCGCGGTGGCGGCGCGGATGATGGGGTTGAGCGTGGACGACACTGCCGGCGCTCTTGCGACCTCCATCGCCTTCGCCCAGCACCGCGCCATGGGGTCATCGCCGTCACGATCGTCACGCTGGCTCACGCTCGGCATCGCCGCTGCGAACGGCGTGCTCGCCGCTCGTGCCGCGCAAGGCGGACTGCGCGGTTCGATCGACGTAGCCGCGTGGTCAGCACCGCTACTCCGCGGCCTGGGCCGACGATTGCTGTTCGATGAGATCGGGATGAAGCCCTTCCCCACCGCGCGGCAGGCGCTTGCAGCGATCGAGGCTGCGCGCGGGATCGTCGATGCGGAACGGCTCACGCCGACTGACATCACGACGATCGTCGTCGGCTTGCCGGAACCTCAGCGCGTCATCGTCGTTCGGCAGGGATTCCCGCAGACGCGGTTCGATTCGATCGTGAACGTTCGCTACCAGATGGCGCTGGCGATTGCTGCGCCCGACCGGCTGCTTGACGTCGAGCGCACGCCGCCATTCACCTCACCTGCGCTGCGTCGGCTCATGACGAAGATTCGTGTGACGCGAGCGCGGGATCTCGACAGCCGCTACCCACGGTCCTGGCCGGCGCGCGTGGAAGTACGGTCGCGCGGACGCCGGCACGAACGCATTGTGATCCACCCGCACGGCGACGCACAGCGTCCGCTCACGTGGAGCGATCTCAGGGCGAAGACGAGGGCGATTGCCGCGCCAACGGCAAGAGCGTCGGCAATTGATCGTGTCGTCAACGAATGGCGTGATGCCGATGCGGACGCGCCGATGCCGCTCCTGCCATGACGCCGGCGGGCCGGAAACTGACGGAGGCGATCCGCCTGATGAATGTGCGCGGGCTGGCGGGGCTCGTCATCTATTCCGACGGCACGTGCAACATTCTGCGCGCGAGCTACCTGCGCTATTTCGCCGACGTCGCGCCGATGGGGCCGAACAACGCGGTCGTTGTGTCCGCCACAGGCGGCGTCACGCTGCTCGTCCAGCCGAACTGGGACAGTACGCGGATCCGCAGGCGCACGTGGATCGACGATGTCCGAGGCGCCGATGATTTCGAGGACGCACTGATCTCGGCGTTGCGCCGGCTCGAGATCGGTGGATGTGTGGGCCTCGTTGGCGGCCGCGAGATGCCTCATGCAGCGTATGCCGCGCTGGCGCGCAGTAGCGCAGTGGAATCGGCCGACGACATCGTCGAGACGATCGCGCAGGAAAAGTCGCCAGAGGAGCTCGCGCTGGTCAGGAAGGCGGCCGCAGCGGCCGACGCCGGGTTCGAGGCGTTCAGGCAGGCGGCGCGCGTCGATGTGCGCGAGTTCGAGATCGTCGCCGAAGTCGAGCACGCGATGCGGGCGGCAGGCGCGGACGACACCTTCATCCTGCTCTCCACCGGTCCGCATAACCGGGCGATGCGCGCGCCGACCGACCG
>Ga0126377_10002924_pt1 | contig 11950 bp, 5 predicted proteins | sample PanSoiMetPlot_22_FD_92647 | JGI IMG/M metagenome (GOLD analysis project Ga0126377, IMG submission 92647) | Tropical forest soil microbial communities from Panama - MetaG Plot_22 | ecosystem: Environmental > Terrestrial > Soil > Tropical forest > Bulk soil | place: Panama | collected 2016-02-17
CACCGGCATCGGATGGATAATGCCGTCCGCTTTGAAAAAGGAGCCGCCATATCTTTTCACTGCCCAACGCTGGAACGCCCAGATCCATTGCTTAAGGGTATCGTCGAAGATGCCGCTGGTCGACAAAGACCTGGAATCGATAGGGATATCCTGTAGCCAGTCATTCGCGTCGAAGCGTGAGACTTCGATGAATAGGGCTTGGACCAAGAGAACATCATCTAGTTTATTTGGCATTCCGGGGCCAATGGGTTGGTCGATGTTATAGAGCGGGAAGAATCTTGACGGCATACAATCCTCCAATGTTTAGCCTCTATAGTCGTTGCGCTTTGCGTTGCTAGCGCCTGACTTAGGCCTATGACGCGCAACGATTCAGATCAGCTCCCTAGTCTCGTGGCGCCTTGAATTCCCAGAAGGCGCCCCGGATACTTCCAACCCCTTTTCTTCCTTTAGGTCGTTCGCCAATCCGGGCGCCGATGGGAGAAATAGTCGCGGCGATGGTCAGAGTTTGCTGTCTCAATCGTCATCGAACCAGTTTCCAATCGCATAGCGCCTTTGCTTCGGCCCCACCGGAGGTATCGGAAAGAGGCCGAAAGTCTCCTCCATCCATTGCTCCCGCTCTCGTTTCTCGGTCAACAGCCGGTCCACGTCACTCTTGTGGAGAAATGGGTTCGCCAGTACCTCCTCATACCAGTACAGCTCATCGATGGCGCTGCGGAAGAGGTCCACCTGTTCCTGGGGAAAGGAGAGCGGTAGAGACACGAATAGCGGGTACGAAAAGGCTGTCTGCAAGTGATTCCGTTCTTCCTTCGTTTCGCGCTGAGGATTCCCGGCGCCTTCGACCTTCATGTGGCTGACAGATACGCTGGTCAAATAGGCCATGACTACTCTTATCGGGATATTGGTCCCCTCCGGGTGCGCTTGGTCGACCGTGAATACCTTCAGCTGGACGTTGCCATACGCCGGGCGGCCGACAGACAAGAGGGCTATCGCCTTCTGAGTGTGTTTGGCCAGCTCCGTTTCAATCTCCGGTTCCAGGCGCTTCAAGTTCATATCGAGTAACATTTCGTCGATACCAAGCCATTCACGAACCTTTGTCCAAACCCAGGCGAGGAGAATGGTAGTTCCCATCGCCACGCCGGTACGGGCGACGGTCCGAAGGCCAGCGCGGACTCGCAGCTTGGGCAACTGCCCCTTGGGCAACTGCCCCTTGGGCAGCTGCACAGGTCCGGGCTTCTGACCGACCGGCGCCTGCGCCTTGGGCCCGCTTAAGGTAACCAGGCGAAACAATGCCCGCACACGCTCGTGGAGCTTGGTCTTGAGGCCATTCTTGTGGAGGATACATATCTGGTTGCCGCCCAGGTTGTACTCGGGGCCGATGACCGCATCGTACGACTTGATATCGATCTTGTGCAGCGCTAAGAAATCGTTGAAGTACTTTCCATAGATCTCGTGCTTGATCTTCACATAGTCCAGGCGGCTCTTGCCCATGTGATATTTGTCGGACGTGTCATTCATGAAGTGACTCCAACGGGCGTCCAACGACAAGTCTAGGACCCGGCCGAGGGACGCCCGCTCCACAGTGACAACATAAACTCGTCGGCCGTCAGGCGTCGTCGCCCGCCGGGCAGCGTAGACCTCGGCGACATCTTTGCGGTCGGTCAGATACATGCCTTCGCCGAAGTCGTGGTCGTGCCCCCCCGCCTTCGCCGGCGCTACCCCAATTCCCTCGCCGCGATACCAGGTTTCGGTGGACATTTTGTGGCCTCCTGAAGAGATCCGCTCGTCAAGCAGACCGTCCTTCCTACCACCAGGGATATTGTCCTTCCCGTTATTAGGCGGAGGCAAAGCCCTTGCGCCAGGACACTTTGACAAGCTGAGCTCCAATTAAGAAGTGGCCGAACTCCCCGCCATATTACTGGCCGTCGAATTTTTTTTTAGCGATTAGTGACGCCTCTGCTTTCAATCAAAGAAGCTTGTTGGGGAGGTGTCCTGACATCAGGGCGAAGCCCGTGTTCCTCGTTATTGAATTACGAGTGAGCCTCAGTTGATCATGGGGTCTTTACCATCGCCGAATACTCTTCAATCAATCCGCCTAAACTAGCCATTACCACCCTACAGGCGTCGCATATGCGATGGCCAAGCCGCCCGGAACTTACGCCCCAGCGGATCACCTGTACGACCTTACCTTCCTTTCTTAATTTCGTTATCCACGATAGTACGTTGACTTCGGCATGGACGACTTCGCTTAATACCGACTGAATTTCTTCTAGCCCAGTTGCCTTAAGAGCGGCCTTTTGTCGGGGTGAAAAGCCTTTGCCGGCATTCGCGCCTGAGTTGCTGGCCGCCGCATAAACAGTCCTTTCATCGACCTTCAACTCGATTACCGCTACGGTCTGGCCTTCAAGCCTGTCAAGACCGTGTATCTTACCCGCCAGTTCTTTCATGGCGCCGGATTTAGAGAAGTTGATCTTGCCTTTTGGGATTCCCTTTGACTTAGGTTTTGTTTTGGTTTTAGGCTTTCTTCCTGCCCGCCCGGTTCCGCCGCTTTTCGCGGGGAGAGCGTGAACATCAGGAGGAGTAACAGGGACGTTCTTACCCGAACCACTCCCTGCTGCCTTATCAATCTTTTGAGTGGCCTTTTTAGCAGCGGCCTTTTCGGCGGCGGCAATTTCATTCGGCGAAAGCAGTAACTTCAGATTTTGTACTGCTTTGATTTCAACTTCGGACACCTTCACCGCGCCGCTCGCGACGTCTTCAGCTCTCTTAGCGGCGACAATTAGGGCTGACTGATCCATCGCCGCGACGTTTTTTATTAAACGCATTGTATCGGCCGGCGCTTTGCCGCTGATGGCGGCAAAAACCACAACCGGCGTAATTGCTTCAGCGGCAATTCGCGACCCTATCTTTGCCGTGGTCCGAATACCAGCCTTGGTAAGTTTCCATGAGAGTTTAGCGCACCCATGTGCGGAGAAAGCAAAGTTCACGGCCCTGACCCAATTAGGGAGATTTTCCCCCGTTATTAAATCCTTTCCGGTAGCGGCCTCTATCATCCCTTTGATATCGCCTATGACCGGCAGAAAATCCAGATATAGGCTCAAAGCCATCTTAGGATCAGTGATAATCGCCTTGATGATTTTGCCGATAATTTCAGCGACTCCGGCAAGCCCCATTGTGACAGCCTCTGCTGCTGGAAAGACGCCTATATGGCGCCCACGAATGTCAACTGTCTCAGGATGTCTACGCACTGCTGGCCGAGTTGCCAGAATCCGCTGCTCAATGTCAGATCTACTCGGCAAACGCCCATCTGAGAACCGCTCGCGAACATAGCTAACCACCACAAGGTATTCGTATTCAGAAATCCCTGACTCTGACAGTAAATTCTTGAACGCCGCCTCAAACTGTAGTCTTTCGGCTTCGATTTTTTGGGCCTTCAACCTCCTGTCATCCGTTAACCTGTCGTCGACCATCCTCATAGCTGACGACATGATAAATGACGACATGAACTGAGAGCTATCAATAGGTCCACCTATTCGGGCTTCGTGTTCCTCCGTCAGAATTACAAATCTATCGGACCATTCATCGCCCATACCTTTACCCCTAGCGCATCACGCGACGTTTTGCGCCCTTTATGATAATCAGGTTTAACGAATGCTCGCCTACTCATCGCCGTCGTGCGGCGGAAGCTCGCCTCTGTAATAAACGTTCTTGACCGACTCGACATTCGGGTCGTCAAGGCGATCTTCGAGCACCATCTTCGCCCTGCGGAGGTTGTCCAACTGCGCGGAGACGACTTCGGCCCTGACTTTCTCGACGTCGAGCTTGCGGTGCTGTTCCTTGAATTCTTCGAGAGCCTTGCCCGGGTCGACGAGCATCTGCATATAAAGGCACTTGGTGGGGATGACGATCTCTTCCCCGTCCCTGGAAGGGTCGGCGAGCAATTCCTGGTACTGGCGGCGAAGGTCCGCTTCGACTTCGGCGAATCTGTCGCCGAGGCTCTCGCGCAGACATTGCACATAGTCAGAAAACTCCTCGAGCGTCCAATTGCCGAGCGCGTCGGGGTCGCGCAGGCCGAGTTCGGCGTCCAGATAGGGCGTCATCATGAAGTCCGTCAGCGCGTTCGACTTCTTTAAAGGGAAGATGATGTAGTTAAATATGAATCCCTTCGGATCGAACAGATTCACAAGCTCGGCCAAGGTAGCGTTCTTGTCGGCCGGGTCCAGGTCAGGATCAATCTCCGCCGTGAAAGTGACCTGATAGCACTTCTTTCCGGGCTGGGGGACGACGCCGATGGGCCAGTAGCTCAGTTCTTCCAACGTGTACGCGCGCTCGGCCGACTCCAGCCGTGGAGCCCTGATGTTTAAGTGCCGAAGGGCCAACTGATCCGGATGCTCGTAACTCCAGATCCCCTGCATGTAGCGGAGAATGTCGCTTCTCAAGTACTTAATCAGCCGATCGATTTGGCTTCGCTGATTTGTGTATTCGGCGTTGGCCCTGGTGTATGCGTCTGTCGCGACCTGCAGGGCGGTAATCTCCCGGTCCATCCGGGCTTGCAGGTCCCGTTGCTCGCGAAGGGCCACCTCGTAACCCTCTCTTGCCGACTCGTCCAGTATTTTAAGCGCGTCCTTGGACTCGGGGTTATTTTCAACCCTATTTCGATAGTTGTTATAGAAGCTCCAGAAAAATTCTTCTCGGTTCTCGAGATCGGCCTTTTCACGGGCTATCTCTTCGATCGCGGCGTATCGCACGAATGTTTGGCTTCGGGCTGTCAACACTTCCTGCTTGAGAACTGCCACGTTCTGGCGAAGCGAATCCATGTGAGCCTTCAACTCTTCAAGCACGATTTTGTCGCCTCGTTCTCGAGTCGCCAGATAATCCAGCGCCGGGCGAAAGCTGTCGTCCGGAAGGAATCGCTTGATGACCCAGTCATGGCGCCGGACCCAATCGTCGTTGATCTCGTCCGGCCGTGGCACGTGTTGTCCGACCAGAATCACCGGCCTCACGGACTTAAGACGGGTGAAACATTTGGTTCGCCGTTGAAGCTCATAGAAGATGTAGGTGAGGGCGAGTTCGTCATTGGGGTTGCTTATCTCGTGCTTCTCGATGTTCTCGGTTTCGATGGTTTCTCCGGTCTCCTGTTCCCATTTAGACTCGTCCCGGATTTCTTGACCGGCGCTTCTGACCGCTTCGAGAAAGGCTCGCTTTGTTTCCTGGGAACCGCTTTCCTTGTCTTTAGAAAAGTTGGTCGTGAACCCGCCTGATCCCAACGGGCCGAAATCGTAGCCGCCCTGGCTGCTTAGAGCGTAGTTCGACTTCGCCTGCGCTCGCGTGACGACTTCGGCCTCGTCGCGCATGGTCTCTTTCTCCTCATCTTTTCGCATCTGCTGGTTGGACTGAATCTGTTTCCGATTGAACGACGTCTTGACCACCCGCCGCATCGTTATGCTGATCGTCTCCTTGGGGGCCAGGGTTTGAGTGCTGACTATGCGGCCGACCTGGTAAGGGCCGGGGTCGCATCGCAGGGTGTATTCGACCAGTAGTCCGAAATTGACAGACTTGTCTGCGAACAGGGTGAAGGGATAGGGCTCGTACAGAGGCGCGGTGGCCCAATCAATTGGGGGGAGTGGGAAGGCTTGCGACGTTGTCGTGTCCAGATTTAGACCCACATCTGTTGCGGCATCGAGGCCGTTCGGGAGGCCGTTGGGCCGCGAATACATAGCGCTCAGCGTCTGGGCAGAGGGCGCCGACGAAACTCCAGGCGCCGCGAAACGCGCCCGGGCCTGATGGACAACCGCGAGTTCTTTGGCGAGGGCTCTCATTGGATTTCCTGGCGTCGTGAGCGCGAGTTTCGGGTCTCCTCCGGCGTCACTGATAGTCCGGTACATCGCCTTTGCGCTTTCAAGCGCGCCGTCAACCCGGGCGTCTTCCCAGATGTGATCGAAAGCGATCTCGAGGTTGTGAAAGCTATAAAATGCCGGGACGTCGGCAGGCCCTTTGGACAGCTTCAGATTTTTAACGTTGGTCCCGACGGCATTTTGATCCGGCCTTCCTCCGTCTCCGTTCAGATCGCCGGGTATGCTGATGCCTTGAACTAGCTCAGACACCTTCGCGTCTACGTCGGCGATCGGAGTCGGCTCCGGCGCCGGCTCCGTGGGCGGAGCAGGCGTCAGCGCCGGATCGAAGGGATTCTCGGCGCGACGTTGAAGGCAGGCGAGAGCCGCCGGATCTGACCTTAACAGTGACGGTGTCGGATTTCGCTGGCGAAGGCGTTGTTCCACTTTCGCCGGGTCGGGGGGATTTCCCAACGCCGCCAACTCATCGGCGGAGAGAACAAGGTAGGTTTTAGTTCCCTGCCGCGTCTCTTTGTTGATGACCTTTGAAATCGCCTCTTTGTGATGCTCTCTTGTTATCCTTTGCGCATCCGCGCCGGGGGCGACATATCGCTTCCACTGCGGCATATTCGGAGTGACGCCGGTTACGTGCTGCGCCACTCGATCGCGGAGGTCCTTCTCCGCCTCAGCCTCAAACTTCCGCGCCTCGACGACCGCCTTCTTCCGCACTTTTGTAATCTGTTCGCTGAGCTCCGACTGCCGTTCCCTCTCGATTTCGGCGGCCGCGCCGGCCGCCTCGGGATCGCTGATAGGCCCGCCGAGCATCGGAGGCAAAAGTATCCTGTGCTTCTTCAGATCGTTTAGATCGACGTGAATCAGAAAGCATTCCTCGCGGGCGGCGGCCTCCCGAATCTCGGTTTCAAAGATCGGCTGATTTGTGGCGCCGTTGTTGGCGCTCGCTTCGGGGGCCATGACTGAGACCAACAGATTGGGGCGCGATCCGTCAGCCCGGTTCGTTCGCAATAACTCATCAGACCATAGGATTTCGAAATGCCCTTGTTTTGCGGGCTCCGGGTCCTGAGTAGTGAGCGTGCTGCCGACCGGACGCCGTACCTGCGCCCCGGGCGCGCTGCGACTCACTTCGACGTCAAAGACTCGAACAATGAGACCGGCGACCCCGATCCGGGTCCCCTTTATCTCGACTCGACCTTTTACGATGTTTGTTTGGTCCAGTTCCTTCGCAGGCTGCGTCGCGCTAGTAATTGTTGATGACATGGTAAATCGATCTCCAAAACAGGTTGAAATAGATAAACGTGCTTAGGCTGACGCTACGGTGATTCGCGATGGCCTTTAAGTCTATTTGAGACTTCACGATTTCCGATCATTTGAACTACAATCGACCTCAAGCGTCTTAGGCTAACGTATGGCGCGACAGCCGGTCATTGAAGGCGCGTGAATAGTTATGAATTCCTGTGAACAGCCTTTGCGTCCATTTAGGTAGAGGCCTGTATGGTCAAGCCAGAAGTACAGTTCTACAAGTTCGGCGAGTTTCGACTTGACGCCGTCAGGCGGGTATTGCTCCGCGACCATGAGCCAGTGCAATTGCCGTCGCGGGCCCTCGACGTGTTGCTGGCCCTGTTAGAACACAGTCAATCAGTCATCGACAGGGATGAATTGATGCGTCTCGTGTGGGGCGATCGGGTGGTCGAAGAGAACAACCTGAACCGCCACATCTCGACCTTAAGAAAAATCCTCGGCGAGGGTCCGAATGATCATCGCTACATCGTGACGGCGCCGGGGCGCGGCTACAGCTTCGTCGCGCAGGTTGAAAGGGTCGCGACCAACGGCGCGCGCTTTGTTCCGGGCGAAGAAAATGGCGACTCTTCCCTCTCTCACAACGAATCTGATTTCGAGAGAATGCGGCCCGCCCCCGAGCCGTTGGCGCAACTAAAGCCGGTCGGCCCAACACGAACTCCAGTTACAAATGAACCATTCAGGCATGCGCAGACGGCAGGTGGGAAAAAGAAGTGGATTTGGGCGACGGCGTTGATCGTGGCTCTGGCCGGCGGCGGACTACTCGGGTTCAAGCTGGTCACAACCGGATCGAAGCCGGCGGCGGTCAAAACTTACCGCGACTGGGAGATGATCAAACTTACGCGAGCCGGAGGCTCAGTTGGCCCGATCATCTCACGCGACGGAAGGTATGTGGCTTACGTGAACAATGAGTTTGGGCGCAGTAGCGTCTGGATTCACCAGCTCGCGACGTCCACCCAACAGCAACTGATCCCATCGGAGAAATTCTCTTACCGCAATCTCCTGTTCACGGCCGACGGCAGCGAGCTTTACTTCGTCAGGGTTGAAAATTCCAGTCCGCTGGGAACACTTTATCGAATTCCGGTGCTTGGCGGCTCGGCGAAAAAATTGAGAGACGACATCGTCGTAGACAACATAATGCTCTCGCCCGACGGCGGGCGTCTAGCTTTCGCGCGCCGCAACGTGGAAGGTAAAAGCGAGATCGTCGTCGCCAACACCGATGGCGTGGAAGAGCGCGTACTCCTGGGCCGGTCGCCCCAATATCCAGCCTGGGCGCCCGACGGCAATGTAATAGCTTTTTCTTCAGGGAACGCTGAGAGCGGCGGGGAAAAAATGGGCATTAACGAGGTTCGCCTGAGCGACGGCGCGCAAAGAGAGATCACCTCGCGAAAGTGGCATCACGTCGGCGACAAAACCTGGTTGCCGGACGGCAGCGGTTTGATAGTAAGCGCGAGAGATCTGAAGACCGCGGTCAAGCGACTCTGGTTTGTCGCTTATCCCTCGGGGGAAGCGCTGCCGCTCTCTAACGACCTCGACAACTTCTTTCATGTCAGCTTGACGGCCGACGCCCGGACGCTGGTCGCGGAGCAGTTGAATCTCGTTTCGGAAATATGGAGCGGCCCTCTGGCGAAAGTCGCAGGCGGACAAAAAGTCGGAGTCTGGGGGCAAGACGGACTCAGCCTCATGCCTGACGGCCGGATCCTCTATTCAGCCTTGTCGTCGTCGACGGCCCAGGAAGTCTGGGTGATGAACGCCGACGGGGCCGGGCGAAAACAACTGACGTTTGACAGCGCCAACGACTTCGGTCCCATGGCTTCGCCCGACGGACGCCACGTCGTCTTCGTTTCCAATCGCACCGGGCGTCATGAAATCTGGCGGATGAATCCCGACGGCGGTAACCTGTTTCAATTGACGCATAGCGATGGCGCCAATGCGCACAGCGTCTCGCCCGACGGCAGATGGGTGATCTACCTGTCTTCTGGCGCTCTCTTCAAGGTCCCCATAGAAGGCGGCGAAGCTGTACGGATCTGCAAGAACGCGGTAGGCGCTTCGAGCGTGGCGCCCGACGGTAGACTCATCGCGTACTTCGATCAAGGCAAGGACTACTGGGGAATCGCCGTGCTTTCCTTTCAGGACGGCTCAGTCCTAAAGAGATTCGAGGTACGCTCGCATTCGTTGAACAACAACAGTTTGAAATGGGCGCCGGACGGCAAGTCTCTGTTGTATTCAGCGTCATCCGACGGCGTCGCCAATGTCTGGGCGCAACCCCTCGACGGGAGTCCGGCCAGGCAGATGACCGATTTCAAAGCCGACGGCATCTTCCGCTTCGACGTGTCCGGCGACGGCAAGAAGCTGATATGCGCCCGCGGAGGTTGGAAGCGCGACATCGTCTTAGTCAAGAACCTCCGCTGATGGAGTCGGCGAAAAGGCGGTTCCGATTCGTAACTACTCAGACCCTATGCCGCGGTAGCGGCAACTGAATATAGCCCGGCGTTTATGGTCTTTGAAAATTAAACGCACCCACACAATCCAACGTAGGGGCGGGTTTTCCCCGCCCGGCTTTGCGATCGAGGCGATTGGGCGGGGAAAACCCGCCCCTACGTTGTTACACTATTTATTCAAAGACCATAAACCCACTGTTAAATTCAAGCGCCGCTAACGCGGCAGGAAGGCCTGAGCAGTTACTCCGATTTTTTGAAACACTACGCGTGTAGTACGCGTTTGCTCAAGCGGGGCTACCCAGAACATCCGCCCCGCACTTCTATTCATTCACCGAACAAAGATTGAAAGGAGATTGTATGACGAAGCATTCACATCGCTTGTGGCGCATGTCACTCGTTTGCGTTCTCGCGCTTTCGAGCGTTATCGCCTATGCGCAAAGCAAGACAAAGCCCTCCGGGGATAAATCCGGAGCGGGCATTCCCAGAGTCAATTTCAAGGAAGTGAAGCTCAAGAACGGGCTGCGAGTTTTTCTGGTAGAAGACCACAGCGCGCCGGTCATCTCGCTCGCGCTGATTTACGACGCCGGCTCGCGCAACGAGAAACAGGGCCGAACCGGATTCGCGCATCTTTTCGAGCACATGATGTTCCAGGGCTCGGAGAACGTCGGTAAGAGCGAGCATTTCATTTTGATCGAGACCAACGGCGGCCAGATGAACGGCACGACCAATGAAGAACGCACCCTCTATTTCGAGACGCTGCCCAACAATCAGCTCGACCTCATGTTGTATCTCGAAGCTGACCGCATGCGCGGCCTGGACATCTCGAAGGAGAATCTCGACAACCAGCGCCACGCGGTTCAGGAGGAGCGCCGGCTCGGGCTGGACAATCAGCCCTACGGTAAAATGTTCGAGAAATTCGGCGAAACGATGTACGACAATTTCGCTTACAAGCATTCGGTCATAGGCTCGATGGAGGACCTGAATGCGGCGAGCGTCGAGGACGTGAAGGAATTCTTCCGCATCTATTACGCGCCGAACAACGCGGTCCTGGCCCTTGTCGGCGACTTCAAGACTGACCAGGCGCTCGCCAGGGTCAAAACATATTTCGAGTCTATCCCTTCACAACCTGCGCCGACCAAGGTCGACGTGGCCGAGCCGGAGCAGACTTCCGAACGCCGATTCACTCTTGACGACCAGCTCGCGCGTCTCCCGCTGCTCAACATCGGATACAAGGGTTACGTCGGCGCCGCCGCCGATGTTTACGCGCTGCAGGCGCTGGCGTCAGTCCTCGGCGGCGGTCAAAGTTCGAGGCTCTATCAAAAGCTAGTCAAGGACTCGCAGCTCGCCCTATCGGCCAATAGCTTTTCCAGCGTGAGGCGCGGCCCCGGAGCTTTCCGAATCAGCGCGACCATTGCGCCAAACAAGAAATATGAAGACGTCGAAGCCGCCATCTACGAGGAGATCGCCAGGCTTCAAAAGGAGCCGATCGCCGATTGGGAGCTGGAAAAAGCGAAACAAGCCGCCAGGCGCAGCGCGGTGGGCTCCCGCCAAAGCTCGCTCGGTCTGGCCATCAATATTACTGAAGGCGTCGTCTCCTGGAACGATCCGAATTATGCGAACACACGCCTTGAGAAAATTATGGCCGTCACCAAAGAGGACGTGCAGCGCGTCGCGCAAAAATATCTACAACAGACAAAGCGGACCGTCGGCGTAGCCATTCCGAAAGCGACAACCATGTCGGCCCCGCCGGCGGGGGCCAGTCAGTAAGATAAGGGCAAACAGGCGGTTTTCAACCCAACAGGAGAGACGAAGATGGATAAGACAAACTCTTTTCTCAAACGCATTCTCGCGGCGCTAACCATGGCCGTCCTGATGGCCGCGCCCATTCTTGCGCAAGCGCCTTCGGGGCAACAACAAGAGCGCCCGTCGTCGAAGGGCTCCGTCATAAAGGGCAAGGCCCCGGTTAATAAAGACACGCTTAAGGTCAAACTTCCGAAGCCTTATGAAACGAAACTCGGCAACGGATTGCAGGTGCTCGTCCTTGAAGATCACAAGCTGCCTAACTTCAATATGCAGATGGTCATTTTGAGTGGCGGCCTGGCCGATTCCGATCAAGAGGTGGGAACTGCGCAGTACGTCTCCACAATGATTCGCGAGGGCACAAAGACGCGGTCGAGCAAACAGATCGCCGAGGACACGGATAGGCTCGGGGCGACGCTCTTTGCCAACTCGGGTCTTTCCTCGATCACCAGTAATGTTTCGGCTTCCGGGCTGACCGACAACTTCGATCAGATTCTCGAGCTCTTCGCCGACGTGATCCTCAATCCGAGCTTCCCCGCAGATGAGCTGGCCAAGCTCAAAACGCGC
>Ga0126377_10002925_pt1 | contig 11949 bp, 8 predicted proteins | sample PanSoiMetPlot_22_FD_92647 | JGI IMG/M metagenome (GOLD analysis project Ga0126377, IMG submission 92647) | Tropical forest soil microbial communities from Panama - MetaG Plot_22 | ecosystem: Environmental > Terrestrial > Soil > Tropical forest > Bulk soil | place: Panama | collected 2016-02-17
CTACAGCACCTCGCAGGCGATGAAGTTGTCCTCGTCGTTGCCCTCGGCGGTGTCGTTGCCGGGGCCGCAGTCGACGTTCTCGAGGTGCCCGTCGCTGTTGCCGACGATCTCGTCGTCCCCGTCCTCGCCGAAGAAGCGGTCGTCCGACGACGGGTGGCCGACCAGGGTGTCGTTGCCGGGGCCGCCGCGCAGGGTGTTTCGCCCGACGTCGCCCTGCAGGTAGTCGTCGCCGTCTCCGCCCAGGAGCTGGTCGTGGTTCTCGGCGCCGAACAGCTGATCGTTGCCGCCGCGGCCCTCGAAGGTGTTGACCGCGCTGTCGCCCACCATGAAGTCGTCGCCGGCGCCGCCGATCGCGTTCTGCACCGAGACGACCTCGTCGCCCTCGCCGGCCTCGCCGTCGTCGGCCCCGCCCGCGGAGACGGTCAGGGTCACGCCGCCGGTGCGCAGGTGGAAGTCGATCTGGTCCGACTTGTCGCCGCCGTCGATGAAGTCGGCGCCGTCGGGCGCGGCGCCGGTCGTGAACGTGTCGATGCCGGCGCCGCCCAGCTCCACGTCGTCGCCCGCTCCCCCGTCGAGCCGGTCGTTGCCGCCGTTGCCCTCGAGCATGTCGTCGCCCGCGCCGCCCTCGAGCACGTTGGCGCTGGCCCCGCCGATGAGGTCGTCGTCGCCCGCCCCGCCCGACAGCGTGATGCCGCCCGCGGACGCCGTGGTCAGCGAGAAGTCGATGGTGTCGTTGCCGGCGCCGCCCTGGACGATGCCCGGGATGCGGCCGACCAGGTCGTCGTCCCCGTCGCCGCCCAGGTCCACGCCGGTGCCGGTGTACACGAACACGTCGTCGCCCGCGCCCAGCATCACGGTGAGATTCTGGATCTCGGTCAGCGAGATCTCGATCTCGCTCTTGCCGTCGCTCTCGGCGGTGCGACCGGGCGCGAACTCGCCCAACAGGTAGACCACGTCCTTGAGCGCGCCGCCGCGGATGTCGATGCGGTCGGTGTTGGCGGTGGTCGCCCCGCTGCACGCGACGCCGTTCAGGCGGATGACGCCGGCCGACGTGCGGCTGATGTTGGCGGTCTGCCCGTTGACCGCGACCGTGACCGCGGCGCCGGCCGCGTCGAACGAGCACGTGGGCGCGCTCTGGGCGAGCGCCGCTCCGTGCAGGAACAGGACGGCGAGCGCGCCCGAGGTAGCGCAGCCGGTCCACTTCGCGAGACCCATGGTCGTACCTCCCGATGACGGCGAGGGACGATGCTAGCGGAGGACGGCCCGAAGGGCCAACCGACGGTACGTTCTTTGGCTGACGACGCGCCGGCCCGACGAATACGGAGTCGGGCGGCCTCGGAGGACGGCCCGAAGGGCCAACCGACGGTACGTTCTTTGGCCGCGCTTTGCCAGGCCGCGTGACGCGCCGTGCCGGCCGGCTACGGGAGCGCGATGCGCGGCTCGTCCGGATCGGGGCGATAGAGGAGGATCGTGTTGCCCAGCACCTGGATCACCGCGCTCTCGGTGCGCGCGGCCAGCTGGTCGGCGGCGTCGTGGCGCTCGACGCCGGCCGCCTCGCCCACCTTGATCTTGACCAGCTCGTGATCGACGAGCGCGCGGTCGATCGCCGCCACCAGGGCGTCGCTCAGCCCCTCCTTGCCCACCTGGGCCACCGGGCGCAGGGCGTGTCCGAGCGCGCGCAGGTGGCGGCGCGCCTTGCCGTCGAGATCCTGATCCGCCATGGCTACATCCTCACTCGCTTGTTCTCGGGGTCGTAGAGCGGCCGCAGCGATGCGGTGATCGGGTGCGAGGTGCCCGCGATGTCCACCTCCCACCGTCCGCCCGCCAGGTAGGCCTGGTTGATGGGCTCGCCGGCGTCGACCATGACCAGCCCGACCGCGCCGCCCAGCGTGAAGCCGTACGAGGCCGCGCGCACGTACCCGACCGGCCGGCCGTCGCGCCGCACCACCTCGCCGTGGAACAGCAGCGGCTCGGCGTCGGCGACCAGGATCTGCACCAGGCGCCTGGTGAGCGGGCCGCGCGCCTTCTGCGCCACCACCGCCTCGCGCCCCAGGAAGCCGCCCGGCTTGGCGAGATCGACCGCGAAGCCGAGGCCGGCCTCGAGCACCGAGTCGGTGTTGTCGATGTCGTGGCCGTAGTCGCGGTAGCCCTTCTCCATGCGCAGGCTGGCCAGCGCCTTGAGCCCGGCGTGGCGCAGCCCGACCGCGGCGCCGGCGTCGACCAGGCGGTCGTAGACCGCGGTCGCCTGCTCGGTCGGGATGTAGAGCTCGTAGCCCAGCTCGCCCAGGTAGGTGATGCGGATGCACAGCGCGCGCGCGAACTCGATGTCGATCTCGCGCGCGGCGCGGAACGGGAACGCATCGCTCGACATGTCCGCGCCGGTCACCGCCTGCATCAGCTCGCGCGAGCGCGGCCCCTGCACGTTGAGCTGGGCGGTGCCCGACGTCATGTCGCTGACCGAGGCGTGCGCGTCCTCGAAGTGGCGGCGCATCCAGGTCTCGACGTGGCGATAGGCGGTGTCGGAGGCGACCACCCAGAAGCGCTCGTCGTCGAGCTTGGTCACCGTGAGGTCGGCCTCGAGGGTGCCGGCCTGGTTGAGCCACTGCGTGTACGTGATCGTCCCGGGCGCGCCGTCGACGTGGTTGGCCGACAGGTGGTCGAGCATGCGGCCGGCGTCGCGCCCCTCGACCAGGAACTTGGACATGAAGGACATGTCCATCAGGATCACGCCCTCGCGCGCGGCGCGGTGCTCCGCCTCCCAGCAGTCGAACCACTCCTGGCGGCGCCACGACAGCGCCACCGACGGCGCCGCGCCGGGCGGCGCGTACCAGTCTGCCCCCTCCCAGCCCGACACGTCGCGGAAGTAGGCGCCGCGCGCGGCCAGGCGGTCGTGCAGCGGCGACTTCTTGGCCCCGCGCGCGGTCTGCATCGAGCGGTGCGGGTAGTGGCACTGGTAGACCATGCCGAGCGACTCGACGGTGCGCGTGCGCCGGTACGCCGGGTTGGCCTGGTAGCGCTGCAGGCGGTCGATGTGGAAGCCGGTGACGTCGACGTCGGCCCGGCCGTTCAGGATCCAGTGGGCCACCACCCGGCCCAGCCCGCCGCCGGTCAGGATGCCGATCGAGTTGAGGCCGGCGGCGACGAAGTAGTTCTTCACCTCGGGCGCCTCGCCCACGATCGGAAGCAGGTCGGGCGTGAAGCTCTCCGGGCCGCAGAAGAACTTCTTCACCCCGATCTCCATGGTGATCGGGACGCGCCGCATCGCGGTCTCCACGTACTGACCCATGCGGTCCCAGTCGGGCGGCAGCGAGCCGAACGAGAAGTCCTCCGGCACCCCCTCCACCCGCCACGGCGCGCACACCGGCTCGAACAGGCCGATCATGAGGCCGCCCACCTCCTCGCGGAAGTAGCCGAACGAGGCCGGGTCCTCGAGCACCGGCAGCGCGCGGCCGAGCTCCGGGATGCGCTCGGTGATGAGGTAGTAGTGCTCGGCCGCCTGCAGCGGGATGTTGACGCCCGACCTCTCGCCCAGCTCGCGCGCCCACATGCCGGCGCAGTTGACGACCACCTCGGCCTCGACGTGGCCGTGCGAGGTGTCGATCCCGGTGACGGCGCGGCGGCGCGTGGTCACGCCGGTCACGCGCACGCCCTCGGCGATGCGCACCCCCTTCATGCGCGCCCCCTTGGCGAGCGCCATGGTCACGTCGACCGGGTCGGCGCGGCCGTCGCCCTCGACGTAAAAGCCGGCCAGGATGTCGTCGGTGCGCGCGAGCGGGAACAGGTCGCGCACCTCCGAGGGACCTATCTCCTGCACGTCCACGCCGCAGAAGCGGTTGAAGGCGGAGACGCGGCGGTACTCCTCCAGCCGGTCGCGATCGGCGGCCACCTCGATGAAGCCGACCGGGCGGAAGCCGGTCGCCTGCCCGGTCTCCGCCTCGAGGCGCGAGTACAGGTCGCGCGTGTACTTGCGCATCTCGGTCGAGGTCTCGGACATGGACCCGAACGTCACCATGAGCCCGGCCGCGTGCCACGTCGTGCCCGAGGTCAGCCGGTCGCGCTCGACCAGGAGCACGTCACCGCATCCCATGTGGCCGAGGTGATAGGCCACCGAGCAGCCGATCACCCCGCCCCCGATGACGACGACGCGCGCCCGCTCGGGCAGTACGGGTACCGATCCAGACATAGGGGACCGAGCATACCCGGATGGGGCGGCCCCGGTCAGGCCCCGGCGCGGCGCTCCGCCTCGCGCAGCCGGGCCGCCACGTCGGCGCACGACGCCTTCGACGTCACCTCGAGCGAGGTCTCCGCCCAGCCGGCCGCCGTGCCGTCGTACTTGCGGTCGAGGAGCAGCGGATCGGCGCCGCGGGCCAGGAGCAGCTCCACCATCGCGAGATCGCCGTTCCACGCGGCCGAGTGAAGGCTGGTCTCGTCCGTCTCGCCGCCGCCGCGCGCGTTCACGTCGGCCCCGCGATCGAGCAGCCACGCGACCAGCGCGCGGTGGCCGAAGTCGGCCGCCGCCTTGATGACCGCCGGGGCGCGCGCGACCGCCGGGTCGGCGGCGACCAGGCGCGCGAGCGTGCGGCGGTCGCCGATGCGCGCGAACGCCTCGGGCCCGGCCGCGATGCCCTTCGCGGCGAGGTGGCGGACCAGCGCGGTGCCGCGGCGGCCGAGGCGCGAGAACGCCTCCATCGGCGTGGCGCCCCAGCGATCGCGCGCCTCGGTCGATGCCCCGAGCGCGAGCAGGCGATCGACGGCCGCCGGCGTGCGGGCGAACATGAGCAGGCTGCCCCCGTTGGGCACCTCGGCCGGCAGCGCGGCGCGACCGCGGCGCAGCATGCGCAGCGCCGCCCCGTCGTCGCCCATCATGAGCGCCTCGACCAGGCCGACGCGGGCCCCGCGGCGCAGGAGCTCGCGGCGCGCGCGATGGCGGCGGTCGCTCATGGCGATCATGAGCGGCGACCAGTGCATGTAGCCGCCGTTCACGCCGTCGACGTCGGCGCCGGCGCGCAGGATCAGCATCACCATCGCGTGGCGGTTGCTCTCGATCGCGACGTGCAGCGCCTGCGCGCGTCCGCCCCAGAAGGGATGGGGCCCGACCGCGTGGACCAGGGCCGGCGCGCCCTGCAGCATGGACGCGACCGCCTCGCGATCGCCGACTCCGACGCTGCGGAGGAACTCGGCGACCGCGGCCTCGGGCACATCGGGCGGCCGCGCCGGCGCGGCGCGCAGCGCGCGGACTCGCTCGACCAGCGCGCGCCAGCTGGGCAGGCCGTGCTCGCGCGCGACGGCGAGCTGGGCGTCGGCCAGGCGGGCGCCCGGCCGGCGGCGGCGCAGGTCGCGCTGGACCTCCTTTGCGCGCTTGCGGAGCCAGGCGAGATCGGGCCGCGGGGGCAGCGATTTCGACATGTCGAACCCTCCTTCCATGACATGCCCGAGGTCCGCGGCAGGCGGGCAGGAAGGTGGTCGATCGTCGGTGGACGTCTGTTGCGAGCGGGCTCTGCCCTTCACGCGGACCGTGGGCCGCTCGCAGCGGCCAGCCGGGACGATAGCCCGGCCGGCTCGCGGCTGTCCAGGATCGGCTCGCGGCTCGCGGCCAGCCGCGTCAGCTCAGATGCCGAACGACCAGTTGAGCATGACGGTGTGGTCGGGCCCATCCGCGTCGTCGGGGTAGAGCATCCCGTACTCCGCCTTGAGCGCGCTCCACACGCTCACGTCGAGGCGCACACCGCCGATCGCGTTGGTCTGATCCACCGGCGTCGACGCTGTCGGCATGGTGGGATCCGGGGTGTAGAAGGGGTCCTGCCGGCTGCCGAGCGCGTCGGTGCGTTCCACGAGCACGTAGGGAGTGACGCGGCCGATGCGGTAGCCGGCCACGACGAACGCGTCGGTGGTGCTGAAGGTGTGGTCGTCGGCGTGGTGAAAGATGCCGTACCCCTCGGCGATGATCGTCGTCTGCACCCCGCGGTAGGCGGCGAAGACGTTGCCGATGTACTCGTCGATCTCCTCGTCCGGCAGCGCGGGCCGCTCCAGCATGTCCTTGGCCGCGATGTGGTCGTACAGCCCGGCGGCGCCGACGCGCAGATCCGGCAGGCCAAGCCCCTGGTACTCGACCTTCAGCTTGAGCGCCTTGAAGTCGTTGGTGTCGCTGCGCAGCTGGATGGAGGACTCGGCGTCGCCGCGGCCGTTGCCGACTCCCGCCGACACGATGAGCAGACCCGGTTCGATGGGCAGCATGAGGCCGGCCTCGAGCCCGATCCAGTGGATGGGCAGGAGGCCTCCGCCGCCCTCGCCGCGCACGACCCGCGGACGAACGACCGGCAGGAACAGCCACGCGCCGTGGTGGAAGGCCGCGTTCCAGTAGCCGATGTCCGTGTGCAGCCTGCCGCCGGTGACGTAGTAGCGATCGGTCTGCCAGCGCAGCTGGAGGCGCTCGAGCTTGACGTCCTGGACGTCCTGACCTTCGCTGGTCTTGGCGTCGAACGCCATCTCGGCGATGCCCAGGAGCGACGATCCCAGCTGGGCGTTGATGAGGAGGGCCAGGGTGCCGAGCTGGAAGTACGACCGCTCGTCCCGGTCCGGCGCGTCCGGGATCGACTCGATCAGCGACGCGTCGCCGAAGGCGTTGAGCGCGAAGCGCAGGCGCCTGGCTCCCATGGTGGACTCGGCGAAGGTGGCCAGATCGCGGGGCGTCCCGCCGGTCGCCGGCTCATCGGGCTCCTCCGCCTCGACCTCATCCTCGATGGTCTGCCCGGCGCGCTCGCCGGGCTGCGCGGCCGGCGGCGGGGTCTCCTGCGCGGGCGAGACATCGGCCGGCGGCGACGGGGTGGGCTGCTCGGCCGCCGGGGCCTCGTCGGGCGCCGGCTGCGCGTCCTGTCCGGCGCGCCGCAGCGCGGAGGGCGCGGCGGGGTCGGTGGGCGCGGCGGGCGCAGCGCTGCCAGGCGCCGCCTCGAGCGGCGGTCCCGCGGTCGCGATGGACTGCTGGGCGAGAAACAGACAGACAGCGAGAAGAAGGACGCGAATCATCACCGCTCCTCGTCTCCGACGTGCGCGCTCCGGCGTTCGGCTGCGACGTTCGGGCTACTTGAGGTTGACCACGTAGTTGATCGCCCCGGCCACCCCTCCTGCCGGGGCGGGTAGCGTCCAGGTCTCTACCAGCTCTTCGATGCACGCCTCGACGGACCGATTGCCGAGCGTGCTGCTCGCGATCCTCGTGTGCGTCACCCTGCCCGACGGGTCGACGTAGACCCTGACCACGACGCGTCCCGCCAGCTGCGGGTTGTCCATCCGGCCGCGCTCGTGGCAGGTCCGCACCTGCGGCTTGATGCGCTCGATCTCCCTGCGCACCGCCGCCTGGTCGATGGTGCCCGGCTCCACGGCCGCGACCGCAGGCCGCTCGGCCTTCCTGGCCGGCGGCGCGGCCGGCGGCTTCGCCTCGCTGCTGGGCGCCGGCGCGGGAGTCGTACCGCCCGTCGCGCCCGCGCTCTCGCTGCCCGGGTTCGGGCCCGCGAACGGCGTCGGCACCGAGCTGCTCTCGGCGGCCGGCTCGGACGGGGCGGAGGCGCGACTGCGCTCTCTGCCGGCCGGCTCGAGGTCCGCCACGACCCTGCGATCGCGATCGAGGGTGACGGTGTATGTCCTGCTCGGGCGCCCCGGCGCGCTCACCTCGACCGTCTCCTCCTGGTCGCTGCGCGCCACCTCGCGGTGGACGAGCGGCAGGCGGTAGGTCTCGCCGCGGAAGCTCGCGGTCGCGCCGCGCGCCGAGGACCGGATCGTGAGGTGCACCTTCGCGCCCGTGCTCGACTCCGCCGGCGCGGGCGGGGTCGCGGCAGCCGCGGCCGGAGCGGCGGGCGGCGCCTCACCGGTCGGCGTCTGGCTGGCCGGAGGCGCGGCGCTCTCGCCCGCCGCCGGCGCGGCCGCCTCGGCCGGCGGCGCCACGTCGCCGACCGCCGGCGCCCCTGGCGCCGTCGCCGTCGGTGCCGCCGGCACGGCCTTGGGGTCCGGCGCGCGGGCCTCCTTGTGGCCGTCCGAGCGCGAGAGCACGGCGATCATGGCGATGGCCCCGATCGCGACGGCCGCGGCGACCAGCCCGATCCCGAGAAAGCGCATCGAGCGGCGCGGCGGCGGCGGCACCGTCTGGCTGCGCGAGATGATCTTCGCCATCGCGCGCGGGTCGACGTCGGCCGTGGGCGGCGGCGGCAGCGGGAGCTGGCGCGGCCCGATGGCCGGCCCGATGGCCGGCCCGGTGGGCGGGCGCGTCGGCGGGCGCATGGCCGGCGGCGGCGGACCGGAGACCGGCGGCGCGCCGCGCGGCTCGAGCTCGGTGTGGGTCGGCTCGGCATCGAGGATATCGGGGGTGGGCGTCCCCGACGCGCGCAGCGTCCGGGCCACCTCGAAGTCGCTCTGGCTGCGCGCGCGCGCACGCATCTCCAGCCAGTAGGGACCCACCAGCCGTGCCAGCGCGGCGCTGAACACCTCCATGGTGGGGAAGCGATCGGCCGGGGACTTGGCGAGCGCAGTCGACACCAGCGTCTCCAGCTCGTGCGTGACCTCCCGGCGGATGCTTCGCAGCGGCGGCGGCTGCTCGTGCAGGATCTTGGTGAAGACGAGCGGGAACGGTGCCTCCGCGAAGGGCACCTGTCCCGCCAGCATCTCGTAGATGATCACGCCCAGCGCGTAGACATCGCAGCGAACGTCGACCGAGGCGGGATCGTTGATCTGCTCGGGCGACATGAACCAGGGCGTGCCGAGCAGCCTGCCCTTCTGCGTGTGGCCGCGCCCCTCCATGAACTTGGAGATGCCGAAGTCCAGCACCTTCGCGTGATCGCCGTCGGTGCGGTTGACCAGGAAGACGTTTCCGCTCTTGAGATCGCGGTGGATGATGCCCTTGGCGTGCGCCGCCGCCAGCGCCGAGGCGATCTGCTGGGCGATGCGGAGCGAGCGCTGGACGGGGAGCCGGCCCTTGTTGCGCAGCTCCTGCTCCAGGGTCCTGCCCTCCAGCAGCTCCAGCACCAGGAAGGGCGCGCCGGTCGAGGTGCGCCCCATGTCGGTCGACTCGACGATGTGCGGGTGCCCGAGGGTGCCGATCGTGCGGCCCTCGTCGAGGAAGCGGCGCACGCACTCCGCGTCCTCGGCGTACTGCTGGTGGAGGATCTTGATGGCGACCGTCCGCCCGATCAGCGTGTGCTCGGCGACATAGACCGATGCCATGCCGCCGGATGCGATGCGGCTGAGGAGGCGATAGCGGCCCTCGAGCAGCGTCTCGCCGCGAAGACCGTCCAGCGCATCGTCGCCCCTCACCCCATCTTCACCACTCCGCGCCTCCATTACGCCCCCCCAGGGTCACACGGCCCACCACCTGTGTACGGTCACTAGCCTAGCAGTGTTCGGCATCCCGACAAAGAGGGAACCTCTGTACATTGGCGCACAAGATCCCGCGTCACCGCGGTGGCCCCATGGGACAACACGTCCGGCCGCATACATCTAATAGCCAGTAGCTAGTAGCCGAGCAACGTCCGCTGGCGGCGCCCGCTGCGCACGAAGTCGCGCGCCACGGCGGCCTGCCGGGCGATGCGGCGCTCGCACAGAGGGCTGGCCACGAACCGGGCCGCCGCCCGGAGCGGCAGATCGGCGTCCGGGCGCGCCGCGAACAGCGAATCGCCCCGCAGCGCACGAGTGACCCGGCGCGCGGCGAAGCTGGTCTTGAGGTGGTGGTCGACGAAGATCGGCAGGGTTGCGCGGCCGCCCAGGGCCTCGCGGCACAGGGCGGCCGCGTCGGGCGGCGGTCCCTCGGGCGCGGCGCGGGCCGGACCGTCGAGCGGCGCCATGTGCTGGATGAAGCGCGCGGCGTGGAACAGTCCGCGCAGCCCCTCTCCGGAGGGCCGGCGGAGCAGGGTCTCGCGCACCGCGTCGGCGTGGGTGAGCGCGTGGGTCGCGGCGAGCCAGCCCTCGGCCACGTCGTCGCGCTGCTCGAGCCGCTCGTCGAAGCGCCACAGGCGGTGCGCGGCGCACAGGGCCAGCGCCAGGGCGATCCGGTCGGGCGCCACCCCGGCCTCGAGGGCGGATGCCGTCGCGGCCAGCGCGGCCTCGAGCGCGCCGTCGAGCACCGCGGCGGCGAACCGGTCGACGTCGAGCTCGGCCCCGCTCGCGGGTCGCTCCGGCAGCGCCAGCGTCCCCGCGTGCCGCTCCATCAGCGCGGAGTACTGGCGCATGTAGGGCAGGCGGTCCTCGCGCGTGCCGTTGACCAGGCTGGCCAGCAGGCCGCACACGACCGGCTCTGCGCTGGCCCAGCCGATGCGGGCGAGCAGCTCCTCCACCTTCACGCAGTAGATGTGGCCGTGGCCGTAGTCGAGGAAGTGGTCGGTGGCCGCGTGCGTGAGCCAGCGCAGGATCGCGCCCGGACCGGCGCCTTCGTTCAACGCCCCGCGCACCAGCGCCTCGGCGCCGGCCAGATCCTGCGCCTCGATGCGGCGGCGCAGCTCCGCCTCGGTGGCCCGCTCGTCGAGCCCGCGCGGGCCGCGCGGCGGCGCCTCGGGAGGTGCCAGGGGGCGGAGCGGCTGGCGCACCTGATCGTCGAGCAGGAGGTTCGCGGCCTCGAGGAGGATGATGCTGGCCTCGCCGGGGTGCTCGTCGAGCAGCGCCGCGCAGTCGGCCGCGGCGGCCGGACCGTGGTCGATGCCGTAGGGCGCGCGGCCGGCGGCGAGCTCGCACGCGCGGGCCAGGATGCGCTCGGGCGGCTCGCCGCATGCGAGCAGCCGCTCGATGGTCCGCCCCACCCTGCCCCAGTCGCGCTCGTCGACCGCGGCGATGAAGGCGGCGTGGAGCGCGGGCACCCGGTCGCCGGCCGGCGGATCGGCCAGGTCGATCCACACAGCGCCGTCCTCCACGCGCGTCGGATAGTGCTGCACGTCCTCGCCGCCGAGCTCGCACACGCCGTCGCACAGGCGGAACTTCCAGTTGTGCCACTCGCAGGTGAGCACGCCGTCCTGCACCGAGCCGGAGGCGAGCGGATAGCCCTCGTGCGGGCAGCGGTTGTCGATCGCGTGGACCTGGCCGCCGGCGCGGAACACCGCCAGCTGCTTTCCGCCCCGCTTCACCGTGCGGGCGCCGCCGTCGGGGATGTCGGCCACCTGGATGGTTCGCGTCCACGCTCCTGCCCTGTCGTCGCCTGCCCTGTCGTCGCCTATCATGTCTCCTCCTCCGCGAGCGTGCCGGCCGGCGGCGCCGCCGGCAACCGGCCTGCCAACCGGTTGGCAGGTTGATGGCGAGCGGCCTGACCCGGTCCGACTGCGCGTTCGGTTGGTCGGTTCGACACGACCCAGCTCTGGTCTACGATGCGTGGCCCCGGGGCGCCGACGATGACCGAAGAGCCGATGACGCTGCTCCTCCCGGCCTGGCTGCGCGACACCTTCAACCTGGCGCGGGCCATCGCCGGCGAGCGCCAGTGGAGCTGGGCCGAGGGCTACCGGCTGCTGCGCTGCTTCGAGATGCGCGGCCACGAGCGCGCGTTCGTCAGGACCGTGCTGACCCGGCGCACGAACGTATGGCTGTTCCGCTGCAACCAGCGGCGATGGTGCGGCGACTTCATCGCGGTGGACATGTCGCCCAGGTCGCCCGCCGACCGGCTGGCGCGCGTCATGGAGCTCAAGACCGGCGCCCCGCTGGTCGTCGGCGGCGCGCATCTGCAGCTGGCGCGACACCGCGAGGCAGTCGACGAGATCGCCACCCGCACCGGCGCAGTCGGCCCGGGCGCGCCGGTCGAGCTCCTGCACGGCGACGCCGCCGCTGTCCTGGCTCACATCGGGTGATATTCTGTCGGCGATGCTGTTCGCGCTCTTCTTCGCTGCGTTCGTCGCGATGGTGTGTCTGTCGTGGACCGCCTTCCGCAGCGCGGAGCGGCGCGATCGCTCTCCCGTCGTGTGGACCGCGGCGACGCTGGTGGCGGCCGTGGCC
>Ga0126377_10002926_pt1 | contig 11949 bp, 8 predicted proteins | sample PanSoiMetPlot_22_FD_92647 | JGI IMG/M metagenome (GOLD analysis project Ga0126377, IMG submission 92647) | Tropical forest soil microbial communities from Panama - MetaG Plot_22 | ecosystem: Environmental > Terrestrial > Soil > Tropical forest > Bulk soil | place: Panama | collected 2016-02-17
GTGCCGGTGTGCAACGGCACCATCGCCACCACGGACTACGACGAAAACTTCACCTCGTGGACGGTGGGCGCCAACTACAGCTTCACCGACAACATGTCGGCCTACGTGCGCATCAACCGCGGCGGCCATTTCCTGGACTTCGACAACGGCATCCGCGGCAGCACCACCGGCAACACGCCGCCCATGCAGGTGGTCCGCAACTACGAGGGTGGCTTCAAGTTCCAGAACGAGCTGTTCTACGCCGACATCAGCGCGTACTGGCGCGACTTCACCGGCCTGCAGTATCGCCAGACCGACACCAGCGGCGCGCAGACCGGCGCGACCCTGATCTACGGCTCGGAATCCAAGGGCGTGAACCTGATCGGCGCCATCACGCCGGGAGACTTCCGCTTCCAGGTCGTGGCTAACTATCTCGACGGCGAGTACACGGACTTCGACGCCTGCTTCCCGTACACCAACGTGGTCACCGGCAACGGCTGCGCGCCCATCCAGGGCCAGCAGCTGCAGCGCCAGCCGAAGTGGCGCTTCATGCTGACGCCCAGCTACCGGTTCCCCGCGCCGTGGGGCGGCATCGACGCTTTCGTCACGTACACCTATGTCGGCGATCACACCCAGGACCAGTCCGGATTGCAGCAACTCGGCACGTACGACACCTGGGACGCCGGCATCACGGCAAACGTGAACGACCACTGGCAGTTCACGGTGCGCGGCACCAATCTCTCCAACGAACTGGGACTGACGGAGAGCAACTCGCGCATCTTCGGCGTCGCCGCGGGCACCGGCGGCGTACTGCTGGCGCGGCCGCTCGAGGGCAGCGAGGTCAACTTCCAGGCGAAATATCTGTGGTAGCCGCCGGCATCGCGGGACGCGGCAGGCCCAGATAGACGGTGCTCCACAGTTGCGCGGCGTTGGATTCGTCTACGTCCGCGCCGGGACGGCCGAAGGGCTCGATGTGGTACTGGCCTTTCGAAAACGACCAGGACCACAGCTCGGAGGTCCGCAGCGCGCGCGAGCGATCGATGGCGGTCCACAGCGTGGCGCGGGCGCGCCGCAGGCGCTGGCGCGAGGCCGCCGGCAGGTCGTCGCGCTGCAGTTGCCGCTCCAGCCCGGCGGCCATCAGCGCCTGCTGCCACGACCAGACGACCGTGCCATGGTAGGCAAAGCGCGTGAATTCGCGGCGCAGCTCCGGCGTGGCGAACAGCGGATTGGCCACGAGCATCCCCGCATCGGTGATGAGGCCCGCCGGAAACGGCCGCATGATGGCCGTGATGCAACGCTCGAGCTCATCGGCCGACGGCTGGGTGAGCAGCAGGCGGAAGCCTTCGTCGGAATTCAGGATGGGCACCGCGTGCCCGGCCTCGTCGAGCGAGAGCGCATGGAACGCGAGCGCGCCCTCGCCCAGCGCGCGGATTGCGGCTGCGTCGTCGACGCTCACCTCCTTCGCGTAATCGGTAATGGCGGCGCGGGCCCGCGCCAGGGGCACGTCGAGCGCAAACATCGCGGGCGCCCGGACGATCCACTCCGCTGCCTGCGCACGCGTGCGCGCCAGCGAGCGCCGCGTATCCGCGTCGAGGAAGCTTCCTAGCAAGCCGCTCTCCGCGAGGCGCGCGGTGGCCTCGAGTGCCGCCGGCACCAGTGCGGCATTCACGTCGTACGCGAAGCGTCCGCGACCCAATCCCTGTTCGCTGTCGCGCCAGTCGCCGGTCATGCGGCCGGCCTTGATGCCGACGAGATTGGCGGCGCGCGGCTCTCCCGCAAAAGCCGCCGTGCGCTGCACCACCCAGGCCAGGTTGCGCACCAGGGCAGCGCCGCGCCTTTCGCCGCCGGCGCCCTTGCCCGCGAGGAAGCCGCGCGCGCGGGCGCGGCCACGCGGATCGTCGAGCAGCCAGCGCGCCGCGAGTGGCGCGAGCATGAAATCGTCGTCCACCATCCCGTAGTCGTAGATGGGCGTATCGACCCTGCCGCGGCCCTCGCGCGCATTGCGCAGCACCGCGAATTCTCCGATGTCCTCTTCATGCGCGACTTCGCCGTCGGGCGCGAGCCGCTCGAGCACCGAGGCGATGGCGCTTTCCATCGCGGCGGGCTCGAGCACCGGCGCCAGCAGCATGGCGGAAATCAGCGTGTCGCGACCGAAGTAGGTATCGAAGCGCCACGAACCGGCGAGGAATTTCTGCCGGTACACCAGGAAAGTGAACACCTCACGCGCCCGTGGATCGTCGACGGCAGTCGCGGTCAGCGAGGCATCCAGCGGGTCCAGTGGCGTCTCGCCGGTGAATGCCTGGATGCGCAATCGCAACGGGCCCGATTCGTCCGCGGTGAAGTGCTCGGACGCCAGGTGCGTGCCGGTGCCGGCCATGAGCGTGAGCCGATAGCCTGCCGCACCGTCGAGCCGGTCGCGGGACCAGCTGACGCGGCCGTCGCCGACCTGCGCTGCCACCAGCACCTCGCGCGGGGCGGTGCGCTGCAATTCGTAGTCGCGCAGCACGCGGATCGACGAGAGCACTGCGCCGCGCGGCCGCAGCTCGCGCGCATTCGTCTCGACTTCGAACTCGATGCCATGCAGCGGCCGACGATGCTCGTCGGCCACCGTGAGCGGTCGGGGCGCCGCCAGCAGGGTCCACGCCAGCGGCGCGCGCGTCGACTCGAACCACAGGCCCACGCCGCTGTTGCCCGCGGGGAATGCCACGAGGATGCGCGGCTCGGTGCCCGAGCGCAGCAGCAGGTGCGCGGCCACCGGCCCGTCGCGCACGAAGCTGTTGAGGTTGTGCCCTTCATCGATGCGGAAGGACAGCGTCGGCGCCGGTACGCGTGTGGGCGCGACAGCCGGCGCGAGCGCGCAGAACAGCCACAGGAACAGAAGCAGTGGGCGCATGAAGCAAGAGTACCGAAGTGGCCGCCGGCGGACTGTCAGCGGCGAGGCGGAGCGCGTCAGATCTTTCTCAGGTGTCCAGTGCGGCGCCGCGGTACATTGGCGCCCATGAAGCGACGCACATTGTTCGAGTTGGGTGCCGGCACGCTGGTGGCCGCGCAATCGGGCCTTGCCCTGGCGAAGACCGGCACACCGGACCGGCGCCAGGAATTGTACGGCCTGCTGGGCCGGCTGCCGCCGCGCGACCGCAAGGTCGGCGCGCAGCTCGTTTCCACCGAGGACCGCGGTACCTACACGCTGGAGAAGGTGGTGCTCGACCTCAACGGCATCGAGGCCGCGCCCGCCTGGTTCGCGAAACCCAAGGGTGCCGCGGGCAAACTACCCACGGTGTTGTTCAACCACTCGCACGGTGGCGGCTACACCATCGGCAAGACCGAGTTCATCGAGGGACGGGAATACCTCGCGAAGCAGCCGTACGCAGAGTTCCTGACCTCGCTGGGTTACAACGCGCTGTGCTTCGACGCCTGGATTTTCGGCGAGCGCTCCGGGCGCGCCGAGCTGGACATGTTCAAGGACATGCTGTGGCACGGCCAAGTGCTGTGGGGAATGATGGTCTTCGACGCGCTCAAGGCCGTCGACTACCTGCACACCCGTCCGGACGTCGACACTGCACGGCTGGCCACCGTGGGCATGTCCATGGGTAGTTCGACCGCCCAGTGGCTGGGCGCGCTGGATCCGCGCATCAAGGTGGTGGTCGACATCTGCTGCCTCACCGACTGGCACACGCTGGTGGACGTGGGCGGGCTCAAGGGTCACGGCATCTACTACTACGTGCCCGACCTGCTGAATCACTTCACCACTTCCCAGATGAACGCGCTGACCGTACCGCGCCCTCATCTGGCGCTGGCCGGCAACCAGGACGCGCTCACGCCGGCGGCCGGCCTCGAGAAGGTCGACCAGGAACTGCGCAAAGCCTACGCCGCGGCGGGCAAGCCGGAAAACTGGAAGCTGCTGCGCTATGACGGTGGGCACATGGAAAATCCCACGATGCGCGAGGAGATCCGGCAGTGGCTGGTATCCCACCTGTGAGCCGCTGCGAGCGCGAAAGCGCCGGCTCCACGTTCTGGATCGAATTCCCGGTAGTTTGAGGAAGGCGCGCCGCCCGCGATCCGGGAGGCGCGCCGTTCAGAACTGGTACGAGTAGCGCAGCTGCGCGAAGTTCAGGCCGGGGTTCGGCGCATCGATTCCACCGTTCGAGAAGTGCTGGATGCGCAGCGCAATCGAACCTTCGCGGCGATCGCCGAGGATGCGGCCGAACGCGAGGTGGTCACCGAAATTGAATTCCGTGCTGAAGCGCTTGCCTTCCGCTCGCCAGATGGGCGCGATGTAGTTAGCACCAATGCCGATCTCGCCGAACCAGCGGTTGCTCGTCGACGGCGGGAATAGGCGCAGTACCGGCGTAATTCCCACCTGCGTGAACCAGTGGCCCTCGCCCGACACGGCATCCTGGGTATTCCAGCGGCCGACGGCCGCCTCGGTGTAACCCGTCACCAGGCCGAAGCGGTACTGGCGGCTCCAGTTCCAGTTCCAGGTGGCGCCCACCGTGTAGGCATCCGTGCCCTTCTCGGCCTGTCCGGCCTGCATGAAGACGGTGTCCGGCAACAGCGGATTGCGGTCGGGGAAACGCGGCGCGGCGAGCGCGCTCGCAGACGTCAGCACGAGGAAGCCGAGTACCAGGCTCTTGCGATTGATTGAGTGTGTGACCTGTGTGTTCATATCGTTCTACCTTGGATACGAACACTAGGCTTCTCCGGATGCGCGAACATCCCCCAAAGGTGTAGTAGGAGCACCAGCCAATCTGAACACCACGTAAGATTTCTTTATCGCACTGCATTGGCGCCTGGAACGTCAACGCGCACTGTAGGTGGGCGCCCATGCGAGTACTCGCGCAGGCAGGAACAAGCATGTGTCAAATTTTCCGACGGAACAGGCTCCGGCACGGCATCGTTTGGCCCCTTCCTGTCGCGTCGCAACTCCGACTCCTCTCCCGTTCGAGAGAGCCCGGATTCGCTCCACGCCACGCGACCCATCTACTCGCAGGCGCCCGCGGAGCAGAGCGGCTGGGGAACCGCTCCGCTCCGTTGTTAGCTCATTGCAGGACTGGCGTGGTCCAGTTCACCCACTGCGAGGCGTTGTACTGCACACCCGGATCGTTGCGCATGATGCTGGTATTGGCGGTGCCGCCACCGACCAGGAATTTCTGCACATAGGCATTCACCTCGGCCTGCTGCGACGACGGGAAGCTGCAGTGTCCGTGCTCGGTGGTCAGCGAGTATCCCATCCGGTCGGAGACGCCCAGCGCCTGCCAGATCGAGCGCGCGGCGTTGGCGTTGCTCCACGAGCTCTGCGGTCCCAGCCACAGGATGTTGTTCTCGATGATGAACACCGGCCGCGGCGCCACCAGCCCGACGAGCGCGTGGTGATCGAAAGGTAGTTTGTTCACCGAGCTGCCGAACTGTCTGAAGTTCGACCTGAACCAGACGTTCTCGCCAACGATCTCGCTCAACGTCTGCGTGCTCTGCCCCTGCGACAGCATCCACTGCGACACGCGCCAGTTGCCGGATCCGCCGGATCCCGACTCCTGGGGAATGGTGAGCTTGATGCGCTCGTCGAAGGCGCCGACGGCCAGCGCACCCTTGCCGTTGCGCGAACAGCCCGTGACGCCCAGCCGGTTCGGATCGATGTTGGCCGCGGGCGTCTTCTCGATGGCGTCTATCAACCGGCTCGCGCCCCAGGCCCAGGCCATCAGCGCGCCTGCCGAGTGTCCGCTGCCGTAGAGATCGTAGAACTTGCCCACGCCGCGCGACGAGGAGTTGTTCTGCTGCGCGATCTGGTCATTCGGCAGGTTGATCACGGCCACGCCGAGACTGCTCAACGCAGCATTGTTGAGGCTCGATGCGCCGACACCAATGAGCGCGGGGTACGGCGCGGTGCCCGTCGATGGATAGGTGATGGTCGCGTTGAACGACGTGCTCTTGCCGTTGTCGTTCACCGTCACCGTGAGCGTGTTGCCGCTGCGCGCACCGGTGGTGGCGGAGTACGGTGTGGCCGGCTTGTAGCCATACTCGAACTCCTGGGCCAGCGTGGCGAGCTCGGTGCGCCGGCAGGTCCAGTCGGCCTTCGTCGTCATGCGCGCTCCACTCATGAACGTGAATGGATCCGGGAAGAACGCGTTGTTAGGCAGCGACGCAAATGACGGCATGGGTGGCACGGTGCAGGCGCCGCCACCTCCGGTGCCGGCCTGCGTCACGGTGACGGTCTGCGACGGTGCGCCGCTGGCCGCCGCCGTGACCAGCGCGGTGCGCGCGGCGCTGCCCGTGTTCGCCTGTGCCGTGACGGTGACCGTGGCGTTGCTGGAGCCGGAGGTCGGGCTCACCGTGAGCCAGGCCTGGTCGTCGCTCACCGTCCAGCTCGTGTTGGACGAGAGATTGAACGTCGCCGTGCTGTTGGCGGCCGCGGCCACGTTCACGGCCGATGGCGACACGGAAAGCGTGGTCACCGTCGAGCAGTTGCCGGCCGCGCCACCGGTGCCGGTGGGCAACGCGGCCGACGTGTTGATGTTGATCTTGTCCAGCCGCGCGCCGTCTTCACGATAGGCAATCGTCAGCGTGTGAGTGCCGGCGTTCAGGTTGAAGCTGTTCGGAAACTGCACCCACACCCAGGCGGGATTCCACCAGTTGTTCCACATCACCCAGGAACCGCCGTCCATGCGAACCCAGAACGAGTCGTCGTTCGCGGTCTGGCCCTGCATGCGGGCCAGCAGGAAGTAGGTCCCGCTCTGCGTGTTGAATGAATAGGTGATGAAGCCCGCCGTGTTCGTGGGCGCACTGGCCGTGCTGTTATTGCCAGGCTGGATCGTGACGTACTGGTTATTCGAGGCCCCGCTGTCCGTGGGTTTGTTCCACAACGAGCCCGCCTGGCCGCATTCGGCCTCGAGCCAGATTGACGATTGCGCATTCGCGAATGCGCCGAAGAAAAGAAACAGGCATACGGAAACCAACGCTTTCATGGCGTCCCCCTTCAGTCCGTGAATTGACTACACGCACGGCGCTGCGTCCGGTTCCCGTAACGCGCGCCGCGCACCAAACCCCGAGGCAGGTGTGACCCCGCCAAGGTCCGCGGTCAGTGCGAGCGCGCGCCCGGGCCTCCCGGGCAGGCCTCAGGGCGACATATATATAAGAGTGGAGGCCGCCGCAGTCAGTAGTTATACGGTCGGGTGTTCCTCGAACTGGAGCCGGTACTTCCCGGTCGCGTCGTGGATGGCGCGCCGCAGGTGGTCTTCCAGGATGATCACCCGTCGATTCAGGTGCGCCATGTTCGAATCCCCGTAGCCAACGATGATCTCGTCGGCCATCCAGGCGACTTCCCGGGCCTTGGTGGCGATGGACAGGAACCGCTTTTCCGCCGACACCGAAATCCGGTGAGCGCGGTGTGCAATCCGGTCCAGCAGGATTTCATCGGATGCCTGGGGCGAGCCGCGCAACAGCGCCTTGATCTCGAGCAGTTCGTCCTGCATGCGCCCAAGCACTTCGATGACGGCGCCGGGCGTCATGCCATGCGTCGGGCCGTGCCGGCCAACGCTCGCCGGATTCATGCGGGCACGCCGACCAGCACGGTGCTGGTGTAGCCGGCGGTGACGCTGCCCGAAAGCACCGCCGTCATCTGCGACATCTGCGCCGTGGTGTTGTCGCCGAACACGTTGTCGCTGGCGATCGTGACGCCCGCCAGGTTGCTGACGCTGGCGCTGTATCCCGTCGCATTCTGATAGACCGAGCTGCAGACATCGCGCGGCAGCGCGAGCTGCGAAGTGAGCACGCGATTGGTGTACAGCGTGGCCATCGCCAGGCTCGGGTACACCTCGAAGTGGATGTGCGGATACCGGCCGGCATAGCAGCCCGGGAACACCGTGGTGAACGTGGCATTGCCGCCGGCGTCGGTGACCTGCACACCGCGCAGGAAATTCTCGGCCTGCACGCCGGAGGAATACAGCGAATACAGGCCATCGCGCGTGCAATGCCACAGGTACACGGCGTAGCCCGCGAGCGCGCCGCAACTGTTGTTGCTATCGACCAGGTTCAGCGTGAGCGTCAGCGGCACGCCGCTGGTGGTGTTCGTGGAACTGCCGAAGCTCGAACGGATGTCGCTGCGCACGACGCCGCTCTGCTGGAGCACGTTCGACACCATGCCGTTCACGGTGTTGGAGCCGTCGGATGGATAGGGCCCGTTGGTCTCGCTGGCGTTTGCCACGCAGGCCGACGATGCGCCGGTGCCGCCGCTGCTGGAGCTCGACGAACTGCTGGAGCTGCTCGAAGTGCCCGAACTACCGGAGCTGGTGCCGCTGCTGCCGCCCCCGCAACCCACCAGCATGGCGGCCGAGCCTCCTGCCAGCAGCCAGGCCAACGCCTGGCGGCGTTGCAGGTTCCTTTCCATCATGACGCGCAGGTCCTGCTGCAAACCGGCGTGGTGTTCGTCTTCGTGCTTCATGGCGACCTCCAGGATTGGCCATAGCCTGGAACACCCAGGTCACCGGGCTTTGCCGCCCCTTGTCAGCCCAGTGTCAGTTCTGTGTCAGCCCCGACACATCGCGACTACACTGGCATGCAAAGCTTCGGCCGATGCACGCGAGAACCAGCATGGATCACCACACCCGCATCCTCGTGGTCGACGACGACCCCGACCTGCGTAAGCTGATCGGCGACTTTCTCGCCGGTCACGGGTACCGGGTGTCCGTGGCCGAGAATGCGGCGGCCATGCGCGCGTCCATCGAGCGCGAGCATCCCGACCTGGTGATCCTCGACGTCATGATGCCCGGTGAAGACGGCCTGTCCGCCGCGCGCCGGCTGATCAACGAGAATGGCCCGCCTGTCATCATGCTCAGCGCGCTGGGCAGTGAGACGGACCGCATCATCGGACTCGAAGTGGGCGCGGACGATTACCTGCCCAAGCCCTGCAATCCGCGCGAGCTGCTGGCGCGCGTGCGCGCGGTGCTGCGTCGTCGCGCCACGCCCGAGCCCGCGGAAACCGCTGCATCAGCGCGCTACGAATTCGCAGGCTGGCGGCTGGATGTCATGCGACGCGAGCTGCGCGATCCCGCCGGCACGTTCATCAACCTGTCCGACGGCGAGTTCGCCCTGCTGCGCACGTTCATCGAGCATCCGCAGCGCGTGCTGTCGCGCGACCAGCTGCTCGAGATCACGCGCGGCAACAACGTCGAGGTCTACGACCGCGCCATCGACAGCCAGATCTCGCGCCTGCGTCGCAAGCTCAACGAACGTGCGTCCACCGAACTGATCCGCACCGTGCGCAACGAGGGCTACATGCTGCTCGCGAAAGTCACGCGCGCATGAAACTCAACCTGTTCGCGCGCACGTTCCTGCTCACCGCGGCGGCGCTGCTGGTGGCCGTCGGCGTGGGCGTGGCCTTGTTGCTCACGCGTCCACCCATGCACAACCCGCCGATGAGGCTGTCGGAGATCGCGAGGATGCTGTCGGGCGCTCCCTCGCCCGGCATGCCGCAGCCGGACTCGCGCGGTGGACCGCCACCCGATCCATTCGGCAGTCCGCCCCCCGGTTCGCCCGTGGGGCCGCCGCCCCGGGTGTGGCACGAAGAACCGCATCCGGCACTTCCGCCGCGCGGTATCCCCGAAATGCGTGGACCGCCACCGGGCTTTCGCGGCGATCTGCGGCGCCAGATGCAGCTGCACGACGAAGCCGAGGCGCCGGAGCCACCGAAGGACGCCGACCTCGTTGCCTCCGAAATCCTGCGCCGCGGGCTTGCGATTCGACTGGGCGTCGGCATCGATCGCACCCGCGTTTACGTGCGCGAGCCTCCGGGCCCCGGCTTCGGTGATGACCCGGAACTGCGCGAAGGATTCAGCGCCGCGTGGCGGCGCGACTCGGGTGAATGGCGCGTGCTGCAGAGCGAAGCCGAAGGATTTCCGAATGCCTTCCAGCGCCAGGTGTTCTGGCTGGTGGTCATCGGCCTGTTGCTGCTGTTGCCGGTGACGTGGTGGTTCGCGCGCTCCCTGGCGGCGCCCATTCGCAACTTCGCCGAGGGCGCGCGCCGGCTCGGGTCGGACCCGCACGCGGCCCCGCTGGCACAGCAGGGCACGCCCGAGATGCTGGACGCCATCGATGCCTTCAACGGCATGCAGGCGCGCATCACGCGGCTGCTGCAGGAACGCTCGCAGATGGTCGGCGCCATCGCGCACGACCTGCGCACCCCGCTCATGCGCCTCGCGTTCCGACTGGACGGACTCGAGTCACCGCTCAAGGAGAAAGTGGAAGCCGACATCCAGGAAATGAAACTCATGATCTCCGCCGCGCTGGATTTCATGCGCGACCAGGCCACCGGCGGCGCGCGCGAGCGCCTCGACCTGCGCCTGCTGGTGGAGAGCGTGGTCGACGACCAGGCCGACGTGGGTCACGACGTGACGCTGGCCTCCGGCGAGCCCGTGACGCTGCAGGCCGACCCGCTGGCGCTGCGGCGCATGGTCATGAATCTCGTCGACAACGCACTCAAGTACGGCGAGCGGGCACGGCTGCGGCTGCGCGGCGACGCCGGGCGGATCACCCTGGAAGTCGACGACGACGGTCCCGGCATTCCCGAGGGACTGCAGCAACGCGTGTTCGAGCCGTTCTTCCGCGCCGAGGGATCGCGCAACCGCGAGACCGGCGGCATCGGCCTCGGGCTAACTACCGTGCGCGCCATCGTCATCGACCACGGGGGGCAGATCGAGCTGCGCAACCGCAAGGAAGGCGGGCTGCGCGTGGTGGTCACGCTGCCGCTCACGTGAGCGGCAGCGTGCCACGCGACGGTCAGTGCTGCTCGCCGCTGGTCTGCGCCTCCGTCGACTTGCGGGCGGCGCCCTGCGACAGCGAACGCACCAGGATGTTCATGTTGCGCAGGTATTCCTGCGTGGAGATGGCGATGGTCTTGCCGTCCGGATACGGCGAGGTGTCGCTGTCGTCGCCCACGTAGGTGCTGCCGAAATCCCCGGGCGCGGCAGTGTTGCTCCCCGGGCCCTTGTATGGATGACTGTTCTGCGGCAGCGGCGCGGGCCAGAAGCCCGTCTCGTTGAGAGCGGCGAGTGACGCGCGCACCTGGCCGTCGAGGTCCTTGTCGGCCGGCGGGGCATATTGCTCCGCGAAATAACGCGGCAGCTCGACGATGCCCGCGCCGGCGGCCAGCGGCGAGTTCTTCGCCAATGCCTGCACGTCGGCCTTGAGCGCCTGCTCGTAGCGCTTGCGCAGGCCCGCCGTGTCGATGCGGCGCGTCGAGCCGTAGTGCCCGATCGGATGCGCCGGATCGTAGTCGACGTAGTACTCGCCGTTCACGACGTTCGAACCCCGGCGATGCACGTACATCGGTCGGTTGGTCTGCAGCTCGATGAAGGTGGGGTGCGTCCGGCCGCGCTCGTCCGGCTTCGCCAGCTTCACCTTGTCCAGCCAGTCGAGCGCTTCGGGCAGGCGCGCGAGGAAGCGCGTGTCGCCGGTGAGCTCGTAGAACGTGATCATGTGGCTGATGTTGGCCGCCGTGGTGTGCGTCGCCAGCGCCAGCGGTTCATAGGTGCGGGCCGCGGCGGGTTTGAGATCCGTCGTGTACTGCAGCGCCCAGCCCGGGTTCGGCGCGCCCTGCTGCGAGACGATGAAGAAGTTCATGCCGCGCATGATGGGATCGAGCAGCCGCTTGTCGCCCAGCACCTGATAGCACTGGATGAGGAACGAGACGTTCTCCCAGACCACGTCGTCGTTGAACGTGTAGTAAGAAGAGTAGTCAGCCAGGCCGTGCTTGGAGAACTCGTAGTTCAGCGGGAAACGCTGCGGCCAAGCGCCGATCGGATACTGGCTGTCGAGCACGAACTGGATGGCGCGGTCGATGGCGGGCTTGAATTTCGGATCCAGCTTCTCGGTGTACAGGCGCAGCAGGAAAGTGGCGGCATCGGTGCTCACCTGGTCGTCGAAGGTGGCGTTGCCGTAGTAGTGCTGGAATTCCTCGAGGCGCCAGGCGTTCTTGCCCAC
>Ga0126377_10002927_pt1 | contig 11948 bp, 14 predicted proteins | sample PanSoiMetPlot_22_FD_92647 | JGI IMG/M metagenome (GOLD analysis project Ga0126377, IMG submission 92647) | Tropical forest soil microbial communities from Panama - MetaG Plot_22 | ecosystem: Environmental > Terrestrial > Soil > Tropical forest > Bulk soil | place: Panama | collected 2016-02-17
ACGCCTGACGACACGAAGATTCCCAAATGACCGACGGTTTCGTGGACCGTGTAGACGATCGTTTGTCCGAAAGAGCGGATCTCGTTGACATCCTGATAGAGATCGAGAATCCAACCGAGCGCCTGCGCGGGCGGCGTGATGTTGTCGCCCTTGGAACAGAACACAACGATGGGCGAGCGAATGTTGCGCAGGTCAACGGTCATGCCGTTCCTGGCCTGTATTCGGCCCGCCGCGAGATTGTTGCCTATGAACAGCTCATCGACAATGTACTGGACTTCTTCAGCATTCATATTGACGTGACCACCCCACCAGCGCTCGAAGCCAAGATACCGCGGGGCTTCCGTGTCGATCTTCGCATAGAGATTGTATTGCTTGCTCCAGAGGGTGTTGGACGGATTGAGATTCTCAAAATTCTGCACAAGCCAAGCGCCGTCAAATCTTCCATGGCCAAGATCGCTGGTGAGCGCAGTGAGCCAGCTGCCGCCCACGAGCCCCCCGGTGTAGCGCATGGGATTTTGACCGCGCACACCCGCCCAATAGGAAAGCGGCGACCCGGCAACGATGATAGGCCCGAACAATTCGGGCCGGATGGCTGCAAGCATCATGACAGCCCACCCCGCCTGGCAATTCCCAATGACACAGGGTTTGCCTTCCGCGTCGGGATGCAGGCTTATGACTCTTTCGAGAAAGGTTGCCTCCGCGCGCGCCACATCCTCAATGGTCTGGCCCGGCACTGGCTCCGGCAGGAACCCGATGAAGTAGCACGGGTGCCCAGCCTTGAACGCGACGCCAATTTCGCTGTCGGCCTTGAAGCCACCGATGCCCGGCCCGTGCCCCGCACGCGGATCGACGACAACGAAAGGACGAAGGGTCGGATCGATTCGAGCCGCCTTTGGCGGAACGATCCGGACCAGAGCATAGTTAACCGGCCGCTGTAGCGTCCGCCCATCGACGATGAGCTCGACCTCAAAGTCAAGGACATGAGGCGCGGTCTTGGCCAAATATTCATGAAACTGATTCCCACGCTGGCGCATCACGTCCAGGAAAAGCACGCTGCGCTGCGCGGCATCGACCAGATATTCGAAGGCTGGCGCAAAGATCCCGAGGGCCGGCGGGAACTCTCGGTCCGGAGTCTGGCTTATTGGCATTCCCTTCCGTCTCCCCTTACGAGCTGGCTCACACCTTCACCCCCACTTCAACGACACGGCAATGTCACCGGGAACTCCGCCACTGAAGTCGACGACCTGCACTCGCAGCCGGTAACCGAGGGGCCGCAGTCGACGGTTCCAGAATTCGTAGATCTCCTTGGGAACCCCCGTTAGCGTCGTCTCCCAACCGGGCTCCTGTTGATTGATCGCGCGCCCTCGATCCGTGCAAAGTGAATTGGGGAAGCGATACACCTGAACTTCCGTCAACCCGTTCTTGGCTGCGCGCTCAATGATGGCCGCGGCCTTTTTCATCACTTGCTCATCCGATAATCCGGACGGTTTAGTTAGTTTCTCGATCAGAGCTTTCTTTTCCAGCTCCTCTTTCTCGTGCCTGCGCGCTTCCTCAGAGGCCTTTTCCGCCTCTGCCAGTGCAATCTTCTCCATCAGCGCCTTGGCGCTCGGCACCAGTGTCGATAGCTCTTCGGTCGCTGTCATGACTTTGTCTCCACTGCGGCCGCAGCCAGCACGGCTTCAACAGCGAGCCTCACGGATGTGTCTTGAGCTGTTTAGCTGAGGTCTTGCGGGCCTGCGCTTTCTTGTTTCCAGACTCTCCGAACACCTCGGTTTGCTAGCACTTCAGGTATATTCGCCCGTAGACATCGGCGATCTGCGCGCACTGGAAGAGTAGTAGCCCGCAGTGCCCGCGGCGGCAGCTCCAGCACCGACACCAACGGCCCGACGCGTGGTTCGACGCGCCACGCCGGCATAGCTCATGGGTGTTGCTGGCCTGCCGATCACGGCGTGCGCCGTCGAAACCACTGCAGATTGGCTGTTCATGACGAATCCGCCGCTCCAGAACAAGCCGACACCGAAGACGATACCCGCGAGCAAGAATCGGACAATTGATGCTGCCGGGAAGCTCATGGTTTGCCTCGACCGGCGACGACCCCGAATGGAATCTCATCAATTGATGCCATGGCCTCCAGCGGCAGTTTCATTGTGCCCTCAGGTGGCTGAAATTCGAATGACTCAGGAAGGATGCCGACGTTCGACGTCCAATCCTTGATCCGCAGGGTATATTGAGGAGCTCCGGCGACAGCCTTGCTCGTGATCACGTATTTGCGGGGAACAGGCCGGTCGCCAAGCTCAACCCAAATCTGCCAATCGGTCTCTGCATTTCGAAACGCAAGATGCTCGCATTCAACGCCATCGATCACGCCACGGCCAACATACTTGGCCTCCATGACGTCCTCAATCAGCTCGTCATACACGTTGGACGAAAGAAAATCGGCGCCGGGGGCGCCCACATTGTGGTTGTCGCGCAGTCGACCTATGATTTCGTCAATTGTTCCAGGGGACTCAAACTGGGCGTAGGACTGAAGGTTTTTTCCATAGACCGTGAGAGTCTTGCCATCAAATGTGACATCAATATCCGCATAACCGCCGATCCGACTGAAACGAAGCTTATCCGGTCTCCTGACCAAGAGCTTGCCCGAACTCGCGAACTGAATTTTCTGGAGATCAGGTGTGACGACTTCTATAGCGGTATCGAAAGATACCATGATGGCTTTCTGAGTTGTCAGATAGTCCGACATCGTCTTGAGGATTCGCTCTGCATCAGCAGCTTGCGCGCTCGCTTTGCCGGACATGGTGGCCATAGAAACCAAAAGGGCGGCACAGCCCAAGATTCCATTGCGCAGCAACCCTGTCGCAGCCTTCCTCATGCCTGACTCCTAGCCAAACCTGTCGATTTGTGAGTTAACGACCGAAAGTGGCTTGCCGCCATTGTCCGGAGGGAGACCCCGAATATCGATACAGGCAGTTGCGATATGCTTTGGTTTAGGCCTCACATCCACGTTGCATCGCTGGCGTTACATCGCTGGCGTAACAACGTCACGAGGGTCCACCTCTCACAACCACACATTTCCATTTGTTATTGACTATTTTCCGGGATCGCAGCGAATTGTCGCGATCAATCGCAGATGACCGGTGGTGAACTGCAGATGATGGTAGTGAGATGTGGCAAGGCGACGTGACCTTCTTGGCTGATGTCTCTTTGACTTGCAGCATCAACCTTGATTTCAACTTGACAGCGGCTCATTTGCCGCAATCACTACTAAGGCGTAGTGTCCTATTTCCATGTGTGTATGCGTAGTTGTCTCATGCGCATATGCGCACCTTTGTCTCTCAGGAGATGCACAACTGACAGCGGTCCAAACGCAAACCTGAATGCGGATGACAAACGTGTCAGCTTCGCACCCCAGTTCCTTTGGCTCGAATAAGGCGGCGATCTTGATCCGCAATGTTTGCTTGTGCCTGGCCGCCGGACTTGTCTTTGTCCTGGTGGCGTCCTCTGCAAATGCAGATTCTCGCGTCGAGCGGATTGCAACACGTTCGGTCCTGGTGCTTGATCAGTCGACTTCTTTTCGACCATGGCCGAGCGCCATCATTGCTGGCGTGCGATCCGTTTTTCGCGACAATCCTGGATCGCCCATCGCACTCTATGTGGAGCATCTTGATCTCCACCGATTCGACGGCTCTGAATATCTAGATAACCTACGACGGCATTTCAGCGAAAAATATCGCGACCGGCCGATCGACGTCATTCTCACCATCGGGCCTCGCGCGTTCGAGTATGGCATGCGGCTGCGCGAGAGCCTGTGGCCAGCAGTTCCGGCCGTCTTTGCTGCAGTCCCCGAGGACTCGGCACCAAATCCGTTGCCTGGCGTGACGGGGACGACCGTACAAATGACGCTTGCCAACTTGATCAAGGCCTCGCGACTCCTGGATCCAGATCTCAAACGATTTGCGATTGTCGGCGACCGCCTGGACGCTCACCCCCACTATTACCCGTACGGCAAGGAACTCCCAATTGCGTCGCAGAACCTCGAATTCATCGACTTGACGGGGCTTCCCGTCCGCACAGTTAAAGAACGTGTCGCCAGGCTTCCGGATCACACCACGATCCTTTACATCGGCATCAATGCTGATCCGGAAGGAGAATATTTGGCGGCAGAGATACTCCCGCTCATTGCTGAGACAGCTAACCGACCCATCGTCGTCGACGCGGAAAGTTACTTCGGCACCGGCGCTACCGGTGGTTTCCTTATTAGTCCCGAGCAGATTGGTCAAACAGCTGGGCGCCTGGCATTGCGAATTATCCAAGGAGAAAACTCATCGAATATTCCGGTTACTCGAGGCGATTTGCCGAGACTTGTCTTCGATTGGCGACAACTTCAAAAGTGGAACATCAGCGAAAATCGATTGCCCCCAGGAAGCGACGTGCGATTTCGTCAGCTCAGCGCATGGCAGCAATATAGGTCGCACATTCTTGCGGCCGCCGCTATCCTGCTCTTCCAGTTCGGTTCGATCATTCTCCTGCTGGGTGAGCACAGGCGCCGGCACAGCGCAGAGATCGCGACGCGAAGTACCATGTCTCAGCTAGCTCAAGTGAACCGCCTGGCAACCGCAGGCGAACTCTCGGCCTCAATCGCGCACGAGGTCAATCAACCCTTGACGGGCATTGTGACCAAGGCAAACGCAGCCTTGCGTTGGCTCGCGGCGGACAAACCCGATCTCGAAAAGGCGCGAGCCGCTTTGACCCACATTGTGAGCGCGGGTCATCGCGCGAGCAACATCATAACGAGTATCAGATCGATGTTGCGAAAGGAGACGCAAAAGAATTCACCCGTCGATATCAACAAGCTGATCTGGACAGTTTTGGGGCTGGTCTGGATCGACTTGCGGAAACATGAAATAGACCTTGATACAAAGCTCAATGAGCAGCTGCCATCTGTGTGGGGCAATGAGATCCAGTTGCAACAGGTCATCTTGAATCTGATCACGAATGCCATTGAGTCCATGCACTCGGTTAAACAGCGCAAGCTGCGCGTACGGTCGGAGCCGGGCGGGCCTGACGAAGTTCATGTATCGATTGAAGATACCGGAACTGGAATTGATCACTCCAATCTCGACAGTATTTTCAAACCAATGTTCACGACCAAAGCCACCGGAATGGGGATGGGCCTAGCCATCTGCCGCTCCATTATCGAGAGCCACGGCGGTCGGATTTGGATATCGCAAGGCAGCGAACAAGGCTCGATCTTTCACTTCTCACTGCCGACGCAGCATTAAGGTTTATTTTGCGGCCCTTAGGGTTATTATGATCTTCTAACCTTTATACTCTCCATATATCTGGAATTCATGGCTAGTATCTTGGCCACCGCCGAGCCATCAGCCATGCCCGATCAATCCCAGAGCGGTCCGATCATTTACATCGTGGATGACGATGCAGATGTTCGCGACGGGTTACGGAGCCTCCTTCTGTCCGTTGGCTTAAGGAGCGAAACCTTCAGTTCAACGACAGCCCTGCTCAAGAGCAAGTTAGCCGACGAGGCGAGTTGCCTCATTTTGGACGTTCGACTGCCCGGCCTGAGCGGGCTCGACTTCCAGGCCGAAGTCACCAAGGAACAAATCAAGGTCCCCATCATTTTCATCACCGGCTATGCCGACGTCCCCATGTCGGTCAAAGCCATGAAAGGCGGAGCCGTAGAATTCCTGACCAAGCCGATACGTGAGCAGGATCTCCTGGACGCTGTTCGGGTGGCGCTCGAACGCGATCGCGCACGGCGCCAACAGGAAACTGACATGCAAGAGCTACGTGCTGACTACGGCTCACTCAGCCTCCGCGAGCGTGAGGTCATGCGCCTGGTCGTCGCCGGCTTGATGAATAAGCAAGCCGCCGCCGAAATTGGAATAAGTGAAGTGACTTTGAAGGTCCATCGCCACAACATCATGAAGAAGCTTCGTGCCCGATCGCTGGCTGACTTGGTGCGAATGGCCGATAGTTTGGGAATTCCTCGTTGGAAATCAGAGCACTGAACGAAAGCATATTCATGATGCCTATTATCTTGTTGCAAGCCCCCGCGGACACGCATAGAAAGCAAACGGGCGCAGGGGGACACTGATTTGTCGAGAGAGCCCGTGATTTCGATTGTCGACGACGATCCGCTCGTGAGAGACGGCATCGGCGATCTGGTGGCGTCGCTGGGCTATCGATGCCTCACCTTTTCGTCTTCAGAAGAATTCCTGGAATCTTGTGAGCTAGGCAACACTGTTTGCCTGATCACCGACTTGCATATGCCCGGACTCAACGGGCTCGATTTGCAACAGCATTTGCTGCAGAAGGGTTATTGCACGCCGGTCATTTTCGTTACGGCGTTCCCCGACGGTAAAAGTCGAGAGCGCGCGTTAAGGGCCGGGGCAGTTGCTTATTTGAGCAAGCCTTTTGAGGAGAGTTCCCTGATCAGCGCCGTGGGCTCAGCCTTAAGAGCTTCATAGACCACGACACCGAAGAGTCCTTGGTAGCCTTTGGCCCGGGTCGCAGCCGCAAGCCGGTGTCGAGATCTATAATCGACCCTGAACATTCAGCTCGAGAGTCGTCTCGCCTGCCTTGAGATAGATTTCACGCCATCGGCTCCCTCGACGAGTTCGAAACCGCCAGTCCGACAGCCGATGCCCCTCGAGGACCCCTACCTACTTACCGCCAGCGCTGGCATCTTAAGGGCGACATTTTTACCCTCAAGAATAAACCAAAATATGCATCCCTCATATGTTTCGACAATAGCGCAATTGCTTGCCGCAAGTTCTGACTGACATTAATCGCGCGCTTCCAACGAATTGGCCGGATGTCTGACTGCGAACAACAAGGAGCAGCCATGGAACCAGCTGCATCACAGGTCCAATCCGACGATAACCCAATAGTCCTAGTGATTGATGATGATCCGGATGTTCGCGAGGGGCTAAAGGCCCTGTTCCAGTCCGTTAACTTGGAGAGTAGAGCCTACAGATCTGCCCCGGAATTCTTTCGGAGCAAGCTACCCGATCAAGTCAGTTGCCTGATATTGGACGTTCGATTGCCAGGATTGAGCGGGCTCGACTTCCAAGCCGAGCTCGCCAGAGTGAACGTCAATATTCCAATCATTTTCATTACCGGCTTTGGTGATATCCCAATGTCGGTAAAGGCCATGAAAGCTGGCGCGGTTGAGTTTCTGACCAAACCAATTCGTGAGCAGGACCTTCTGGATGCTGTTCGAGCAGCCCTCGACCGCGACCGCACGCGGCGAAAGTCCGAGGAAAAGATTCAGGACCTCCGCACCCGGTTCGAGGCGCTCAGCGCGCGTGAGCAGGAGGTCATGAGCTTGGTCGCTTCCGGCTTGATGAACAAGCAGGTCGCGGCCGAGATCGGGATTGTCGAGGTCACCGTGAAGGTTCACCGGCACAACATCATGAAGAAGCTTGGCGCCAAGTCGCTCGCTGAACTGGTGAGAATGGCCGACGCCCTCGGACTACCTCGGAGTAGTGACAAGGTCGAGAGAGCCGCTAGACACTCAAGCCACCGCAATGCCAGCTGTTAGTACCACGCGTCGATCCGGTCACAATATCAGCCTCGATGAGATTCCTAGGACGGCGCAGGTCCCGAGAGCCGAAAACGCTTCTTGGTCTACAAGTTTTTCGCAACATAGCTCGTTGGTGCGGTCGATACGTGTGGATTGATGCATCAGTAATGTCGGCTTGCATTTTCGTCGGTCGACACTCCGTTAAACCAAAAGATATCGGTCTGATATGTTCAGGCAAAACTGAATTACTTGCGTACAATAGAAATGGAGGCACGGATCATCGCTAATTCCCTAATTGGCTTGGGTTGCGGGAGGCGGGAATGCATGTCGAGCGGGTGCCAACAAATGATTCATGGAATCTTGCGAAGTTAGAGCCGGACGCCTCGTTCTTGTTGTTGATCGCGCAAGGCGATAGACGGGCAATGCATATGCTCTTTGCTCGATACAGGGCTCGAGTCTACCGATATGCACTGCGCCTCACCAAAGACGATGCGATCGCTCAAGATCTGGTAAGTGAAGTGTTTCTCGCGGTCTGGCGACAATCCGCGCGGTTCGAGGGTCGTTCGAAGGTTTGCACCTGGCTGCTTGCAATTGCCGGGAACATGGCGGCGGCGGCTTTGAAACGTCGCCCGCTCGAAAGCCTCGACCAGAGGCTGGCCGATTCCGTTCCGGACCTCGCGGATAACCCGGAAGTTGTCACCGGGAAGCTTCAGGAAAAATCAATCCTGGCAGCTTGCGTCAGCAAGCTGTCACCACCGCACCGCCAAATCATTGATCTCGTCTACTACCACAGCAAGAGCGTAACCGAGGTCGCGGAGATCATTGGAATTCCACGGAGTACCGTGAAAACCCGCATGTTTTATGCACGCAACGAAATTGCAGAACTTCTTAGAAAACGCGGGATCGAGCGGGCTCGCCCGAAGGAGACTTTGAGGACGCCATGCCTGATGCAATGACATATCGAAGCGCGAGCAGCGCGACATCAGCCAGGCCGGACAGCTTCGTCCTGCTCCTGCGAAGCCGCAGTTTGGCCGATTGACGATGGCACCCTCAGAAGGTGTCCCTGAGCACAAGAGCATTGATCTGGGAGAGCCGAGCCATGGCAAACACGGAACCGATCGCATCAGTAGCCACTCGAAGCGTCCTAGAAATCGGTACAAAACGATTTGAATCCTTGATGGACGCGCACAGAAAATTGCTCGACGCATTTGGGCAGGCTCAGCGGGAGCGAATCGCTCGCACGATGGAGGAATCAAAGCTCGCTTCCGAGTTTGCCGCCAAGATCGCGAGCGCGCGTTCCATCCCCGAAATCATGGTTATGTACCAGGAATGGATTACGAAATGCGAGGAATTGATCGCAGAGGACGGCCGCAAGTTCCTGCACGACAGCCAAAAGGTGGCGAATGCCGCATTGAATCTGCTGTCAAATGGAGAGGATCGTACCTAGCCGGACCAACTCGGATGACTGCGCGCGCTACGGTGGGAGAGCTGGGCCGGCAAAGCCAAACGACACCCATAAACGACACGCATAGGAGTCTGAACATGACGAGAGGTCATCTTCGCCGGCGGGTTGCGGATGAGACGCCGGAGCAAAAAGCATCCCGCGAAGTCGTCAAACTCATTCGGAAATTGCGCTGGATCGGCCTGGAGCGAGAGGCAGAGCAGTTGCAAACAGCACTTGGCGGTTTCCCGTCAGACAAGCGCGCGAGTCTGCTCGCTGGTCCCCATAGCACCGACTAGGCCCCGAGTGGGCGCCGGAGCTCACGTCGATATGCAGACAATTTCACTCGATCAATCGGTGCGGATGATACCCGATGGCGCCAGCCTGATGATCGGCGGGTTCCTGGGCGTGGGAACGCCCGAGCGCATCATTGATGAGATCGTTCGTCAGAACAGGCATGATCTAACCGTCATTGCCAACGATACTGCAACTTTGGACAAGGGGATTGGCAAGCTCGTCCGGGCCAAACTTCTCCGCAAGGCCATCGTGAGCCACATCGGTCTGAACGCCGAGACGCAGCGACAGATGATGGCGGGTGAGCTGGAGGTCGAACTCGTCCCGCAGGGCACGCTCATCGAGCGCATTCGCGCCGGCGGCCATGGACTGGGCGGGATCCTGACGCAAACCGGCATTGGCACTTCCGTCGAGAATGGCAAGCAGCGCGTTGAAGTCGCAGGAAAGCCCTATCTGCTTGAAGTCGCGCTCCGCGCCGACTTCGCCTTGGTCCAGGCGTTCATAGCCGACTATCTGGGCAATTTGGGCTATGCCCTGACCGCTCGCAATTTCAATCCGGTGATCGCAATGGCCGCTGGAACGGTCATCGCCAGCGCCGACAATATCGTTCCCGTCGGCGTGATGTCGCCCGATCATGTCGTAACACCGGCGCCGGTCGTCGATTATCTCGTCGCCAATGCGTGAGATCCATATGGAGCCGCATACGATCATCGCGCGCCGGATTGCCAAGGAGCTTTCGCCCGGCATGCTCGTGAACCTCGGCATTGGCATTCCAACGCAGGTCGCGAACTTTCTTCCCGCCGGCATGCACGTGTTTTTTCAGTCGGAGAATGGCCTGATCGGTACGGGATCAGTCCCCGAAGAAGGAATGGCACATCCGACACTGACAGACGCTTCCGGCCGTCCCGTCATGGCCCTCCCCGGTGCCAGCACATTCGACAGCGCCATGTCGTTTGGGCTCATTCGTGGCGGCCATCTTGATCTGACCGTGCTCGGTGGTCTGCAGGTCGATCAGTCCGGAAAACTCGCCAATTGGACAATTCCCAACAAGATGGTGCCGGGAATGGGCGGAGCGATGGACTTGGTGTCCGGGGCCAAGCGCGTCATCGTGGCCATGCAACACACCGCCAAGGGCGCGTCGAAGATCGTCAAGAAATGCACGCTCCCGATCACATCGACACGTCCAGTGGATCTGCTGGTCACCGAATTGGCAGTGATCGCTTTTCGCGACGGGCAGGCGATTCTGCTGGAGACTGGCCCGGGAATTTCCACCGCACAGGTGGTCGCTGCGACGGATGCCGAGCTCGTCACGCCGGGCAACGTTGCGGAAATGTCGCTATGACCATTCACTCGATCATCGGCCGCTGCCAACACAGACGCCCTCCAGCTCGACGTTGCGGTCGATCTGAAGGGCATCGAGCGGCGTGAGGTACGCGCAATGATACCGAGCGCAAAGGCGAAGTTACTGGAACCGAAAAAGGGTCTCGTCGTCGGCATTGCGAACGATCAGTCGATCGCCTGGGGGTGCGCCAAGGCGTTCCGGGCGCTGGGCGCCGAGCTGGCGGTCACGTATCTCAACGACAAAGCCAAAAAATACGTCGAACCTCTAGCGCGCGAGCTCGAAGCGTCGGTTTTCATGCCTCTCGACGTAAGCAAGCCCGGCCAGATGGAGGCTGTCTTTGAGCGCATCGAGAGGGAGTGGGGCGAGCTCGATTTTCTCCTCCATTCCATCGCGTTCTCTCCGAAGGAAGCGCTCCATGGACGGGTGGTAGACGTGCCCCGCGACGGCTTCTTGACCACCATGGATATATCTTGCTGGTCTTTCATCCGCATGGCCCATCTTGCTGAGCCATTGATGAAGAACGGGGGCACCCTCTTCACCATGAGCTATTACGGCAGCCAGATGGTCGTGAAGAACTACAATATCATGGGGGTCGCCAAGGCCGCGCTCGAGAGCGCAGTGCGATACATAGCAGCCGAGCTAGGACCCAAAGGCATCCGTGTTCACGCAATCTCGCCTGGTCCGCTGGCCACGCGTGCCGCTTCAGGAATTCCCGAATTCGATGAATTGCTCGAGAAGGCCAAGGGCAAAGCTCCTGCCCGCAGCCTTGTCAGCATCGATGACGTCGGCATTGCAACTGCGTTTCTGGCCCACGATGCCGCACGACTGATCACCGGCGAAACCCTTTATGTGGACGGAGGCTATCACATCATCGATTAGAACCAGTGACTGATTGTCGGAAGGCGATCAGCTGTTTGTTGGCCCGACGAGGGATTGAACCATCGAGCCGGTGACATGATAACCGATCCATTCCTGAATTACTTCGCCCTCGGCCTTCTATTCTTTGCGGTCATAGTGATCCTCTCCCGCATCATTGTGCCGTACTTATTCCCCACTTAATTGTCAAATCGCGCAGCCATCCGCCTAGAACTGGCAGAACGCCCTCGTGGAAGACTACAAGATCAAGATGCTCATCGGCCCAAAGAGTAGATGCGATGCGTCTCTGGCTCATTCCAACAGGCTACGTGGTGACGGCCGTCCTCGCCGCGCTCACGCTTCCGAGAATCGAGCACGCCTACATGGGGTCATATACCGTCGGCCTGTCCGTCTCGTCGGTGCAGGCCTATCTGTCCGCCGCGGCCTCCGGCATGATGGCGTTGACCGCA
>Ga0126377_10002928_pt1 | contig 11941 bp, 10 predicted proteins | sample PanSoiMetPlot_22_FD_92647 | JGI IMG/M metagenome (GOLD analysis project Ga0126377, IMG submission 92647) | Tropical forest soil microbial communities from Panama - MetaG Plot_22 | ecosystem: Environmental > Terrestrial > Soil > Tropical forest > Bulk soil | place: Panama | collected 2016-02-17
AGACATCGTCACACGCGGCGGTCGGCGACGTCGTACTCGACGGCGCAGACGCTGATCCCGTAATGCGCCAGGAGTCGTCCGGCCAGCGGAAGGGTGCGCTGGTTGTGCATGATCTGCTGCCAGCGGTGGCGGGTACGGATGCGTGGCACCACAACGATGACGCGGCCGTAGCGTGACCGCGCCTCGCATGCGTACTCGACGACGTTGTCGATGATCCGGCCGTATGGGTCGTTGATGATGTCGAGCGGTACGTCGGGCGCCCACGCGGTCCACCGATCGCGGAACCGCGCCGCGCCGTCGTCGTCCTTGACGCTGACCGCGGTTACCGGCCGGCCGAGTCCGAGGGCCACGTCGAGCGCGTGCCGTGTCACACGGCTGACGTCGGCGACCGGGACGATCACGACCGCGCCAACCGGTGCGGGCTTACGCGGCATGTCGTCCAACGCGATGTCGTGCGCGAGGCGCCGGTAGTAGCGTTCGGTGCCGGCGAAGAGCAGGACGAAGACGGGGATCGCGATGAGCACGATCCACGCACCCTCGACAAACTTCGTGATCAGCAGAACGAACGTCGTCACGAACGTCAGCACCGCGCCGAGCGCGCAGGTGGCCAATGGCACCCACCGCCGGTCCGGCCGAAGCCGGCGCACCATGCCGGTCTGGCTGATGGTGAAGCCGACGAACACGCCGATCGCATAGAGCGGCAGCAACTTAGCGCTGCGCCCGTCGCTCACGATCAGGAGCAGCCCGGCCGCGATCGCGAGCGCCGTGACACCGACCCGATAGACCGGCCGCTCGGCGCGCAGCGCGAAGAGGTGCGGCGCACGTGAGTCCTTGGCCACCAGGCTTAGCAGCACCGGTAGGCCGCCGAAGCTGGTGTTCGCGGCGAGCGCCAGCACCAATGTGACGATCATCATCATCACCTTGTAGAGCACGCCGTGGCCGTATGCGCTCGCGGCGATCTGGGCCAGCAGTGTGAGTCCCGGCACGGGCACGAGATGGTCGAGACGGACCACGACAGCGATGCCCAGCAGCATCGTGACGAGAATGACGCCGAGCGTGATCTCGGTGTGCTGTGCCCGCCGCGCCCGCGGATCGCGAAATGCCGGAACGCCGTTGGCGATCGCCTCGACACCGGTCAGCGCCACGCACCCTGCCGCAAACGCCTTCAGCACCAGGATGAAGCCGCTGTCCGCGCCGGGTCGCGCGGGCACCGGTGGACCGGTCGACGCGTGGTGGACGACGAGACCGCCGATGATGATCGCGAAGATGACGACGATGAACAACGTGATTGGCACCATCAACACCCGCGCGCTTTCTGCGATCCCCCACAGGTTCAGCGCGGTCAACACGAACAGGCCGACCAGGCATTCCAGCAGCAGGTGTTGCTGAAGCGCCGGAAAAGCGGAGGCGAGTGCCTCGGCGCCGGCGGCGAGGCCGACCGCGGCCGTCAACACATAGTCGACCACCAGGCTGGCCGCGGCCACCATGGCGACCGGCCCGCCGAGCGTCGCCTTCGCGACCGCGTACGCACCACCGCCGTCCGGGAACGCGGCGATCACCTGGCAGTAAGAGATGACGAGCACCAACAACAGCACGGCGAGCGCAATCACGACCGGCAGCGCGAGCGCCACCGCCGCGCTGCCGGCGACCACCAGCGCGGCGACGATGGCCTCGGGGCCGTACGCGACCGAGGAGAGCGCATCCGGCGAGAGCGCCGCGAGTCCACCGCCGACGCCGAGCCGGGAGCGGTCTCCCTCGCCATGCCGCAGCGGGATCCGTGGCGGCCTGCGACGGATCTCGGTGTGCGGTTGTCGCATCGCGCGTCTGCCGTTCGGTTGTCGGGAGTCGTCTGCTCATGAGTGTGCCGCTCTGGGCGGTTCCGACATGACCAATACCGCCGATCGGTGCGTGCGCGTCCGGCCGCCGGAGTAGGAAACGCAGTTGTGGACGGTACGGAGACGGCGCGGCGCACCGCGCTCGCTAGCCCGCAGGGCACCACGACCAAACCACGCGTCGTGGTGGTAACCGGCGCGACCGGCGGAGTCGGGCGGGCGGTGGCTCGCCTGTTCGCTCAGCGCGGCGACCGGGTGGCCTTGCTGGCGCGCGGCGAGGCTGGACTCATCGGCGCAGCGGCCGAGGTGGAGAAGGTCGGCGGCGACGCGCTATCCATCCCACTGGATGTGGCCGAACCCGCCGCGGTCGAGGCGGCCGCGGACATCGTGGAGCGAGAGTTGGGGCCGACCGATGTCTGGATCAACGCCGCAGCGACGTCGGTGTTCGCCCCGTTCATGGAGGTGGGTGCGGACGAGTTCCACCGTGTCACGGACGTGACCTATCTGGGGTACGTCAACGGAACGCGCGCGGCACTGCGGCGCATGCTTCGGCGCGACCGCGGCTCGATCGTCCAGGTTGGTTCGGCCCTGGCCTACCGAGGAATCCCTTTGGAGAGCGCGTACAGCGCAGCAAGTCACGCCGTGCAGGGCTTCCACGAGTCGGTTCGCTGTGAGCTGCTGCACTACGGCAGCAACGTCAACGCAACGATGGTTGCGCTGCCGGCCCGCAACACACCACAACTCGACTGGGTCGTCTCGCGTCTGCCGCGCCGTGCCCGACTCGCGCTTCCCCCGTTTTCCACCGAGACAGCGGCGCGAGCAATCGCGTACGCAGCCGATCATCCGCGGCGCCGCGAACGCTGGGTCGGCGGCTGGACCATCGCGACGCTGATCGCCAACGCTGTCGCGCCCGCCGCTCTCGATCGGTACCTCGCGCGCACCGGGTTCCGATCACAAGAATCCGACGCCGTCGGAGATCCTGGTCGTCCCGCGAATCTCTGGCATCCAGCCGATCTCCGGCGGCCGGAAGACCTCGAGAGCGGTGGGTCGCATCGGGCTGCAGCGGCCGCATCGAGATGAGGCATTCGCTGATGTACGCGCCGGGATCGTGACAGGGTTGGGGTGCGGGCGAAGGGGCACATGTCGGTAGCCAACGCCGGACATGGCTGGCCGGAGGTGAGTTCGCGTGACCGAAACCGAGCAAGCGTTCGAATCGACCGCGATCACGCCGAGCGGCAACGGATCCGCGCCGGCGAGATCTGAATCCGGCGGCACCGGAATCGCGACAACCGGAATCGCGCTTAACGGCGGCCGGTCCGCGTCCACCGCTGATCTCGTACGGCTTGCCAGCGAGCAGGTGCAGTTGCTGGTACGGGACGAGTTGGCGCTCGCCCGGCTCGAGATGACCACCAAGGCGAAACGGATGAGCGTCGGCGCGGGCCTGTTCGGCGGTGCCGGTGTGGTTGTCGTCTATGGCGTTGGCGCGCTCATCGCGGGACTGGCGCTGCTTCTCGCGCTCGTGCTGCCCGCCTGGGCCTCTGCGCTGATCGTCGGGGGCGGGCTGTTCCTGATCGCCGGACTCCTCGCGCTCGTCGGTCGAAGCGAGGTGAAGCGGGCCGGCAAGCCCATGCCGGACGAGACGATCGACAGCGTGAAGACGGACGTGGCGACGATGAGCCAAGCGGTGAAGGACGGGAGGGCCTGATGAGCGTGACCGACCGAGCAGCCAGCGCTGCCCCGACCGACCGAGCCGGCAACGCGACCGAGATCGACCGAGCCGACAGCGCGACTTCGATTGACAGCGCCCGCGTCACGGCCGTGACGCGCCGACTGAATAGCGCACCACCGACCGACGCGGCCGCGCTCCGCGCCGAGATCGCCGAGACACGTGCTCAGCTCAGCGAGACCGTCGAGGCGCTGGCCATGAAGACCGACGTGAGGGCGCGCACTTCGGATGCCGTCCGGCACAGCATCGCGGACGCCAAGGATCGTGGTCATCGCGCCGTCGCGCAGGCGCAGGACGCGCTGGGACGCGGTCAGAGTCGGCTCGCCCGACAGCGCGAGATGCTCGTCGAGCGACGTCAGGCTCGTGCCGAACAGCACGAGGCCGCCGCGGAAGCGCGGCGGGCGGCCGCCGAGGCCCGACGGGCGCTCGCCGACGAACGTCGTGCGGACGCCGATCGCCGCTTGGCGACCGCTGATCGTCGGCGTACGGCGAGCCACGCGCGAAGCAGCCAATCGCGCCCGATGAGCGTCTGGGCCGGCGCAGGACTTGGCACCGCGATCGGAGGTGTCGTCGCAACGATCTGGGCGCGCAACCATCGGATGCGCGAGTTGGAACGCGCTCTAGGCCCGTGGGAGTTTGCCAGGATGCGCGCTGTCGAAGCGACCGCTCGCGTGCGCGGCTAACCCACCTGGGCGCACTGGTCGCTGACATCACGCTCGGCCGGCACGCCGGCTAACGGATGCGTCCCGCTCCGCTGACGAGTCGTCAACGACGGCAGACGATCTCGCCGTGCAGGATGGCCAGCCAACCGTCGTCGGCCGCCGCCCACCGCCGCCATGCCGCGCTCATGCGCGCAAGGTCATGTTCGGTCGCCTCGCCTCGCGTGACAGCCTGCCGAGCGAAGTCGGAGTGCAGCACGCGCTCGGCCCACATGCCGCCCCACTCCTCGCGGTCCGCTTCGGTGGCGTAGAGCCAAGTCGACGCCGACGCTGTGACGTCGGTGAACCCGGCCGCGCGTGCCCAGGACATCAACCGGCGGGCAGCATCCGGCTCGCCGCCGTTTGCGCGTGCGACACGTCGATAGAGCGCGAGCCAGTCATCCAGCTCAGGTAGGAGCGGAAACCAGGTGAACGCCGCGTAGTCCGCGTCACGGGCGGCGACCAGGCCGCCCGGCCGGGCAACTCGGCGCATCTCGGCGAGCGCCCTGATCGGGTCGGCCACATGTTGCAGTACCTGGTGCGCGTGTACGACATCGAACGACCCATCCGCGAAGTCGAGCGCGTGTACGTCGCCGACCACGTACGTCAACGGTGGCCCGCCACGGCGCTCCGCCTCGCTCCGAGTCAGCGCCAGCGCGGACGTCGTCGCCTCGAGCGCGGTGACGGGTCCGGGAAAGACGCGCTCGGCAAGGTCGAGCGTGATGGTGCCGGGACCCGAGCCGACATCAAGCAGCGACATACCCGGCGAGAGGTGCCCGAGCAGGTATGCGGCCGAGTTCTCGGCAGTACGCCATCGGTGCGACCGCAGGACTGACTCGTGGTGGCCGTGGGTGTACATGACCGCGACGGTAGTTCACCGTCCCGCGTTTCGGGCGGCACGTCCTGTCTGCTGAGCGATGCTAGGCCGACGTCCGAGCGTCGGTCGAACGTTCGTGGTCGTGGAGGGCCATGGTCACGCGGATGGTCGTACCGTAGATGCCGCTGTCGATCGCGAACGCATCACCAAGTTGCCGACTGATCCACAGGCCTCGCCCGCCCGACGCGCTGGGTGCTGGCCGGATCGTGCCGGCCATCGGATCGGACACTCCGGCGCCGGCATCGACGACCTCGCAGTGGAGATGGCCATCGGCCGACCACAGCCGGAGGCGTCCCCGGCCGCCGCCGTGCAAGATCGCGTTCGTCGCCAGCTCGCTCGCCACGATCAGCAGGCGCTCCACGACATCGCTGGTCGCGCCCAGCTCGGTCGCGCACGTGGCCACTCTGGTCCGGACCGCGTGCAGCTGACCGGCCTCGAACCAGAGGTCCAACGCAACGTCCGCGGGCAACGTCCGCGGCCCGTCGCCGACCGAGCCCGCCGAGCCAGCCGAGCCGGCCGAGTCAGACGAGCCGGCCGGGCCAGCCGAACCGGCCGAGTCAGACTGGACCATCGGCATCCGCCACGTGTGCCTCCCCGCCGGATCGCGCGCGCGGCCGGGCCTGAGCCGTGAACGCGTCCTCGCCGTATCTTTCCGTCAACGCCGGTTACCGGCCATACCCCGGGGCGCATCGATCTACGCACGCCGTTACGTTGACCTATCAGGCAACCTACGCGCGCGCCGGTCCGGTTGACCCGCGTACCACGAGTTCCGGCTCGAAGAGCAGCTCCTCGGTGGTGACGGTGGCGCCCTCGATCTGACCCACGAGCAACGTCACGGCGGCCCGACCGAGAGCCTCGATCGGCTGACGTACGGTCGTGAGCGGCGGATCGGTGCACGTCATGAACGTCGAGTCGTCGAATCCGATGACCGAGACGTCGCTTGGTACGCCGAGGCCGGCACGTCGAGCGGCTCGGATCGCGCCCAGCGCGAGCGGATCGCTGCCGCAGATGACGCCGGTGACGCCGCGACGGAGCAGCCGTGACGTGGCCGCGTGCCCGCCCTCGAGGGAGAACAGCGCGTGCTCGACGAATCCGACGCTGGCCGTGTCCGAGGTGGCGCTGTCGTTAGACGCCGAACCCCGGCCGCTCCCGTCACACAGCGCGCGGAAGGCGGCGAGCTTGCGCTGTGACGGCATGTGGTCTGCCGGCCCGACAATCATGCCGATCCGCTCGTGACCGAGCGACGCCAGGTGGTGGTAGGCCTGCTCGACCGCGACCGCGTCGTCGGTGGACACCCGTGGGTAGCCGAGATGGTCAACAGCGGCGTTGAAGAGCACCACCGGCAGGCCGCGTTGATGCAGCCGCTCGTAGTGATCGTGCGGCGCGTCTGCCTCGCCGTACTGCCCGCCGGCGAACACGACGCCCGACACATGCTGGTCGAGGAGCATGTTGACGTAGTCCGACTCGGATAGGCCGCCGGCCGTCCGGGTGCAGAGCACCGGCGTGTACCCACGCTGTGCGAGCGCACCGCCGACCACCTCGGCCAGCGCCGGGAAGATAGGGTTCTGCAACTCAGGCAAAACGAGGCCGATCAACCGGGCGCGGTCGCCACGCAGCTGGGTGGGTCGCTCGTAGCCGAGCACGTCAAGCGCCGTGAGCACGACCTCGCGCGTGGCGTCGGAAACGCCGGGCTTGCCGTTGAGGACCCGGCTCACGGTCGCCTCGCTGACGCCCACCTTCTGGGCAACCTCGGCAAGTCGGCGGGTAGACGTACGCACCATGGGCGCAAGGATACGACACAGCTGAGCAAATGCTTGCATCAGATTGCGAGCAACGTGCCGGCACGCTGCGCGAATCAACGCAGATCACGGCGGATAGTTCGAGTTCACCGTAATCAAGTCGTGTCTTTGCAATATCTCATCGATACCTTGCGGAACCGTGGTGACGTCGTTACAGTGACCGCACTCATGTCGCGCCCTGGCGGCGCACGCAGGTCGTTTCGAGAGTTCGGACCAGGTCGAGACCATTGCCGCGGTGATCGCACCGCACAGAGCATCTCCCCGCTCGGGAAAGGATGGACGAAATGTCCGCACGGCACTATCGGAAGGTCGCCGCCGTCGCGTTGGCGACCACCGTTGGCCTCGGGCTTGCCGCCTGCGGGAGCAGCAGCGGCAACGCGGCGGCGTCAGCAGGCGGCAAGACCACGATCGTGGTGGACTGCGCGCCGTTGAAGACCGACAACGGCGGCAAGACGTTGCAGCAATGGAACGCCGACGTCGCGGCGTTCGAGAAGATCCACCCAGACGTCGTCATCCGGAGCATCTCGGTCGGCGCGCAGTGCGACAACCCGCCGGACTTCACCGCTCGTCTGCAAGGTGGCACGCAGGCCGACGTGTTCTACGGGTACATGACCGACCTCAACCAGGTGCTCGACGCGGACCAGGCGGCCGACATCACCAAATACGTCAACAAGGACACGGTGCCGAACTGGGACCAGATCACCGACGTTGCGAAGTCCGCGTTCACCGAGGACGGCAAGATCTACGCGGTGCCGTTCTACTCGTACACGATGGGCCTGGTCTACAACAAGAAGCTGTTCACCCAGGCCGGCCTCGACCCCTCGAAGCCGCCTGCGACGTGGCAGGACGTGCGCACCGCGGCGAAGGCGATCGCGGCGCTCGGCAACGGCATCGTGGGCTACCAGGACTACAGCGCACAAAACACCGGCGGGTGGCATTTCACCGCCGAGCTCTACGCGCGCGGCGGTGCCGACGTATCGGCGGACGGCAAGACCGCGACCGTGAACACGCCGCAGGCGCAGGCCGTGCTGCAGACCTTGCACGACATGCGTTTCGTGGACAACAGCATGGGAGCCAAGCAACTGCTCGGTTGGGCGGACCTGCTGAACAACGCGGGCGGCGGCAAGGTCGGCATGTACATCGGCGCACCGGACACCGTGCAGTCGATCGTCAACCAGTTCAAGGGCAGCTACGCCGACTGGGCGATGGCACCGATGCCCGGTGACAACGGCCCCGCGCAGGCCACGCTCGGCGGCGGCAACGGCTACTTCTTCAAGAAAGGCGACACGCCGGCGCAGATCAAGGCGGGCCTCGAGTGGCTGAGCTTCGAGGAGCTCACCCCGGGCCAGGGCCAGTTCAACTACGTGGCGCAGAAGGCCGAAGGGCTTCCGGTCGGCCTGCCGTTGTCGCAGCTGTTCACGGTCGGTTCCGCGACCGGGAAGCAGATCGACACGCTGGCTCAGCAGAACACCAACCTAACGCTGACCGACTACGCGCCGTACGTGAACAACCCGGTGAAGGCCATCATCGAGCCGCCGAACGCGCAGGCGATCTACGCGGTGCTCGACGGGCCGATGGGCGCCGTGCTCACACAGCCGAACGCGAATATCACGCAGCTGCTGAGCGACGCGAACACGAAGATCCAGACGATCCTGTCGCAGGGATCGTGAGGGCGGCCGTGCGGGGGCGGAAATCGCCGTCCCCGCACGGCATGCTGTTGGCACGTTCACATGTCGGCGAGTCGAGGAGTTGGTGATGGCGGCCACCACCGTTGCGCCATCGGCGAAGGCGCCGGCCCGGCCCGTCATGCAACGGGGGCGCGCACACCGGCCGGGCCGATTGCGCCGACGGGCGGCCGACAACCTGACCGGCTACGCGTTCCTGGTCGGCAGCGTGCTCTGCTTCGCGTTCTTCTCGTGGTACCCGATGGTGCGCGAGTTCATCATGAGCTTCCAGCGGACGCGTCGCGGCGTGACGACCTGGGTCGGCTGGGACAACTACGTTCGGGTCTGGCACGATCCGGCGTTCACGGCGGCCTGGAAGAACACCATCGAGTTCACGTTGCTTGCGTTGGTGCTCGGCTATGCGCTGCCGTTTCTGATCGCCGTACTGCTCAACGAATTCCGGCACGCACGCGGCTACCTTCGAGTGCTCGTCTACATCCCGGTGATGCTGCCGCCGGCATCGGGCCTGTTTCTGTTCAAGTACGCCTACGACCCCGGCAACGGCGTCTTCAACGAAGTCCTGCGAGCGCTGCATCTACCGACATCGCAGTGGGTCCAGTCCGAAGCGATGACGATCCCGTCGCTCGTCATCGCGTCGACATGGTTGAACATGGGCAGCGCGGTGCTCATCTACCTGGCGGCGTTGCAGAACGTACCGGGGGAGCTTTACGAGGCGGCCGAACTCGACGGTGCGGGTCTGCTGCGACGGATCTGGCACGTCACCGTTCCGCAGACCCGACTCATCTTGTCGCTGATGTTCCTGCTGCAGATCGTCGCCACCATGCAGCTGTTCATCGAGCCGTTCATCCTCGCGGGTGGCAGCGGCGTGCAGAACCACGCGGAGTCGATTGTCTACCTGATCTACCAGCACGCGTTCAGCTTCAACCACGATCTGAACGGCGCCGCGGCGCTCGGCGTGATGCTCATGCTCGTCCTGCTCGTGTTCTCCGGGTTGTATACGTGGCTCAGCCCGAAGCAGGACTAACCATGCCGCACAGCACGCGTTCGAGGCAGCACAACGGGAGTCCCAGAAGGGAGGGCACGCGGAGATGGCAGTCCACGACGCGGGTACGCGTACGTTGATCTCGCCGGCACGGTTGAACCGGCCGGGTGCCAGACGCGTCTACTGGCTGCTGGTCATCGCCGTGGTGATCGGATTCTCGCTGGCGTTCCTCGGCCCGCTCTACTGGATGGCCACCGGCGGGCTCAAGTCCGGCCAGGAAATCGCCCAGGTTCCTCCGACGCTCTACCCGCGGCACGCGGAGTTGGGCAACTACCGGGATGCGTGGACTGCGCTTGGCCTCGGCCGGCTACTTCTCAACACCACGTGGTACGCGTTCGGTGCGCTCGCATTCCAGCTCGTGCTGGACGTGCTGGCCGCGTACGCGTTCTCGAAGCTGCGGCCCCGGTTCGGCAACGTGGTCCTCGGTCTGATGCTCGCCACGCTGATGATCCCGTCGACGGTGCTCATCATCCCGCAATACGTCACCGTGATCGACCTACCGATTGTGCACTGGCACATGCTCGACTCGCCGTGGGTGATCTGGCTGCCATCGGTCACCAACGCGCTGAACATCTTCCTGCTGAAGCGTTTCTTCGACTCGATACCCGAGGAACTATTGCAGGCGGCCGCCATCGATGGTGCCGGATCGTTGCGCACGCTGCGGTCGGTCATCCTGCCGATGTCCCGGCCGATCCTCGGCGTGGTGTCCATCTTCGCGGTCACCGCCGTGTGGAAGGACTTCTTGTGGCCGTTGCTCGTCGAGCCCGGCCCGAACACGAAGACGGTCAACGTCGGCATTTACGCGTTCGCGCAAGGACTCGGTCAAAACGTCGTCATCGCGGCCGCGTTCATCGCAGCCGTACCAACGATTGCCTTTTTCTTGATCTTCCAGAAGAACATCATGTCCGGGCTCACCGTCGGCGGTCTCAAGGGGTAATTCAGGCAGGGGTTTCACGACAACGTTCCGTCCGGTCGCGCCACCGGTAGCGGCGCACCGCGAACGGATCGCCATCCATTCGGTATCCGCGGCGAGCGGCCGGCTTGGCCGTTCGGCGGGTGACGTTCGCTCCGGCGCCAATCCGGGGCACGACAGACATCAGAGGCAGGTTCGGCGTGGACGGTCAGCTCGAGGTGCCAACGGTCGCCGGACGCGTGCCGCCATCCGCCACCGGGTGGTGGCGGTCGGCGGTCATCTACCAGATCTATCCGCGCAGTTTCGCCGATGCGAACGGCGACGGCGTCGGCGATCTGGCCGGCGTTCGCGCGCACCTGCCTTATCTCGCCGACCTCGGCGTGGACGCAATCTGGTTCAACCCTTGGTACGCCTCGCCACAAGCAGACGCCGGCTATGACGTCTCCGACTACCGCATGATCGATCCGGTGTTCGGCACCCTCGACGAAGCGGAGGCGCTCATCCGCGTGGCGCACACGCTCGGCATCCGCACCATCATCGACGTGGTGCCGAACCACAGTTCGGACCAGCACGCGTGGTTCCGCGAGGCGCTGTCGGCCGGACCCGGCTCCGCGGCGCGCGAACTGTTCTGGTTTCGGCCGGGCCGCGGTCCCGACGGATCGATGCCCCCGAACGACTGGCAGTCCATTTTCGGCGGGCCGGCATGGACGCGCACCACGAACCCGGACGGCTCGCCCGGCGAGTGGTACCTGCATCTGTTCGCCGCCGAACAGCCGGATCTCAACTGGGAGAACCCGAAGGTCCGCGAAGACTTCGAGGACGTGCTGCGGTTCTGGTTCGACCGCGGCGCGGACGGCGTACGGATCGACTCCGCCGCCATGCTGTGCAAGGACCACGATCTCGTCGACTTCGACGCGGACGACCCGCCGTTTCCGCATCCGTACTCGGACCGCGACGAGGTGCATGACGTCTACCGCGCGTGGCGGGCGATCGCGGACTCGTATCCGCAACCGCGCGCGCTGATCGGCGAGGTGTGGCTGCCCGACGTGGTGCGGTTCACCGCCTACCTCCGCCCAGACGAGTTGCACACGGCGTTCAACTTCGCGTTCCTGGGCTGTGCGTGGGAGGCCGGCGCACTCCGTACGGTGATCGATGAGACCCTGGCGTCGCACGCTCCGGTCGGTGCGCCCGCGACGTGGGTGCTGTCGAACCACGACGTACCCCGCCACGTCACACGCTACGGTCGCGCCGACACGTCGTTCAGCCTCGATTTCCGGCAGCTCGGGGTGCCGACCGACCGCGCGTTGGGGACTAGGCGGGCGCGTGCGGCCACCTTGCTGATGCTCGCGCTGCCCGGATCCGCATACCT
>Ga0126377_10002929_pt1 | contig 11939 bp, 6 predicted proteins | sample PanSoiMetPlot_22_FD_92647 | JGI IMG/M metagenome (GOLD analysis project Ga0126377, IMG submission 92647) | Tropical forest soil microbial communities from Panama - MetaG Plot_22 | ecosystem: Environmental > Terrestrial > Soil > Tropical forest > Bulk soil | place: Panama | collected 2016-02-17
CGAGGAAACGCGCACCGGCGCCACGGAGCTCGTCAACGCCACGCGCGGCGGCAGCGAAGGGTCCGATATCGAGGTCTACGATCCGCGGACGGGCAAACCGATGCCGTTCACGTACGAGCAGGACAAGAACGATCCGGAGACACACGCCATTCATGCGAAGCTGCCGATTCCGGTTCCGGCCGGCGGCATCGGACGCGCGTTGATCTACAAAACGTACAAAGATCCCCGCACCTACTCCATGCACGGCGACGACATCGTCTGGGTGCGGAGTCTCGCCGGGTATCGGCTCGGTGTGCTGCTGCCGAAGGGCTTCGCCTTCATCTCGTCGAACGTCGCGGCGCAGCTGTCGACGACGGCGGACGGACGCCTGAAGCTGGCCTTCGCCAACCCGAGCGGGCAGAGCAATCCCGTGACCATTCACGCGCGCCGGACGTCGGCGCCGTTCACGCCTTCGTCGTACCACGACATGTTTTTCGATGATGTGAAGACAATCTACGATCTCGACCAGCCGGAAACCCACCGCATTCGCGTGGACCAGAGCTACAGCGACACTCGGATTGGCGGCAAGCCGAAGGTGGAGCTGGCGTCTCAGCTCCATCTTCGCGAGCTGAAGGTGCTGGATCTCGACACGGCCCACGAGCTGCCGCTCACACAAGAAGGGCCCGCGACGTTCGCCCGGCTGGAAGTACCGGTCGCGAACGACAAGCAGAGCGCTCATCTGAGGATCACGGGCGTGCTCGACGACCCGGGCTATACTCTCGACCGCGGAGACCTCGTCTTCGACCGGTTGCTGCGAGGACTTCGCAGCACCGTGCTCTTGCCGGCGGGATGGGATGTCGCATCCGTCTCGCAGTCGGCGACGCTGGGGATGTACGAAGGCCGCCAGTTCGTGGCCCTGATCAACCTGAACGCGGAAAACAAGTACGCCGTGCAAATCCGCGCGCGCAAGCACTAGCGGGCAGCAGGAGGAGGACGCATGCGAGTGTCGAGAACCAGTTTAGTTGGCGGGCTGTTCGCGATTGGCGCGCTGTCGGCGGTTGTGGCCGGGCAGCAGCCGCCGGCACGCGCAACGCTGCCGAACCTCGAGAAGGTGAAAGACAACCTGTACGTCATCATGGCCTCGAACCCGACGCCACGCGAAAATTTCACCGGCGGCAACGTCGGCGTGTTCGTGACCGATGCGGGCGTGGTGGTCGTGGACACGAAGCTGGCCGGCTACGGCCCCGACATCATCGCGAAGATCAAGGCCGTCACGAACAAACCGATCACGACCATCATCAACACGCACACGCACGGAGACCACACCGGCAGCAACGAAGGGTTCCCCGCGAGCGTGGACATCGTCGCCCACGAGAACACGAAGGCGAACATGATGAAGATGGACGCGTTCAAGGGCGACAAGGCGCAGTTCCTGCCGAAGAAGACCTACAAGGACAAGATGTCGCTCGGAACCGGCAAGGATCGCGTTGACCTCTATTACTTCGGCGCCGGCCACACGAACGGCGACACGTTCGTCGTGTATCCCGCTCTGCGAGTACTTCAGACCGGTGACATGTTCGCCTGGAAGGACGCGCCGCTCTACGACCGCAACAACGGCGGCAGCGGCGTCGAGCACCCGAAGACCATGGCGAAGCTGCTGGCCGCGGTGAAAGACGTCGACACGGTCATCCCCGGACACAGCCCGCTGATGGCGCTGAAGGATGTCCAGGAATATCAGCGATTCACTGCGGCGCTGCTGACGGAAACGGAAGCGGCCATCAAGGCGGGCAAGAGCGCGGAAGATGCCGGCAAGTCGATCGACCTGACCGCGAAATTCCCCGGCTACAAGAACGAGCGGACGGCGGCGGCGGTAACCGCCATTTACGCTGAGCTGAAAAAATAGGCGATCAACGAAATCCAGGGCGGAGCGCGTCTAAGGGTCCGTGCAGGACCTTCGATATGCGCTCCGCTCCCTCCGCGCCCAGCCCGTCTTCACCCTAGCCGTCATCGCGACCCTGGCGACCGGCACTGGCGCGAACGCAGCCATCTTCAGCCTGTTCTATCAAGTGCTCGTGCGGCCGCTGCCGTATCGCCAACCCGACCGCCTGGTCTGGGTCTGGAATTCCTACGGGCGGGCCGGCGAGGAGCGGACGGCGGTGTCCATTCCCGACTTCCTCGACCGGAAGACGGGTGCCGCGGCCATCGAGGACGCGACGCTCTTCACCGGGCGCTCGCTCGCCCTGACTGGCGACGCATTCCCCGAGCGGCTGCGCGCGCTGGCGGTCACGCCGTCGTTCTTCGCCACGCTCGGACGCCAGCCCGCGCTTGGCCGGAGTTTCAGTGAACGCGAAGCCGCGCCTGGTGCCGACCGGTTCGCGGTGCTGACGGACGCATTCTGGCGGTCCCACTTCGGATCCGATCCACGGATCGCCGGCCGCTCGATGGAACTGAACGGCGAGGCCTGGACCGTTCTTGGCGTGATGCCGCCCGATGTCCTGTTGCCGCTGCGCGATATTGCCGTGATCGTGCCGTTTGCGTTCACGCCGGCGCAGCGATCGGACGCAGAGCGCGGCAACGAGTTCAGCTTCATGATCGCGCGCCTTCGTCCCGGCGCCACTATCCCGCAACTCGACCAGCAGATCGCGCGCATCGTCGAGGAAACCATCGTGCGCGTACCGGCGCGGGCTGCCTATATGCGCAACAGCGGCTTCGGCGGAAGAGCCGTGTCGCTGCACGATCGCCTGGTCGGCACGTCGCGCCAGACGATTTACCTGCTGCAGGCAGCTGTCGTCCTCGTGCTGCTGATCGCGTGCGTGAACGTCGCAAACCTGCTGTTGATGCGCTCGAACCGGCGCGGTCGCGAACTGGCGCTGCGTTCCGCTCTTGGCGCCGGACGGGGGCGCATCGTCCGCCAGCTGATTGTGGAAGGCCTCGTCGTGTCGATCGCAGGTGCGGCTGCCGGCGCCGTCCTGGGCTTGCTGGGCATGAAGCTCCTCGCAGTCACGGGTCAGGAACAGCTTCCGGTCGTAGTGTCGGCGACGCTGGATTTCCCGGTGCTGCTGACAACAGGCGGTATCGCAATCGCCACGGGCTTGATCTTCGGCGTCGTGCCGGCGCTTGGTCTGATGCGCGGTGATCTCGCAGCGTCGCTGCGGGACGAGTCGAGTCGCGGAACGGGCGGCCGCCGCACCGGCAGGGTCCGGTCGCTGCTCGTCGCCGTGGAGACCGCGATGGCGCTTGCGCTGCTCGTCGGCGCCGGTCTGCTGATCAAGAGTCTGGTCCGCGTCGTCGCGGTGGACCCGGGCTTCGTCGCGAACCGCGTCCTGACCGCGCAGGTCGCGCTGCCGCGCCCGCGGTACGCGGATCCTGCCGCCCGCCGCGCGTTCTGGCAATCGCTGTCCGCGAAGTTACGCGAGATCCCGGAAGTGGACGCAGCAGGCCTGACATCGGTCGTGCCGTTCAGCGGGACGGTGTCCGCGGGCACGTACGAGCTCGCCGGCCGCCCGCTCGGACCGACGGAAAAGCCGCCGCACGCGCAGCTCGAGACCGTCGGCGGCGACTACTTTCGAGCGCTGCAGATTCCCGTGCTGGAAGGGCGCGGATTCGACGAGCAGGACGGCGCCGATCGCGAGCGAGTTGTGATCGTCGATCGACTGCTGGCGCGGCGGCAGTTTCCCGACCGATCGCCGATTGGCGAGCTGCTGACATTCGGCGGCCCGCGCACGTACCGCATTGTCGGCGTCGTGGGCACCATCAACGCGGCCGATCTGTCACAACCGGTGCCGGAAGAGCGAATCTACGAATCGGTGACGCAGGATGCGGCTGCTGCGATGGGCATCGTCGTTCGAACATCCGTAGATCCGTCGGCCGTCGTCAGGCAGTTGCGGCAGGCAGTCGAGTCGATCGATCCCGGACAGCCGATTGCGGACGTTCGCACGATGGATGACTGGATCGATCGATCGCTGCAGCCGCGGCGGGCACCCGCGCGGCTCGTGTCGGTATTCGGAGGCGTGTCGCTGCTGCTGGCCGCCATCGGCATCTATGGCGTCGTCGCCTTTGCGGTGAACCAGAGGGCGCGCGAATTCGGCATCCGTCGCGCGCTTGGTGCGGACCGCGCATCGATCCTGGCGCTGGTGCTCGCACAGGGTCTGCGTCCAACTGTCGCCGGCGCTGCGGCCGGACTCGTTGCATCGTTTGCGATTGCCCGCTATTTCGAATCGATGCTGTACGGGGTCGGCGCCCGCGATCCGATCGTCCTCGCCGGGGCGGCGGCGTTGCTGCTGGCCGTCGCCGCGTCGGCCTGCTATGTGCCGGCGCGGATTGCCACACGATCGGATCCGATGGTCGCGCTACGAGAGGAATGACGCTCGGCAGAAGCCCCGCGCCGTACGGAGCGCGAAGGGTTTAGCCGAGCGGCGCGATGCTCACTCGTCCGTTCCGCCGCCGAGGCGCGGCAGCCCGGATTTCTTCGACGGCTCGATGAGCCCAGTCTTCGCGTACGTCATCAGCTTGTCGCGCGTGTCGATGATGTCCAGGTTGCGCATCGTCAGCTGACCGATCCGATCCTGCGGCGTGAAGAACGCCTCGCCTTTTTCCATCGTCAGGCGCTCTGGCTTGTACGTCAGGTTCGGGCTGGTCGTGTCGAGGATGGAGTAGTCGTTGCCGCGCCGGAGCTCGAGGACCACTTCGCCGGTCACCGCGCGCGCGACCCATCGCTGCGCCGTCTCGCGAAGCATCATCGCCTGCGGATCGAACCAGCGTCCCTGGTACAGCAGCCGACCCAGCCTGCGGCCGTTCTCCCGGTACTGTTCGATCGTGTCCTCGTTGTGGATGCCGGTCACGAGGCGTTCGTAGCCAATGTAGAGCAGCGCCATCCCGGGCGCCTCGTAGATGCCGCGGCTCTTGGCTTCGATGATGCGATTCTCGATCTGATCGCTCATCCCGAGGCCGTGGCGGCCACCAATTGCGTTGGCTTCGGTGATCAGCTCGACTTCGTCGTGAAATGGTTTGGCGTTGAGCTCGACGGGTTGTCCTTCTTCGAAACGAATCGTCACGGTTTCCGGTTCGACCACCGTTTCCTTGCGCCACGACGCGACGCCCATGATCGGCTCGACGATCTTGATGCCCTTGTTCAGGAACTCGAGATCCTTTGCCTCGTGCGTGGCGCCGAGGATGTTCGAGTCCGTCGAGTACGCCTTCTCGACGCTCATCTTGTAGCCGAATCCCGCCCGATTGAGGTACTCCGACATCTCCTTGCGGCCGCCGAGTTCGTCGATGAACCGCTGATCGAGCCACGGCTTGTAAATCCGCAGGCTCGGATTCGCAAGAAGACCGTAGCGATAGAACCGCTCGATGTCGTTGCCCTTGAACGTGCTGCCGTCGCCCCAGATGTGCACGTCGTCTTCCTTCATGGCGACGACGAGCATCGTGCCGGTGACGGCGCGGCCGAGCGGCGTCGTGTTGAAGTACGCGACGCCGGCGGTGGAGATGTGAAACGCGCCCGACTGCAGCGCGGCGATCCCTTCGGACACCAGTTGCCGCCGGCAGTCGACGAGACGCGCCTTCTCGGCGCCGTACTGCAGCGCGCGGCGCGGGATGTCGTCGTAGTCGGGTTCGTCAGGCTGACCCAGGTTCGCGGTGTACGCGTACGGAATTGCGCCCTTGGCGCGCATCCAGTGGAGCGCGGCACTGGTGTCGAGACCGCCGGAGAACGCGATGCCGACGCGCTCGCCGGCAGGAAGATTCTGGAGAATGTGGCTCATGTGAGCCGTACATTCTCACACAGATTCGACGCTAATCCTGCGGTTTGACGTACATCCGACCGTAATCGAGATACTGCTGAACCGCATTGCGCGAGTACTCGATGCGGACCGCGGTCGCGTCGCCTTTCGCGTCGAGCGTCGCCGTCAGTTTCGGGTTGATGCCGGCCCAGTATGTCGGGAGGTCCAGCGCCTTGTAGCGGCTGACGACCTGATCGCGGACGGCGGGATCGAAGTGGACGCCGTACTTGTCGACGAGCGCTTTGATGGCCGCGTAGTCGCCTTCCGCCTTGATCCGCATCAGTTCTTTCAGCAGCATGCCGACGCCCTCACGCATCTTCGCGTAGTCGGTGACGCGGATGTACGCCTTACCGTCGCGTGAGAACCGTTCGATCGCGCCGGTCTTGTCCATGATGTAGTTCGCGATGAGCGCGCGGTCGCGCTGATGGTCCTCGTTGATCACGTCGCCCGTTGGAATCCGACGCAGCTGCGTCAGCGACACCCGCGCCGCATCGTCGTACATCGTCCGGGCGACGGACTCCTGATCCTGGAGCAGACCGAGTTCTTTCAACTTTGGATCCCAGACGTTCCACAGGCCCATCAGATCCGCGCGCGCTTCTTCGAGCGTGGACGAGTACTCCTTGAGGTACGCGCCCGCGCCGCCAACGAGGCGTTCGCTCAGCTTGCCGGACCCGTGGCCGATGACCTCGTGCATGGCCGTAAGGAGGTCCTGGGCTTCTTCGCCGTGCGATGTGCCGCGGGCAATTTCCTCCCTGGCGGCGGCAAACGCGTCGAGCGTCTTGCCGGCGGATGCGGCGGACAAGGCATGGCTGCTGCCGAGCAGCAGGAAATTCTTCGTGCCGTACATCTCGTGGATTTCGTTTTCATTCGGCAGGTTGTCGCCGATCGTCGTCACGTGAAAGTCGCCGGTCTCGATCAGCACTTCGACGGCCTTGACGACGGGCGCCTGGAACGAGGTCTTGCGGTACTTGGCGTCCCACGGCGCCTTCTGCTCGAAGTACGAGGCGTTCTGCGCGAGCTTCACCATCGCGTCGGTGACCGGCTTGTCGGTGATCGTGACGAAGCTCTGCGAGCTGCCCTTCGCGCCGCGAGCGTCCCGGTAGACCTCGATGAAGCCGTTCGCGAAATCGACCGTGGCATCGTTGCGGACCCAGTCCGCGCCAAATCGCAGCCAATCGGTCGGCTCGCCCGTCTGGTAGAAGCGAATCAGTGCGGCGATCACCTTTGCCTGCGCCGGGTCGGCGACCGCCTGCGCCTTCTGGAGATACTCGACCGCGCGCTTCAGGAAGGTTGCATAGAGGCCAGGCGCCACTTTGCCGTCCGGGGTTCCCGCGCGGTACACCTCCTCGAGCAGCGTGCCGTTTGCGGACTTCACTATCCGTGAGTTGAGCGGATACTTTTCGGTGAAGCCTTTCAGGCCCTGCAGCGTGACGCCCTGATAAAACGTGTTGGAGCTTGCCTGCAGGATGTCGAGCCCGGGCGGCGGCGTCTTCGCCGTGACGCTCGGATCGGTGCTGGCATCGAAGAAGGCCTTGTCGAGCGCCGTCAATTCGCGCCTGATTTCGTCTGCAGTGCGGATAGCAGGCAGGTCGCTGTGCGCCGACTTGAACGCGCCGTTCTGTTGTGCCTTCAGGGCTGCCTGCAGCAGGTCGCTGCTCGAGAAGTCAGGAACGAACTTCTGTCCCGTCGTTTCGTTGTGATTCCCGCGATTCGCCCAGAAGAGCAGCGCGTAGTTTCGAATCTTCGCGAACGTCGACGCGGGAACGCCGTCGTGATGGCCAACGATCTCCTCGAGCACGCGCTTCTGGCGAAGGCCGTACGCGGAGAGCTGGTCGTAAATGATCGGATCGATCGCGATTGCCGCCTGCGTCAGCCAGTACGCGAGGGCCTTCTGGCGATCGCTGAGCGTGCCGAAGCTGTCGGCCTGAAGCTGGATGAAGCCGGTGTCGCCGACGCGCTCGACGAGCGGGCTCGTCTGCTGGGCAACTGGCGCCACCGGGACGGCGAGACCAGCGAACGAGACCGCGACGAATGCAAGAAGAAGGTGACGAAGCGTCATGGTCCGATTTTACGGCTATGCTCATACGCATGAAAACCGCGATCGTTCTGCTCGCCGCGGTGGCCGTCGTTCCAGCCGTGGCGCAGGTTCAGGGCTATCCGCGCATGACGCGCATTGCGGACGGTGTCTACACGTACGAACAGGCGGACCCGACGAAGCGCGGGGTCGCGGTCAACAACCTGATCGTGATCACGCCGGAAGGCGTGCTGGTCGGGGACGGCCAGGGAACGGTCGAGAACACCAAACGCCTCGTCGACGACATCGCCGGCGTTACATCCCAACCCATCAGGTATGTCGTTGTTGGATCCATCCATGGCGATCATCGTGGCGGCGACGCCGCTTTCCCGTCGGGCGTGACGTTCGTGAAGGCGAAGACCGATCTGACGCTGGGCGGCCGGGACATTCGCGTCCTCTTCTTGGGTCGCGCCCACACCGGTACCGATCTCGAGGTCTATCTGCCGCGCGAACGGATCATGTACATGAGCGAGTCATTTTCCAACGACATCTTTCCGTCGATGGCGAACGGCTATCCCAGCGAGTGGATCGCCGCGCTCCGCAAAGCCGAAGAGATGCCCGTCGACGTCTATATGCCGGCGCATTCGCCACAGGCAAACGCGAGGCTCTTCATGACGCGCGACGATGTCGGAAAGTATCGGTCCGCGCTCGAAACCGTCGTGCGCGAAGGCCGCCGGCTGCACGACGCGCACGTGGCGGTCGAGGACGCAGCCCCGGCCGCGAACTTCGGCGACATCGGCGCCTGGATCCGGCGGCCCGAGAATGCGGCGTCCGCGCTGAAGCGCGTCTACATGGAACTGGATGGTCAGCTGAAGCCTGAATCCTGATCGTCCGTTCGCCTTCGCACACCTCGCCGTCCGGATCCGGTCACTTCACGTCCGCGCAGATCTCGCGAGCCGACAGAAGTCCCCAAAAAACAGTGGCGGGGCGTGGTATCCGTCTTGCTCCTGTCGACGCGCGACAGGAGGATCCCGGACACCCATGCTCGACGAACTGTGGCTCGACCTCCGCTTTGCGGCGCGCACGCTGCTGAACAACCGTGCATTCACGCTGCTGGCCGTTCTCACCCTGGGCCTCGGCATCGGCGCCAACACCGCGATCTTCAGCGTCATCTACGGCGTGCTCCTGAAGCCGCTGCCGTACGCCGAGGGCGATCGCCTCGTCCTCGTTCGCCAGTCAGCGCCGCTCGTCGGGCGCGCGGACGTCGGCGTCTCGATCAAGGAATTCTTCACCTATCGAGATCAGGCGACGGCCGACTTCGACGGCCTCGTCGAGTTCCACCAGATGAACTTCGATCTCCTGAAGCGGGGCGAACCGGACCGTGTCAACACCGGCGTCGTCTCGCCGAACTTCTTCGATGTGCTCGGCATCAAGCCGATGCTCGGGCGAACGTTCGTCCCGGACGATGACAAACCGGGCGCACCCGCCGTGCTCGTCGTGAGCTATTCGTACTGGCAGCGCAAGTTCGGCGGCGACCAGGCCATCGTCGGCCAGGTCTTCGAGATGAACGATCGCCCGCACACCGTCGTCGGCGTGCTGCCGAACGTCCCGCATTACCCGCAGGAAAACGACGTCTACATGCCGACGTCCGCGTGTCCGTTCAGGGCCGCGGCGGAAACGCGCATCAACCAGAATGCGCGCACGTTTTCCATCCTGAACGTCTTCGGACGGCTGAAACCTGGCGTATCGCGGCAGCGCGCGGCGGCGAACATCGACGTCCTGTGTCAGCGGTTCGTGTCGTCAGACAAGACCGCTTACCGGCCCGGCACCGGCTTCACCGCGACGACGCTTGGCGTCCGCGAAGAGATGACGAGAAACGCGCGGCCGATGCTCCTGATCCTCCTGGGCACCACGGGACTCGTGCTCCTGATCGCCTGTGCGAACGTCGCAAACCTGACACTGGCGCGGCTGCTTCGGCGCGATCGGGAATTCGCCGTGCGAACCGCGCTTGGCGCAGGCCGCGCCCGCCTCGTTCGTCAGCTTCTGACGGAAAGCACGCTGCTGTCGCTGGCGGGCGGGGTCGTCGGGCTGGGGCTGGCGGCGTGGGCCACGGAAATGCTGACCACGTTCGTCGGCAGGTTCACGCCGAGGACAGGCGAGGTCGTCATCGACGCCCGCGTGCTCCTGTTCACCCTTCTCGTGTCGATGGTGACCGGCGTGATGTTCGGCATCGTTCCGGCTCTTGCGTCGCGCGTGAATCTCGTCGGTGCGATGAAGCAGGGCGGCAGGGGCGCAGGAGAGAGCCTCGGACGGCGCCGGCTGCAAAGCACGCTCATCATGGCGCAGGTCGCCATCTCGGTCGTGCTCCTGGTTGGCGCGGGCCTGCTTCTGACCAGCTTCTACAAGCTCCAGAGCATCGATCCAGGCTACCGGGCCGACCGTGTGATGTCCGCGGAGCTCTTCACGAATTTTTCGAAGTATCCGAACGTCGATACGCAGCGGCGCTTCTACCTGCCGCTCATCGAGCGGCTGCAGTCGCAGCCGGGCGTGATCGGCGTCGCCGTCACCAACGCGGTGCCGCTCCGTGCGAGCCAGCCGGGCAACGCGCCGTTTCAGATCGAAGGGCGCACGGACGACAATCCCGAGCGCCGGCCGACCGCTGATCTGCGTATCGTCAGCAGCGACTTCTTCAAGACGATCGGCGTACCCCTTGTCGCGGGCCGAACATTGGCCGAGACGGATGCCGAAGGGACGCCGAACGTCGTCGTCATCAACCGGACGATGACGCGGTACTGGGATCGGACTGAACCGGTCGGCTCGCGGATCTCGCTCGACAACGGCCAGAGCTGGTCGACGATCGTCGGCGTCGTCGGAGACGTCCGGCAGTTCGGCCTGGACCGCGAGGCCGTTGCGCAGGTCTACACGCCGCTGCGACAGACGACGAACGGGCTTGGCGGTCTGGTGCTGGTGCGCGCGAACGGCGACGAGGCGTCGACAGCCCGCGCGATTCGCGATGCCGCCTGGGCGATCGATCCGAACATGCCGGTGCAGAACGTCAGGACGCTCGACGAGATCCGGGATCGCTACCTCGCGACGCCGAAGCTGACGGCCGTCCTGCTGACGCTCTTCGCAACGCTCGCGCTGCTCGTGACGATGGCCGGCGTGACCGGTGTCATCGCGACGTCGGTGTCGCAGCGCACACAGGAGTTCGGCGTGCGGATGGCGCTCGGCGCGAGCCGCACCACCGTACTCCAGATGGTGATCTGTCAGGGTCTCGTGCTCGTTGTCGGGGGGCTGTGCGTCGGTGTGATCGCCGCCATCGCCGCGACCCGCGTGCTGTCCGCGTACCTCTTCGACACGCGGCCGACCGATCCGCTGACGATTCTCCTGGTGGGCGCGGCGTTCATCGGCGCGGGAATCCTCGCCTGCGCGGGCCCGGCCTGGCGTGCGACGACCGTCGATCCGATGCAGGCGCTGCGGAGTGAGTAGGATCGCCGAGCGTCACTCAGATCTCAACGCCTGCATGACGTCCACGCGTGCCGCGCGCGCAGCCGGCAGCAGCGACGCCACCACCGCCGCGACGATGAGAATCGTGGCCGCCGCAACAATCGGGAACGCGCCGGGCATCCGGACGTCCTGCACGAAGCTTGCGACGATCTTCGCGAGCGCATAGCCGCCCGCTGCGCCGGCGGCAACGCCGAGCGCGGCCATCCACGCGCCCTCGCCCAGCACGCCCGTCAGGACGCGGCTCGGCTGGGAACCAATCGCCAGCCGGATGCCGAACTCGCGGATGCGGCCGCTGACCGAGAACGCCAGCACGCCCGCGACGCCCACGACCGAGATCGCGAGCGCGACCGCGGCGAAGCCGCCGAACACGATTGCGTTCAGCCGATCGGGCGCAAGCACTTCCGTCCGGACGTCTTCGAGCGTTGCCGCGCGCTCGACCGGCGTGTCGGCAGACAGGTCCCGCACGATGCGCGTGATCGACGGCACCAGCGCGTACGGATCCGCCTTCGTGTGCACGAAGAGGCGTCCACCGCCGAATTCCTGCTCGGTCGGGTGATAGACCATCATCGTCGGTGACGGGTTGACGTTTTCGTCGTCGACGTCGGTCACGATGCCGACGATGCGGCGCGGTTCGGGGCTGACGCCGATGAACTTCATCA
>Ga0126377_10002930_pt1 | contig 11939 bp, 9 predicted proteins | sample PanSoiMetPlot_22_FD_92647 | JGI IMG/M metagenome (GOLD analysis project Ga0126377, IMG submission 92647) | Tropical forest soil microbial communities from Panama - MetaG Plot_22 | ecosystem: Environmental > Terrestrial > Soil > Tropical forest > Bulk soil | place: Panama | collected 2016-02-17
AACAGCGATGGTCGCACCGACGTCCTCATCCAGTACGGCTCCAATTTTGGCGCGATGGTGTCGACGGAAGCTGGTCTCGCATCCGTCGTGGACACGGGTATTCCCGTTAGCGCCACCGGAGCGTCGAACGTCTTTGCGCTGGACTTCGACGGTGACGGTCTGGCGGACCTTGGCACCTGGAGCAGCTCGGGCATCGTGGTCTATCGACACGCATCGCCGAGCACTCCGCCGGACCTCGTCAATTCCATTACCGACGGTTACGGCGTCAATCTCAGCCCGGCGTATGGGTCGATCCTCATCGACAACTACACGATCGGCACTTCTGCGGAGTCCCCAGAAGTGGATTTCGCGAAGGCGCTGTACGTCGTCAAGTCGCTGACCTCGACGAGCGGTGCGAACGACGGCACGCCGACCACGGCAACCCAGAACTTCTGGTATTTCGAGGGCCGCGAAAACATGGACGGCCGCGGCTTCGAAGGATTCAGGCGCATCCGCATCACGGACACCCGAAATAGCCTGGTCAGGAACATTTATCGCGAAACGACTTTTCCGTACACGGGAATGGTCACCAAGGACGAGCTTCTGCAAGGCGACGGGACGGCGATCAGGCGAACCGAAAACGCGTATGCGGAAACCATGGTCGACAACTCTAACAACAATTGGCGCCACTTCGTCTACCTGGATTCCTCCACGACTGAAGAGTTCGAAGCTGCTCCAGGCGACTCCACCGTGAATGGCGCATCAATCCGTAAGACCACCACGGATCCCACGGTCTACGATGCCTACGGCAACGCGACCACAATCGTCACGACCGTCCAGGACACATCTCCCGGCTCGCCGTTGTTAGGCGCGCAATGGACCAGCACCGTCACGCACACCGTGTCGCCGGACATCGTCAACTGGTGCCTGAGCCTGCCGACCCAAACTACCGTGACCAACACGGCGCCCGGCGCCGCCACGACAACACGGACGACGTCCTATCCCAATCCTGACTACGGCAAGTGCCGCATCACCGCGGAGACCATCGAGCCGGGCGACACCCGGTGGGAGGTGGCGACCAGCTACGGGTACGACGGTTTCGGCAACGTCAACCAGGTCACCGTCACGCCGACGGGCCAGACTGCGCGGAGCTCGAGCGTGTATTGGGGCACGACGGGGCGCAAGCCTGAGACGGTCACCGATGCGACGCTCCAAGGCACGAGCATCGCGTGGGATTACAAGCTCGGTACGCGCACGAGCGTCACGGATCCAAATGGGCTCACGACGTCCTGGACGTACGACACTTTCGGGCGTCTGACCAGCGAGACTCGTCCGGACCAGACGCACACCGAGTACTCTTTGAGCGTTTGCAGCGGCTCCGCGTGCACCTCCGCAGCCAAGACGAAAGTCGATGCCAAGGAGTTCATCGTCGGCGCCGGTACAAACACCAGCAATCCGACTCCAATACGCACCGACACGCAGGAGCTCGATCTCTTTGATCGGCCGGTACGAACGCTGAAGCCGCTGCTCGGCAGCGTGATCAGCGAGGTGACCAGTGTCTACGACCAATACGGCCGCCTCTCGGCGCGAAGCATTCCGCATGCCAAGGACGCGTCGGCGTACAACGTCACATTCCAGTATGACCTGCTGGGCCGGACATCCCAGGTTCAACGACCGGTCAACCAGGCGACACCGGACACGAAGGTGGGTAGTTCGACCGCCTACAAAGGTCCTACCACGGTCACCACCGATGTGCTGGGACACATCAACAAGGTGCGACGGAATGCCATCGGCCTCGTTGCGCAGACGTTCGACGCCCTCGATCACGACACGGACTACGAATACGACGCCTTCGGCAATCTGACCAAGGTTCGCGACTACCAGAACAACGAGACCGTGCTCACGTACAACGTGCGCGGCATGAAAATGACTTCGAGCGACCCTGATATGGGTAATTCGACGTACGACTACTACCCGACGGGCGAGCTCAAGCGGCAGACCGACGCGAAGACCCAAATCACCGATTTCGAGTACGACGCACTGTCGAGACTCACCAAGCGCACGGAGGCAGAAGGCACTAGCCAATTCAACTACGGATTTGATCCTGTCTCCCACAACGTGGGTCGACTCCAGAGTGTCGTGCAGGCCACTCCGGGTGGCACCACGCTGTATTCCGAGACATACGCCTATGACGGCTACGCGCGTCTACATACGAAGCAGATTCAAAGCGATTCCGTCTACCAGTACGACTACGGGTATGACTCCTACAGCGGGCAGCTGAATAAATTGAGCTATCCCAGTGCCTCGGGTTATCAGCTGATCCTGCAATACAACTATCAGAACGCCCTGCTGCAGGAGATCAAGGACTTCAACACCGGCACTTCGTACTGGCAGATAAATACTGTCAATCCTCTGGGCCAGGTGACGAAAGAGAAACTTGGCAACGGCGTGATCACCAACCGTACGATCGACGCGGTCACGGGACGGGCGTCCAATGTGACTTCTGGATTCACTGACACCGACTCCTCGCTCCAGAACGAGGCTTATGCCTATGACGATGCCGGGAATGTCACGCAGCGCCAGAAGTACAACAGCAGCCTCCAGCCGCTGACCGAGAACTTTCACTACGACACGCTCGAACGGCTTACGTCCTCCGACCTGAGTGGCGTCGGTAATCTGACGATGACGTACGACGATATCGGAAACGTCACGTCTCGCAGCGACGTGAACGGCGGTAGCACCTGGGTGTACGACACCGCGCACAAGCATGCGGTCAGCCATGCCGGCAGCTACAGCTATACCTACGACGCGAATGGCAATGCCACGGTACGAAATGACCAGGCAATCAGCTGGTCCAGCTACAACTACCCGACGGTCATCAACGGCCCCAACAAGCAGCTGACGTTCAGCTACGGACCCGACCGCCAGCGCTACAGGCAGACTTATCAGAGCGGTGGTGTCGTCGAGACAACGATTTACGTGGGTGAAGCGCTCGAAAAAGTTTCCATCAATAACGTTGACGACTACCGCCACTACATCCGTGCGAACGGAGCGACCATTGCGGTAGTGAGCCGCAAAAATGGCGTTACCGCCACGCGCTATCTACTAAACGATCATCTCGGCAGCGTCGCCAGCATCCTCGACAGCAGCGGCACGCAGATCGTCAGGGAAAGCTTCGCGGCCTTCGGCGGTCGTCGGGATTCCGAGAGTTGGAATCCCGGCTGCGACTGCTCGACGCTCGGGACAATCGCGTCGATCACTCGCCACGGCTTCACCGGCCACGAAATGATCGGCGGCCAGACCATGGGGCTCATTCATATGAATGGGCGTGTCATGGATTCGTTGACAGGGCGCTTCCTGTCGGCGGACCCGTACGTGCAGTTCCCATTCAACGGGCAGTCGCTGAATCGGTACAGCTATCTACTCAACAATCCGCTGTCGGGCACGGATCCCTCTGGCTTCCAGATCACTCCGTCAGATACGTGGGACGAGACCCCTTACGAAGGCAACGGTAGTACGTTTACGGTTACTTGGGGATGGGGGTTTCCGGACACTTGTTACCGCTGCTTTCAGTACGTGTGGCTGCAGCCACGTCTTAAGCCGCAAAACCTGCTTCCCATGAGTCGAGCGACGCCGGCTTCGGTGCCGGAGCCAGCGGTACCAGCAGAATCGCACCCTCAAGAGACGGAAGTTTGCCAGCCCATGGGGTACATGTACTGTCAATATATGTCTCCGAAGCTGGCCAACGTGGTGGCTCATCAGCAGGGAGGCATGGCAGCACTCGCAGGCGGCCTGCTTGCAGCCCGCGTTGGTATGGCTTTTCCGCTCGTCGCGTTAGCTGCTTCAACGTCGCTTGATATTCAGTCGATGGCGGATGGGCTTCCGCCCGGTGGCGGAGCCATCACAAAGGAAGTTACTGCCGCAGAAAGCGCTGCCGCAGGAGCGGGAGAGGAAGCACGTTTTGTCGTCACTCAAAGTGGTGTAGCGATCCCGAAGGACGCGGCGGAGCTCCGGTCAAACCTTTCGCAGCTAACCGAAACCTCGACCAATGCCGCGACAAGCCGAAAATTTGTAGGAACTGACTCGCAAGGACCACTTCGAGTGCGAATAGAGCAAGCACACCCTGCCGATCCAAACTTTTCGGGTATTCCGGATCCCCTGCATACGATGGATCATTTACACATCGATCGGCGTGCAAATGTTATGACCGGACCTTGGAAGTCAGATGAAAAGGTGCCCTATGTCTGGCCGTTCTAACGCAAGTGAGCTCGGAAGAATCCGCTGGACCGACGCGGAGCTCCGGGACATCAAAATTGACTACGACGCCGTGTCGCTGCGCGTTCAAGAAAGCGACGGCGTAGTCCGAACACTCCGAGCCGAGGGGTATATAGGCTACAGCCTCGTGGGATTCTGGGACGAGGTTGTTGTCGTGGGCGCGGAAGTAGTCGATGAGCACTTGGGGCTGGACGCTTGCATCGCAAGCCTCCAACGCAGGTTGGGCGCGAGCTGGCTCGATAGCGGCAATCACGCTCGCAACGAACGGCGGTGGTCTGCGCTACTTGTACACTTCTCCGACGCATCGGTCTTGGAAGTCTTTGCTGCACGCTTTTTGGTCGATCCATGAACTTGCCTTGCCGCAAGGAGAGCCGAACTTGTTCAGTTCCTCCATAACGCGCCATCATTGGCTAACGCTGTCAGCGGCGGGCTCTCGACGCCTGCAGGATTGGCTCGAGATTTGCGGACGCTAACTGACGGGCCGCATCCAAGCGGCGTTTGTGAACGCCCAGACGGAAGTCCATGCCAGCACTAAGATTTGGTTCTTCACGATCTCGGCGATTCATGAGTGTCTCACTCGTGCTCGCGCTCGGGTTGATATCGGGGCTTTTGGTTTGGCTGGCAACGAAGATCATCTATTCGATGATCTTCATTCACGCGCGTGATTTTGACGGTTGGATCTATGTTCTTTTTCCATGGCTGTTTCTCTGGTCTGGCATGTACATCGGAGTTTCGTTGCGTACCTCTAACCCCTCTCGCCTCTCATTGGTGACTGTGCCTTCACTTTGTGCAGGGTTGACGTATTTAGGATGTGTGATCGGATACGCTCTTGCCGGCCGGACCTATTTTGTTGAGGCTATAGGCGGAAAACTGTCACCTTCCATGTATCTCTTTGGGGTGTTCGTGAATCCCATGCACATCCTGTTTGTACTAGCAGCTGCCATCGGATCTCTAGTATCTATTGTCCTAAGCATCGTCCTCTATCGCAAAGAGTCTTTGGATCGCCCAGACTAGTCAGCGATTTTGATTGAAGTGAAAGGAGGTCAGTGACAGGTTCATTGAACTTTTCCGACTCAGACCATGGCACGGTTCAGGCTCCCGGAACGAGATTGACCAAACTCAGATACTTCTTTTGCATCAGTGCATCCGCACTACTTCACTGGCTCATCCTTCAGCCGGTCCTATTCGGCTCGCACTCAGTAAAACAACCGCCGCCTGAACAAGGCGGCCCAGGCGCCAGCGCAACCTCACTCGACGACGCTAACTACATGACCTTGGTCATGGTGACTATGCCTTCTGAATCGAAGTCGGATGTTGCCGAAGATCTCTCCTCAGTCGGCGTCGCCGAGTCTGATCTGCTCATCCATATTGCCAGTGCTGATCCCGCACCTCTGTTGGCGCCGGACCAATTCGAGCAGGAAGACGTCAGCGAAGAAGCCGAGCACGCAGCGGGCGACCCGGCAATGCAGTCAATTCTTTTTGGCCGATACACGGAGCAGATCGACGCCCGCATACAGCGCGCCTGGCGCCGGCCGCGTAGCCCCGTCGAGCCTTTGACCAAAGACACACAAGGTCGTGTCCATCAAAAGAAAGAATTCGATTGCCAAGCGCGCATCACGCAGGATCGCCACGGCAATGTCACCGAGGTCGAGCTCATGGAATGCAACGGAAGTTTGGCTTGGCAAGTGTCGCTGGTGAATGCGATTCAGCGCGCGTCGCCCCTGCCGGTGCCGCCAAGTCCGACCGTGTTCACGAACGTGCTCACGATGTCTTTCGAAGCCCGGGCATATGTCCCCGGCTATCGCGAAGACGAATATGAATCTCCGGCCGTGGAATTGGCCCAGGCTCGCTTCCCGCAGTAACGGTCAGCGTTATTCGTCTGCACCCTGACCGAGTACCAGTTCGACCAGCTTGGCTCGAGACACTTTGCCCACCGCGTCGCGCGGAATCCGGTCAACCAACAGCATCGGACGCGGTACAAATACGGCATCCAGGCCCGATGACAATTCTGCGGCGATCTGCCGCGGGCCAACGCCTCGGCTAACTACCACTGCGGCGACGCGATTCGCTACCCCGGGAATTGCGCCGTCCGGTTGAAATGCCACCGCGTCTTCGACGCCGGGCACGGCCAACAGGCGCCGCGTGATGTCCGCCAGGGATGCCCGCTTGCCGGCGACTTCCACGAGATCCGAATTCCTTCCCAGCGCCACGAACCCATCTTCCCCACGCTTCTCGAGCACATCCATGAGCCTCTGCGGCTTCTCGTACCACGAAGCTGAAACCTGCGTGAAATCCGCACCGGCATCGATCGAAATGCCGTCATAGACCTTCCACAGCTCTTGCTGCGCGGTACGGCGCGTCGCGAACACGCACGTCTCCGTGGAGCCGAACATCTCGAGCAACGGCGCGCGCAGACGCTCTTCAACGAGGCGGGCCAGCGCCGGATCCAGCGGCGCGGTGGCGCTGACGATCAAATCGATATCGGGGAATTTCATGCCGGATTCCGCCAGCGCGCGCAGATGCAGCGGCGTGCTCACCAGCAGGCGCGGGCGCGCAGGCTTCGCCATTGCCGCGGCAACGTCTGCAGGAAACAACGGTCGGTCGGCATGCACGCTCATGCCCGCGAACAACGGCAGCAGCACGGTGAGCTCGATGCCGTACATGTGATGCGCGGGGACGGTCCCGATCACCGATATCGGTGCCTCGGCGGGCAGCCCGAGCGCGGCGCGAATCGCCGCTGAGTTCAGCCGCGCGCTGGCGGCCAGCGCGCGCCAATGCTTGCGATGCGGTTGCGACTTTCCGGTACTGCCCGAAGTGAATCCGATCATGACGAGGCGATCGTCGTCCGGAGGAACCATCGCGGACATGGCGCCGGGAAGTGGCGCTGAACGCAGTCTCTGCACATCCTCATCCGTGATCGAAGTCGAGTCCGGGTACTCGGCGCGCAACTCGTTCAGCGCGGTCTCGCCGCGCGCCGACGGCATGAGCTGCGTACGCCCGGCGATCACGCCCGCAGCGAAGGCCAGCAGAAAGCACTCGCGCTGCTCGCAGAGATTGAACAGGTACGCGCCGGCCGGCAGGGCATTGGCGATCGCCGCCGCTTCGCGCAACAAAGTGTCACGCGACCGCGGCGTGCTTCCGCGCCACACCAACGCATCGCGGAGTGCCTCACTCATGCAACGCGCTTCAGCACCAGCGACGTATTGATACCGCCGAACGCGAAGTTGTTGGACACCACCACGTTCGTGTCGATCTCGCGTCCGGCTTCGCGGATGTAATCCAGCGGCGCGCAATCGGCGTCCACCTTTTCCAGGTTCAGCGTGGGCGCGAACCAGCGCCGGTTCATCATCTCGATGCTGAACCAGGCTTCGAGCGCGCCGCAGGCGCCGAGCGTGTGCCCGAGAAAACTCTTCTGCGAGCTGATCGGCATGTCCGGTCCGAACACCGCGCTGGTGGCGCGTGATTCGGCCTGGTCGCCGTGCATGGTGGCCGTGCCGTGGCCGTTCACGTAGCCCACCTGGTCGGCCGTGATGCGCGCGGTTTTCAGCGCGCTCTCCATCACCACGCGCATGGTGTTCTCTTCGGGGCGCGTGACATGCGTGCCGTCGCTGTTCGTGGAATATCCGAGGATCTCGGCATGGATCTTCGCGCCGCGCGCGCGGGCGGAATCGAGCTCCTCGAGCACGAGGAAAGCCGCGCCTTCGCCGACCACGAGGCCGTCGCGCTCGGCGTCATAGGGCCGCGGCGTGAGCGTGGGCGTGTCATTGCGCCGGCTGGTGGCATACAACGTGTCGAACGCCTTGGCCTGCGTGGGACACAGCTCCTCGGCCCCACCCGCCAGCATGCGCGTCTGCGAACCGTGCAGGATGGCCTCGTATGCATAGCCGATGGCCTGACTACCCGACGTGCACGCGCTGTTGGTCGGAATCACGCGGCCCTTCATGCCGAAGAAAATGCCGAGATTCGCGGCCGCGGTGTGCGGCATCATGCGGATGTAGGAGTTCGCGTTCACGCCCTTGCCGTTGCCGTCGAGCAGCATGTGCGCGAAGTCGAGCATGTCCGGCGTGCTGCCGATGCAGGAGCCACAGGCTACGCCCATCTGACCGTCGGACAGCAGCTCGCTGCCGATGAGCCCGGCGCCGTTCAACACCAGCTCCGCGGCGCGCACCGCGAGCTGCGACACGCGGCCCATGCCGCGCAACTGCTTGCGCGTCCAGGTCTCCGGCGGCGCGAACGCATCGCAGGGCGCCGCCAGCTTCGTGCCCATGTCGACGTACCGTTCCCACTCGGGCATGTAACGCACCGCGTTCCGGCCGGCGCGGAACGCGGCCTCGATGCTGTCCCAGTCGTTGCCCAGCGCCGAGATGCCGCCCATGCCGGTGACCACCACGCGGCGCATCAGCACAGCCCGCCGTTCACGGCGATCACCTGGCGCGTCACGTAGGCCGCGTCGGGCGACATCAGGAAACTCACCGCGCCCGCGACTTCCTCGGGCCTGCCGATCCTTTGCATGGGAATCACTTCGAGAATCTTCTCCAGCGGCGTGTTCGCGTCGACCATGTCGGTGTCGATGAGCCCGGGCGCCACGCAGTTCACGGTGATCTCGCGCTTCGCCAGTTCCACCGCCAGCGCCTTGGTGGCCGCGATGATGCCGCCCTTGGCGGCCGAGTAGTTAGCCTGGCCGCGGTTGCCGATGATCCCGGACACCGAAGCCAGCGTGACGATGCGGCCGGGCGCGCGCCGCCGCACCATGGGCATGACCAGCGGCTGCAGCACGTTATAGAAGGAGTCGAGGTTGGTGCGCACGACCGCGTCCCAGTCCTCGCCGGTCATGGCGGGAAACGCGGCGTCTCGCGCGATGCCCGCGTTGCACACCACGCCGTAATACGCTCCGTGGGCCTCGAGGTCGGCGGCCAGCGTGGCCGACACGGCCTCGCGCTTCGAGACGTCGAAGGACAATACCCGCGCCTGGCGACCGAGCGCGCGCACCTGGCCAGCCACGTTCTCTGCATCGTCGCGCCGGGAATTGAAATGAACCACGATGTCGTAGCCATCGCGCGCCAGCCGCAGCGCGATCGCCTTGCCGATGCCGCGGCTCGCGCCCGTGACCAGGACCGTGTCGCTCACGCCGGCTCCAGCTTTTCCGACCGCTGCGCCTGCGAGCCGAGGTAGTCAGCCACGCGTTGCGTCAGGCATTCCGGCATCACGAACAGCAGCTCGTTCTCGGGCGGCCGCACGGCCACCTGCACGGTCTGCGCGCGGACCACGCGCGCGTCGTCGGCCAGGTCCGTCACCAGGTAATTGATGGCGAGGCGGTTTTCCCACTCCACCAGCGAGGCGCGCACACGCAGCCGGTCGCCGAAGCGCGCGGCACGCACGTATTTCACCTTCAGGTCGACGATCGGCCAGAGATATCCGGAGTCGATCATGTCCTGCAGGTCGAAGCCGATCAGGCGCATCAGCGCCCAGCGGGCATTTTCCAGGTACCGCAGGTAATGGCCGTGCCAGACGACCTGTGCCAGGTCGACGTCCGCAAACGCCACTTCACAAGTGACCTGCGCGCTGATGTCCGAGTGTTTCCGCATCCGGGGCGGATTCTACGGCGAGGCGGTGCCCTGCGCCGAATTCAGCGGCCGCTCAGGCGGCGCCAGATGAGTATCGGCGAGCGACACAACATCCCCAGCACCAGCCGCACGTGCATGCCGGCCAGCCGCAGGTTGTCGTAAAGCATGCGGAAATGCGAAATCCCGTCCGTGGGATAGGACACCCGGGTGTCGATCCAGCGCAGCGTGCGGCCACGCCACACCAGCTTCACCAGCAGCTCCACGTCGAAATCCATGCGCCGGCCGACGCCGTCCTGGTCCACCACCTCGAGCACGGTGCGCAGCGGGTACAGCCGGAAGCCGCACATGGAATCGCGCACGGCGCTGAACGACAGTGTCTGCAGCCATACCAGCGCATGCGTGATGTAGCGCGAGAGAAATCGGACCTTCGGAATCGAGGCGTCGAACAGCGGCCGGCCGCAGATCACGGCGTCCGGCTCGGCGCGTGCGGCCGCCAGAAATTTCGGGACATCGCGCAGGTCGTGCTGGCCATCGGCGTCCACCTGCAGCGCGTGCGTGTAGCCGAGCTCCAGCGCACGGCGCAGGCCGGCGATCACCGCGGCGCCCTTGCCGCCGTTCACCGGCAGCCGGACCAGCTGATCGCCAGTCTCTGCGGAGAGCTTTTCCAGGGCCAGCCGGCAGGAATCGCTCGAGCCATCGTCGACCAGCACCACGGGCAGCCTGTGCGCGCGCAGGTTCGCGGCCACCGCGGGCACGGCGTGCTCGTGGTTGTACACGGGGATCACGCCCGTGACGTTGAGGGAATTCAAGGCGCCTGGGTCTGCAGGCGGTCGATGCAGTCGATCAGGTCCTGGACGGTGTGCACCGAGCGGAAATCCCGCGGGCTCACGCGTTTTTCAAAGATGCGCGAGAGGTGGTCCACCAGGTCGACGGCGTCGATGCTGTCGATCTCAAGGTCGTCGTTGAAACGGGCCTCCGGCACGACGCTGGGGGCTTCGAGCTCGAACAGCTCGACCAGCGACTTGCGGACGATGTCGTAGATTTCCTGCCGGGACTTCATGAGCACAGAACCTTGCGGGTTCCTAGTCTCGCACCAGTGTTACCCCGGAGAAAAGCGCTTCGAGGTCGGCGTGCAAACGTCGTGACGCAATCGGCACCGGGGATCCCCGGTAGGCGGCCAGGTCGATGTCGTCACCCACGCGTAATGTGAATTTCGGCCGGCGCGGCGGAATCCGGTACCACGGCAGGTTCTTGGACAGGGTGGGCGGATCGCAGGTGATGAACACCGGCGTCACCATGCGGGCCGCGCGCACGGCGACGTTGGCCGCACCGCGCTGCATGTTCAGCGGCTGGCCAGGAACGGTGCGGGTGCCTTCGGGGAACATCAACAGGGTCTCGCCGGCGTTCAGCGCCGCCTCGGCGGCGTAGATCATGTCTTCCGTAGGCGCGTTCGGAATGTAGCCGGCGGCAATGACGGCACCACGCGTGATCACGTTGCGGAGATGGCCGGCCTTGACGATGCAGCCGGACAAGGGTGCGAACCCCACCAGGAACACCGCGTCGATGAGCGTCGGGTGATTGGCCACGATGATCTGGCCGGGCCGCCCCAGCTTTTCGCGGCCGATGAACTCGTAGCGCAGCACGCCGACGCCACGCATGAATTCCACGAAGAAGCGGAGTCCGCCGCCTACCACGGCGCGCGCCATGCGCCGCCCGCGATGGTGATCCAGGCTCAACAGGCGGATCAGTGGCAGTACGAGCATGCCCAGCACGAAGGTGAACACGCCGAAGAACAGGAAGCACAGGCCGGTCGCCGGCAGGCGCAGCCAATACTGGTCGCGCCGCTTCACCGCTGGCGACTCCGACAAGGACCCGAAAAAGTCACTGACCTGCGCATGCAGACGACCTGGCAGCCGCATCATTTCACCGGAGCCGTGGGAATTTCCACGTGCTTCTCGATCCAGGTCTGCACTTCGTCGTTGACCTCGCGTACGTCGCGGCCGGCGGCCTCGATGGGCGGGCCGATGATCACGCGGATGTTGCCGCGCTTCTTGAGCAGGCCGCGCCGCGGCCAGAAGTATCCTGCGTTGTGCGCCACGGGCACGATCTTGCGCCCTTCCT
>Ga0126377_10002931_pt1 | contig 11937 bp, 8 predicted proteins | sample PanSoiMetPlot_22_FD_92647 | JGI IMG/M metagenome (GOLD analysis project Ga0126377, IMG submission 92647) | Tropical forest soil microbial communities from Panama - MetaG Plot_22 | ecosystem: Environmental > Terrestrial > Soil > Tropical forest > Bulk soil | place: Panama | collected 2016-02-17
TCACCAGTACCTGTGCGAGGACCCGATGACGTACCTGACCGGCTGCGGGGACAAGCAGTTCCTGTTCCAGGAGTCGGTGTGCGGCGAGTTCGAGCCGCGCGACTGCAAGTGCAGCCGGACCCAGAACTCGGCCCAGCTGCTGCTCGACCGCGTGGGCCGCGGCTCGCGCCCGGCCCTCTGGCTGGCCCAGCCCTCGACGGGCGACACGGTGGCGGCAGGGTTCCCGGTGCAGGCCGCGCTCACCTACGCGCCGGACTCGCTCGAGCTGTTCATCGACGGCGTTCTGATCGACGACGCCGAGCCGGACGAGACCGGCGGTGCGTACCAGCTGGTCGACCTCGACACCAGGGACGTGGTCCGCGCCGGGACGCACGCGCTCGAGCTGGTGGCGCACTTCGGCGACGAGGAGCGCTCTGTCAACGCGCTGGTCGAGGTCGAGGGGGTCGATTCGGAGGACGTGACGGGCTCGGGCTGCTCGGTCGGCGGCGGCGCGGGCGCGAGCGGCGGCATGGCGGCGGGCGCGCTGGCGTTGCTCGTCGTGCTCGGCGGCCGCCGAGGGCGCCGCGCGGTGCCCGCGGCGCCTTCGCGATCAGCCAGTCGATTTCGACGGAGAACCCCGCCGACACCGTGGGTATCGCTCCTGGTGCTCGCGCTGACGGCACAGGCCGGCTGCCAGTCGACCGTGTTCGGCGGGCCGCCCGACGACATCGAGTCGAGCTGCCAGGGCGCGGGCGACGTGACCCCGGCCATCGGCGTCCTGTGGAGCGCGCGCGGCGGGACCTGCACCGCCAGCCTGGTCAACAGCGACACCTTGATCACCGCGGCTCACTGCGTGTCGGAGTCGGCCGCGGCGTCGGAGCCGATCGTCGTCGTGCTGAGCGGGCGCCAGTACATCGCCGATCGGGTCGACCTGCACCCGGACTGGGTGGCGGGCGCGCCGGATGACGACCTCGCGGTCGTGACCCTGACCCGCGTGGTCGAGAACATCCCCCCGCTGGGGATCTCGCCCGAGGTGCCGGAGTTCGGCGCGAGCTTCACGCTGGTGGGCCACGGCGAGTGGAGCCCGGACCAGGTGCGCGGGCCGGAGCGGCAGGCCCAGGCCGGCTCGGTGGCCGATGTCCAGGCCCGATCGTTCTCCTACCAGGAGGAGATCGCCGATGGGTGCCTCGGCGGGCGCGGCGGCGGGCCGGTCGTGGTGTCGGACGCGCCCGGCAAGCTGCTCGGTCTCCACGGCGAGGATCGGCGGATCATGCGCGCGGACCAGTACGCCTGCTGGCTCGCGTGCGGCGCGGGGCCCAACGTGGCGGACAACCTGGCCGGCGGCTGCGACTGCACGCGCGCCGAGTGGAGGCCGTGCAACGCTTGCGGCGCCGAGTTCCTCGACTTCACCACGGCCACCTGGTCGGACTGCATTCCGGCCGCGGACCTGCGGCCGTGCTTCTCGGGCGCGACCTGTAACGACGCCGGCTACTGTCAGTGAGCGGCGGCCCGGACGCGGCGCCTCGCCTCGTCCAGATAGCTGGCCAGGTCGTCGGGGTCCGCGGCCGGGCAGGGGAGCGGGGCCGACAGCGCACGCATGACCTGGCGGGCCGACTCCGCGCCGTCGGCCAGCCCGACCAGGCGGGCGGCGACCTCGTGGCGGTGCCAGGGCCGCCGGTGCGCGCCGCACACGAGGAGCTCGGTCCACGTGGCCGCCGCGCCGGCGCGATCGCCGGCGGCGGCCAGGCGCTCTCCCACCAGCATGGCCAGGCGGCCGTCGCCAGGCCGGGCGGCGCGCGCCTCGCGGGCCACGCGCGCGGCCCAAGCTGAGTCGCCCGCGGCCGCGGCGGCGGCGGACGCGGTGACCAGCTCGTCGGCGTCGCGCGACTCGCGCGCGCGCGCGAGCACGGCGAGGGCGCGTTCGCGCGCGCGGCGCTGCCGGCCGGCCCCGGCCAGCGCGCGGATCGGCGCCAGCCGGTAAACCGCGGCGGCCGGGGCCGCGGTGGCCGCGGCGTCCCACGCGGTCACCGCCGCGTCGATGCGCCCGGCCGCGGCGAGCGCGCGGGCCAGCGCGTCGGCCAGCTCCGCGCGCGCCGGCGCGCTCCGGGCGGCGCGCTCGCGCAGCGGCAGGGCGGCGGCCGCGCCGCGATCCGCCTCGACCCGGTCCGCGAAGGCCGCGAGCAGCTCGACGTCGATGTCGCGCGGCGGGTCGCTCGCGGGGCCGTGGGCCGCGTGGCTCGCGGGGCCATGCGCCGCGTCGCTCGCCGGGGCATGCGCCGGGTCGCTCGCGGGGCCATGCGCCGGGTCGTCGGCCGGCGCGCGCGCGATGCGGTCCAGCTCGGCGGGCGGCGCGAGCGCGGCCGCTCGCCGGGCCAGCGCTGGCCGCTCGGGCAGGGGCGCCGCGGCCACCGCGGCGGCGCACTCGGCCATCCGGCCGGCCGCGGCCAGGGCGGCGACGTGCGCCTCGCGCGCGGCGGGATCGCGGTGCGGCGCCGGGCCCACCGCCGCGAGCGCCTCGCGCGTGCGACCGAGCGCGACCAGGCCCTCCACCAGCGCGGCGCGGGCGCGGCCGTCGTCCGGCACGCGGGCCAGGTACGCCTGCAGCTCGGGCAGCGCCTCGCCCGGCCGCTCGAGCGCGGCCAGGACCTCGGCCCGCCGCAGTCGAACGGCGGGCTCGCCGGCGCCGGGGGCGAGCGCGGCCAGCGCCTCGCGCGGTCGATCGGCCAGCGCGCGCGCGCGGGCGAGCTGGCGCGCGGCGGAGTCCTTGCCATCATCCCGCGGGCCCAGCGCTGCGATCGCGCTCGCGCCGCAGCCGGCCTCACCGGCGGCGGCCACCGCGTCGTCGACCAGCCCCGACAGCGTGCGGCCAGAAATCCGGCTGCGGTCCAGGGCGTCCAGCGCGCGCCCCAGCCCGGGGCACCCTCCGCGGGCGAGGCCCGTGACGACGGCCGAGGCTGCGATCGGATCGGCCGAGGCCAGCGCCGCCGCGGCGCGCTCGACCTCGCGGTCGGGCTCGGCCCGCGCCCCGCAGGCGGCCAGGAGCGCCGCCACGATCACGAGTGATCGCATCCGCCCGATTAAAGCAGCGCCGGGAGGTCCAGAAAGCGCCGCGAGGGGCGCACGTGACCCATATGTGACCCGGGGGACATACGCGCCCGATTGCATACGATCGGCATCGCTTCGACGCGGCGCGCGACTCGCCAACCACCCGGAAGGGCCAGGCCGCTCCGCGTCGCCGGGGGCATGACCATTGCAGATCGTGCGCGCGTGCATCGAACCTCTGTCGTGGTCCTGCTGATCGCGGTTCTGGGGTCGGCAGATGTGGCATTCGCAGATCGCCTGGTCGACGCGCGCGAGGTGGCCCACGGCGGCTACTACGCCCCGCGCTTCGCTCCGGACGGCGGCCAGCTCCTCCTGACCGGCGTGCGCCTGCGCGGCCTGTATCTGGCTCCACTGTCCGGCGCCGCGATCCGCCGCCTGAGCGACGAGGAGGGCGCCGGCGTGCACGCGCGCTTCCGCGCCGACGGGGCGATCGAGTACCGAGCCATGCGCGCCGGCCAGCGCCGCGATCTCGTGGTCGGCCGCGACGGGGCGGTGCGCGGCCTGAGCGCGCTGGCCGCTCCGGTGGCGCAGGCGGTCGACGAGCGCATCTACGTGCGCGGGGCAGCCGGCGCCTGGCGCGAGGTCGGCTCCGGCGATCGATTCTTCGCGCCGATGGTCTCGCCCGACGGCGACAAGGTCGCCTTCCAGGGCCTCACGACCGGCATATACATCCACGTCCGATCGAGCGGGGCCACGGTCCGCGTCGGGCCGGGCACCGCGCCGGCCTGGTCGCCGGACGGATCCCGCCTGGTCTACGAGGTGACCGAGGACGACGGCCACGAGATCGTGGCGTCCGAGCTCCACCTATACGATGTGGCGAGCGGCCGCGACCAGCGGCTCACCGCCACCGAGGACCGCATCGAGCGCCGGCCCGGCTTCTCGCCCGACGGCAGCCAGATCGCGTTCGACGACGACACCGGCCGCATCTGGATCGCGCGCCTGGAGGCCGGGCGATGACCACGACCAGGACGGCGCTCTCCACCCTCTCCGCCGGGGCCCTCGCGCTCTCGCTCGCCGCTGCCTGGCCGGCCCCGGCCTCGGCCCAGACCCGGACCATCGTCATCGATCCGGGCCACGGCGGCAGCGACCCGGGCGGCACCGGCAACGGGCTGCAGGAGAAGAACATCGTCGTGGACGTGGGCAAGCGCTTCAAGCAGCTCCTCGACGCCGACACCGACGATCCGGGCGGCGGGGGCAGCTGGGTCGCGATCCTCACCCGCGACGACGACACCTTCGTGTCGCTGTCCGCGCGCGCGGCGCTGGCCAACTCGGAGGACGCCGATCGCTTCATGTCGATCCACTCCAACGCGTTCTCCAGCGCGTCCGCCAACGGCACCGAGACCTTCTCGTTCGCCGAGGGCTCGACCGGCGCCAGCATGCGCAACCTGGTGCAGTCGGAGATGATCGCCGCCTGGGGCCGCACCAACCGCGGAAACAAGACCGCCAACTTCGCCGTGCTGCGCGAGACCGCCATGCCGGCAGAGCTGCACGAGCTCGCCTTCATCACCAACGCCGCCGACGCCGCCTTCCTGGCCTCGGCCACGCAGCGGCAGAAGGCGGCCCAGGCCCACCTGCGCGCCATCCAGCGCCACTTCGGGATCACGCCGTTCATCCCGAGCGCGACCGGAAGCGGCGGCGGCGGCGAGGAGGAGGAGACCGGCGCGGTCAGCGGACGCGTGGTCGGCCAGGACGGCCCGATCGCCGGCGCCGAGGTCAGACTCGACGACGGCGAGCCGGTGACGACCCCCGAGGACGGCCGCTTCGCCTTCGCCCAGGTCCCGGTCGGTCCGCACACCCTCACCGTCTCGGCCAGGGGCTACCAGGACGTCTCGGTCGATATCGACGTGGGCATCGGCGCGCGCGGCGAGACCGAGATCGAGCTCTCGCCGAGCGGCGCGACCGGCGGCGGCGAAGGCGACGACGACACCGGCCCCGGCGCCGGCCCCGGCGACGAGGGCGGCCCCGACGGCGACGGCGGGCCGGCCGCCTCCGACGGCGGCGGCTGCGCCTCCGCGACTCACGGGGCCCGCTCCGGCCCGCTCACCGGCGTCTTGCCGCTGGTCCTGGTGCTGGTCCTGCGGCTGCGCCGCCGGCGCCGCGGCTGAGCGGCCGCCAGGCTCGGTCGCGCGCCGCGGTTGCGGTACGCTGGGCGCGCCGTGCGCCCCCTCCACCTCTCGCTCTCCACCCTCCTGGCCGCCGCTCTGCTCGCCTCCGCCTGCGCGGAGGCGGCGCGCGACGCGCCCGCCTCGCCGCGCGCCGCCGCCTCCGCCGCGCCGGCGAGCGGCGACCAGCGGTTCCTCGACGAGGTCGAGCAGCGCACCTTCCGCTTCTTCTGGGACTCGACCAACCCGAAGAACGGGCTGGTGCCCGATCGCTGGCCGAGCAAGTCGTTCTCCAGCATCGCCGCCGTCGGCTTCGGCCTGGCCGCCTATCCGGTCGGCGTCGAGCGCGGCTACGTGACCAGGGAGGAGGCGCGGGCGCGCACGCTGACCACGCTGCGCTTCTTCTGGAGCGCCCCGCAGGGGACCGCGCCGGCCGGCATGACCGGGTACCGCGGCTTCTTCTACCACTTCCTCGACATGGACAAGGGCCAGCGCTTCGAGCCCGCGGTCGAGCTGTCGACCATCGACACGGCGCTGCTCATCGCCGGTGTGCTCACCGCCGGCGAGTACTTCGACGGCGCCAGCCCCGACGAGCAGGAGATCCGCCGGCTGGCCGACGCGCTCTACCGCCGCGTCGAGTGGGACTGGTTCCTGCGCGGCTCGCCCCTCATCACCATGGGCTGGCATCCGGAGAAGGGGTACGGCGACTACCGCTACGGCGGCTTCGACGAGGCGATGCTGCTCTACGTGCTGGCGCTCGGGTCGCCCACCCACCCGATCGGCGCCGAGGCGTGGCCCGCCTTCACCAGCACGTACGCCTGGGGCGACTTCTACGGCCAGGAGCACGTCAACTTCGCGCCGCTGTTCGGCCACCAGTATTCGCACATCTGGATCGACTTCCGCGGCATCCAGGACGAGTACATGCGCGGCAAGGGCATCGACTACTTCGAGAACTCGCGGCGCGCGACGCTGGCGCAGCGCGCCTACGCCGTCGAGAACCCGATGCGATGGAAGGGCTACGACGGCCAGGTGTGGGGGCTGAGCGCGTGCTCCGGCCCGACCGACGCCGTCCTCACGGTCGACGGAGTCCAGCGCACGTTCCACACCTACGCCGCGCGCGGCGCGGCCAGGGGCGACGTCCGCGACGACGGCACCATCGCGCCGACGGCGGCGGGCGGCTCGATCCCGTTCGCGCCGCGCGAGACCATCGCCGCGCTCCAGGCCATGCGCGCCCGCTACGGCGATCACGTCTTCCGCAGCCACGGCTTCGTCGACGCCTTCAACCCCACCCTCGACCGCCAGGTCCCGCTCAAGCAGGGCAGCATCGTCCCCGGCGTGGGCTGGTTCGAGGACGACTACCTCGGCATCGACCAGGGGCCGATCCTCCTCATGGCCGAGAACCACCGCAGCGGCCTGGTGTGGCGCCTCATGAAGAAGAACCCGCACGTGGTGCGCGGTCTGTGCCGGGCCGGCTTCACCGGCGGCTGGATCGCCGGGCGCTGCAAGTAGCAGCCCCGCTCCGCCGGCGCCGGTCGATCAATCGGCGCGGATCGCGCTCATCGGATCGGCCAGCGTCGCCCTGCGCGCGGCGGCGAAGCTGGCCAGGCAGGCGGTGGCGGCGGCGACCAGCGCGATGGCCGCGTAGGTCACCGGATCGGTCGGCGCCACGCCGAACAGCAGGCCGACCAGCAGCCGGGCCAGGACGAGCGACGCCGCGACCCCGGCCACGACCCCGGCGGCCACCGGGCGCAGCGACTGGGCCATGACCGCGGCGACCAGCCGGCCCGGCTTCGCACCGAGCGCGAGGCGGATGCCGAGCTCGCGCCGCCGGTGACCGACGGCGTAGGCGATGACCCCGTAGATGCCGGTCAGCGCGAGGACGAGCGCGAGCCCGGCCGCGACCACGAACAAGAGCGTGCGGAAGCGAGTGGGCCCGAGCGACGTCGCGATCCGCTGCTCCATGGTCTCGACCCGCGCCAGCGCCAGATCGGGATCGATCGACGCGACCACCTCGCGCACCATGGGCGCCAGCGCCTCCGGCGCGACCGCGCCGCGCACCACCAGGCTCATGGACGGCCTCGGCTCGGCGGCGTACGGGATGTAGACCTCGGGCCGCTTCTCGCTGTCCAGGCCGGAGTGGAGGATGTTGCCCACCACCCCGACCACGACGGACGGCTTCTGGTCGAGCTGGACGCCGATGCGCTTGCCGAGCGGGTTCTCACCCGGCCACGCGCGCCGCGCGAACAGCTCGTTGACCACCGCGACGTGCTCCGATCCGGCGGTGTCGCGCGCGTCGATGGCGCGGCCGGCCAGGAGCGGGATGCCGAGCGCGCCCAGGTAATCGGGCGCCGTGCTGCGCAGGTCGGCCTGGATCTGCCCGCTGTCCGCGCCCGGGTCGATGTCGACGTCGCGCGAGCTGCTGCTGGCCGACATGGGCAGCTGCGACACCACGCCGGCCAGCTTGACCTCGCCGCGCGCGCGCAGCGCGCCGAGGACCCGCTCGACGAACCGGGTCTGATCGGCGGTGCTGCGGTAGCGAGCGGGCGGCAGCAGCAGCTCCGCGGTGAGCACGCCGGCCGGGCGAAACCCGGTGTCGACCGACTGGAGGCGCAGGTAGCTCCTGCCCAGCAGCCCGGCGGTGGCCAGCAGCACGACCGCCAGCCCGACCTCGAGCCCGACCAGGAGCGAGCGCGTCCACCGCCCGCCGCTGCCCAGCGACACGGAGCGCCCCGCCTGCTTGAGCGCCTCGGCGGGGAGCTGCCCCGACAGGGCCGGGATGAGGCTCGACACCAGGGCGGCGGCGAACGAGAGCAGGCCGGCGAAGACGAGCACGCGCGGATCGGCCGAGATCGACTCGGCGTGGAACCAGCGCGGTCCGAGCGCGACCAGGGGCGGCGCGCCCCACAGGGCGACCAGCGTGCCGAGCACGCCGCCCACCGCGGCCAGGACCACGCTCTCGGCGAAGAACAGGCGCGCGACCCGGGCCCGGTTGGCCCCGAGCGCCATGCGCACCGCGATCTCGTGGTGCCGCTGCATGGCGCGCGCGAGCAGGAGGTGCGAGACGTTGACGCACGCGATGAGCAGGATGAGCGACACCGCGCCCAGCACGATGAGGAGCGGCGCGCGCGAGGAGCTGGCCAGCGCGTCGCGCAGCGGCACCAGGTGCGGCGTGTAGCCGGGGTTGTCGCGGGCCAGGCGTGCACCGATGCCGTCCATCTCCGCCTGCGCGCTGGCCAGCGAGGCGCCGCCGGCCAGCCGGCCCACGACCTGGAAGTAGTTGCTGTCCCAGCGCGTGCTCTGGTCCTGGAACGGCCGCGCGCTGTGCTCGGGCACCGGCCCGGCCGCGCCCAGCCACAGCTCGGCGCCGCCGGGGAACTCGAAGCTGGCCGGCATGACGCCGGCGACCGTGAACGACTCGCCGCCCAGCACGATCGGGCGGCCCACGACGTCGCGGTCGCCGCTGAACTGCCGCCGCCACAGCCGCTCGCCGAGGACGACCTGGCGAGTGCCGCGCTCGACCGACTGCGCGCGGCCGAGGAGCGCGGCGCTGCCCATGACCGGGAAGAACGAGCTCGTCACGATCGCCCCGCGGATGCGCCGCGGCCCGTCTCCGGTGCGCAGGTCGAGGTTGGCGCCGCGCCAGGCGGCCATGCCGGCCAGGCTGCGGGCCTGGTCGCGCCAGGCCAGGAAAGCGGCCCCCGCGGTCTCGTCGGCGATCTGGCCCCGCTCGTCGACCCGCCGCACCATCACCAGGCGGTCGGCGCCGGGATACGACAGCGGCCGGAGCAGGACCGCGTTGACCACGCTGAAGACCGCGGTCGGCGCGCCGATGCCGAGCGCGAGGGTCACGACGATCATCCCGGTCACCCAGGGCGCGCGGGCGAGCCCGCGAGCCGCCTGCCTGAGATCGGTGGCGAAGCCGCGCATGGCCAGGAATTCTGCAACCGCCATGCACGCCGCCAGTGTGCCTTTCCGCGCAGTTGCCATCGGTGCCTTGCCCGCCGCCGGGACGCCCGTCCCGCAACCGGAACCGGCCCTCGTCCCTACCGCGCCTCCGCCTCGCGGCCCGGGTAGTCCTCGAGGTCGAGGTACTCGACCACCTTGAGGATCGCGTTGGCCATGTGATGGGGGACGTCGACGCGGACGACCGGATCGGACGGCGCGAACGGGGTCCCGCCGGCCGCGAAGGCCTCGTCGGCGAAGTCGTCGCGCTCGCCCACGCGGTGCTGCAGGCGCTGGAGGAAGGCCGCGCCGATGAGCGCGCTCTTGCGGTAGCGCGCGGCCCGCCCGGCGTCGCCGGCGGTCTCGGCCATGCGGTAGGCGTCGATCACCGCCTCGAGCTTGAGCGTGCTGTTCCAGCCGGGCTCGTCGTCATCGCCGCCCGGGTGATAGCCGCCGATCCAGTCCTCGGCGACGTCGTCGACCGGTGTGTACTGCCGCCCGGCCACGTCGTCGCCGACCGCGAACACCAGGTCGCGGATCCACGGCTCGGGGCGGAGCTGGTAGAGCGAGGTCAAGGGCTCGTTGGCCCACAGGCCGTACAGGTAGTAGGGGCCGATGATGTCGTCGTCGCCGCGGTGATCGTAGAAGTAGCGCGCCACCGCGGCGAGGGCGTCGAGGTAGCGCTGGTCGCCGGTGTGGCCGTAGAGCCGCCACAGCGCCTGGTGGGCCTGCGCCCACTGGAGCGGCGTGCCCTCGCTGAACGATCCGTCGGCCTGGACGCGCGAGAGCAGGTGCTCGCCGAGACCCGCGATCTCGGCGTCCCACTCGCCGGTCGGGACCAGCCGGGCGTACTCGGTCACGCCGAGGCTGACCAGCGCGGTGGCGCCCAGGTCGCGCAGGCGCAGGGTGCCGTCGTCCTGCCAGTCGGCGCGCGACAGGAGGTAGGCGATCGCGCGCCGCGCCGACATGCGGAACTCGGGCCGCCCCGTGAACCGGTAGAGCCACGTCTGCGTGAAGGTGGCGCCCGCCTTGCGGTGGAGGTTGTCGTCCTCGTCGAAGGCGCCGGCCACCGGATCGTACAGGTAGTGGAAGCCGAGGCCGTCGTCCTGGACGCGCATGATGTAGTAGCCGGCCAGCGCCGCGCTGTAGACCAGGCCGGGGCCGCCGTCGTCGCCGCCGACCTGCTCGAACGGCGCCGGCATCGCGTCCTGCGCGGCGTCGCCGTCCGGGACCGCGACCAGCGGCGGGCGGCCGTCGTCGTAGACCTGTCGGGGCGGCGTGTCGACGTCCCACGTCTCCTCGCCGCAGGCGGAACAGGCCGCGGCGGCGGCGGCGGCCACCAGGGCGGCCGCGATCGGCGCGCGCGAGCCGGGGCGAACCCCCACGCGCGCTACTCCCACGCCGCCGCGGCCGGATAGCCGACCACGTCGCCCTCGTCGCCGCTGCTGGAGAAGTTGCTGCCGCGCGACACGAAGTCCATGCGGTCGCGGCCGAGCGCGCGCAGGGTCGCCATCATGATCGCGGTCGGGATCTCGCCACACATGCTGATGCGCTCGCCGGTGACGTAGGCGTGCAGCCCCTCGACGTCGAGCGTCTCCACGTGGTCGAGCAGCATCGGGTCCTCGGCGTCGCTGACCGCGAGCGTCTGGTGGTGGGTGAGATCGGTCGTGGTGAGCAAGAGGACCGGCTCGCCGGCCTCGGCGTGGGCGCGCAGCACGCCGGCCAGCGCCTCGCCCCACGCGGCGATGCGGTCCGGGTCGAACCCGTCGAAGAAGTGCCGCGAGTTGTCGAACAGCGCGATGCCGGCGATGCTGGCCTCCGGGCGCAGCCACTGGATGAAGGGGAGCTGCATCTCCTCCTCGTGGTTGCCGAACGGGACGCGGTCGGGCTCGAGGTCCGGCAGCGCGGCCTGGAGCTCGGCGACCAGATCGTGGTCGATCGCGATCGCGTGCCCCGGCACCAGCCAGGGGCCGTCGGTCCAGATCGCCGCCCGCGCGCCGTCGCCGAAGTGGTCGGGCGCGAGGATGATGATGTGATCGGGCAGGACCGTGCGGGCGTAGACCTCCGCCGCCGTCGGCCCCGAGCTGGTCAGGCTGGCGTGCGGCGCCAGGATGGCGAGCGCGCTCCTCGGCTGGTCGGCGCCGACCGCGTCGAGCAGGCCCGCCACCTCGTCGTCGAGCTCGTCCGGATCCTCGGGATACCAGGACCCGGCCTTCTCCCACGCTCGCGCGGTCGGATCGTCTGCCCCCGGCTGCGGGGCCGCGTCGGAGGCGCACGCCGGCGCGAGCAGGGCGACCAGAGCCATCCAGCGCCGCGTCATCCGCGACAGAAGATACTGCACGTCTCCCGCGCGTGTCACCGCGCGTCTCGATCGACGCGAACCGCGGTGTCGAACAGGTGGTCCAGCATGGCGCCCGGGTCATCGCACAGGCCGGAGTGGACGGGCGAGACCTGGCTGATCGTGCTCCGGGGCGAGACCAGCCAGTGGAAGCGCTCGGCGCGGCCCAGCGCGGCGATCGGCCCGGCGGCCGGATCCCCGTCGCAGATGCGCGGGACCAGCCGCAGCGCGGCCTCGATGGTGTCGAGGTCGCCGGCGGCGGCGGGCCACAGCGCGGTGAGGCGGGCGCGGTCGAGCGCGACGCGGGCGGCCAGGAAGTCGAGCCCGCGGCAGTAGAGGATGACGCCGGCGTTGATGAACTCGTCGCGGTCGACGCGCGGGACCACGCGCAGGACCGCGTAGTCGAAGCTATGGGCGGGCATCGATCGCCTCCTCCACGAAGTCGCGCGGGGCGGCCAGGCGCTCGGCCAGGAA
>Ga0126377_10002932_pt1 | contig 11931 bp, 9 predicted proteins | sample PanSoiMetPlot_22_FD_92647 | JGI IMG/M metagenome (GOLD analysis project Ga0126377, IMG submission 92647) | Tropical forest soil microbial communities from Panama - MetaG Plot_22 | ecosystem: Environmental > Terrestrial > Soil > Tropical forest > Bulk soil | place: Panama | collected 2016-02-17
GGAGGTGATGCGGGGTCTCGGCTGATCCGCGCATAAACGACCGGATCCGCTCGTCGCAGGTGCGGCTGGTGGGTGCGGACGGATCGCAGATCGGGATCGTTTCGACCCAGGACGCGCTCCGGCAGGCACAGGACCTCGATCTTGATCTGGTGGAGGTGGCCCCGCAGGCCAACCCGCCCGTGGCCCGGATCATGGATTACGGGAAGTTCAAGTACGAGCGGGACATCCGCCAGAAGGAGGCCCGCAAGAAGCAGGCGCGGATCGAGGTCAAGGAGATCAAGTTCCGCCCGAAGATCGACCGGCACGACTACGCCACCAAGAAGGGCCACGTCGAGCGGTTCCTGCGGGCGGGAGCGCGGGTCAAGGTCACCATCATGTTCCGGGGGCGCGAGATGGCCCGCACCGAGCTCGGCCGCAAGATCCTGGACCGGCTGGTCGAGGACCTCGGGGACTCGGCGGTCGTCGAGTCGGTTCCCAAGCAGGATGGGCGCAACATGGTGATGGTGATCGCGCCGACGAAGAAGCACCCCGAACCCAAGAGCGAGGGCGAGCGTCCAGCGCCGTCGGACGCGGCTCCGCCGCCCGAGGCCGCGGCGGGCGCCCCGCAGGAGGAGGCTGCCGCCCCGGCGGAACAGCCACAGGAAGCGCAGTAACCATGCCGAAACAGAAGACACACAGAGCCACGGCCAAGCGGTTCCGCATCACGCGGACCGGCAAGGTCCTTCACCGCAAGGCGACCGGGAACCATTTCCTTAAGAAGAAGGGCGGGAGCCGCCGCCGCCGGGTCGAGGGCATGAACGAGGTCACCGCCGAGCGCACCAACATCCGCCGGCTGCTGGGGAAGTAAGCGATGGCACGAGTCAAGCGTTCGGTTCACGCCAAGAAGAAGCGCAGGGAGGTCCTGCGCAAGGCCAAGGGCTACTTCGGCTCGCGCTCGAAGCGCTATCGCGTCGCCAAGGAGCAACTGCTCCACTCGGGCCAGTACGCGTACCGCGACCGGCGGGACCGGAAGGCGCAGTTCCGTCGGCTGTGGATCGCCCGGATCGGCGCGGGTGCACGCCAGCACGGGCTGTCCTACTCGCGGTTCGTCCATGGGCTGAACAAGGCCGGGATCGAGGTCGACCGAAAGGTCCTGGCCGACATGGCCGTGCGCGACCCGGCCGCCTTCGGGCAGCTGGTCGAGGCCGCCAAGGACGCGCTCGCGGCCTAGCCCCCGGGGGCGAGGGAGGGAGGAGCGTGATCACCTCCGTCCGCAACCCGAGGGTCGCCGCCGCCCTCAAGCTCCACAAGCGAGCCTTTCGCGAGCGCGAGCGCGCCTTCCTCGTGGAGGGTGCACAGGTGCTCGGCGAAGCGATCGCGTCGGGTAGCGAACTCTCCACGTTGTTCCACAACTCGCCGTCGAGCGACCTGGTGCGGCGCGCCGGCGAGACTGGGGCCGACACGATCCACGTCAGCCAGGCGGTCCTGGAGCGCTTGACGAGGACCGTGACGCCGCAAGGCTTCGTCGGTGTCGCGCCGTTCGTCGACGTCGCGCTCCAGGCCGTGTCCGAGCAACCATCGTGCGTCGCGCTGCTCCACGCTGTACGGGACCCGGGCAACGCCGGGACCGTGCTGCGATCGGCCGATGCCGTAGGCGCCGACGCGGTCGTGTTCACGGCCACGTCCGTGGACGTCTACAACGAGAAGACCGTCCGGTCCTCGGCCGGTTCGCTCTTCCATCTGCCCGTGGTGCGAGGCCCGGAGACGGCACATGCGATCGAGGCGCTCCGCTCGCGCGGGATGAGGGTCCTGGCGATGGACGCGGGCGGCGAGGCCGACCTGTACGAGCAGGACCTGACCGACCCGGTCGCATTCGTGTTCGGCAACGAGGCGTGGGGGCTGCCCGCCGAGGTGGCCAGGCTGGCCGACGACGTCGTCCGCGTCCCGCTCTCGCGCCGCACCGAATCGCTCAATCTCGCCGCCGCCGCGACCGTGTGCCTCTTCGAGTGGGAGCGGCAGCGGCGCCAGGGCCGACGGGCCGTCCTGGAGTCGATCGTCGTGGCCGCCGCCCACGACATCCGCTCGCCGCTCACCGCGATGAAGGGGATCGGGCACGCGCTCTCAACGCGATGGGACCGGATGACGCCGCAGGACCGGGACCTGATGCTGCAGGGGATCCAGCACGACACCGATCGACTGAACGCGATCCTTCGCCAGCTGGTCGACGCGGCCCGGATCGCGGCGGGGCCGCTCGACCTGTTCCCCGAGCGCGCCGACGTCCGCAAGACGGTCGAGGCCATCTCGGCCTGGCTCGCGCAAGATCCCGACCACGCAGGCGTCCAGTGGACCGGGCCGGACGAGTTGGTTGCCTTCGTCGACCCCGAGCGCCTGCAGCTGGTGCTGGAGGCGTTCGTCGAGTCGCTCGCGTGGTGGGCGGACGAAGGACCGGTGCGGATCGAGGGGAGACTGCGGGAGGGGCGCTTGATCATCGACGCGCGACGGTCCGAGACCCGCCTGTCGCAAGAGGAGGCCGACCGGCTGTTCTGGCCCCGCGCGCCGAGCGGCGGCTCCGGGAGCAAGATCGGGTTGTTCGTGGCGCGGGGCGTGGCGGCGGCACAGGGTGGGTCGGCCTCGGCCGTCGTAGCAGACGGCGACCTCGTGTTCCGGCTCGACGTGCCCGTGCCGCCCGAAGCGGGCGGCTGACCGTCCGGGCCGAGAAAAGGCCCTTGCTAGACTCGCCCAACCTATGGACCCCACCGAGGCTGCGCGCACGCTGGACGAGCAGCTCGAGCGCGGTCGCTCGCTGATCGCCGCCGCGGACTCGGTCGACGCGCTCGATCAGGCCAAGACCGCGGTGCTCGGCCGCAAGGCGCCGCTCGCCGGCGTGCAGAGCTCGCTGGGTTCGATGCCCGCGGATGCGAAGAAGGATCTCGGCCGGCGGACCAACGAGGTGTTCGCCGCGCTTCGCGAGGCACTGGCCGCCCGAAGCGCCGAGCTCGAGGAGCTGAGCAAGGACGCGCTCCTGCAGGGCGACGCCGTCGACGTCACGTTGCCGGGGCGCCGCCCGCGATCGGGGTCCCTGCACCCACTCTCGATCGTCGAGGACCGGATCGTCGAGATCTTCACGCGCATGGGCTACCGGGTCGCCCAGGGACCCGAGATCGAGGACGAGTGGCACAACTTCGAGGCTTTGAACATCCCCCCCGATCACCCTGCCCGCACGCTCAAGGACTCGCTGTATGTGGACGTGCCGAACATGCTGCTTCGAACCGAGACCAGCGCGGTGCAGATCCGGACGATGGAATCGCAGCAGCCGCCGGTCCACGTGGTCGTGCCTGGGCGCGTGTACCGGCGCGAGGCCGTCGACGCGACGCACCTATCCGTGTTCCATCAAGTGGAGGGCCTGGCGGTGGACGAGGGGATCTCGTTCGCCGACCTGAAGGGCACGCTCGAGGCCTTCTACCGCGAGATGTTCGGGCCCGAGGCACGCGTGCGGATCTCGCCGGACTACTTCCCGTTCGTCGAGCCGGGGTGTCAGTCGGCCGTGACCTGTTTCGTCTGCGGCGGGGTCGGCTGCCGGGTCTGTGGCAACGGGTGGATCGAGCTGCTTGGCGCCGGCATGGTGCACCCGAAGGTGCTCGAGAACTGTGGATACGACTCGGAGCGGTACACGGGGTTCGCGTTCGGGGTCGGCATCGAGCGCGTCGCGATGCCGCTGTTCGGCGTCGACGACATGCGCCTGTTCGTCGAGGGCGACGTCCGGTTCCTCGAGCGGTTCGAGGGCGCGGCGTGAAGATCGTCCTGAACTGGCTGCGAGAGCTCTGTCCCACGAACCTCCCGGCGGAAGACCTCGCCGAGCTCCTGACCAGCAAGGGGGCAGAGGTCGAATCGATCGAGCGCCCCTGGGACCGTTTGTCGGGTGTCACGGTTGCGCGGGTGATCGAGGTGCGCGACCACCCGAACAGCGACACGCTCTGCCTTGCCCGAGTGCAGACGGGATCGGGGGAGCTCGAGGTGGTCGTCGGCGTCCGCAACATGGGCCCCGGCGACCTCGTGCCGCTCGCCGCGCCGGGTGCGACCGTGCTCACCCTGGACGCGCCGCTGGGCGCGCGCGAGATCCGTGGCGTCGTCTCCAACGGCATGCTGTGCGCGCCCGACGAGATCGGCGTCTCGCCTTCCCACGGGGGGATCCTGATCCTGCCGCCCGGGCTGGACCCGGGCACCGACGTCGCGAGTGCGTTCGAACTCACGGACGCGGTCCTGGACATCGAGGTCACGCCGAACCGGCCGGACTTCCTTTCGGTCCTGGGGATCGCCCGCGAGGTCTCGGCGGCGACCGGTGTACCGCTCACCCAACCCGACCTCGCCGTGTCCGAGTCCGAGGAGCCGGCCGAGGGCGTCGCCACGCTCGAGGTCCACGACCCCGAGCGTTGCCCGAGGTACCTCGCCCGGATCATCCGCGACGTGCGCCACGTCGACGCACCGATCCGGGCGCAGGCTCGCCTGTACGCGGCGGGTATGCGGCCGATCTCGGCCGTGGTCGACGCCACGAACTACGCGATGCTCGAGATCGGGCAGCCGTTGCACCCGTTCGACCTCGCGTTGCTCAAGGGCCCCGGCATCGTCGTGCGTCGTGCCATCGACGGGGAGACGCTCGTCACGCTGGACGGAGCCGAGCGAACCTTCACCGACGACGACCTGCTCATCTGCGACGCCGAACGCGCGGTGGCGGTCGCGGGCGTCATGGGCGGCGAGCTGGCCGAGGTCTCCGAGCAGACCTCCGACGTGCTGCTCGAGAGCGCGTCGTTCGGGCGCGAGGGCGTCCAACGGACCCGGCGCCGGATCGACCTGTCGACCGAGGCGTCGATGCGCTTCGAGCGCGGCGTCGACCCCGAGGCGGCGTCCGTCGGGGCCGACCTCGCGGCCAGACTCATGTCCGAGTGGTGCGGCGCCAGGGTGCTGCGTGGCGTTCTCGAGGTGGGCGCCCCGCCGCCCCGCAGGATCGTGGAGCTGCGCGCCTCCCGAGCGTCGGCGCTCATCGGCTACCCGGTGTCGGTGGTCGAGGCCGGTGAGGTGTTCGACCGGCTCGGGATCGACTACGCGACGCCGGACGAGGACCGCCTGGAGGTCGAGGTTCCGGGCTACCGGGTCGATCTCGAGCGCGAGGTCGACCTGATCGAGGAGATCGCGCGGATCCAGGGCTACGACCGCATCGGCTCGACGCTACCGCCGATCCGCCAGCCGGGCGGGACGCCGGCCGGCTACTCGTTCCGCGTCAGGGTGCGCGACGCGCTCAGGCGGGCCGGCGTGCGCGAGGTTCGCACGATCCCGTTCGTCTCATCCGAGGACCTCGGGGTCACGCGCGATGACGACGCCGTCCGCGTCACCAACCCGTTGCAGACCGACGATGGATGGCTACGGACGCGCCTCGTGCCCGGGCTCCTCAAGGCCGCCGGACACAACGTGCGCCGGCACGTGCGGTCCGTCGCCCTGTTCGAGGTCGGAAGCGTCTTCGTCATGCGTGACGGCGAACCTACCGAGCGTCCGAAGGCGGCGCTCGTACTGTACGGAATTGCGGGATCGGGCTGGTCCGCGCGCGACCGCCCGTTCGATGTGTTCGACGCGAAGGGAACGGTCGAGGCGCTGTTGGCCGAGCTCGGCGTCGACTGGTCACTCGGTCCGTCCCCGGGAAGGCCGTTCCACCCCGGGCGCTCGGCCACGGTGCTGGTGGCGGGCGAGCGGGTGGGCGTCCTCGGTGAGTTGCATCCGACGGTGGCCCGGCGCTACGACCTGACCGACCGGGTGGCCGTCGCCGAGCTCGAGGTCGAGGCCCTGATGCGCGCGGCCGCCCCCCTGGTCCGCGTGGGCGACGTCTCGCGGTTCCCGCCCGTCCGGCGTGACCTTGCGTTCGTCGTCCGGGCCGACACCCCGGCCGCGGCGGTCCAGGCGGCGCTCGAGGACGCCGGGGGAGCGCTGGTGGGCTCCCTGGTCCTGTTCGACGTGTTCGAGGGAGCGCCCCTGCCCGAGGGCTCGCGTAGCCTGGCGTTCTCGATCGATTTCCGCGCGCCGGACCGGACGCTCACCGACGAGGAGGCGGAAACGGCCGTCGCAGCCATCGTCGATCGCCTGTCCCGCGAATTCGGCGCGAGCCTGCGCTCGGGATGAGAGGCCCGAGCGGGCCGTCCGGGGGCCGGGCTAGACTCGAAACGTGGACCGCAACCTCCTGTCCATCGATGACCTGACGCCTGGCGACGTCGGGACGCTGCTCGACCTGTCATCCAAGGTCAAGGCCCAACCCGGCGATTACACCGGGCGTCTGGCGGGTCGTTCGGTCGCGCTGATCTTCGAGAAGCCCTCCACCCGGACGCGGATTTCGTTCGAGGTTGCGGTCGCCGAGACCGGCGGGTTCCCCATCGCGGTCTCCTCGACCGAGCTGCAGCTCGGTACCGGTGAAACGATCGAGGACACGGGCCGGGCGCTGTCCCGGTACGTGCAGGCGATCGTGCTGCGCACGTTCGAGCAGGAGCGCCTCGAGCTGCTCGCGGCAGCCGCGAGTGTGCCCGTCGTCAACGCCCTCTCGGACTTCGAGCACCCCTGCCAATGCCTGGCCGACCTCTTGACCGTTCGCGAGGTCAAGGGCGACCTCGCCGGGCGGACGCTCACGTACCTGGGCGACGGCAACAACGTGACCCACTCGCTCCTGCTCGGCTGCGCGAAGGCGGGGATGCACGTGCGCGTCGGGACGCCGCCCGGGTTCGAGCCCATCCCGCAGGTCGTCCAGCGCGCGGCCGACATCGCCTTGGAGACCGGCGCCAGCGTCTGGGTCACCCACGACCCGTTGGAGGCCTCCCGCGACGCCGACGTGCTGTACACGGACGTGTGGGCGAGCATCGGCCAGGAGGCCGAGGCCGACGAGCGCGCGTTGGTGTTCCCGGCGTACGCGCTGGACGCCGAGAAGGTGGCGGTTGCCAAGCCCGACGTCACGGTCATGCACCCGTTGCCGGCGCACCGCGGCCAGGAGATCTCCGACGAGGTCATCGACGGGGCGCACTCGGTCGTGTGGGATCAGGCCGAGAACCGCCTGCACACGCAGAAGGCGCTCCTGCTCTGGCTGCTCCGCCTGGCCTGAGCCACGGATCATGCCGCGCACCAACGACACGGTCGAGGAGGCGCTGACCGAGTACGCGGACCTGCTTTCGATCCTGACCGAGGACCCATACAAGCCGCGCTCCTACGAGAAGGCCGCGCGCTCGGTGGGGGGCTACCCCGACGATCTGGCCGCGATGGACCGCAAGCAGATCCTGAAGATCCCGAACGTGGGGGCCTCGATCGGCGAGAAGATCGAGGAGGTCGTGCGTACGGGGACGTTCGAGGCGCTCGAGGAGCTCCGCGCGCAGATCCCGCCGGGCGTGCGCGGGATGATCGCGATCCCCGGCCTCGGGCCGAAGAAGGCGATCGTGTTGTACCGGGATCTCGGGATCGCCGACGTGGAGGACCTTCGGCGCGCCGTCGACGAGGGCCGGCTGGCGGACCTGAAGGGGTTCGGTGCCAAGACCGAGGAGAACATCCGCCGGGGGATCGAGCGACTGAGCCAGGCCGAGGAGCGGGTCCTGGCCTCCGTGGCGATGGACCTCGCGAACGAGCTCATCGAACGGATCGGCTCACGCCGCGACGTGCGCAAGGTCGACTACGCGGGGTCGCTGCGCCGCATGGCCGAGACGATCGGCGACCTCGACCTGCTGGTCGCCAGCGATCACGCGGGCGCGGTGATGGACGCGTTCGCCTCCGACCGGGTCGTCGAACGCGTGCTGGCCAAGGGCGAGGCCAAGACCTCGGTGCTGACCAGGCAGGGCATGCAGGTGGACCTGCGCGTCGTCCCGCGCGACGCCTGGGGGGCAGCGATGATCTACTTCACCGGCTCAAAGCCGCACAACATCCGGATCCGCGAGATGGCCGTGCGGAAAGGTCTCAAGCTCAACGAGTACGGCCTGTTCAAGGCCAAATCGGGAGACCTGATCGTTGCCGAGACCGAGGAGGAGGTCTATGCCAAGCTCGGCCTGCCGTGGATCCCGCCGACGCTGCGCGAGGACCGCGGCGAGGTCGAGGCGGCGCTCGGAGGGACCTTGCCCGACGTGCTGACCCGCAAGCAGATCCGCGGGGATCTGCACACGCACACGGACCTCACCGACGGCCTGGCGACGCTCGAGCAGATGCTGGAGGCCGCCAGCGGGTTCGGCTACGCGTACTACGCGGTCACCGATCACGCGCCGAACCTGTTCATGCAGCGTATGACCGACGAGAAGATGCTCGCGCAGCGCGATCGGCTACACCGGCTGCAGGACCGCTATCCGAAGATGAGGTTGCTGCACGGCACCGAGCTCAATATCGACGGCGAGGGCAACGTGGACTGGGACGCCGACTTCCTTGGCGGGTTCGAGGTGTGCGTAGCCTCGGTGCACTCGTTGTTCAACCAGTCCAAGGACGAGATGACTGGGCGGATCGTGCGTGCGATGGAGAACCCTTACGTCCACGTGATTGGACACCCCACCGGGCGCATCATCAACAAGCGCCAGCCCGTAGATGTCGACCTCGAGGAGGTATTCAAGGCCGCCGCCCGCACGGGCACGGCGCTGGAGGTCAACGGATACCCCGACCGCCTCGATCTGAGGGACGAGCACATCCTGTGGGCCCGCCGCCACGGGGTGAAGTTCGCGGTAGACACCGACTCGCACGCGACGACGCACCTGGATCACATGCGGTACGGGGTGGCCACCGCTCAGCGCGGCTGGCTCACCAAAGACGACGTCATCAACGCCTGGCCGCTTTCGAAGCTCAAGACCTTCCTCCGCAAGGGTCGTTGAGGCTCGGCCGCAGGCTGCCGCGCTCGTTCTTCGCGCGCCCCTCGACCGTCGTGGCTCCCGAGCTCCTCGGCCGCGTGCTCGTGCGCACGCTCGCGGACGGCACACGGCTCGCAGGGCGGCTCGTCGAGGTGGAGGCCTACCAGCAGGGCGACCCGGCGAGCCATTCGTTCCGGGGACGGCCGACGCCGAGGACCGAGGTGATGTTCGGGCCGCCGGGCCGGTTGTACGTGTACTTCACCTACGGGCAGCACTTCTGCTCGAACGTCGTCACCGGGCCGAAGGGCGTCGGCAGCGCAGTGCTGCTCCGCGCGGCCGAGCCGCTCGAGGGCCTCGAGGTCATGGCCAAGAACCGCGGGTTGGAGGACGTCCGGCTGCTGTGCTCGGGCCCGGCGCGTCTCACCCAGGCGTTCGGCATCGCACGGGCCGAGAACGGCACCGATCTCCTGCGCGATCCCTCGCTGATCCTGCTGTCGGGCGCGATGCTCGCTCCCGAGGCGATCGCGGTGAGCACCAGGGTCGGCGTGAACGTCGGGGGCGAACGGCCGTGGCGCTTCTTCGAGCGGGGCAGCGCCTTCGTCTCGCCGGGGCGCCCGTGGACCCCCGAACGGGCGGAGCGACCTACGGGTTCACGACGATCGTGACGGTCGCGCCTTCGTCGGCCTGAACGCCGCCGCTCGGGGTCTGCGACCACGCGACGCCCTGCCGGTATTCGCAGCCCTCCACGGCAGGGTCGCATTCCTGTTGGCTCGACACGGAGACGCGGAAGCCGGCCTGCCGAAGGAGCGCGATCGCATCCCCCGCAGGCAGTCCCGTGACGTTCGGAACCGTCGCGCTCACGGGCTCGGGCGAGGGCGTCGCGGCGCTCGCGAGCGTGATCGTTACCGTGCCGGTCTGCACCAGCCTCGACTCTCCGGGGGGATCCTGCGCGATGACGGTTCCGGCTCGTTGAGTGGAGGGCGCCTCCACCATGGCGACCGTGAACCCGGCGGTGTGCAGGGTCGCGATCGCGGCCTGCCTCCCCATGCCGATCAACGAGGGCACCGTCAGCAACTGGTAGGAGGAGGGTTCGGTGCAGACCTGGTAGTCGGGTTCGGAGCCCGCGGGCCACTGGTAGACGTGGACCTCGTGGGGCGGCGTGAACCGGTTGGCCAGGCACCCGCGTTTGACGTCGACGCGCAGCGTGACGTAATCGATGTTCGGACCCCCGCCGAAGTCCCTCGGCGGCATCCCTTGCGTCGCGACGGACATGAACGCCTTCCAGATCGAGGCCGGCCACGTCCCGCCATACACGGTCGAGATGCGGACGTTCCCGCAACACATCGGGATCTGGCCCTGTGGGAACCCGACCCACACCGCCGTCACCAGCTGTGGGACCGCGCCAACGAACCACGCGTCGCTCGCGTTCTGCGCCGTCCCGGTCTTGCCGAATTGCGGCCGCCCGATGTTCGCCCCGACGCCCGTGCCCGAACGCACGACGCCCTTGAGGATGTCTACGGCCTCCGCCGCGATCGGCGGCTCGACCACCTGCTTGGCGCGCACGTTCGCGTGATACAGGACGTCGCCGTCCCGGGTGGTCACCGAGATCACGGGGGTGGGTTGCACGTGTCGGCCGAGGTAGGCGAGCGTCCCGTAGGCCGACGCCATCTCGAGCGTGCTCACCTCGTTCACCCCCAGGACCGCCGAGGGCACCGCGGCGAGCGGCCCGTTGGGCTCGCTGGTACGCGGACAGCAGCGGATCCCCATGCGCGTCGCCGCCTCGACGATCGCGGCGGCGCCGGCGTACGGGTCGCCCGCCCCGATCACCGAGAGCAGGTTCGCGTACGCGACGTTGACCGAGTTGATCGTGGCGCTCTCCAGCGAGATCGTCCCGTAGCCGCCGCCCTCCGCGTTCTGCGGATCCCAGTAGGTGCCGTTGTTCAGCAGGATGTGGGCGGTCGAGCCGTTCAGCGGCTGGGTACGCGGGATCCCATGCTCGAGCGCCGCGACGAGCGCGAAGGGCTTGAACGCCGAGCCGGCCTGCCGTCCGGTGCTCCCGCCCGTGGCCAGGTTGATACGCGCGAACCGGTCGTTGCGGCTCCAATAGTCGCGCCCGCCCACCATCGCGCGGACGTACCCGGTTCGCGGATCGATCGATGTCAGGGCGCCATAGGGGTCCGAATCCTCGGTCAGCACCGACGAGACGGCATGCTCTGCAGCGCGCTGCATCCGTGGGTCGAGCGTCGTCACGATCCTCAGCCCGCCCTCGAACAGCAGGTCGTAGCGCTCCTGCGGCGTGTCGCCGAAGTGCGGATTGGAAAGGAACCACTCCTTGACGTAATCGACGAAGTACGGGGCGGCGTAGTTCGCCTCCTTCTTGGGCGGGAGACGGAGCCCCACCGCAGACGCGGCGGCCTGCTCGCGCTGGGCCGCGTCGATCATGCCGAGCCCCTGCATCAGCTCGAGCACGTGGTTGCGGCGCCGTTCGGCGCGCGTGGGGTGGATGACCGGGTCGTAGTTGACCGGGGCGGCGATCAGCCCTGCCAGCAGCGATGCTTGGGGGAGCGTGAGGTCCAGGGGCTCCTCGTCGAAGTACGTCTGCGCCGCGGCGCGGATGCCGTAGGCGCCGTTGCCGAAGTAGACCGTGTTGAGGTAGCGGGTCAGGATCTGGTCCTTGGTCAACTTCTGCTCGAGCTGCCAGGCCAGGTACGCCTCTTTGAGCTTTCGGGCCACCGTCTGCTCGTCTCCGACGTACAGCTGCTTGACGAGTTGCTGGGTGATGGTCGAGCCGCCCTCGACGATCTCGCCGGTCGTCGCGTCGATGTAGGCGGCGCGAAGCAGCGCGCGCGCGTCGACGCCGCGATGGTTGTAGAAGCGCTTGTCCTCGATCGCGATCACGGCGTTGCGGATCACGTCGGGGATCTTTCGTGAACCGACGACGATCCGGTTCTCGCCTGCGTGCAGGCGCGTGATGAGCCGTCCATCCGACGAGTAGATCGCCGAGGTCTGGGGGAGCGCGCCGGCGCTCTTGCGAACCTCCTGTAACGAGGGGAGATCGCAGGCGGCAGCCACCAGGGCGAACACGAACAGGCCGACCACGAGGGACCGCGAGCCA
>Ga0126377_10002933_pt1 | contig 11929 bp, 12 predicted proteins | sample PanSoiMetPlot_22_FD_92647 | JGI IMG/M metagenome (GOLD analysis project Ga0126377, IMG submission 92647) | Tropical forest soil microbial communities from Panama - MetaG Plot_22 | ecosystem: Environmental > Terrestrial > Soil > Tropical forest > Bulk soil | place: Panama | collected 2016-02-17
CACCCAGACAGGCACACGTCGCTTCGGTATTACCCAGGTTGGCGTATTACGCGGCGACACCACCTTGACTGCCCCAGCGGACGGCGCTGCTGTAGATGCAATGTCAGCCATGGGCAACTAACTTGAGTAACTCCAGAATTAACGACACTGAAGAGGGTGGAGGCTAAACTCCACCCTCTTTTTTTTCTTCTAGGTCGCAGGCAAGTGGTGGCAGGGCGGGAGGTGATTGTCCACGCAGTTCCGCGCTCGTGACATAAAGCGTCAATCAGAAAATGCCGGATTTTGTCATTAGGCCATTCTGCGTTACTGGCGGCAAAGGGCAAAATCCTCACTTTTGCAAGAAAACCTGCATGTTTTGCGTTGCCGGTCTCGGGCCGCGAGCTGGTCCAGCGTGGCACGATCCTTGTTAGAAGTTTAGGCGGACACTTCGCGCACTGCGCGGCATAGCCGAACTGAAGCCGTTGGCGCGAGAACTTTGACCCCCTACATTCTTTAAGGAGCTTGCGAAAACAATGACCACAAAACGCCAAGAAGGCTTTTCGTTGATCGAACTTCTCATCGTTGTCGCGATCATCGGTATTATCGCCGCCATCGCTATCCCCAACTTGCTCGCTTCGCGCCGTGCAGCTAACGAGGGTTCCGCCCAACAGTCTATGCGCACTCTTCACAGCGCCGAGTCTACTTACCAGGCAACCGCCGGTAACGGTGCGTTTGGTGACGCAGCCGCTTTGATGGGCGCTTCCCTGATTGACTCAGTACTAGGCAGCCTCTCCAAGAGCGGTTACACCTTCGGTCTCGCTGCCGGTGCCGGCACTGGCGCTAATGCTACTTTCTACGCCACCGCGGTTCCGACCAGCACCTCCGGTGTTACTCAGACAGGTACGCGTCGCTTCGGTATTACGCAGGTCGGCGTGCTACGCGGCGACACAACCTTGACTGCTCCGGCGGATGCCGCAGCCGTCGACGCCATGTCAGCGTTGGGCAACTAATAAGTAACTTTGAATTAACGAATCAGCGAGGGTGGAGTTAATTCCACCCTCGCTTTGCGTTTTAGGCTCGCTCTCTTTTCCGCCAGCTGGTCCATTTTTTCTTTTCGACTGATCCCACTCAGTCATAACGACTGAACCTCGTCCTTCTGGCACACTCCTTGTATGACAATTTGAGCAAGCCTGCGTGCTGTCCTACCAGGCGCGCACAAAAACCCCGACTCCCACAGAGGAGCAAGACAAAGATATGAACAACAAACAGCAACTGGGCTTCTCATTGATTGAGCTTCTGCTCGTCGTCGCGATTATCGGAATCATTGCGGCGATTGCCATCCCAGGCTTGATGGCCTCCCGCCGCGCCGCAAACGAAGGTTCCGCACAGTCAGCGATCCGTACCCTTCACGGCGCCGAGGCCACCTACCAATCAACCGCTGGTGCAGGATCTTTTGGTACGTTATCTGACCTGATGGGTCAGTCGCTGATCGATCAGGTGCTCGGCAATGCGGACACTACGGCTAAGAGTGGTTACATCATCAATATTATCGATTTGAACGGCAGCGGCGCGACGGCGCGTTATGGTGCTACGGCAATTCCTTCCAGCACCTCAGGGCTTTCCCAGACGGGTATGCGTCGTTATGCAATGAGCCAGGTTGGAGTTCTTCGTGGTGACACAACTCTCACAGCTCCTGCTAATGTTGCGGCAATTGACAGCATGCCACCGTTTAGCAACTAGGCAGCCTGATTGAGAACTAACCGCGAACAGGGTGACCGCGTCCCTCTTGCCTTTGCCCCCTCACCAAATTCTTTACTTTGACGCACGATGAGACGTTTCGCTGGACCAATGACTAGCCCTGCAGCAGCGGTGATCCCGAGTGGTGTCGTATCGACAAACCAGCCAGCAGGCCCAGCTGAAACCCCGCAGTCGCCGGAGCAGCTTAAGCGAACCAATCCTGTTCAGCATGATTTGCGACCAGTGCTAGTGGTCAGCCTGGTGGCGGTAGTTGCCTTATTGCCGGTTATCATCTTCGGTATTCCAAACGGTGCTGATCTTTTCAATCACTTTCGCTTTGCCTTGCCGTTTTATGACTCTATTCGCTCTGGGGTTTTTTATCCTGGTTGGCTGGCCGAGTCGAATAATGGCCTGGGCGATCCGCGTTTTCGTTTTTATCCGCCCGGTCTCTATTACTTTCTCGCTGCTACGCGGATTCTGTTTGCAGACTGGTATGTGGGCAGCGTCGCTTGCCTCGTGCTTCTCTCCGTTCTCGCGGGACTAGGTATTTACTTCTGGGCCCGAATGTTCCTTGAACCCAAGCTCGCGATGTGGGCGGGAGTCTTTTTCACCATCGCGCCTTATCACCTCAATCAGATCTATCAAGCTTCTCTTCTTTCAGAGTACGCAGCCTGCTCGGTGTTACCGTTTGCTTTTGCCTTTGTCGAACGAATTTGTCGCAGGAAGAAAGCTTACGACATTGCGGGATTGGCTCTTTCTTATGGCCTGCTGCTGTTGACGCACTTGCCGTTGGCAGTTATCGGTTCGCTTTCGTTGGCTATTTACGCCATCTTGCGGCTTGAACGAAGTAACATCACAACGACACTTGTCAGGCTCGCATCCGGCGTGGTCCTTGCCCTCGGCGCCACCTCTTTTTTTTGGACCACCATGCTCTTTGAGTTGCCCTGGATAAAAGGCAACTCCACTCAACCAAACAGCTACTACGATTATCGTCTCAATTTCGTGTTCTCACCCGCCGCACTGACAAACAGGAACACCTGGTACGCAAACCTTTTAACCTTGACACTACTCGGATTTTTCGTGCCGGCGATCATTCTTGTTAGTCGTTTTGGGAAGCAACGGCGCGGCCTCTTTGCCATATTAATCTTGTTCGTCGGTTCATTCGTCATGACCACTCCGCTGAGCCGTCCAATTTGGGCGATTGTGCCGAAGCTCTCCGAAGTACAGTTCCCCTGGCGTTGGCTGTCCATCACTTCGATGGCCGGCTCATTGTTGCTAGCGGCGAGCATCCCGAAGTGGCATGAAAGAGTCGGCCAACTGCGACCGCGCGACCTTGCTGTCGCGCTACTCTTCGTTCTCTCAATCCTGTTCACTGCTAATGAAGTGGTGCGAGATACTGATTACTTGCCCCGCGCACAGTTTCAGCCACTCATGCATGAGATCCGCGGTGCGGTTAGTTTTAAGGACTGGCTGCCGATCTGGGCCAATGATGTCCGACAGGTTGAGAAGATGGACGCCCCTGTTGAAGCTGGCAGCAGAACTGTGACGATAACGGTGTGGGCACCGCAACAGCGCCAGTTTCATATTGATGCTGGGCCAGCCAGTGTCGCGCGCGTGCGCACCTACTTCTATCCGCACTGGCTCGCCACCACTGGAGGCCAGAACCTAAGCACCACTGCTGCAGCAGACGGAACCTTGTTGGTAGCTGTTCCTGAAGGTGCCGCAGACATAGCAGTAGTTTTTCGTGAACCAGAACGCGTTCGGCTGGCAGCCCTGGTAAGTGGTGTTGCCGTTCTCGCGATTCTAGCTCTGGCAATCTTTGGTTGGAGGCAAAGCTCAAGCCATCAGCTCGCTGCCGCAGATGGATCGGAAGCAACAAAACTTTTCGTAAGTCCTATTTGAAGTGTGGAGTAAACTTCCCGGCAATACCGGGAAGTCTGAATCGCTGAGAATGGTCGCAGATTCTAAAGTCATAGAAAAGCAACTCGTGGTGCAACGCACCCATTCCCTGGGTCGCATTGCCGCGATCGCGAGGAACACGTTCCGGGAAGCGGTGCGCGACCGAGTGCTCTACAATCTCGTCCTTTTCGTTCTCCTCCTTACCGGCGCCGCCATTTTCATCGGCGAATTATCTGGCGGCCAGGAGCGCAAGGTAATCGTCGATCTTGGCTTGAGCTCGATGTTGGTGTTTGGAGTCTTCATCGCGATCTTTGTCGGCGTCGGCCTGGTTTACAAAGAGATCGAACGACGAACTATCTACGCGATCTTTTCCAAACCCGTCGGGCGCGGGGAATTTCTCATCGGCAAGTATCTAGGTCTCTGTTTGACCCTCCTTGTCAACGTTGCGGTGATGGGAGTAGGTCTTTCAATGGCGTTGCTTTACGTGAGTCGGGGTTGGGATCCACTGATTGTTACGATCTGGCCGGCAGTCTTGCTGTTGTACCTCGAGTTAATGATCCTGACGGCAGTGGCGCTACTGTTTTCCTCTTTTTCGTCGCCCGCTCTGTCCGCGTTACTAACCTTCTTCGTCTTCATCATCGGACACTTCAGCGCCGATCTAAAAACTTTCGCGGCTTCTTTGGGAAGCACCACCAGCCAGTGGCTTTTTGCGGCGCTGTATTACCTGCTGCCAAATTTCTCCCACTACAGCATGATTTCACAGGCCGCTCATGGTCAGGCTCCGCCAGCATCGTTGGTAGTCGGTTCCACCCTTTATGCAGTGGTCTACATTGCGGTTGTTCTGGCCACTGCCACCCTTGTCTTTAGCCGGCGTAACTTCAAGTGACTCAAGCATCCGCTAGCCTCAGTGAGAAGACAAAAACTACCGGCTTGTTGTTGGTGGTGGTGTTAGGGTTGCTGTCTGCGGTCGCAATTGTTAAGTGGTTAGACACCCAAAGGCCACCTGCCGACCTGAGTGTTGAAGACGAAAGGCTTTATCTGTCTGGTGCCACCGTTCGCCGCATGAGCATGGCGTTCAATGGACTGGCGGCAGACTGGTACTGGATGCGCTCGCTCCAATACGTGGGTCGCAAGATCCTGCGGCGACCTGACAATGTCGAGTTGGACGGTCTTCAGTCCCTAAATCTGAAAGTACTGGCTCCGCTCCTGGATACCGCTACCACACTTGATCCACAGTTCATGGATCCTTACGAATATGCGGCGGTGGTACTTCCAGCGGTGGACGTACAGGAAGCAATCCGGCTTACTCGAAAAGGCATTGATGCAAATCCAACTGTCTGGCGACTGTATCAACACCTCGGCTACATCTACTGGCAACAACACGACTATCAAGCTGCCGCCGAAACTTATGGGCGCGGTGCTTCTCTTCCCGGCGCGCCTACCTGGATGCAAGCGATGAAGGCAAAAATGGAAACCGAGGGCGGAAGCAGATCTACGGCGCGCGTGATCTACACCCAGATGTTTGAAGACTCGACTGATCCGAAGGTAAAAGACATGGCGCAACGTCGCCTGATGCAGTTGGATTCGCTAGACGAACGCGATGCACTACGAAAGTTCTTCGAGTCGTTCAGGGCCAAAGTAGGACGCTGTCCGACGTCATGGAAAGAGATCGAACCAGTGCTGAAGAGTCTGCGCGTTCCCACCGACCCGACGGGCGCTCCCTTCGACCCGAGTGGCAAACCTTATGTCTTTAATAAAGAGAGTTGCGAGGTTGAGCTCGATCCGAATTCGGGTGTGCCTGCTAAGTAGAGAAGATTAATGAACCATGTCCACCGTCGTTGAAATCAAGAACCTAACCAAGGATTACGAGCTCGGTTTCTGGCGCAAGCGCAAAGTACGCGCATTGGATGACCTGTCCTTGACGATTAACCGCGGCGAAATTTTTGGGTTTCTGGGAGCGAATGGCGCCGGGAAGACAACCACGATCAAACTCTTGATGAGGCTAATATTTCCCACCTCGGGTACGGCCCGCATCCTGGATCGTGACCTGCAGGACGTGCGCATGCACGAACGAATTGGCTATCTTCCTGAAAATCCCTACTTTTACGACTACCTGACGGCGCGCGAATTTCTACACTATTGCGCGGAAATTTTTGGCTTTTCAGCAGCGGAACGAAAGCAACGCGCCACTGCGCTATTGGCCCGAGTCAAGCTGGATGAACGCCGCTGGGACACCCAGTTGCGAAAGTTTTCAAAGGGCATGCTGCAGCGCGTGGGCCTGGCCCAATCACTCATCAACGATCCGGAAATAGTATTCCTCGACGAGCCAATGAGCGGACTCGATCCAATTGGGCGCCGCGAAGTGCGAGACTTGATTGCCACGCTGCGTCAAGAAGGCAAAACCGTTTTCATGTGTACCCATATTCTTTCCGACATTGAAGTCTTGTGCGACCGAATCGGAATCATGAGGGGCGGCAAGTTGAGCTACCTGGGACACCTCGATGAGCTACAGCAGAAGTCGGGCGAAGAAACTGTCTTTGAGGTTGTCGTTAAGGGAACCGACGCCAGATCACTGGAGGAACATTTGCCTGGAGCGGGAAGTAACATCAATATCGTTGAGACCACCAGTGGCCTGCGGGTTCAAGTCGCCAGGGAAAATTCGATCGACGAGGTAATTGCTGCGCTCAGAAAGAGCGGTGGGCAGCTGGTCTCGGTCCAACCGGTGCGCCAGTCGCTGGAGGAGCTGTTTGTCAGCGAGGCGGGGCAGCAAAGCGCGGCGAACGACTGAAATAATCAATTCCTTACCTTGAGCTGATAGAGGATGAATCTCCCAAATTGTTCTCTTCCGCTCCGTTCGTACCAACGATCGAGATTGGAATAGTCAGGCTCCGCGTCCAACTTCACCACCAGGAATGAAAGAGTCGGAGAGAGCGCCCGCTCGCGGCTGAATGTTCGTGAGAAGGAAGCGTAGTCACTCAACTTCGCCTGCAATTCAGCGGGCGTTATCACCTGCGTGCTGCCACTAACGACCGGACTGAGCCGGTCATAAGGAAATAGACCAGCGTAAAAGTTCCAGTCCTTTCGCTCCAACTGTTCCCTGAACTTCTTTTCATCAAAACCAAGATAGTAAAGTTGCTGAAAGAATCTTTCCCGGTTCTCTGTCTCAGACACGCCAGGAAAAACCAGCATCCGCGGCGCCCACAGAACAGCCTGCGGTGCGTCCGTGGGAAAACGATCAGCTAAGGTCAACTCTGAAACCATCACCACTCCTGCTGCCGCTTCACCTCGGGTGCTGGCAAGGTGGTCAAGATGCGTGGCTACCGGCCTGAACTCGTTAATCAGACGACTTTGGTCCATACCTAAACTCGTTGCTAGCCAGACTTCGCCACCGCCCCACAGTAGCGCAAAGAGTGCCAACAACGACCAATGTTTCCCACTTAGCAATGGTCTTGAATTGCGGCGCCACAGTGCCAATAACAAGACCACAGCCATCCCTGCGGAGTAGTTTGCTATGAACCATTCGAAGTGTGCGGGCTGTAGCGATCGACCGGTGACGATCTGCTGATTGAAAACAACCACCACCGTGAGTGCTAGCGAGGCGACGAAGAGTCCTGCCTCGTTAGAGGCTAACGACTGGCGCTGGCGGCCCCAACAAAGCAGGAGCAGTACCGCGAAGGCCACGAGCTCCGGTAAACGAAAGAAGTCAGGTCGATGAGTACGCACCAGTGCCTGAACCTGATCAATTGTGTCAGCACGGTGTGATAGGAGCTGGAAGTAGACAAACAAAGCTGGTAGCGCAAAAGCAGCAAGTATGCCGCAGGTCACCAACGTGCGCCGGCGATTCCTTTGCCAGAGCAGCCATAGCAAGAATATGCACGACAACCAGGCTAAGGCAGTGGTCCAGAGAAAAAAGTAAGAAAAGACCAAGACTGCAAAGGTCAACCCGGCAGCGGCGCTAAACTCAAAACGTTTAAGAGTGTCGCTCTCCATTAGAGCCAACCAAACCAGTCCGCAAAGGACGAAGAAAAGAGGAAAAGCCACTGCCGGTTGATATGACCTCAGGAATGGCAAGTGGTAGAGCGATGGCAAGGCCACTAGCTTCGAGAGCCACTCCGGTATCAAGTACGGCAGGTTTAGAAAGTGACGAAACATTCCCTGTCCGGCGAGCAGTGTTCCGAAACCCAGTATGAGACAAACTGCCGCTGCGGCCGGTCGGTGATCGCGTGTCAACAGTTTGCTCAACCAAAAAATAGACAATGAGGCCGCCAAGGCGGAAAGCAGGGGCAGGATGATGAAGACACTTGAAGCCGTGAGATTGAGAGCGCGAGCTGGCAAGGCCAATAAATAGGGCGGCACCATCTGAATAGAAAAGAGTGATTCCGGCACGCGCTCTGTGCCTCGATCTTGAAGCCCAGTGTATGGATCATTGCGCCGCGGCCGGCCGCGAATGAGTGAGGCCACGTAACTTGAGTAGGCGACTTCGTCTGGATGCAGAGATATGTTAGTTCCCTGCCAGTCGCCACCCCGATCGACTAAAAACCAGACTTGCGGAAGCAAAGCCAGACAGCCAATGAACGCCGCAACCGCCAAGCCCCAACGCCATTCAAGCCAGTAGTTTTTCACTCGTTCCAGGTTAAGGCTCCCTTCAGCGGCCCTGTATCTCAAACTTGTACTGCCTGAGAGAAGTTACGCTATCTCAGTGAGCCGGCGGGAAAAATCTTGGTTGATGAGGATAAGAAGGGTTTTCCAACGTGGCTGGAAACGTTGTCGTTCTATTGTTTGAACCGGAAGCCGGTAACTTCCATCAAGATGTTGGCCCGGTCGTCGGTTTCAGTCATTCCCTCCAACATAACCTGCGCGGCCATCGTCTTGTTGGGTTCTAACTCTGCTTGACGTGTGGGTATGATGACTACCGTGCGTTCTCTAACTGGTTTGCCCTGGTGATCCACTACCGCTGCACGAATCTCTAGTCCATCCAGGGTGCGGCCCGTAATATTACGGACCGTGGTCCTTAAGCTCATGACAATGTCGCCCAGGGCACGTTTGGCCTCATCGGCCTGCTGATCGTCCAAAACGATTTTCGGCTTCCATTGTTCGAACTCCGGCGAACCTGCCCTTATCGCTCCCTGCAATGTCGGTTCGCGTGGCGTTCCCTTACCACCGGCCCTCATTAAAAGATAAAAGAAGAGGGCCATCACTATGGCGGCAACTACAGCGACGACTATTACGAGAGTGCTGCGCGACCACTTGGTCGACTGCGCTTGTCTTTCTGAACTAGCCATAGTGCGCCGGATTGTAAAATCAGAAAAATGGTTTTGCAATACCGAAATGAACGTTCAAGTTTCGCGTGAACTATTAGACACAGCTTTTATAGTTTTCCAGTTGCGACAGTCACCAGGAAACGGTTACCGACATGGATCATGGACCTCAACCCGTTCGCCACGTTTAGGACCAGTTCGCTACTCGTTTGCTTGAGACTACGGTCCTACTTGTTTGATCTCTACTCAGATCAGCCGTGATTGCAGCAGTTCTTTGATCAACTTTTCCAATTGATTGAAGTCGATTGGTTTGGTGATGTATCGATCGCAGCCCGCCGTCAACGCCTCAGACTCGAAGTCTGCGGTATCGTGGGCCGAGACGGCAACAATGGGTGTCTCGTTCATGTGGGTATTTTTACGGATGAGCCGGGTGGCAGCCAGTCCGTCGATCACGGGCAAACTCAAATCCATCAGGATGAGGTCAGGCTGCTCCTCGATTGCCAGCTTCACAGCTTCCCGCCCATTTTGTGCCTCTAGCACGTCGTAGCCAGACATTTCCAGCAACCGCCTCAACATGAACCGGTTATCCTCGGTATCCTCAACTAACAGCACTGTATGCACAACTTATTTCCTCTTAAGCTAAGAAAGCTTGGCTCTTTACTTGGGTTTGGGGCTCTCAAGTTGTTGATTCTACTGTATCACTAGAATACGTTAGCTTTTTTTGCTAACATCCCGCACTGAAATACAACACATCGGGGCAAGTCTCTGGAAGCTAATTAGTACACTTGTCCTGGCTGTGAAGGTTCCCGCCCCCGGCAACCCCCGACACTGAAGAAGAGACAAACAACGATATGAAGCCATTATTGTCGAGAACAGAAGATAGCAGTACGCTTCAAGACCTCGGGCGAGCTTCATTCCAAATTGTCCATGACCTCAAGAACCAACTAAACGGCCTCAAACTCTATGCCACGTTTCTGAAAAAAAGGCTGGAAAAGAGTGAGCGACCTGATGACGAACAAGAAACCATTGTCAAACTGATCGCCGGCTTGGATCGGGCAGCAACCGATTTGTCGACCATTGTGCAGTATGGCCGTGAAATTGAACTTAAGAAACAATCTGGTTTCGATGTGCACAAGGCGCTGCGGGGAATCTGCTCGAGTCTGAACGAATCGGAAAGCATCGCTGTCTGCGAATCGGATGCGACTTCACTTACAGGTGAATTTGATCCTACCAAACTCACTGATGCGTTGCGCTGGATTTCCGCAGTGGCCCTTAAGCACCGGGGAAACAGTAAGGATGGCGGTGTCATAACAATCTCTGTGCGACCCGGCGGCAACGAGACTAACGAGGCGCTGGTGGAGTGGTCGGGTCTCAGTGACCTCGATCACGATCCCTTTCGTTCATTTGCCGGTAGTGACGAGATCAGAATGTCACTGGCCAAGAAGATCGTTGAAGCCCACGGGGGCTCGGCGACACACACGAGCAATAGTTTGATCGTGGCGCTACCTCTTTCCGAATGAAAATCGACTAAAGGAGTCAGCTATGGGCGTTGAGGGTGCGGCGACAATAAAGGAGGAGAAAAGGGTGGAGAACCAAGAAGTGCGAATTCTGGTGGTCGACGACGAACCCATGATGACGGATTCGTTGCGGCAAAACTTTATCGAGGAGGGTTACTCAGTCGATACCGCTGCGACCGGGGCAGCAGCGATCGAACTCTTCGATCAGGGTGGACATCACCTGGCGATCTGTGACCTGCAATTGCCCGACATGGACGGGCTTGAGGTGATGCGCCACATGAAAGACGCGCGACCAACCACGGAGGTTATCGTGGTTACCGGCTATGGCACTGTGCAGCGGGCAGTTGAGGCTACTAAGGCAGGGGCATTCTATTTTGTTGAGAAACCATTCGACTTCGAAGAGTTGCAGCCATTGGTAGAAAAGGCTCTTGAACGTCGGGAACTGGTCGCCGAAACTGCGAATATGCGCCGGCAACTTTCCACGCGCGCTGAGTACTTCAACATCATCGGTGCGTCCAAGCCGATGCAAACAATCTATGAAACGATCGAGTCAGTCGCAAAATCGGATGCGAATGTCCTGATCGTCGGCGAATCAGGGACTGGCAAAGAACTGATTGCGAACGCAATTCACTATAATTCCCTCCGCTCGAAGAAACCGTTCATCAAAGTCAATTGTGCAGCCTTACCCAAGGAGCTAATTGAATCTGAACTCTTCGGTCACACCAAGGGTGCTTTCACCGGAGCGCATGCTGACAAGGAAGGGCTGGTCCAACATGCCGCCGGGGGCTCATTGATGCTGGACGAGATTGCGGAAATGCCTGTGGAACTGCAACCCAAACTGTTGCGAGTCTTGCAGGAAAGAAGCTATCGCAAGATCGGTTCCGAAAAGACATTTGCCGTGGACTTTAGACTGATTTGCTCAACCAACCGCCCTCCGGCTGACGCCATTCGTGATGGCCTGCTCCGAGATGATCTCTTTTATCGCATTTCCACGATCACGATTCATGTACCACCCCTGCGGGAACGGAGTGAAGATATCCAACTCCTGACAGAGCACTTCCTGCACATGTACGCACAAAAGTATGAAAGGCCCATTAATGGAGTTTCCCAGGCGGCCTATCAGCGACTGTTTGGTCACACCTGGCCCGGTAATGTCCGCGAGCTGCAAAACGTAATCGAGCGGGCCGTTCTGCTGGCGAAAGATACGAAGATTGAGCCTATCGATCTGCCCTTCGATAACGGCACTCTACCAGAAGGATCTGCGAGCGGTGTGGGTTGGGATGTTCCGCCTAACATGACGCTCGAGGACATTGAGCGCTTAGTTATCGAGCGTACGCTGCAGAGAACGGGTGGCAACAAGCAAGCGGCTGCCAATCTGCTGGGGATCTATCGCCCGCGACTCTACAGTAAAATTCGCAAGTACAATATCGACGTCACTAATCTTGTTTCCGCGTAACAGATAACGCCTTTTTGGCTTAGGCGGAAGCAGGTATGAATAAAAGGTGGCCTAATTCCCTGGGCCACCTTTTTTGCGGGAAG